>Ga0137403_10001926_pt1 | contig 25846 bp, 21 predicted proteins | sample CZOMad2_1_16fung_FD_122057 | JGI IMG/M metagenome (GOLD analysis project Ga0137403, IMG submission 122057) | Vadose zone soil fungal communities from Angelo Coast Range Reserve, California, USA - CZOMad2_1_16fungal (Hybrid Assembly) | ecosystem: Environmental > Terrestrial > Soil > Vadose zone... | reverse complement strand
CTTCGCGCGAATTACCACGCAAGCGTTGCGTATCTGAAGTGAGAGTACGGGCGGGTTTCGCGTGAATCAATTAAACAGAAAGGGCAGTGTGCTCACGTAACTATTATATTTTAGGCACGTACATGAACAGATCGAGTCTGGGCGACTGCGAGTAATCTGTCTGTTGAGCGGACGGAGTACGTGAAATCGCTTTCGGACTGCTGATGAGCTTGAATATGCTGATCGAAACCCCGGGGGGGTTGACTACACCGGCGCGGACTGCTCCGGATGGATGGAGGAAGTAGGGTTTCGCGAGACGCGAGTAGAGCACTTGGTCGGGCCTGATTCGATGGTCATCGGCATCAAGTAGTGATCCCTTGGGCTTTGCGCTTCGATCAATATTGTCCGTATCGGCCGCGGACGGAATGCAAGAGCTTCTGTGAATCGTAGCCGACACCGTCTTTGAAGACGATTTCGACGTTTTCGATGTCGGAGATTTGTTTTGAGGGATCGCCCTTGATCACAACCAGGTCTGCGGTCTTGCCGACGGCGATGGAGCCGATTTCTTTTTCTCTGCCCAGGTAGGTAGCGCCATTCAGGGTGGCTATTCGGATGGCCTCGGATGGAGAAAATCCGGCTTCGACGAGCAGTTCTATGCCGCGCTGATCACCGAATCCAGGGAGTACATCGCCTCTTCCTGTGGGATCGGGGCCGGAGAGAAGTAATCCGCCGGCGGTCGCAAAGGCCCGCTCCAGTGCTAAGTCATGCTTCCAGAGCAGTGCCGGATCGATCTTCGGAACAGGCCCGGACGCGGGTCGCTGGCGAAGCAGAAAAAAATCCTCGCGTGCTTGCGGAGTCATTGCGTCGAGAACCTGCTGCCGGATTGGTGGACGCCCGCCGCCTGCGTCACCCTCGAATACCGGCAGCGTCGACGTGATGGCTACGTGATGGCTGATGAGTGTGGCAATCAAGTCCTTCGCCTCCGGACCACCGGGTTCCATGCGCGCTAGAGTTTCTCCGCCGGCACTTTGGCTGCAAACGTCGGGCTTTTTATCGGAATCAAGCTGCGTGTTTACAAAGAAGCCGTGTTCGAGGTCATCGATGCCGAGTTCAGCGGCTTCTTTGTAGGTGACGGAGCAGAGGTGGCCAGTTACTTTCAGCCCACGTTTGTGAGCGGCATCAATCGCGGCCTTCAATTCAGCGCGCGTGATGTTCATGTACGCCTTGAACGACGTTACGCCACGCTCGGCCCAATAGTCCACGGTCTGGCGCGCATCTTCTGGACTGGTGAAATGCGGCATCTGGAGAAAATAACTCTGGCTGCCTTCCAGGTACGGCCCGGTGACATCTATATGTGGTCCGGGCAATTTGCCAGCATCGATATCGCGCTTCAGATTCAGATCGGCGTACGTTTCGACGCTGCCCGTTGTGCGCATGGTGGTGACGCCCGCCGCAAGATAAAGTCGCGGTGCGGAGAAGGTCATCTGCGGAACGACGACGGGATTATCGAAATGCCGTTGGCTGTTGAGATTCGGACGCGCTATGTAGAACAGATGATTGTGCATTCCAACCAAGCCTGGAATTACTGTGTAACCGTGCAGATCCAAGACGGTTGCGTCCGCCGTCGCGGTCACGTCTGCACCCTTCTGGATGCCGGCAATCTTTCCGGCCTCAATGATGACGTTCTGATCTTCGACTGCCGGGCCTCCGGTGCCGTCGACAATCCGTGCGTGCGTAAGAACAATTTTGGGAGCACGTACGCGGACGAACTCCTGCACCGTTTTCGAGAGTTCGGGGGATTGAGCTTGCATGGCGCTGGGAAGAAGTAGCAGCGCGAGAACACACGAGAGTGTGACAGAACGCATGAAGGTCCTCCGTACAAGCGGGACGCATTGTACAAGACGAAGAGGTCTACTGCGGGGTGGTCTTGAGGAGGGAGATGAGTTGGAGGGGATTGGTGCGGGCGCGGTTTACGGTGGCACCCCAGTGAAGGTGGGGGCCGGTGACGCGGCCGGTGGCTCCGACTTTGCCGAGGAGCGCTCCGGTGTCGACGAGGTCGCCGGCTTGGACGGAGATGGACTCGAAATGGCCGTAGAAAGTGTAGAGACCGAGACCGTGATCGAGGACCACGGTGTTGCCGGAGAAATAGAGTGGCTCGGCGAGGACTACGCGGCCGCGCTGTGCGGCGTAAACGGGAGTGCCTGAAGGAGCGGGGAAGTCGACGCCGCCGTGGGGCGAGCCGGCTTGGCCATTGAGGACGCGGCGCTTGCCGAAATTGCCGCCGGTGGTGACTCCGGTGAGCGGGTAACGGAAGGTGCCGTCCCACAGACGTTCGGGAGAGATAGTGGCAAAAATCGTGCGCAGGCGCTGACGTTCGGCTTCGGCGCGGGCGAGTTGTTCGGGATCGGGCTTGACGAAATTGGGAGCGACGGTGAGGCGCTCGGTGGCGAACTTACCTTCTTTGACGTCGATGCTTGCGGAGCAGGAGAGTTCCTCGGCGGATTCGGTTTTGGCGGCTAGCGCCAAGGGATATTGTTCCGGTTTTAGTTCGAGGTCGACGCCGAGGAGGGCTCGCCAGACGCTCGGAGATTTTTCCGTTAGCTTGGGCTCTTGCCAGAAAGGGATTTCGCGATTGTCCCAGGTGGCCTTTATTTCTGTGACGGATTGAGTGGCGCTGCGGAGCTCGAGGAGAAGGAGGCTTCCTTGGGTGGGGTCGGGGGAACTGAGGTGCAGGACGAGATTGTGTCCGCAATCATGAGTGGAGGACTGCGCTGCGACGGGTTTGGCGATGCGGCGATGCGGGCGGGATTTTTGGGCAATGGCGGGCGCGATTCCGAGGAGCAACGCGCAAATGGTTGTGAGTAGGCGCATCAAGAGGAAAGAAAGAATTTAACACAGAGGGCACAGAGGACGCAGAGCACAAAGGCCACAGAGAAGAGGTGTGCTTAGTTTGCGGCGGACCAGGCCATGCCGTCTACGCCGGGAGTTAGGTCGATTGAAGGTTGGAGCTGCCAAGAGTGGAGATCGAGGACGGCGATTTTGCCGGCGGGCATGCAGGTGATGTAGGCGACGGCGGCGTCTGGACGGATTAGGATTTCGCCGGGTAGCTGGGGGACGTCGAAGGATTTGGCGACTTTGAGGGTTTGCAGATCGATGGCGATGGTTTTATTGGCGCGGGGGAGGACGGCTAGGAGAAAGCGGCCGTCGGGAGTGGGCTCGGAGGCGTAGGCGTAATCGGGGATGTCGATCCATTGGCTGATTTTGTTGGTGGCGGTGTCGATGACGGCGATGCGAGGAGCGTCTTGATCGTGGGTGAAGACGTGAGCGCCGTCGGGAGAGATGGAGATGCGCTGGACTTGCTTTGCGACTGGGATGGTGGCGATGAGCTTGCGATTGGCGATGTCGACGACGCTGACGGTGCCGGCGTGGACGTTGGAAGTGTAGGCGCGGTGGCCGTCTTTGCTTAGCACGAACATGTGCGATTCGGGCTGGCCGGTGGGAGCTTCGGCGACGACTTTGCGCGATGCGGGGTCGATGATCGCGACGGCGTTGGCGAGTTCGGCGCTGACGTAGAGCAGGCCGTCGGGTCCGAAGGTAGGTTGGTGCGGTCGCAGCGGCTTGCCAAGTTCGATGGTGGCAGCGAGCTTACGTTGCTGCAAGTCGATGATGTCTATGGTGGCGCCGTCGGTGCCGGGCTTTCCGACTCCGGAATTGCCGTAGATGGGGACATAGGCGAAACGGGCATCGGGGGAGACGGCGACTTCGTGACCGTTGACGCCGACGGAAATTTTGGCGAGTTCGCGGCGGGCTTCGGGATCGACGAGGAGCACGGTGTGTTCTTTTTGATTGGCAACGACGAGTATGCCGCGTGAGGAAAGTGCAGATTTGCTGGAGTGGGCAGCCAGGAGCGCGAGCAGTGCGAAGGAAGCGACGAACAGCACGGAACGCACGAACATATAGCACCTCGATGGGCTTGCGGCCGGCTTATTGTGTACCGAGAGAAGAAATTATGCTACTGGTGCTGCGGAACCAGTGGATTGCAAGTCAGAGGGTGGGGAAGAAAAGATCTTTAGGGTCGGTACTCCATCCATGGATGGAGTCAGGTTTTATCAGGCTCGGAGTGTGGTTTTGGGTTCCGTCACTCATCTGCAGGGAATAGCCATTTGCGAGATAAGAAGGGATGTCGCGCGTGTCGGTGACAGGAATATATGGGCCTTCTTTTCCGAGATGGACGTGATAGCGGTTGTCGTTGAAGCGATGAGGAAATAGATGGGTTCCTACTTTCTTGCCGCGAGACACTAAAGCGAAGAGCATTCGAGCACCCCTCAATAAATTCCAGCTGTATCTTACAAACGGCAGGCCGTGCTGGTAAGTGATAAGTCTGTGGAAAAATGTGCATTCTTTGGCGGGAGGCCGGGCTGTATTTTCGGAGGGCGCGGACAGGTGTAGGCTAGAGGTCTCGGCCCGTTTGCAAGAAGGAGAACAGCTCATGCGCGAATTTGAAGACGGCGAGAGGAACGACGGGGGACTGGTTCGCGAAGAAAAGATTGGCGGAGTGACGCGGCGGGAGTTTTTGGAATTGGGGGTGGCGGCGACGCTGGCGGCGGGCGCGGGGGAAATGGCCTGGGCGGCAGATACGAAGTCCGAGGTGCCGCGGAGAACGCTGGGGCGCACGGGCGAAAAAGTTTCGATGGTGGGGCTGGGTGGCTATCACATCGGCAGCCAGAAGGACGAGCAGGAGAGCATTCGCATCATTCGAACGGCGCTGGACAGCGGAATCAATTTTCTGGACAACTGCTGGGATTACAACGGCGGCGCAAGCGAAGAGCGCATGGGCAAGGCGTTGCGCGACGGATACCGGCAGCGCGCGTTTGTGATGACCAAGATTGATGGCCGAACCAAGAAGGCGGCGGCGCAGCAAATCGAAGAATCGCTGCGACGATTGCAGACCGACCACATCGACCTGTTGCAATTTCACGAGATCATTCGGATGGAGGATCCCGATCGCGTGTTCGCAGCGGGCGGCGGAATGGAAGCGGCGGTGGAGGCGCAGAAAGCGGGCAAGATACGCTACATCGGATTCACCGGGCACAAGAGCCCCGATATTCATTTGAAGATGCTGGAGACGGCGGACGCGCATAAGTTTCACTTCGATTCCGTGCAAATGCCGCTGAACGTGATGGACGCGCATTACAACAGTTTCGGGAAGAAAGTTTTGCCGGTGCTAGTGAAGAAGGAGATTGGCGTGTTGGGAATGAAGCCGATGGGCGCGGGGATCATTTTGCGCAGCAAGACGGTGGAACCGGTGGAATGCTTGCACTATGCGATGAGCTTGCCGACCAGCGTGGTGATTACCGGATGCGATTCGGTGACGCTGGTGGAGCAGGCGGTGTCGGCGGCGAAAAGTTTTAAGCCGTTGAGCGAAACGCAGGTTGCAACGTTGCTGGCGAAGACCAAAGCCGCGGCGCAAAATGGCGAGTTCGAAGGCTACAAGATGACCACGGACTTTGACGGCACGACGCACAATCCGCAGTGGCTGGGTTGAGCAAGCGGAATTTTGAGTTTAAGAGACGAGCCCCTTAAAGCGACAAAGCTTCTCTTTTTTTGACATGTCTGCGACCGGTCTTCGTGCACCGAGTTGCTACCTGGTGTCTGCACATCCCGCTAAGTTGTTGTGACTAAAGGCCAATACAGCGGCACGTCCGGAGATTCTACATATATCTCTGGATTGTTGGGTGTGTGGCCGATGGATATTGTCCAAGCATTGGCCCTGAAAAAGCTTTCGGGTTGCAGGAGAGGAACTAATGAATCAATCCTTGGCAAAGGTGCTGTATGTGGCTGGGGTCACAACGTTTTGCACATTCTTAGGCTGTTGGGCGGTGCTGGCTCACCAGGAGAATAGGCCGGCGTCAGCGCGACAAAGTACGCAGCGCGCTCACTATAGCGATGAGGTTTTTGTAAGGGATGCCGCGGAAGGAAGCATGGCCGAGGTGAAGCTCGGTCAGCTTGCCGAGGAAAAAGCGCAAGCGCCGGAAGTGAAGAATTTCGCGAAGAAAATGGTGGAAGATCATTCCAAGGCGCTAGAGGAAATAAAGCAGCTGGGGTCCAAGGAAGGCATTAACATGCCGACCAATACAAGCCATCAGGATGCCGAGATATATAGGCGGCTGGCGAAACTGTCAGGACCAGAGTTCGATCGAGCCTATTCGCAAGAAATGGTGAAAGACCATCAAAAGGACATCGCTGAGTTCAAGAAGGGCGAGACGTCTTCGCAGAAACCAGATGTCAAAGAGTTTGCCCAAAAAACGCTGCCCACGTTGCAATCTCACTTGGAACTAGCTCAACAGATGCAGGCGCATGTTTCGCGGGAAGGCATGAGCAAGGGCAAGGCCAGCGGAGGCTCTTCGCAGAAGTAAGTTTCGACGACAATTTGCTTCGCGGTACGAAAGCCGTTTCTCCTTCGCGGAGGGGAAACGGCTTTTGGTTTTTTGTGGCCGGCGCAACGGTTAAGACTTAACGGCATTTCGACAACCAAATAGCCGACAGATGATATAGTGCCGCCCGCTTGCGATGATCGCGAGGGGGCGAACGGCATGATGGATCGGCGGCGTTTTATGGAGGCATGCACAGGATTGGGCTTGGGCTCGACACTGTTTCCGGGAGTACTGTGGGCCCAGGCCCAGGGGAAGGGCGCGGTCAAGATCACGAAGGAAATGATTGACGCGGCGGCAGCAGTTGCGGACGTGGCGATTTCCGAAGAATACAAGCAGATGATGCTCGACAATTTGAATGAGCAAGCGAAGGGTTACGAGGCAATTTACGCGCTACACATACCGAACTCTGTGGAGCCGGCGCTGCTGTTTGATCCGGTAGTGAATGCAGCGAAGTATGAGACGGAACGGAAGGCGGCGCGATTGTCCGCGGCGCCGAACGTCTCTAGTCCCAAGAAGGTGGAGGAGTTGGCGTTTGCCAGCGTGCGGGAGCTGGCGGAGTTGGTGCGCACGAAGAAAGTTTCATCGAGCGCGCTTACGGAAATGTATTTGGGGAGGCTCAAGCGATACGACCCGCTGCTGAAATTCACGGTGACGCTGACTGAGGAGCGCGCGCAGATGCAAGCTCGCGACGCAGACCGGGAGATTGCCGCGGGGAAATATCGCGGGCCGCTGCATGGTCTGCCGTGGGGCGCGAAGGACTTGTTGGCGGTGAAGGGATACCGCACGACGTGGGGCGCGGCGGGTTTCGAGAAGCAGACCGTGGACGAAGATGCTGTGGTGGTGCAGCGGCTGGATGAAGCGGGCGCGGTGCTGGTCGCGAAGTTGACGCTCGGTGCGCTGGCACAAGGTGACGTATGGTTTGGCGGCAAGACGCGGAATCCATGGAATCCCGCGCAGGGTTCGAGCGGATCTTCGGCGGGCCCGGCATCGGCGACGGCGGCGGGTTGCGTGGCTTTCAGCATCGGTTCGGAGACGCTGGGATCGATTTCTTCGCCCTCGACGCGTTGCGGTTGCACTGGCTTGCGGCCCACGTTCGGTTTTGTGCCGCGCACCGGAGCGATGGCTTTGTCTTGGAGCATGGACAAACTGGGGCCAATCTGCCGCTCGGTGGAGGATTGCGCGCTGGTGATGAGCGCTATTTACGGGCCGGATGGAAAAGATCGCACGGTGAAAAACGCGGCGTTCAACTGGGACGCGGAGCTGGATTGGAAGAAATTGCGGATTGGATACTTGAAGAGCGATTTCGAGCGCACTCCGCAGCCGCAAGAGGATGCCGAAAAAGAAGAGCCCGCGATATCCGAAGAGGCGAAAAAGAAACGTGAGGAGCAGCGCAAGAAACGAGCGGCGTTCCAGGAACGCGCAAAGTACGATCGGCGGTTTGCCGAGGCCGCGCTGGCCAAGCTACAAGACATGGGCGTCGCGCTGATTCCGGTGGAGATGCCGAAATTTCCGTATGACCCGATGGTGGCGATGTTGACCGCCGAAGCCGCGGCGGCATTTGACGAGTTGACGCGCTCCGGACGCGACAAGCTGTTGAACGCGCAGTCCGCCGACGATTGGCCGAACACGTTTCGGTCCGCGCGTTTCATCCCGGCCGTTGAGTACATTCAAGCGAGCCGGGCGAGGCGATTGGCTATGGATGGAGTGGCGGCAGTTTTTGATACGGTAGATGTGATTGTTGCGCCTACAGGCAGCGAGCAATTGGTGATCACCAACTTGACCGGCCATCCGGCGCTAATTTTGCCCAATGGATTCCGGGGCGACGACGCGCCAAAACCTCCGGCAAAAGATGACGGCGACGATGACAATATCGGCGGACCGGGAACTCCCGTCAGCCTGACGTTTCTTGGGAATTTGTATCGCGAGGCGGAGCTGCTGGCATTTGCGCGCGCGTATCAGCAAGCCACCGAGTTTCATCACAAGCACCCGAAGCTGAGTTAAAGCCATTCAGAAAAGATAGCCGCAGAAGCCGGCAGCGCTACAATTCCGCCGGATACTGGAATTACTTCTTGTTTTCCATGCGCTGGCGCTGAAGTTTGTTGGCCGTGGTGCGCAGCGTCTCCGGAATATTTTTATTGGTGCATAGGCGCTTGAGGTCGAGCGGGTTGAGCATGGGCAGCATGTGCAAGGTGACGTCCAGCGGAGACTTGGGATTGTTCATCAAGTTGCGGATGACGACATAATTTTTACGGAAGTTGCGATTCTTGGCGATCGCGCGAAGAATTTCATCGGTGAGGCTGGACATCGCCGCGAACGCTTCCACTTCCTGGTCGGTCAAACGCGGGGATTGCAGGACTGCGCGCTGCACGACTTTGTTGGAGTCGCGAATCAGGGTGCGACGCGCTTCCGAGCCGCCTTTGATGGCGAATTGCACGCGCTGCGCAACGGTCATGGTGGCCAGGCGTTGGAGCAACGTCTGGCGCTTGCCAAGATCGGGCTCGGCCTCGAGAGCGGCTTCGGCCAACGCGCCTTGGTCGATCGCGGTGCCGCGCAACTCATGCAGTTGCGCTTTTTGCTCGGCGGTGACCGAGGAGCTGTGTTCGAGAGCGGCGGCCAGCGCAGGCGATTCGCTAACGCGGTCGAGTTCTTCCATCAGCATCTGAATGCTCTCGGCGGAGAGCGAGCGCACTACGGGGACCAAGTATTCCGCGCCACAATTCTTGTTGCGCACCATGGCATCGCCGATGCCGCGTTTGTCGGCAAGATTCTTGGCGGCATAGGCGAACAGTGCGGGGAGGGCGGCTTCGCGCGCCAACGCTTCAATGATGGGTTCAATTGCGTGGGAAAGGAACGCATCTTGCGCGCGGTTGGCGACTACCTCATCCGCATCGTGCGCCAGGACGGCGAGAATTTCTGCTCGGTCTGCCGCTGCGAGGTGCGCGCTGCCAGTACAGACAGCAATCTTGCGCTCGCGGGTAGCGCGTCCGCTGCGAAGAGATTCGATCAGATCTGGACTGAGAGTTTCCACCGGTGACGGCCTCAAATCGTTTGGCTAGGCACCATTGTACCGGAGACGCGCGGGGAACCGAGGGTCGCCATCGCTAGCGGTTCAATTCCAGCAACACCCCACGTAGGTTGCTGGCGAACTGGAATAGAAAGATTTAAGGGGTGCAGGATTTGCTTTGCGGAGGCTCGCCCGCGGACTGCGCCATGATTAGCGATTGCGTCATTATGGCCGACGAGGATTTGCCATGGCGATCCGCGGAGTATCGTCGCCAGCCGTACACACCGGCCGCCACCAGCGCTGCGATGCCGACCAGCGCTCCGAGCACGAGTCCCACCAAAACCCATTTCGATGTTTGCGGGATGCGGTGTTCCGGCGAAACGAATTCTGGCGCCTGGTCGCCGCGCGCGAGATCATATTCCGCCAAAAGTTTTTCCTCGTCGAGGCCCAGGAAACGAGCGATGGCGCGTACAAAGCCGCGATTGAAGACGCCGCCCGGGAGCTTGTCCCAATCCTCATTCTCCAGAGCTTCCAGGAAACGCAAGCTAATACGGGTGGCTACAACTATTTCGTTGGGCGAAACTTCGCGCAGCTCGCGCTCGTGTTTCAGACGTTCCCCAAAATTTCCCTTGGCCATGAAATTGAACCCTGTCGGCGCCGGCGCAACCTAAGCGTCGACGTGAAGCGGCGAGGCGCGGGTGCTGACGGCGGCGCACACTCGCGGAAAGTGTGGCTCCCCTCGACGGCACTATAGGCGGCGCGGCGAATCGTGTCAAACAACCTCGATTTAGATGCGAATGCTCGCAGCGGACAAAGACGATACTTCCCACGGCGCTATTTATTTTGCGTTTACTTCGTTGCGGAAGATCTGGCCACCCTTCATCACGAACTTGATGCGCTCCAGCTCGGTGATGTCTTTCAGGGGGTCGCCGGACACGGCGACGATGTCAGCAAATTTGCCTTTGTCGATAGAGCCAATTTTGTCTTTCCATCCCATCATTTCAGCGTTGACGATGGTGGCGGCCTGAATTGCTTTCGTGGGTGACAGCCCATACTTCACTAGAGTCGCGAACTCTGTTGCTTGCGTTCCGTGAGCATGAATTCCACCGGGGGTCGAATGGACGCCACTTCCGAAAGTAAGTTTTACGCCTTTGGCAATGGCCTTACGGGCGCTAGCTTCCTGAAGCGCCGCCAAGCTGTTCTTACCGCCAGTCGCCTTGGTGTCTGCGGGTAGATAATCCTCGGTGAGGTAATGCTCCGCGGTCAGGTCCAGATAGATGCCCTTCTGCACCATCGTTTTGATATCGTCATCGTCGAGTACGTTCCCGTGTTCCAGCGTGTCCACTCCGGCCTCGATGCAGCTCTTCAGGCCTTCGCCGCCAAATGCGTGGCACGCCACTTTCTTGTGATGGCGATGGGCCTCGTCCACGATGGCCTTCACTTCTTCAGGTGTAAACGTGGAATCCACGGTCAGTTTTCCGTCGCTATCAAATTTGTATCCGGCCGTGGCATGAAACTTAATCCAGTCTGCGCCGTAATGAATTTCTTCGCGTACGATCTTGCGTGCTTCCCATGGAGAATCGGCAACGTCGTAGCGATTGCCAACCTTCAATTCCCATGTGCCCACCATGCCTTCTCCGGTGGCGACGAGACCCGGCGTGGACACCTGCAAACGCGGGCCCGGGACCAAGCCGCGATTAATGGCATTGCGGATGTCCACGTCTGCATACCCACCTCCATGACTCATCAAATCGCGCAAGGTGGTAAATCCGGCGCGAAGATCGAGTTGCGCGTCTGACACAGCTACTAACGTTCGATATTCGCGGCTGGTATTCACGAAACTGACGTTGCTCGAAAAAATGTGCGTGTGGCCATCGATCAGTCCGGGCAAGACGGTCGACTGGCTGAGGTCAATCACCTGGGCGTTCGACGGAATGGTTATGCTGCCGCCGCCTCCGACGTCGGTAATCTTGTCACCTTTAATCAGAATCACTTGATCGTTGATAACCTGACCGGACTTGCTGTCAAACAGGTGTCCGGCTTTGATGGCGATGACTTGAAGTTCTAGCTGCGATGGGGCGGCCTTTTTTTGCTCTTGCGAGGGCCCCTCCTCTTGCGCGGAAGCGGTGCGCATCATTCCAAGGAGTGAGACAGCTGCAATCACGGCGATTAAAGAAAAGGTTCGTAGCACTTTATCTCCAGTGAAAATCGTTATCGGTAGACGAGATTGGGCAAAGTCGAATTCATTCGATGTGTAGGGCACAGTCCACCGAAAAGCGCCTCAAAAGATACACTCCCCTGGGAATATTGGTTCAAATAAAAGCTTAAGGCGAAATTAAATCTCGTTAATCGGAGCTTTTGCCATGGAAGTTGGCTTACCGCTTGTCCGATACGCGCGTAATAAGGCGGCGATTACTCGAAGCGGATGAGGACGATCTCTGGCCTGCTGCCTACGCGCATTGGCGGCCCCCACGTCCCTGCCCCGCTAGAGGTGTAAACCTTCATTGCGCCGTGGGAGTGTAATCCGTAAGTGTATTGGCGGAAGATTCGAGATGTGATCCAGGTGAAAGGGAACACCTGGCCGCGATGGGTGTGGCCCGAGAGTTGAAGGGATATGCCCATTTCTTCGGCGATGGCCAAATTATGCGGACCATGAGCCAGCAGGATGCTGGCGTGGCCGGCTCCATTACCGTTACCTCCGTTACCGCCATTTCGGAGGAATGAACGGAAGCGTTCCGGGGTTGCCAGGGTATGGTAGGTCACGCCGATGAGCTGCAGATCGTCGACCATCAGTTTCTCGTCGAGCAAGGTACGGACGCCGCTACGCTGAAGTGCGTCAGCATATTGGCTGGGATGAGAAAACTCCTCGTGATTGCCGGTTACGAAGAATTTCCCTAGTGGTGGCGAGAGATTCATCCAAGGCGCGGCCAGGTGCTTCGGCTCAACCCTGGTGCCATCGTAGAGATCGCCGGCGATGAACAGGATGTCCGGGCGTACCTGACGAAGCATCGCTACGATCCCGGAGATAAACGGATAGCCGCGGACGTGCCCCAAATGGGTGTCTGAGACCAACGCGGCAGTGCGGCCGCGCCAAGACTTGGGCAGGGCCGGCAATTTTACGCTGATGCGTTTAACACGGATCCAGGAAGCATTGATGATTCCATAGAGGCTGACCAGAAGAGCGGCGCCAAATAGCGTGAAAAAGAGGGCGGAGCCGTTCACTGGCAAACCGGAGATACGGACCGCTCCGTAAAGGACCCAACAACAGGCTGCGGCCATCACGAGAAAGTTCAATACGCCGAGCCAAATACTGGCCACGGTGTAAAACATTCGAACGAAGCGATTGTAATAACGGGCGGCAAGCAGCGACGCCGGGACAAAACTGACTGAGAGTAGCAGGAACGCGATTCGGAGGAAAACTGTCGCCGCTGGCTGCGACGACGGCGAGAAGTACTGCCACGTTTCGTAGATGAAGAAATGGCCTGCGAACAAAATTAACTGAACTACTGCGATAAGGATCGCGAAGCGCCTGTTCACCCAAGCATCCTTTGATATCAGTTGGATGCGGGGGAACAGCTAACGATACGTTTTAAGTCCGCAAGGCGTCAAAATGCCGTCTTCTTTATGCGCGGATACCCGGCGGATGCTGGGGAGGAGGCCGGAAGGGTCGCGCTGATGGCAACATAGCAACGCCTGTCCTACGAGTGTGTTGCACGCCATTTTGCACGGAGCCTATACTTGCGGAGATTCGTAGGTGTGGGCCGAGTCGCATCTGCGGCAAACCCTGGGGTCTGTCAGGGCAGCCGGCCGAAATTCTAAGGGTCAGGTTCAACCGAACGTGGAGGAAGTCAAGCCATTTCCTGCCGTCGAACGCCGTCGCAACGCGACGGTGCTCTCCCATCAACGTGAAGCGGGTGAGCTGGCGATTTTCCAGGAACTCGGAAAAGCGCTTACCTCTTCTCTGCAACTGGACCAAGTGCTTCGCACCATCATGGAGAAAATCGACGAATTTCTGCGCCCGGACAATTGGTCGCTTTTGCTACTGGACGAAGCCAAGCAGGAGCTGTATTTCGAGCTGGCCGTGGGCAAGGCTTCCCAGGCTCTGAAAGATGTGCGCATCAAAGTAGGGCAGGGAATCGCCGGGTGGGTAGCGCAGCACGGCGAAGCGGTGGTGGTGCCGGACACTTCCAAGGACACACGGTTTTTCGGCAAGGTCGACGAGAAGACCAAGATGGAGACGCAGTCGATCGTGGCCGTGCCGGTAAGATTTCGGGATACCTGCCTGGGCGTAATCGAGCTGATTAATTGCTTTGGGCCCGAAGGTTTCGATGCGCGCGACTTGAATCTGCTCGAAGCGTTGGCGGACTTCGCGGCCATTGCGCTGGAAAACGCGCGGCACGTCAAACGCATTCACGAATTAACTATCACCGATGATTGCACCACGCTCTACAACGCACGGCACATGGGCTTTATCCTGGAGACGGAGATTTACCGTTCGCAGCGCTACAACTACGAGTTCTCGCTGGTTTTCATCGATCTGGACCACTTTAAGGAAGTCAACGACACGCACGGACACCTGATCGGGTCCAAGCTGCTGGCGGAGATCGGCAGCGCTCTGAAGACGCATTGCCGCTTGATCGACTTCGCGTTTCGTTACGGCGGTGACGAATTTGTGATTCTGCTGCCGCAGACGTCCAAGGAAAATTCGCTGAATGTGGCGCGCCGGTTGCACAAGATGATCCGCGAGACGCCTTGGCTGGAGCAGGCCGGAATAAAGGTGCGCATCACGCCGAGCGTCGGTGTGGCCTCCTACCCAGTTGATTCCAAGACCAAGGAAGGATTGCTGCATCTGGCGGACGAAGCGATGTACCTGGTGAAAAATACAAATCGAGACAGCGTGGCCGCCGCGAACTTGGGTATTTTGCCTGATACTTTGGCCAATGCTGAGTCTGCCAGCTAAAGCCAGTCTTCCCTCTCCTATACAGCCTCTCGGAAGTTTGCTTAACTAAATGTATGTTGCGAAGTGAAGCGGCTAAGTACGCGCGCTGGTCCGCGATTGTCGCGCTGGTGCTGGCGGCGGTGACTCTGCTGGCCTATGTGCGGCGCGACTGGATGCGCCATGTTGAGAAGAAGAATGCGCCGCCGGCCGCGCCGGTCGACGTTTCACGGCAGTCCGCGGGACTCAACTTCAAAAAGGTCGACCAGAAACAGACGGTGTTTGAGGTGGCGGCCTCGAAGTCCATCGAGTTCAAAGGCAAGGACGCCAGCTTGCTCGAGGACGTGCGCATCACTATTTTCGGGAAGGCCGGAGATCGCCACGACGTTATTCACACGCGAAGCTGTCAGTACGGAAGAGAAAATGGAGGAATCGAGTGCAGCGGCGAAGTGCAAATCGACCTGATGAGCGCGGCGGACGCCCGGCGTACGGAAGGGCATCCGGAAGCGGCTAGCGCGGTCACCACACGGGTCGAGACGCGTGGAGTGAAATTCGACCGCGCCAGCGGGCTTGCTCAAACGGATCAGAGAGTGACATTCGCATTTCCGAGCGGTAACGGAGAAGCGATGGGACTGGAGTATAAGTCCGAAGAGGGCACGGTGCGGCTATTGCGCGACGTGCAGTTCACTTTGAAGCAGAGCACCGCGAGCCCTGCTCGGCCAAAGGCAGCCAATTCTTCGGTGCCAGTCCCTCAGGAAGTTCGCGTGAAGGGCTCGAGCCTCGATTTCGGGAGAGACTCGCGTTTACTGCGGCTATATGGGCCGGCGGAGGCAGAGGCCGGAGCGGAGAGGCTGACTGCCGGCGAAATCAATTTGTCCCTCGATAAGGATTTTCACGCGAGCACGCTGGTGGCATCAGGGACGGGCGCCAACCGGCCGGCTGTAACGTCGCAGGGCGCACCTGAGCAGCAAATGAAAGTCGAGGCGGACACGCTGACCGCACATTTTTCACAGGAAGGCGCGGTGACTCGAGTGGATGCGGCCGGATCGGTGCATGGCACGCGTGCGAGCGCCGCGGAGCAGGACTCGGCAAGCTCTGAATACGGCAGCCTGGATTTGTGGCCGTGGTTGGGCCGCCCTAAAGAAGTAAATCTGAATGGCAATGTGCAGTTGCGAACGCAGGGGAACGGCGGAGAGTCGCGCATGCTGCGGACGAATGCGTTTCGCATGGAGTTTAGCAAGGGCGAATCGAGCGAAACCGGCAAGGTGCAGAAAGCCGAGACACTGGCGCCGGGCACGATGGAATGGACCGATGCTGGCGTTGCATCGGCAAAGACAAAGTTGCAAGCGGATAAACTGGTGATGGACTTCGCCTCTTCGGGTAAAGCGCGGCAGCTCCAGGCGATCGGAAATGTTCAAACCGAGCGCGCTGCTACGGGCCGGCCGGCACAAACCGCTACGGCACGCAATGGCCAGGTGGAGCTAGCATCGACAGGCGGTTGGTCGCAGATGGATCTAGACGGCGACGTGAAGTTAAAAGATGGAGATCGCACCGGCCAGGGTGCGCATGCGGTTTTTGTTCGTGCATCGCAGATTGCCACATTGACTGGCAACGCCGCGGCCCGCGACGTTTCGACGGAGACGCACGCGCAGAAAATCATTTTTGCGCAGGCAAGCGGCGATATTCGCGCGGAGGGTAACGTGCACTCGACGGATTTTGCCGCGCGCTCCAGCGCCGTGCAGTTGGCTCCCGCCGCCGCAAACATCACCGCGGATACACTGCAGGCCAATTCGAAAGCGGGCCGGGCTCTTTACTCTGGGCATGCGCGCCTGTGGCAGGGCGACTCCGTTCTGGAAGCAGAATCGATTGAGTTGCTGCGCGACACGCGCGTTCTCAATGCCGCCGGCAATGTCCGCGCCGTTTTTCCCCAAGCCGCTCCGCAAGCAGCAGAAACTTCGAGCGCTGGCGGTCAGGCCGCTGGTGTACTGATTCCCACTTCCACAAATGCCGCGCAAACTCCCGCAAAGAAACACTTGTGGCACGCAAGTTCGGGAACAATGACTTATAGCGACAAGGAAGGTCGCGCGCATCTGGAGCAAAATGTGGTGGTGCAATCGGCCGAGCAGCGCATGCGTGCGCCGAGTCTGGATCTTTACTTCACGCGCGCCGCTCCAGCCGTTCCCAGCGGGGCAAAGACGGCAAACTCCGCTGCTGGCGCCCAGCAGATCAGCCGTGCGGTCGGGACCGGCGGCGTAATTGTCGAACAAGGCGGCCGCAAAGCGACCGCGGAGCATGGCGAATACATCGCGGCCTCCGGAAAATTCGTCATGAGCGGCGGAAATCCTACGCTTTACGACGGTTCCGCGGGCACAACTACGGGCCGTCAATTGACCTTCTATTTAGCGGATGATACGATCATCGTCGACTCAGAAAATGGTTCGCGCACTTTGACGAAGCACCGAGTCGAGAAATGACGAGGTATGCTGAAGCTCCAGGCTGTCGAGTTGAGCAAGTCGTATCGCGGACGCAGGGTCGTGGACGACGTGGAGCTGGAGATCGGACAGGGTGAAGTTGTTGGGCTCCTCGGGCCCAATGGCGCAGGAAAGACAACCACCTTCTACATAATAGTAGGTCTTGCCCGTCCCGATTCCGGCCGTGTTCTTCTCAACGGCGATGAAATCACGGACCTTCCCATGTATCTCCGGGCCCGTAGCGGCATCAGTTACCTTCCTCAGGAACCCTCGGTTTTTCGTCAATTGACCAGCGAAGAAAATTTGCTCGCCGTGTTGGAAACTTTGCCATTGACGCCGGAACAGCAGCGCGACCGGCTCGAAGAACTCCTGGTGCAAATGGGATTGGAAACGGTTCGTCAAAACAAGGCGTACACGCTTTCCGGCGGTGAACGCCGGCGCCTGGAAATCGCGCGCTCGCTGACCTTGCAACCCTCGTTTATTTTGCTCGACGAGCCATTCTCTGGAATCGATCCCCTCACCGTGAAGGATTTGCAGGAAATTATCCGCGATTTGAGCCGCTCGGGGATCGGCGTGCTCATTACCGATCATAACGTGAGGGAAACACTCAGCGTAACCGATCGTGCATATATCCTCAGAAGTGGGAAAATATTCAGGAAGGGCAGCCCCGCGGAGTTGAGCGAGGATCCCGAGGTGCGCCGCGTGTATTTAGGCGATCACTTCCGGCTAAACTAGGAACAGACAAGAAAAATTATGGCGTGGCAAGGGCTCAAACTGAATCTGAAGGTTTCTCAGAAGCAGATTCTGACTCCGGGCCTCGTTCAAATGGTCAGCGTGCTCGCGCTCAATCGCCTTGAGCTGCGCGAGATGATCAACCAGGAGATGATTGCCAACCCGGTCCTGGAAGAGCAGAGCGAAGAGCCCACGCAATCCGACAATTACAGCGACGAAACCTTTCTCAAGGCAGAAACCGAAAAAGTCCCGGAGAAGCCCGAAGCGAATCCCTTTGACGAATTCGACGTCGGCACCTTCTTCAATCAATATCTTGATTCCGGCGGAGACGGCGGCCGTTCGCAGGAACGCGAAGTTTCCGAGCGTCCTTCGTTCGAGAAGTTTCTTTCCTCGGCTGCCGGCCTCAGCGATCATCTTGCGTGGCAATTGAGCGTAACAATTTGCTCCGACTCTGTGCGCGAGCTGGCCGAAAGCATCATCGGCAATCTTGACGAAAACGGTTATCTCACGGCTTCGGTCGAAGAGTTGATGCAGAGTGGCAAGTATTCGCAGGATGATCTGGACGATGCGCTGGCCGTTGTACAGGACTTTGATCCTATCGGCGTCGGCGCGAAGGATTTGCGCGAGTGCCTGCTTCGGCAGCTGAAAGCATTCGATCCGCAAAACACTCTGGCGCAGCAGATCGTTTCGGAACATCTCAAGCAAGTCCAGTCCAACCAGTTGAAAGAAATCGCCCGCGCTTTGAACCGACCGCTGGAAGTCGTAAAGCGCGCTTTAGATGTAATCAAGAAACTCGATCCCCGTCCGGGACTTCGCTACAACAAGACGGAGCCCCGCCTGGTCGAGCCAGACGTTTATTTCCGCAAAGTCGACGATCAGTGGCAAGCGTTCCTAAATGAAGACGACATGCCGCAACTCCGTCTCAGTCCCACCTATCGCCGCCTGCTGGTGCGTGATGCCGCCGACCGCGATGTGCGCAATTACGTGAAAGAACGATTCACCGCCGCCATCCAGTTGATGAAAAACATCGAGCAGCGCAAACACACCATTCTGCGCGTCTGCCAGTCCATCATCGCGCGGCAAGGTGAATTTCTCGACCACGGTCCAGACGCGCTAAAGCCTATGATGATCAAGGAAGTCGCCGAAGAAGTCGGCGTGCATCCTTCCACGGTCAGCCGCGCCGTGGCCAGCAAGTACGCGCATACCTCGCAAGGCGTCCTGGAATTGCGCTCCTTCTTCAGTGAATCCGTGAACGGTCCGGAAGGCAGCGGCATGTCGCTGCTCACCCTCAAGCGCCTGGTCAAGAAAATGATCGAAGAAGAAGACGGCACCAAGCCGCTCACCGACGACCAAATAGCCAAGAAACTCGACGACGCTGGCATTCACGTCACTCGCCGCACGGTGGCGAAATATCGCGAGGATATGCGCATACCCAGCACTCACCAGCGGCGGGTGAAGAACTGAGCGGTCGCGTCCTGTGAAGCAACCAGTAAGACGCGAAGCACGCCAGCTCGTCATTCTCACCGGCCTTTCCGGCTCCGGGAAAAGTACCGTACTCAAAGCCTTCGAAGACATGGGCTTCTACTGCGTCGACAATCTTCCCGTCGATCTGATTCCAATTTTTGCGGAATTGCATTCCGCCGGTGAGGGCGACTTTGCACGCGCGGCGTTACTGGTCGACGCTCGTGAAGGAACGCAGCTCGAAAAATTGCCTCTACTCCTGAAGCACCTCCGCAAAGATCATCCCATCGCTTTGGTCTATATCGACGCTACGGAAGACTCACTCTTGCGGCGCTACAGCGAGACGCGGCGCCCGCACCCGCTCGGCAAAGATGTTTCCGTTCGCGAAAGCCTGCGCCAGGAACGCGCGATGATGACGCCCATCCGCAAACTCGCCGACGTGGTCATCGACACTTCGCAATTCAACGTTCACGAATTGCGCCATTTCGTCACCGAGCGTTTCAAGAATCCCGACAAGCGCCCCATGCTCGTCTCCGTCGTCAGTTTCGGCTACCGCTACGGCGTGCCCACCGACGCCGATCTGGTTTTCGACGTGCGCTTCTTGCCCAATCCTCATTTCGTTCCGAGGCTGCGCCGCTTCACCGGTAAGGATCCGAAAGTTCGCCGTTACATCCGTTCGTTTCCGCAGACCGGCGAGTTCCTCAAGCGCATCGAAGGCTTGCTCGTCTATTTAATTCCGCATTACATTCAGGAAGGGAAGAGTTATTTGACCATCGCGATCGGGTGCACCGGCGGCAAGCATCGCTCCGTGATGCTCGGCGAAGCCATGAAAAAGGCATTGGAGAAGCACGCCTATTCCGCGAAGGTCGTGCACCGCGATATCGATAAATAATTTAACAACACTCAGCGCCTCCGAAAACTTGACACACCGTCGCACCGCGAATAGCGTACCAAGTGCACAGCCCGGGGGACCTAGAAGCGTGGCATTGTTGTTCTCACCACAATTGAAGAGGCTGTTCAGCTATGTGCGGCCCTACACTTTCCGCTTGGGCGTCGGCGTTATTCTTGTAGCCTTCGTCGCCATAGCCGATGGTCTCGTCGCTTTCATGGCGCGCATCGCGTGGGACTACGTCTTGACCCCCACAGCCCCCAGCTCTCAGCTTCCGCTTTTTACCGTCGCCGGCCGCACGCTTTACCTGAATCAATTTTTCCCGCCCAGCATTCATCACGTTTGGGCCATCTTCAGTATTGCCCTCGCGGTGATTTTCGTCTCCAAGGGCATCGCGGAATATTTCGGCGTAACCGAAATCCAGTACGTAGGCCACGCGGCCATCACCAACCTCCGCAACCAGGTCTACGCTAAAATCGTTCGTCAGCCGATTGGATTCTTCCAACACAACCCGGCGGGCCGCGTTTTGTCCGCAGTGGTCAACGACATCGAGAAGACCCGCATCGCGCTCTCCGAATATCTCTCCGATCTCTTTCAAAAAAGCTTCACGCTCATCGTTTTTCTCGTCGTGATGTTTTACATCGATTGGAAGATGAGCCTGGCGGTTGGCGTCGTGCTTCCCTTGGTCGTTCTTCCGGTCGGAAAATTCGGCAGAAAAATCCGGCACTCGTCGGAGCGCAGCCAAAGCCGCCTGGGTGAGCTCAGCCAAATCTTGCAGGAAACCGTGACCGGCAATCGCGTCGTGAAAGCCTTCGGTATGGAGGATTTCGAGATTCGCAAATTCCGCGATGCTTCGCGCCGTTTGCTGCGCGAGAGCATGCGCTGGGTGCGCGCTGCTGTGGCCACCGCGCCGTTGATGGATCTGCTCGGCGCGGTCGTCATCCCGTTACTCCTTCTCTACGCTCGCGATCGCATCAAGATGCACCAGATGACGCCCGGGATTTTCCTGGCCTTCCTCTACGCCATGTTTAACGCCTATATGCCGCTAAAACGCATCGGCCAGGTCTATCAGCAGTTCCAATATGCGCAAGGCGCCAGCGCTCAAGTTTTTTCTTACTTGGATCAGCAGGAAGAAAAGAGCGAGCAACCCGGCGCCCAACCGTTGCCGCCATTCGCCCACGAAATCGAATTCGATGACGTAAGTTTTTCCTATGGCCGCAATGACGCCGTAATTCTGCAGGATGTTCGCCTGCGAGCGCGACGCGGAGAAGTAATCGCATTAGTCGGTACCAGTGGCGCAGGGAAGACGACTTTGGTTAACCTGCTGCCGCGCTTCTACGAGCCTACTTCCGGCGCCATCCGCATCGACGGCCTGGACATCAGCCGCGTAACTATCAAGTCTCTGCGCGAGCAGATTGCCATGGTCACCCAGGAAAATATTCTGTTTCACGACACGGTGTGGAACAACATCAGCTACGGCCTGAGCAATATTTCTGAAGAGCACGTGGTCGCAGCGGCAAAGGCCGCGCTCGCCCACGATTTCATCATGGAGCTGCCGCAGACCTATCACACCTTGATCGGCGAGCGTGGTACGCGCCTCAGTGGCGGACAGCGCCAGCGCATCGCCATCGCCCGCGCCATCCTGAAAAATTCCCCCATCTTGATTCTTGATGAAGCCACCTCCGAACTTGACGCCGAGTCAGAGATGAACGTCCAACGCGCACTCGGCAACCTGATGATTGGCCGCACCACGTTTGTGATAGCGCACCGGCTGGCCACTATTCGTCGTGCCGACATTATTCTTGTACTGGAGGACGGCCAGATTCGCGAGCGCGGAACACACGCCGAATTGATCGCTCGCGGTGGAACATACGCCCGGCTGCACGACTTGCAGTTCGCGGACGACGACATGTTGGCGCCCGCGCAAAATATCCAGCAAACTACTTCCAGGACGAGTGAACCGCTATGAGTCCAAAGGCGTCTGCTCACGCCAGCCAGCCCGTGGCTAACAAAGTGGAATGTGTGTCCATGACCGGCTACGCGCAAGCGCGCGGTGAACAAAATGGTTGGACTATTCGCGTCAGCGTGAAAAGTGTGAACCACCGGTTTCTCGACGTGCGCTTCCGTTTGCCGGAGGGCTTCGATGTATACGAATTGCGTTTGCGGCAAATCGTGCGCGAACGCATTCATCGCGGCCATATCGACGTCAATGTCAACGTGCAGCCCGGAGCCGCCGTTCCTGTGCAGGTCAACCGCGACTTACTGCAAACGTACGCGCAATCCGCCGAAGAGATTCGGCGTCAGTTGGGAAGCGATGCCGGCCTGGATGTCGTATCCCTTTTGCGTTTGCCTGGCGTAATCGGCGGGCTCGCGCCACCATTACCGGAAACGGACGAGGAGCAGGATCAGCTTGGCAAAGCTCTGGACACCGCCTTACGCGAAGCCTTGCTCAAGCTCGATGACATGCGCCATGCCGAAGGCCGCCATCTGGCCGAAGAATTACGCACGCGAGTGGCGCGCATCGGCCAGCAAGCCGATCAGGTCCGCGATCTGGCCAAAGCGCTGACGCCGGCCTTCGCACGTCGGCTGCAAACGCGCCTCAAAGAACTCTTGAATGGTACGGGCATCGAGCCTGCTCGTCTGGCGCAGGAAGCTGCGCTGCTTGCGGAGCGCAGCGACATCAGCGAAGAACTCGATCGCTTGCGTAGCCACCTGCAGCAATTTGCAAAACTTCTCGACGGCGCTGGCGAACTCGGCAAGAAATTGGATTTTCTGTTGCAGGAGATGCACCGCGAAGCAAACACCATGCTATCGAAGACTCCTGGCGTCGAAGCTGAAGCGCTAGCCATCACCGGCCTGTCCCTGGAAATTCGCGCGGAAATCGAAAAGCTGCGCGAACAGGTGCAGAACATCGAATGACTGCGCCAAACGACGTTGCACCGCTGGTGCTGATCGTGTCCGGACCTTCCGGCTCGGGGAAGTCGACGCTGGTGCAAAAAGTTTTGGAGCTGCCTGGAACCATGCCGTCGGTTTCGTGTACTACCAGGCCGCGTCGCGCGACCGAGGCCAGTGGGAAATGTTATGATTTTGTTACTGACGCGGAATTCGCGGCCATGGTCCAACACGGCGATTTTCTGGAATATGCGCGCGTCTTTGGCAAGCATTCCTACGGCACTCCAAAAAAGTGGCTGGAGGAGTCGCGAAAAAAGGGACTCGACCTGGTGCTGGAAATCGATGTACAGGGCGCCGCCCAGGTCAAGCAGAAGCTTCCGGAGTCCGTGGCGATTTTTATTCTGCCGCCTTCGCGCGAAGAGCTCGAACGGCGGCTGCGCAGTCGAGGCCAGGATGCGGACGAAGAAATTGCGCGCCGCTTGGCTCGGGCTCGCGACGAGATTGCGGAATTCGGGAAATATTACGACTATTGTGTAGTGAATGATGACGTGGAACGCGCCGGGAGCGAGGTGCAGGCAATAGTCACCGCGCTGCGCTGTTCCAGCGCGCGCCGGCGCGGGCGAGTCGAAAAACTTCTGGCGTCGTTTGGAGGGAAAGACTGAAATGATGAATGTGCTGACGAAAGCTCCGGAGAGCCAGTTTGCTTATGTGGTGCTTGCGGCGCGTCGTGCGCGCCAGATCATGGCGGGAGCCCCGCCGATGCTCGAGAATCCTCGAACGCTGAAAGCCACGCGCATCGCGTGTGAGGAACTCGAGAACGGCTTGGTGGAATACGATTTCGTGGAACCCGATTCGATTGACGAAGACAAAGACGGCAACAAGCGCCGCAAGTAGCACATCAAATGTAGGGGAGCGGAACTGCTGCGCCCCAACTTGGCAAGATTGAAAGACAAGCGCAGCCTCTAGCGGAAGTATAGACAAATGCGAATCACCCTAGGCGTAACTGGCGGAGTAGCGGCCTACAAAGCCGCCGAGCTAGTCCGCCGCCTTCAGCAAGACGCCTTCACCGTTCAAGTTGTCATGACCCGTGGCGCACGCGAATTTATCACTCCGCTGACCTTCGCGGCGTTGAGCGGCCAGAAAGTAATCACCGATCTTTTCGCGGAATCCGGCGGCGAAGCCAACCTCGAAAGCGCCATCGAGCACATCGCAGTAGCGCAGCGCACCGATCTGTTGCTGGTCGCCCCCGCCACCGCCGATATCCTTGCGAAATTCGCCCGTGGCATCGCCGATGATTTCCTCACGACGCTGTATCTTGCAAGCACAGCGCCCGTAGTCGTAGCTCCAGCCATGAACGTGAACATGTGGAATCACGCGGCCACACAAGAGAACGTCGAGATGCTGCGCGCCCGTGGCGTCAAGATTGTCGATCCTGACGAAGGCTATCTCGCCTGTGGCATGACCGGCGCCGGCCGCCTGGCGGGCCAAGCGGCGATCGTTGCCGCCGTGCACGAAGCGCTACACGCTGTGCGTGATCTCGCCGGTGAAAACATCTTGGTGACCGCGGGACCGACCCGCGAAAACGTAGATCCTGTGCGCTATCTCACCAATCGCTCCTCCGGAAAAATGGGATACGCAGTTGCCGAAGCAGCCGCTCGTCGCGGTGCCCACGTAATATTGGTGAGCGGCCCCACATCGCTGGAGGTGCCCGCGGGCGTCGAACGTATCGACGTGCGAACCGCGGAAGAGATGCATCGCGCCGTTCTGGACAAAGTTGCCAGTTGCTCGATTGCGATTTTCGCCGCTGCTGTCTCAGATTATCGGCCCGCCGAGCCCAACGGCCAGAAGATAAAACGCAATACTGAATCGTTCACGCTTTCTCTCGAACCGACGCCCGATATTCTTGCCAGCGTGGCCCGCAATAAGGGCGAGCGCTTCCTGGTCGGTTTCGCTGCCGAAACGGATGATGTCGCCGAAAACGCGCGAAAAAAGCTGGCCTCCAAGAACGCCGATCTCATCGTAGCCAACGACGTAACCGCGGAAGGCGCCGGCTTCGACCACGACACCAACATCGTCACCCTGTTCGCGCGCGACGGCCGCGACCTTGCCCTCCCGCGCATGAGCAAAAGCGAAGTCGCGCAGCGCATCCTCGATGAAGTTGTTCGGCTACGTTCAAGTTCGCGAACCGCACAACGCTCCGCCGTCTGAATCCATGCCTGAACGAATCCCTGCACCTCTCGAAGAAAAGTTCAGAAAACGCCTGGAGTTTTACCAGGACATGGGGATCGACCTTTTTTATCGCGATCGTTTTCCGCAGCAAGCCGCGAATGTCGCCGAGGAAATCACGTTGCCCAAGCCCGCTCAGAAACAGCAACCCCCTAAGCCAGTCAGCGCAACAGCGCAGCCCACCCCGAAGCTCAACGTGCTCCCTCGCTCTTCAGACGTTTCTCTATTCGAATCCATGAACAAAATCGCCGACGATTCGCTCCCGAAGATTCTGGCCGATATCGGCGATTGCACCCGCTGCAAACTGCATCGCGGCCGCAACAAGCTCGTCTTCGGCGACGGAAATCCCAACGCCCAGCTCGTTTTCGTGGGCGAAGGCCCGGGCCGCGACGAGGACGCGCAAGGTCTGCCGTTCGTTGGCCGCGCGGGAAAATTGCTGAACCAGATGATCGAAGCCATGGGCCTGCAGCGCAAAGACGTCTACATCTGCAACATAGTGAAGTGCCGCCCACCGGAAAATCGCGCCCCCGAAAAAGACGAAGTAGAAATCTGCTCGCCCTTCCTGCTTCGCCAACTGGACGCCATCGCACCCAAAGTAATCGTCTGCCTCGGCAGCGTCGCCGCGCAAACATTGCTCGAGACCAATCGCGGCATTTCTCAGTTCCGCGGGCAATGGCTCGATTTTCGCGGACGAAAGCTCATGGCCACGTATCACCCGGCCTATTTGCTGCGCAACCCCAGCGCAAAAGGCGAAGTCTGGAAAGATTTGCAAAAAGTGATGGCCGTCCTCGGCCTGCAAGGAAAAAAATCCGCACCGCCCGC
>Ga0137403_10001925_pt1 | contig 25871 bp, 20 predicted proteins | sample CZOMad2_1_16fung_FD_122057 | JGI IMG/M metagenome (GOLD analysis project Ga0137403, IMG submission 122057) | Vadose zone soil fungal communities from Angelo Coast Range Reserve, California, USA - CZOMad2_1_16fungal (Hybrid Assembly) | ecosystem: Environmental > Terrestrial > Soil > Vadose zone... | reverse complement strand
GAGATCGAGCACCGCCTGCGCAATGATGCCAAAGGCCTGGCCGACCGAAGTGGCCTTCTTTAGTTTTTCCTCTGCCGCATTGAAGCGGGCGTCCAAATCCATGCCGTGGAAGCTCGGATCATAGTAATTCTTTTTTAGATCGTCCTTGACCGTCTTCAGCATGTCCAATGTGCGCTGACGCTCTATGGAATCGAACGACTGAGAGTGCGCAGATTGAAACGCGCCAAAAAACATAATGCATAGTGTGATAACGAGAATGTAAGGGTACCTGCGAACACAGGCATACTTATTAAGAGTCATGAGGCTAATTCCTTTGGAAAGGTTATTGGAAAAACCCGAGTAAAAAACTTGGGATAAAAACTACCGCCAGACTACGTACAGATTGTGCCGAAGCATCACCCAATGAGCAAGCGCCCAATAAGGAGCCCGGCTTCAGAAGCAGCTCAGATTCTGATTTGAGGCTATCGGTTGTACGAAGGTATTGAACCAAATTGACTGGCCTGAAGGTCGCTGTTACTCTTTTCGATTCTATTCAGAGCACATATTTCTCTTGTCGAAAGGTTATGGCCAGTATGTCTCAGGATGTCTTTATCTTAGGCGGCAAGCGCACCGCGATGGGTGAGTATGTCGGTGCTTTGAAAGATCTCTCAGCAATTGACCTCGGAGCGATTGCCGCCAAAGGGGCTTTGGATGCTACCGGCGTCGCCGCCGAAGAAATTGATCACACCGTTATCGGGAATGCGTTACAGACTTCTGGTGACGCTATCTACGGTGCACGCCATGTAGCGCTTAAAGCAGGAGTTCCTTTTGAGCGTCCCGCGTTGACCGTCAATCGGCTGTGCGGCAGCAGTATTCAATCAATCATCTCGGGCGCGCAAATGATTCAGCTTGGTGAAGCTCAAACTGCGTTGGTCGGTGGGATGGAGTCCATGTCGCAGGCTCCTCACGTGATCCGTGGCGCGCGTTCGGGATTCCCGCTGGGCGGCGGCAAACTTGAAGATAGCTTGATGGTGGCGCTGCTCGACACTTACTGCAACACGCCGATGGCAGGAACGGCCGAGAATCTTGCCCGCAAGTTTGAGATCACGCGAGAAGAGCAGGATGAGTATGCATTCCGTTCGCAGCAGGAAGCGAAGCGAGCTCAGGATGCCGGATTTTTCGCCGAAGAGATCGTTCCGGTTGAGATTAAATCGCGCAAGTCTACCGCGGTCTTTGACGCGGACGATCACCTGCGACCCGAAACAACCCTGGAAGGCCTGGCAAAGTTAAGAGCCGCCTTCGCTCAGGACGGTTTTGTAACAGCAGGGAATGCCTCGGGGATCGTCGATGGCGCCGCCGCGCTCATTATCTGCGGCGAAGACTACGTGAAACGACGGGATGCGAAGCCAATGGGCCGAATTGTCAGCTGGGCGTACGCGGGTGTCGAGCCGGAGATAATGGGAATCGGACCAGTACCGGCGACGCGCCAGGCTCTGGATAGGGCGGGGCTAAAACTTTCCGACATTGACCTCGTCGAGGTTAATGAAGCTTTTGCCGCTCAGTATCTTGCTGTGGAGAAAGAATTGGGCTTGGATCGCTGTCGCACAAATGTAAACGGCGGCGCTATTGCGCTGGGCCATCCGCTTGGCGCCACCGGGACGCGCCTGGTTATCACACTTCTGCACGAGTTGGAGCGGCGAAGTGTTCGGTATGGGCTCGCTACAGCATGCATCGGTGGCGGCCAAGGGATTGCTATGATAGCGGAACGAATCTGACGCGAAGCCACACCAAAGGCTACGAGTGACACGCCGGGAAGTTACCAGTGGCCAGCGGCGATTGATCAGTCTTCCGAGTATCGTTGCTGCTCGGTCATGGTGCAATTTCCTGATTTTCCGATTTTATCCAAATTCTCGGCTAAGTCTTGTCCTGAAAGAAGACTAATCGCTGGGTTAAGTGTTGACAATTGGGCATTAAACTCGGTACGGGACTTCGAGCCTTATTCGGCATACATCTTGCGAATAGAAGTACGATGTGTTCGTCGCAACAGTCTTTCCAGAATCAAAATAACCACAATGGATTTTACCCGGCTCAAAAATATATTAGGCTTGCGCAAAGCTCCGCAAGCGTGATAATACAAAGTCGCGTCTATGATCGCGATTGACAGTCACTTTCCCTCTTGATTTGCCAAATCTCAATTTGTTCCAGACTTCAGAGGTCGCAACCTGCGCCCAACCGGTCGCGCAGACTCTTTCAACGTTATCTCATGCCTAAGGAGTTCCCCAATATGTCGAAATTCGTGAAGCTCTCTTTTGTTCTCTCGTTAATTCTCGGGATGAGCGCGATCGCCTTTGGGCAGTCAACAGTGACTGGCGCCATCGGTGGCGTCGTGACTAACCCGAATAAAGAAGTTGTTCCAAATGCTTCCGTTACGGTGCGCAATACCGAAACGAACAAGGAGGATAACGCGACCACTGACGACCAGGGTCGGTTCAAAGTTTCGGGACTTCAGCCGGGCAGCTATGCCGTCACCATCAATGGGGCGGGATTTAGTCCCTTCAGTCAGGACAAGGTGACGGTCGAGATCGGCCGAGAGACGAGCATTAATGCGGCTCTCTCGATTGGCCCTGTCTCGGGTGGCACGGTGGAAGTAACCTCGGAAGCTCCGGTCATCAATACATCGCAACAGGACTTTTCGAGCAACATCAATCAGACCTCCATAAACGAGCTGCCGATCAACGGCCGCCGCTGGTCGAATTTTGCTTTGCTCACGCCAGGCGCCGTTCCCGATGGCACCTTTGGTTTGATCAGCTTCCGCGGGATCTCGGGCCTGCTTAACAACAACACCATCGACGGTGGTGATAACAACCAGGCTTTCTTCGCTGAAGAGCGCGGCCGCACCCGTATCAGCTACTCCATAAGCCAGTCCGCAATCCGCGAGTTTCAGGTCAACACTTCGAGCTACTCAGCCGAGTATGGCCGGTCGGCCGGCGGCGTTGTAAATGCCGTGACGAAGAGCGGAACTAACGAGTTTCACGGCGACGTCTTCTATTACCAGCGCAACAATAAGTGGGGCGCGCGCAATCCGCTGGCGGTTCGACAGGTGAACATCGCCGGTGTGTTTACGCCCGTTGGCTATAAGCCCGTCGACGTACGCCATCAATTTGGCGGCACTATCGGCGGACCGATTGTCAAGGACAAAGCATTTTTCTTCTTCAGCTACGATGAGCAGAGACGCAACTTTCCTGGCTTGGCTGTTTTTGGCCAGAATGGTTTCTTGAACTTGAGTGCAGCGAATCGTACCAGCCTCCTGGCACGCGGTCTTACGGATGCCCAGATCGATGGCACAATTAACTTCCTCAGTAGTATTTCCGGACCGGTTCCCCGCAGAGGAAATCAGAGACTCTTTCTCCCTAAGGTCGATTGGAACATCAACGACAAGAACACTTTCACGGCGAGCTATAACCGTCTCCGGTGGAAATCTCCAGCGGGTATTCAGACGCAAGCCACTAACACGCGGGCTATCGATAATTTTGGCGACGACTTTGTGCAGATCGATGCGCTGAATCTGCGGCTAGCCTCAACGATTTCGAATTCGCTGATTAACGAGTTTCGCTATCAGTGGGGACGAGACAACGAGTTTCAATTCAGTCAGCCACCAGCTCCTGGCGAGCCGACAACCGGACTGGGTGGCAGATCCCCCCAGACAATTTTAGTTGGCACCACGACCTTTTCTTTTGGAATGCCGGAATTCCTCGAGCGGGTAGCGTTTCCAAATGAAACAAGGAACCAGTTTGCTGATACTGTGACTATCACCAGTGGCAACCATACGGTTAAGTTCGGTGGCGATCTCAACCTGGTTAAGGACGACATTAATAACCTGCGCTTCTCGGGTGGCCAGTTTACCTACAGCGGCGCAACAACCGGACTACCTGACTTCATTGTCGATTACGTGAATTTCACAAATAGCGGCGCCCTGCGCGCGCTGAGCGCCGCTACTCCTACCACTAATCCGCTTGGCCGTTGTGTCAGCTCCACTCGCCGCGCCGGCAAGTGCTATGCGGGCAACTTCGACCAGGGTTTTGGTGTACTCGGGTTAGTCATGAAGACTCAGGATCTCGACTACTTCATCCAGGACGATTGGCGCGCGACGCCACGCTTGACGCTTAACCTCGGCCTGCGCTACGAGTACCAGCGAAACCCGCAACCCGTTGCTGTCAACGGGCTGCTACCGCAAACAGCCAACCGGGTTGACGACCGAAACAACATTGGACCTCGCGTCGGTTTTGCTTATGATCTCAGCGGCGACGGCAAGACCTCCATACGCGGCGGCTGGGGGCTTTATTACGGTCGCGTCATTAACTCCACCGTTTACAATGCGTTGGTAAACACCGGCGTCGGTATCGACCGGGGACAGCGGCAATTTACTACGAGCGCCTCCGCCTTACCGACCGCTTGTACTGCGGCAACTCCCGCAATAACTGCTGACAATTGCACGTTCCTGCCGATTTATCCGAATCTACTTCCCAACTCAAACCCACCAGTTGGCAATGTGCAGTATTTCGCTAAGGGCTTCCAACTCCCGCAGATTCATCAGTGGGATCTTATTTTTGAGAGGGAGATTGCTCGAAACACTGTAGTATCTGCCTCTTATCTGGGCAGCTTCGCCAACTCGTTGCCAAACTTCGTCGACACTAATCTGCCTCCACCTGTTTTCGTAAACGAGACGGTTGTCGGCGGACCCGCTGATGGCGCCGTATATCGGACGCCGTTATTCATCGGTGCCAGACCTGACACCCGGTTCGCCAGGATAACTGAAATTCGCAGCAATGTGTTTTCCAAATACCACGCGCTGGTATTGCAGGCGAATCGCCGTTTGACTAACGGCCTGCAGTTCCAAACTAACTACACGCTGTCGAGGGCGTATGACAGCGGACAAACGTCTGCCACGTTCACCCTGGATAATGCGCCGTTCAACGCCTTCGATCAGGCAGCGGAAAATGGGCTGTCGAATTTTGACCGCAGACAGAAGTTTGTGGCCAGTGTTGTTTACAACACTGACTTCTTCAGAGGCAGCGACAACAAAGCAGGCAAGGCCATCCTGAATGGATGGACCATCGCACCCATCTTCAACGCCTTCTCGGGTCAGCGGTTGACGGGCAACATTTCGGGAAACATCAGTCCCGCCGCATTTGGTTTCACCGGATCGGCTTGCAACGGTGTTGGGACGGGTACTTGTCCCACTCCTGGAAGCGGTATTAACGGCTCGGGCGGATCAAGTCGGTTCGCGCGCCTGCCGCGCAACTTCTTCAAGCAGCCGAATATCTGGTATCTGGACATGCGTATTTCACGCCGGTTCAGCATCACTGAAAATACCAAGCTGGAATTGTTGGCTGAAGGCTTCAACGTCTTTAACCGCTTTCAGGTTACAAACATGAACGCTACGCTTTACAACCAATCCGGTTCCACCTTGACCTTTAATAGTGGTCCGGGCATTGGCAATCCGTTCCGGAACATTACCGGCGCTGACAGTACCCTTTTCCGCGAGCGGCAGGTTCAGTTGGCTGCTCGGCTTCAGTTCTAACAAGAGGCAGTTAACGCACTTTAATTCGGGCGTGTTCCTGTCAGGGAGCACGCCCGAATTGTTTATCGTCTATAGGTTTTCTGGCAGGCCAAGATCGAGTTGTCCCAAGATCAAGCAGCAGAGGGTTCGAAACGTACACGCGGTGCAACCTAACGATAATCGCTTTTTGCCGGAATCCTTCGAAGACCCACTAGATCTAACTTTTAACCGGTCAAATTGCTGCGTCCATAGTCTGGGGAACACGCGTTGCTCAATCAACTTGGGCAGTAGCGCGAAGTTCGCATGATGTGATGAACAAAGGAGGGTTAAATGGGTATACCAAACAGAGATGAGCTTGAAGGAAAATTTGATCAGGCAAAAGGGAAAGCCAAAGAAACTGTGGGCCGGGCAGTCAATGACCGGGACCTTGAGGACGAAGGGACTGCAGATCGCGCAGGCGGTAAAGTCCAGGAGGGTTTTGGCAAGGTCAAGCGCAACGTCGGCGAGGCGATCGAGGATATCGGCGAATCAATCCGCAAATAGTCTTTCGGAGTCCCCAGCGGGCAGCCCGCTTGGTGCTTTGCATCTCAGCTAATACTTAGGGCTTACGACGTATCACTCGTCGTAAGCCCTTTTTGTGAACTCAGTAAACGACTGGTTCGCCTGGTTACTCTGCTCTAACGTGTTCGGCCCCAAGCGCCTCGAGCAACTCTTCCAGTTTGTCGGTCTCCTCGTCTGACTTGGCTTCAACACCTAACAAGATTCCGCCACTGCGCAGTCCCGCCTCGTAAACCTTCGCGCGATATTCCGGTATACCCGCACCAATCAGCGCTCCGATGACGCCACCGGTTGCGGCCCCGGCTCCAGCTCCGGCGAGAGCTGCCGCGATGGGCCCGGCGATCACGAGATTTAATCCCGGCAAAAAAATCGTGCTGCCGACCGCCACGATTGTCGCTAGTACCGCGCCTACAACACCACCCACTGCGCCGCCCACACCAGCACCGTCTGCGGCATGGGTTCGCGCTTGCAAGGCGAACTCTTTGCTTCGAGTGGCGTCAGACATCATGACGCTGATGTCGTCGCGCGTGTATCCCCGCTTCATGATTGCATCAACCGCCGCCTCCGCGGCAACTCGATTTTTGAAAAGTCCTGTTACTAATTTTGGTTTCGCCATACGATTTATCCTCCTTCAAATTTACCGGCCGCCAACGTCTACAAAGAAGGGAGAACAGACGTAGGGGCAACACCTGTGCCGGTTCGTAGGACTAATATTTAGCAGGCTTTGGCTGCACTGAGGACGGCTTCCTAGCCGGTAAGCAAACAGCGATCGTTCACTCTGTTCCGCTTCGATACGCGCATCACGGAGTCTGGCTTCAGACAGGTGGGCACGAAGCGCACTCCACGGATCGACCTAATTTGCGGTGAAGGTGCAGTTTAATATGGATGACAAATGAATTCTTGTGTACATTCGAGCGGCTTAAAAGATTGTCCAACTTTATCCGGCAGCAAAATTTTCCGCATTGAAAATTCTTCAGATAAGTTCAGCTCAGTCTCTCGGCGGTGGCGAGCGGCATCTGGCAGATCTCGCGAATGGCCTTATTCATCGCGGTCACGATGTCTTTGTCGCGGTTCGACCACACGCACCCTTGACGCACGAGTTGAAGAACGTACCTGAAGAAAACGTGACGACGCTTGCGCTGCGAAACTCGTTGGATGTGAACAGCGCTCGAGATCTTTCGCGCCTTGTGCGCAGAAACCAGATTCAGATCGTGCATGCCCACATGGCCCGCGATTATCCGCTGGCTGCCTATGCGGCGCGGATGAATACGGGTGCGAAGCTAATCATTACGCGCCATGTGCTTTTTCCGTTGAACCGGTTGCACCGAGTCACGCTTTCCAAAGCCGCGCGAATAATTGCTGTTTCGCAAGCGGTCGCGTCGCAGCTCCAGGCTGATGCAGTGACGCAGCCAGAAAGAGTCAGCGTCGTCCTAAACGGAATTGATGTCGCCAGGTTTCAAGCCGCAAGACAGAAGTTCAACCGCAGACAATTTCTTAACAGCTGGGAGCTAGCCGAGGACAGCTTGCTCGTTGGCACGGTGGGAGAACTGACGCCACTCAAAGGTCAGGAGGAGTTTCTGCGCGCGGCTGTGCCGGTATTGAAGCAAATTCCAAATGCCTACTTCGTCATCGCCGGCATTGATCACTCACGGGGAAAAGAACACCGGGCTCGCATCCAGCGATTGATAGAAAAGCTGGATCTGACGAAGCGTGTCAGGCTGATAGGCTGGTTGGAAGACCTGGCACAACTGTATTGCGCCCTGGATGTATTTGTTTCCTCATCTCATACAGAGTCTTTCGGGCTGGCGTTAGCGGAGGCGATGGCCACCGGCACGCCTGTAGTGGCAACTGAAACCGAAGGCGCACGCGAGCTGATTCAATCGGGCGAGACCGGCCTTCTGGTTTCCATAGGCGATGTCGATAAACTAGCGGAAGCGGTTTTGCAATTGCTGAATGACCGACAGTGGCGCGTGCATCTGGGAACGGAAGCCCAGAAAGACGCCTCGGCGCGGTTTAGTGTTGAGCGCATGATTGATGAAACTGAAGAGATTTACCGAGCTGAAATTCAAGAACGATTAGACAAGCATTAAATCGTGGGAAGGATTTTCAAATCCAATTTACCCTTGCGGGTGACTCTCAGCCGGGGTTGGTTGGCCGAGAAGACGCAACATGTCGGGTTTGTCTTTGACCAGCAAGTAAAGCACGCTGCGGAGGCGGCTTATGTCGGTCTCGACCTGTCCAAGCCTCGTCGCCATCGCCCTTTCCAAAGTATCGAAGCGGAAGTGCACTTGCTCGAAGTCGCCTCGAACAGTCGTTGCCAGGCGCGAGAGGTCGTCCTTTGTTGCCATCTGCTCCTTGACAGCAGCGAGCTCCTCTTTTGACGCCATTTGCCCTTCAATAATATCTATGCGCTCGCGCATCGTCTCCAGACAGGATTCGACGCGGACGAGATCCTCCTTCGTCGCCATTTGCTCGCGCATAGTCTCCAGACGGGATTCGACGCGGACGAGATCCTCCCTCGTCGCCATTTGCTCTCGCATGGTTTCGACGGTGGTAGCGATAAAGTTGATGAGGTTGTTATCGTCCTGGCCACACATGGACGTAAGGTAGCACGGCGACGATGGTGAATCTGAATTTTTGGGCGGACGTCCCATTTCTCCTCGCTACAAGAATCTTGGCAACTCGGCGGCACGCGTGAATGGCTATCCCGGCCGGGTCCAATCAAAGCCGATCGATCTTAGCCGCCAGAATGAAATCGCTTTCTGTTAGACCGTCAATCTTGTGCGTCCAGACTGTAACTTCGGCTCGACCCCAACCATAGCAAATGTCTGGATGGTGCCACTGCTCTTCGGCAAGCTCCCCTACTCGATTAACAAAGGCTTGCGTCTCTTTGAAGTCTTCAAACTTATATTCTTTCCGCAGGTGGTGCCCATTCACAACTTCCCAGCCGTCAAGTTGGGCTTGCAGCTTCGTTATCTCCTCATTTGGTAACGGCGGCACACCACCCCTACAAGGAACACACTGTTGACTTGCTAATTCGTTCATACTCTCTCGTCCTCCGAACACGCCTTCTTCAATATCGCAATTTGTCCCGCGTGATAAAGACTGTGCTGAATTACTCCATGAAGCGTTACATAAACCGAACTCATGCCTTCTAAGATCGGCTGGTCAAGTCGTGACTCATCCATCTCAGAAACTGCGTTACACAACTCTTCGTGCGCTTGCCTGAGTGTTTCTTTAGCCTGTCCCCAGGTTTGCTCATCGGTGTCGGCGACTTTGGGCCAATCCTCAGCACCTGACAGTTGCGCCCGATCTCCTCCCAACCTTCTCCGGCACGCGCGCTCCCAGGCTGCGATGTGGAGCACGATTTCCCAAATACTGTGCGCGCCGTGGAAAGGCCGGGCAGCCGCCTGCTGCGCTGTTATCCCGTCAAGAATACTCATTACCGCAGGCCCATGCCACGCTTCCCCCACAAAAGCGCGGTTTAGTTGATCTACGATTCTTTGAACTTCGGTCATAGTCGATTGTAATTCAAACAGCTAAGTTTCCCCGTCCGCCAGCGAGTCCAGTTCTGCCCGCAAATTTTCCCGTTCCATATAGAGTTTAGCCAGCGGTGCGGTAAGAGCGACATTATCACCCTGAGCCGGATCGAAACCGCGCGCCAGCATCTCACTGCGCAGTTGCTGATCTACCTGGCGCAGTTTCTCTGCAAGCTCGATTCGCTTCGACTCTTCCGGACCTGACATGCCGAAACATTCTACACTCACTTTGCAGTTCTGCGTGTTAACTGAAACCATTTCCGCCGACTAAAGTTCTCTGAATTAATCCCGCCCAAAAGTGTAATGTCCCGGCTTGCTAAGACCACGCGTGAACGGATAGTCTTTTAGCGATAAGCTCCTGCAATCCATAAACGTTCGACAAACGACACGCAGTCGGAATGCTGCCGGTTGGTAATCGGCGAGGCCAACTGCGCCGGAGGAAATAGTGGCAGTCATTCGTCCCTTTAGTGCTTTGCGTCCGCCCGCTGAGCGAGCGGGCCAGGTCGCGAGTGTTCCTTATGACGTCGTCAACACTGAAGAAGCTCGTGCGTTGGCAGCGAATAACCCCTTGAGTTTTTTGCATGTGTCTCGTCCGGAGATTGATTTGCCAGACGGTACGGATGTACACAGCGATCCGGTCTATCGCCAGGCCGCCGAGAATTTTGACAAACTAATAAAAGATTGTCCGCTGGTGACCGAAGAGTCTTCCAGTATCTATCTCTACCGTCTGATTATGGGAGACCACGAGCAGATTGGCGTAGTCGCCTGCTGCTCGATGGATGAGTATGATCAGGATCTGATTCGTAAACACGAGCGGACGCGACGAGATAAAGAGGATGATCGCACTCACCACATGCTGGTGCTACGCGCACAAACGGGGCCTGTGTTCCTAACTTACAGGTCGAATCGCGAGATCGACACGATGATGATGGAGACGACGATGGCAAATGCCATTTTCGACTTCACCGCCGCTGATGGCATTCAGCACACCGTCTGGCGCGTACCGGATCCAGTGCGCTTTGTTCACGCCTTTCGCGAGATTCCGTTTCTCTACATTGCCGATGGGCATCACCGCGCCGCCAGCGCCGCGCGTGCCCGCGCAGAACTCAAGGAACAGAGTTTCGGACATACCGGCGACGAAGAATACAACTTCTTCCTGGCAGTAATCTTCCCGGACGATCAAGTGCAGATACTCGCCTACAACCGCGTTGTGCGGGATTTGAATGGGCTCTCGACCAGCGAGTTTCTTGAAGCTCTCAGAAAGAATTTTGATGTTAAGGAAGGTGGAAGCGACATGCCCGAAAGCCGCCGACAATGGGGCATGTATCTTGACAGCAGTTGGTACACGCTCAGTCTGCGAGCGGATGCGTCGCCGCGAGAGGGAGCTGTTGACTCACTAGACGTAAGCATTCTTCAGGACCGCGTACTCGATCCGATCCTGGGCATCAAGGACGTGCGTACCGACAAACGAATCGACTTCATCGGCGGCGTACGCGGCAGCAAAGAGCTAAAGCGTCTCGTCGACGAGGGAAAAGCAGCGGTGGCATTTTCGCTTTATCCAACAACGATGGAAGACTTACTGAACGTCTCCGATGCCGGCGAAATAATGCCGCCGAAGTCAACCTGGTTTGAGCCGAAGCTGCGCGATGGGCTGCTCATTCACAGTATTTAGTCAGTTGTCAGTGGTCCGTTGTCAGTAATATTAACGAACTGCGTTCACTAACAACGGACTACTGACTACGGACTACTGACCATGATGCGCGTTTTAATCGCCGACAAATTCGAACAATCCGGGCGCGATGGCTTACAGGCCATTGGCTGCGACGTTTCGTATCAACCGGACCTCAAGGACGAAGCTCTGACCGAGGCAATCCGCCAGGAAGTTCCCGACGTGCTGGTGGTGCGAGGAACCAAAGTAAACGAGCCGATGCTGGCTGCGGGCCAAATCAAACTCGTGGTTCGAGCCGGCGCAGGGTTCAATACGATTGACGTTGCCGCCGCGTCGCGTCGCGGCATCTACGTTTCAAATTGCCCCGGCAAGAATTCAATAGCGGTGGCGGAGTTGGCCTTTGCGCTCATTCTCGCGCTCGACCGGAGGATTCCGGACAGTGTAATTGCGTTGCGGCGCGGCGAATGGAACAAGAAAGAGTTCTCGAAGGCACGCGGGTTATTTGGCCGCACGCTCGGCTTGATCGGTGTTGGGAAAATTGGCGCGGAAATGATCCCGCGAGCACGCGCCTTTGGGATGCCGGCGATTGCCTGGAGTCGCAGTCTGACTCCGGAACGTGCCGCCGACCTTGGCGTCGAGTACAAGGCAACGCCCGCCGAGGTAGCACGCGAAGCTGACGTCGTTAGCGTTCATGTCGCGCTAAACCCCAACACCAGGGGATTCCTGGGAGCTGATTTCTTTGCTGCTATGCGCGGAGGCGCTTACTTTATCAACACCGCACGTGGCGAAGTGGTGGATCAAGCTGCACTGATAGAAGCGCTGAGGTCTCGCGGAATTCGCGCCGGACTCGATGTGTATGCCGCAGAGCCGACTTCCGCGGCCGCGGCGTTCACGGACGAGATTGCGAAAGAAGCGAATCTCTACGGCACGCATCACATCGGTGCTTCAACTGATCAGGCGCAGGAAGCAATTGCCGCTGAAACGGTTCGCATAGTGCGAGAATTTAAGGAAACCGGGAAAGTCCCAAATGTTGTAAATCTGGCGCAACAAACTCCGGCTACTTACAGGCTGGTCGTGCGTCATCTGGATCGTCCCGGCGTGTTGGCGAATGTGCTCGACGCGATCAAGAGTGAACACATCAATGTCCAGGAAATGGAGAACATTGTTTTCGAAGGCGCGGAAGCCGCAGTTGCCCGCATAAATCTCGACAATGCGCCGTCCCGCGGGCTGCTGGATAGACTGCAGGCCGGGAATGAAGACATTATTGAACTCGATCTGCTTGGGTTGAAGTAACAAATGAACACAACACTGATCACCGGCGCATCCAGCGGCATTGGCGAGGTCTTCGCGCGGAAGCTGGCCGCGCGCGGCCGCAACGTCTTGCTGGTTGCGCGTTCGGAAGACAAGCTGATAACGCTGTGCAATGAGCTGGGCCGATCAAACAGCATTCGCGCGCAATACGTGGCGCTCGATCTCAGCCAGCCGGAATCCCCCGCCCGCTTGTTTGCTGAAGCGGAGAAGCGCGCCTTATTTGTCGACATGCTGATTAACAACGCCGGCTTCGGCTCGATGGGTGAATTCAGCAAACTCGATCTGGCCCGCGAGTTGAATATGATCGATCTCAACATTAAGTCGCTGGTGGAACTAACCCAGCGGTTTCTTCAGCCCATGCTCGCGCGCAAACAGGGTGCAATTATCAACGTCGCTTCTACCGCGGCGTTTCAGCCGGTGCCTTTCATGGCAACTTACGCGGCGACGAAAGCATTCGTGCTTTCCTTTTCAGAGGCCCTCTGGGAAGAGAATAGGCAATACGGAATCAAAGTGATGGCACTGTGTCCCGGCGTTACCGATACAAACTTCTTTGAAGCCGCTCGTGGTCACAAACCTCCCGCGCGCGTTTCGCAAACTCCGGAAGAAGTAGTGGATGCAGCACTCCGCGGGCTGGCCCGTGGCAAGAGCCACGTCATCTCCGGCTGGACAAACTTCCTGATGACTCAGAGTGAACGACTGGCGCCGCGATCGCTAATCACCCGCGTGGCCGGGCGCATGATGCGGTCGCAGCAGGAAAAACAGGAGTGAATAGTAAATCGTAAATGGTAAATAGTTGCTAACTCGGCACACGGCGGCATCGGTTTCTAAAAGAGTGCTCATTGAGTTAATTCCTTAGTATTTACGATTCACTATTTACGGAGATAAGAATGACCGAACGAATACACAACTTCAGCGCCGGCCCGGCCGTCTTGCCCGTGCCAGTGTTGGAGGAAGCTCAGCGCGAAATGCTGAGCCTCCCTGGCGTCGGCATGTCGGTGATGGAAATCAGCCATCGCTCGAAAACTTTTGACGAGATTTTTGGCCGAGCGGAATCGGGTCTAAGGGAACTTCTCGGAGTTCCCGATAACTACCAGGTTTTATTTTTGCAGGGCGGAGCAAGTCTCCAATTCTCGATGATCCCAATGAATTTACTGCCGCCCGATGGTAGTGCTGACTACATCATCACCGGCAGTTGGGGAAAGAAGGCCTTGAAGGAGGCCAAGCGGAGCGGCGTCGCCAATGTGGCCGCTACCATGGCGGATGGCGGCTTCACGCGCGTTCCCGGCAACGATGAACTCAAGCTCGATCCAAAGGCATCTTACGTTCACCTGACGACTAACGAGACGATCGAGGGAGTTGAATGGAAACGTGAACCTGAGGTTGGCGAGGTTCCGCTGGTCGCCGACGCTTCATCCGACATTCTGTCGCATCCGATTCCGCTTGATAAATACGCGCTCATTTATGCGGGCGCGCAGAAAAACATGGGGCCGAGCGGCGTCACCCTGGTCATCATCCGCGACGATTTGCTGAAGCGAATACCGGATGGACTCCATACCATGCTCGACTATCGCACGCACGTCGAGAATAAATCTCTCTACAACACCCCGAACACCTGGGGCATTTATATCATTAGCCTCGTGTGCAAGTGGTTGAAGGAGAAGGGTGGGCTCGAAGCGATGCATCGGGAGAATGAAGCGAAGGCGCAGCTAATCTACGACGCTATCGACGCGACCGGGTTCTATCGCGGGCACGCTGACGCGGATTCACGTTCGATTATGAATGTGACTTTCCGCCTTCCTTCGGAAGAACTCGAAAAGAAGTTTACCGCGGAAGCAACAGCGCAGGGCCTGGACGGTTTGAAAGGGCATCGCTCGGTAGGCGGCATTCGAGCTTCAATCTACAACGCCTTTCCGCTTGCCGGTGTAGAGGCGTTGGTCGCTTTCATGAAGGAGTTTGAGAAAAAAAACGGCTAGTGTCCGACAAGGCTTCGGGAGTCGCTTCTCTTCGGGAGTCGCTTCTCATAGTGACCATAACTGCGCCGGAGCGTGTCAGCTAGGCAGCGGGGGCAAGCCCACCTTCCCGACCCTGAGCTGACTAGACTTGAGTGCTAATCTCCGCTGTACGGCTTTCAAGATGGATCTGGTGAGCTAGTCAGAAAGGCTCTCAGGTTGGGAAGGTGGGCTTGCCCCCGCCGACTGGGTAATCGCACGTCGTAAAGTTTCTAAGAACCGGTTATTGATGAAAGTTAGCGAACCAAAGCCGCCGTCACAAAGCGATGCCTCTTCCGATAACAATGCTCTGGTCTTTAAGGTCAGCGAAGCCGACGCTGGCGCGCGCCTCGATGCTTATCTCGCGACGCAGATAGATGGCTGGAGCCGCGCTCGTCTGCAACGCCTGATTGAAGCCGGCGACGTGCTGGTCAATGGCAATCTGGCTAAGCCCTCTTACAAAGTTTCTGCCGCTGACGAAGTAGAAGTTGAACTAACACCTGCGCCGGTCACCAACTTTATTCCCGAAAATATTCCGCTCGAAGTTGTCTTCGAAGATGACTCCGTAATCGTAATCAATAAACCTGCCGGGCTCGTGGTTCACCCGGCGGCCGGGATTCATTCCGGGACGCTTGCAAACGCATTGGCCTATCATTTTCAGCGATTATCGAATGCCGGCTCAATCCGCCCCGGCATAGTGCATCGTTTGGATAAAGACACTTCGGGTCTGCTAGTTGTGGCGAAGACCGAGTCCGGTCACGAGAACCTGTCCGATCAGTTTCGCGCGCGGGAGGTATTCAAAAGCTACGTTGCTTTGGTTTACGGTGTGGTAAAGCAGAAAAGCGGACGCATCGAACAGCCAATCGCGCGCGACCCTCGCAATCGCACGCGCATGGCAATCGTGCCGGGCGGGCGGGGAGCTTTGTCGCTCTATGAAGTTCGTCGCAGCTACAATTCGTTTACCCTGCTTGATGTTGAACTCAAAACCGGGCGCACGCATCAGATCCGGGTTCACTTGTCATGGCTAAAGCATCCGGTAGTCGGCGACGAGCTTTACGCCGGCGGCCGCGACAACAACATTCAGGACGTTCAACTGCGTGCCCGCATTCGTAAACTAAAGAGACAGTTTCTTCACGCGGAACAGTTAGCCTTTCGCCACCCGCATACCGGCGAAAGGTTGCGCTTCGTTGCGCCCTTACCCGCGGAGCTAGCTGACTTGCTGGAGAATCTCGAAACTCGGTGATGGTCGGAAAAGTTTTGCCTTGTCGTTTTGGTTGACCGTTACCCCAGGCACTCGGTCGGGAGGAACCAGATCAGTCGGGTTTATTGTCTGGTTGGTTTGTTTCGCGATGTATGGTCTTATAATCGATTGAGGATTACTGATCTCTTCTGAGTCGACTGAGGGCAACGAGGCCCAGTTGAGAGGGCATCAAAGCGCAGGTCCCCAACGGACAAGAACAAGGCAAAACCAGCTATCCAATTAACATGAAGCTCTATTTCCCCTCTCTTTTGACGCGGCTATTATTGCTCGTCTGCGCCCTGGCGGCGGCTAGCGCAGTCGAGGCGCAACAACAGAAGCCGACGCCGCCACCCAGCGTTATCGAGCAGGATGACCAAACAGAAAAAATCTTTATCCGGCGTGTTCGTCTTCCAATCACCGTAGTCGATAAGAAGGGCCAGTTCGTTCCCGGACTCACTCAAAGAGACTTCCTAATTCTCGAGGACCGCGTGCCACAACAGATCGAGACCTTCTCCGATGATCTCGGCCAGTCCTTGCCTGTATATGTGGCAGTCTTGATGGACACGTCTCCCTCAACGGCAGGTAAGCTCAAGTTTGAACAAGAGTCAGCGATGAATTTTATTCAGACTGTGGTTCGGGCGCGAAAGGACCAGGTTCTCTTCGCCACTTTTGACGACGAAATAAATTTGCGCCAGGACTTTACCAATAAGCTCGATCTACTGGATCGCGCGGTGTCGAGCGTGAAGAAGACAGGAAACCAAACCGCGCTCTTTGACGCCATCTGGCAATTCTGCGACGAGAAGTTGAGAAGCGTCGCCGGCCGGCGCGTTCTCGTAGTTATCACCGATGGGGAGGACACCTACAGCCGCGCAAACATTCGCGATGCCATCGATATTGCGCAGCGCACTGAGACGACGATCTTTGCAATCTCTACGAAGGCGGGATTCCTCTCTGCCGTTCCTGGAGTTGAAGCTGGGGAAGTGAAGGATCGGAAGGACCGGGCGTTGGTAACGTTGGCTGAAGAGACAGGCGGAGTCGCATTTTTTACCGGCGACATGCTTTCGCTCGAGCGTTCATTCACCAAGATTTCCAAAGAGCTTCGCGCTCAATATCTTGTTACTTATAAGCCAATCAACGATCGCTACGATGGCAGCTTTCGTAAGATTGACGTCAAACTCGCTGAGGGCCGCAAAGATCTAAAAGTGAGAACGAAGCGTGGCTACACCGCGAAGGCAGACAGCGTTCGTCCATAAGAGTGAAACATGTTTAATCGAGCAATAAGAAATTTGGCGATAATGCTTGGGCTGATAGTCGCGCTGGTGGCCGGTTCCGTAGTCCCGAGCCAAATGTTCGCGCAGACTCAGACTACCCCGGTTCCGGATAAAACCCGGAGCAGGCGAGTAAGCGATCCTGCGCAACCGGCTGCGTCACCGACGCCAACGATTGCTCCCAAAGAAGAAAACCCGCAAGATTCGGAAGATGTCGTTCGTGTTGAGACCAACCTGACCAGTATTTTCTTTACTGCCGCAGACAGCAACAAGCGCTTTATAAATAACCTTAAGAAAGAAGACGTTCGAGTACTGGAAGATGGTCAGCCTCAGGAGATCTTCACCTTTCAACAGAATCTGGATTTACCTCTTTCGATCGCAATACTGATCGATACCAGCCGTTCAGAAGAACGGACCCTACCCGACGAGAAAGCTGCGGCGCGCTCTTTTATCGAAGCGGTAATGCATCCTGAAAGAGACGAGGCGGCCATTGTTTCGTTTACCGGAGATGTCACGCTGGAACAAGGGTTCACCGGTAATCTCGATCGGCTGCGTCGGGCTATTGATCGAGTAGAGTTTGTGCCTCCCTCTGGTTACATTGGTGGCGGCGTGGTAGTCGGCGGTACGCCACCGATTTCCGACCAGAATCAAATGCTGGCCGGTTCTACTGCCATCTGGGATGCTGTCTGGGCGTCTTCCAATGAGCTCCTGGCAATCTCCGCCGACAACGCGCGCCGCGCAATCATCCTTCTGACAGACGGTGAGGACACGATAAGCCAGGTAAAGATGCATGAGGCGATTGAACGCGCTCAAAAAGCCGACGCACTGATCTACGCGATTGGAATCGGCGATAGCTATCAAGGCGGCGTCGATGCGGGCTCCCTGAAAAAGATTACCGAGCAAACTGGTGGTCGAGCTTATTTTCCGAAGAGTGAGAGCGAATTGCGAAGCGCCTTTGTGCAGATCCAACGCGATCTGCGTGAACAGTATCTGGTAGCCTACTCACCTTCAAACAAGGCCCGTGATGGTTCATATCGTCGCATTCAGATCGAGGTAGTCGATCCGGAGTTGCGCAAACAGAAACTAAAACTCAATTACCGTCCGGGCTATTTCGCCAAGACCGCCGACCGGGATTTGCCTTCCAAGAAGCGAACCTACCCTTAGCAAAGCCGGGAAAAGCCCACTTTTGTGGGATAAATGGCGTCGTTCTACTTATCTTACACCATGACAAACTCTTGCCAACTTTGTTATACTGGCGCTCGCTGTTAGTGGGAAACCGCCTTGCCTGAGCTGCGTCCTCGGCAGAGTCCATTAAGAAAAACAAAGGCCTTATCGTTCTCCCTTTCGCTTGGTTGCCGGCACTACCGTCCTTGCTTTCCGCCAATGCTGGCCGGCCTCAAAAGTCGAATAATAGATGCTCAAAGTCTCATCAGAAAAGTGTCGAGTGCTGATCGTTGATGACGATCAGAGAGTCCGCGCACTTCTCACCGAACTCATCGAGAACGAAGGCTATGAAGTCGTGTCTGCTGCCGACGGTGGCAGCGGGCTCGAACTTGTAAATTCATTCGAGCCCGATGTTGTGATCAGTGATGTGGTGATGCCTGTCCTCGACGGCATTGAGCTTTGCCGCAAAATCAAGCAAGAACTCGGCACGGCCGATATTCCGGTGCTCTTGATTAGCGGCCTGCGCACTTCAGCCGAAGACAGTATCGAAGGTCTGACTGCCGGAGCCGACGATTACCTCGACGTTCCGTTTCGCAATGAGGAATTGTTGGTGAAGGTCGCGAAGCTCGCCGAACGGCGTCGTGTCGAGAAGCACTATCGAGAAATTGTCGAGCAGGCAGCCGACATTATCTACACGCGCGACATGGATGGAGTTATTACCAGCATCAATGCTGCCGGCGCCAGGTTCTTTGGCAAATCGCGCGTCGAGATTGTTGGTGAACATCTGAGTAAGTTGATCGGCGCCGACGCAGCCACGCGGGACATAGAGGAAACGAAAAAAGCTGCCACTGATTCACCGCTGCGATCGACCTATTACCTGAAGGATGCGGAAGACGGCGCACGCTATCTTGAGGGCGTGATCACGATTGAGAGCGACCGCAAGTTGCGTCCGACCGGAATCCGCGGCGTCATCCGTGACGTCACCGAGCAAAAACTTGCTGAAGCAGCCTTAAAGGAGAGCGAAGGGCGATATCGACGGCTGGTGGAAATGTCGCCGGAAGCGATCATCGTTCACAGCCAGGGAGTATTCGTCTATGTCAATCCCGCGGCGCAGCGGCTTTGGGGTGCATCCAGCCCCGAAGAGTTGATGGGCAAGTCTATATTTGATGTAGTTCATCCCGATTCGCATGACATAGTTCGGAGGCGGATCCGCGAGGTCGAGGAATTAGGTTCGTCGACAACACTGAATGAGCAGAAGCATATCAAGTTGAATGGCGAGGTGATCGATGTAGAAGTTACCGGCATGCCTTTTTTGTTTCGCGGGCAGCCGGCAGTCCAGGCGGTGATCCGGGATGTTACTGATCGACGACGCGGGCGGGAAGCGCTGCGACAGACAGAAGCACGACTACGCACAGTCGTTAGCAGTGCTTCGCTGATACTCTTTGCGCTTAATCAAGATGGCGTCTTTACGTTGTCCGAAGGGGAAGGACTGAAGGCGCTGGGTTGGAAGTCTGGTGAAATGGTCGGGCACTCTGTTTTCGATATCTACGCTGACAATCCAGCGATACTCACAAACGTTCGTCGCGCGCTCGCGGGCGAAACACTTTCGCGCGCCGTCGACGTTGGGGATCTTACGTTCGAAGCGCGCTATTCGCCGTTGACCGATGAGGCGGATAAGGTAATCGGTGTAATTGGCGTCGCTACTGATATAACGGAGAACCGTAAAGCGCAGAAGGCATTGCAGGAAAACGAGGAGCGCTACCGGGAACTCTTTGAGAACGCCAACGACATCATCTATACGCACGACCTCGCGGGAAACTTTACGTCTTTGAATAGAAGTGGCGAGCAGATCACGGGCTATAGCCGGGAGGAAGCGCTGCAGATGAATATTGTGGACGTGCTGGCGCCCGAGTTCCTGACCCTTGCCCGACAGATGATCACCCAGAAGACTGATGAGAAGGTTGCGACGATTTATGAGCTGGAGATCATTACGAAGAGTCGTCGTCGGGTACGGCTTGAAGTCAGTACGCGACTTATATATCGCGAGGGCAAACCTGTCGGTATCCAGGGTGTGGGTCGCGATCTGACGGAACGCAAACGCTCGGAAGAAGTCCTGGCCCAGCAATCTCAACGCGAGGCCATGACGCATCGAATCTCGCAGGCCATACGTTGTTCTTTAGATAGTTCAGAGATCTTCCGCACGGCTGTCCACGAGTTAGGATCTTATCTGAAAGCAGATCGCTGTTCCTTATTTATAAAAGACCAAACCGGAAGCCGGGCCACCAACACGGCCGAGTATCATGCCGAGGGTATTCTCCCGGCTGCCGCAAATTTCCAGTTGGAAGACTTGCGGACATTAATCGGATCGCTCGAGGAAAAGGGCGTTCTCTGCTTCAACGATGCCGCTCATGATGTACGGATCGCGGATGTTTATGAGCGCATCCTGTCGCAGGCAGACGTGCGCTCGATCATGTACGTTGCTATCCGAGTCGGTGACGAAGTTACGGCGGCATTTGCTCTCTCTACTACGCGCGCGTTGCGCCACTGGAGTAAATCAGACATCGCTCTGGCCAAAGCCGTCGCCGATCAAACAGGCATTGCCATTCGCCAGGCGGAGCTTTATCAAAAGGCGGCAGCCACCTCCAAACGCGAAGTGCTGGTAAACAACTTGACGACGGCCATACGTGCTTCGCTAAGCCTGCCGGAAGTCTTGAGTACGGCGACTCGCGAACTTGGACTCGCACTTGGTGCTTCCCGGGTACACATGCGCCTTTACGATCCAGCAAACCCCATTTCCCCGGTTGAGCACGAATACGTGGCTCCCGGCTGCAACAGCGTAAGCGCCTTGCGGGACAGCTACGACGACCCGGTGGGCCAATATTTGTTGCGGAGTTCGAAGCCTCTGGTCATTTCTGACTCATTGAATTACTCCGAAGGACCGGCAGAAGTAAGTGCTGCTGTTAGAAAGCATGCCCACCTGGTCGATGTTCGATCCCAAATCGCCTATCCCCTGATAGTGAAGGGCCTCTTCCGCGGAGTGTTGTGTATCCACCAAACAGATCGCCTGCGCTTTTGGACTGAAGACGAACTGTCTCTGGTGCATTCCGTTGCCGAGCGTTTGGCAATTGGTATCGCGCAAGCCGAACTTTTTGAAATGGTAGCCAAGGCGAAGTCCGAATGGGAAACCACTTTCGATGCGATGTCTGATGGGATATTCATTTTTGATCGCGCCGGTCTTCTTAAACGCGTTAACCGCGCTGGTGCCGTGATGGAAGAATCGAATCCGCGTGCCCTCTTAGGCAGCCGGTGTTGCGATGTCCTTCGCGCCACGTCCCAAGACGCGGATTGCGTGGTCGAAAAGGCAATCGAAGAAGGTCGCAGCGTGACGATAGAGGTTACGCCGGACCGCTTAAACCGTCCGATTCTGGTTTCAATTGAACCAGTGGTCGACGCGGATGGCGCCGTAACAGCCGCGGTTTGTACAGCTCGCGACCTTTCAGACTTGCGCGAGGTCCAGGCCGTCGCCCGTGAGCACCAGTCTCTGCTGACAAACATACTCGAGAGTGCTCGCGAGTCGATTTATGCGGTTGATATGGACGGCCGCTTCAAGTGGTGCAACAGCGCGACGCTCCTGGCGCTTGGACTGAAACGCGAAGAGGTTATCGGCCGGCGTGTTTGCGACCTCGTGTATGAAGTCGATCGCGAACTTGTCCGCGATAAGCTGCAAACTGCTATGAAGGGCGAGGCCCAGACTTATGAGATGCGCTACTCTTCGGGCGCCGGAAAGCTGCGTTACGCGCGAGTGGATAATTCACCGCTCGTAGTCGAAGGGCGCACAACCGGCGTTTTGGGTATTGCCCGGGACATAACCGAGCAGAAAGAGGAACGCGAGCGAGCAGCTCGTGCCGATAAGTTGCGCGCTCTGGGTCAGCTGGCATCCGGGGTTGCCCACGACTTTAATAACTCCCTGGCTGCAATCCTGGGCCGGGCTCAGCTGCTCCGCCGTCAAACGCAGGACGAACCGCTCGTGCGAAACATTGAGATCATTCAAACAGCCGCTGAGGACGCTGCCGCGACAGTTCGTCGTATTCAGACCTTTGCCCGCAAATCGTCAGCTAAGGAATTTGAAATGCTCAACGTCTCCAGCTTGCTAAACGACGCGATTGAAATCACTCGCACCCGCTGGCAAAACGAAGCTCGACTACGCGGTCTCGACTACCGGGTAACACTGGAGGCCGAAAGCGGACAGCATACTTTCGGCAGTGCTTCCGAGCTGCGAGAGGTATTTGTAAATCTAATTGTCAACGCGGTTGACGCGATGCCCAAAGGCGGCAAACTTTCAATCAGCTGTGTGCATGAAGGCGCCCGCCTGCGCTTGCGCTTTGCCGATACCGGAATAGGAATGCCGGAGGACGTCAAGCAGAGGATCTTCGACCCGTTCTTTACGACAAAGGGCGCGCAGGGCACCGGCCTGGGACTATCGGTGAGCTATAGCATCATCGAGCGACACGAGGGATCAATAAGCGTGGCCTCGGAATTAGGTGGCGGCGCCGTATTCACAATCGACCTTCCGGCGGGCACAGCGCAGTCAGAAGCCAGCAAAGTGCCGGGTGCAGACTTGGAACTACCGTCACTTTCGATCCTTGTGGTGGATGACGAGGCGTCCGTGCGTGAGACGTTGGCCGAGATGCTTGAAGTAATGGGCCATCGGGTGCTGCTTGCGGAAAGTGGGCAGAACGCGTTGGAAACTCTAGCCGGAAACGATTGTGATCTGGTGTTTACTGATCTGGCCATGCCGGAGATGGATGGCTGGGAGACTTCGCGGGAGATCCGCAAACGCTGGCCGGAGATGAATGTCGTTCTCGTAACTGGTTACGGAACAGGCACCGTACCCCCGGCCGGTGAGGACAGTTTAGTCAACGGTATCATCGGCAAGCCATTCGACTTTTCTCAAATCAGTCAAACAATCACGAGCATCCTGGCCAACCAGGCAGTCCTGGAAAACGCCGGCGTTTAAATAGCAACGAGAGAGCACAGCTACAGCTAGTTGTCGTAATGCATGATTCCCGCGCTGGCAGTAAATCCCACCCCGAAACCAACGACTATCGCCGGCCCCTTCCAGTCATTCTTCTCGGCAAGCATGAACCCGGTTGAGGCGCTCGACAGGTTGCCGTAATTCTTCAAAACCTCGTAAGAGCCCTGAACCTTCGTGGAATCCTTTTCAAGATGGAGTTGCGAGCAAACGCCATCGAGTATTTTCTTGCTTCCGGTGTGGATCAGGCAGTCGTCCACCTGGCCCAGATTTGAGACTGGTGAATCAGGATGTTGCAGGACGTTTTTGACTGTAGTGACCGCGTAGTGTGCACCCCTACTGGGTACTCTGGGCTGCATGAAGTATTGCGGTCGTCCCTTGAGGAACTCATGTGAACTGTTGCTGTTCATGGTGAGAAGATTGACATCCTCTGTCTCTTCATTGGTTAAGTGGGATATCGGTCCGAAGCTGGGTTTTCCTTCTTCATTTCCGACCAGCAAAGCCACCGCGCCATCGCCGAAGAGCATTGATTGAATGACGAAGGTGGTATCCAACCTCTTCTGTTCAAACTGGGCTTCATCTAATTTCTGCTCCTTCCGCAGTCGCAGGATTTCTCGAAATCCGTGATATTCGTCGCGCAAGAGCGGCGCGACGTAGGGAGTATGAGCCTCGGCCATTAACACCATGGCCAATTGCCCGGGATTAGCGGCAAGATACCATTGAGCGACCTCAATGGACTTCAACAGGACCGAACAACCTTGAGCTTGCATGCTGACGGTCCGAATTGATCTGGATAAGAGTCCGTGAGTCCGTCCCATTATTTCGGAAGCCAAACAGGGAAGCATTTGGTCCGGAGTATTAGTAGCAGCAATCAGCAAACCAATTCGCGAAGGGTCTCCCTGCCACTGCTCGATGCAACGCTTCGTAGCCCCGACACCCAGTTCGGTAGTAGAACTTGTCGCATTCATCGGTTTACCCGATAAGAAGTCGGGATAGTTATCCATCACCGAATATCTTTGATCGACGCCCAAAGAATTGAGCGTATTGATCAACTCAGGGGAAAGCTTGTGCATGAGGGCATTGGCAAGCTCTGTAGTGTGGAAGGCGTGTTGGGGGGTCGCGGTGGCTGCAGATAGTAGGTTAACCATGATCGTTCTTCTCCGGGGGTTCCTGAGACTCTACTTGGCCTTCTGGTCATCGGGCCACAACATCGGTCTTTGAGTTTATGGCCGTTCTAAGAGGGGTTGGCCCGTCGCTGATTCTTCCCTGTTCACCCCGGTTCATATCAATGGCTGTGCCGCGTTCAGGAACTGCGACACTGCAGACTTAACCGCAGACATGATAAGACTTACGAGCATCACGGTATGGAAGGCGGATGATCCTCGACTTGGATACCGCGTATGCACCAAACCTTGTAAATCCTCATACAGGGCTTTTTGTTAGTGGAATAGCCGAACCGTAGTTGGTAAGGAGGTATACAGCTGTGTAGCTGGTAACCAACGGCTCGGCTTTGCCCTAAAGGCCGGAAGTTGTCGTGATTTCTGGGTCAGAAAAAAAACTTTTGGGTCAAACTACTTTCGGGCGGTCTTATGCGGGATCGTCGTATTGGCGTTGATAGGTGTCTCTGGAGCTTCCGTTATCGCGAAACTCGCCAGTGAAATCAAATTCGAAAATCTGCTTTATTCCCATGAAGTCCGAGAACCGAATCTCCCCAGCAATGTGGATTATCCGTTGCCCTGCTTCAAATTCTTTGAATTGCATTGCGGTAAAAGGGACATGGGGAAATGTCAGCCAACGCTCAGCCCCGGCTGGCAGTATCGTAAGGACAGTTTCTATATCCGAGTAGGCATCCCATTCGAACGGGCGTTTTTCTTCTTCCTGAATCAGTCCGATAAGGAGTCTGCGTCGGATGTTCAGGGATGGAGTGCGCCCTCCGTTAAAAAGCAACGCGCTAACAACGATGGTCTTATTCATAATCGGATTGACGAGCCTAACATCTTTTATTCCAAGGTAAGCCCGCTCGCCCACGGTCGCCATCCTTTTCTGTTCCTGCATCACTTCCCACTGTCTGGCGTAGATGTAGGCTTGGACAGCAACGACCAACAGTATCAAGACATTCAGCGTCATGTCCGCGCCGAACTTCCAGCGTTCGCTCAGGCTTGGATGGAAAACAGCGATAGCAACGACACCGAGCCAGCAAAACGTCACGCCGATAATGATGTGCTGCAAACTTATCGGAAGGGACTTGTAGAGCGAATAGGTGGAGCTAGAGGGATTGCGGTCGGACTTTTGGGCTTCGCTAGTATCGCTGTTGGTCTGATCTATTTTATGCATGGCTTAGACCTCTTTTGGAATGAGAAATCTGGGCGCAAGTCTCAGGACTCTTGCACCCAAAAAGTCGGTTCGATTCCGGGTTCGAAAATGGATTGAATGAGGCAACAAATATTGTGACACAGAACCTTACAGAGAGCCTCATTGATCTGCGCGGTCTTGGTCTTGCTTCGCAGGGCAATTCCGAACTTCGCCTTGATCATGTGGAAGGTGGTTTCGACGTTAGAGCGTT
>Ga0137403_10001924_pt1 | contig 25873 bp, 33 predicted proteins | sample CZOMad2_1_16fung_FD_122057 | JGI IMG/M metagenome (GOLD analysis project Ga0137403, IMG submission 122057) | Vadose zone soil fungal communities from Angelo Coast Range Reserve, California, USA - CZOMad2_1_16fungal (Hybrid Assembly) | ecosystem: Environmental > Terrestrial > Soil > Vadose zone... | reverse complement strand
CGTTTGAGCCAGCGCAACACCGTGGCCTCACTGTCGCGGACGATGGCAGCAATCTGGGGCACCTTGAGCCCCTGTTCTGCCGCGAGGAAGACCATCTGCGCACGGGGCCGCAGCCGAGGATCTTTGGTGGTGCGATCCAGTTGATCGAGTTCCTTGCTTTGCATGGATTGGTCTCATGCCTCCAGTATACCATTCGTCAAAACTTTCGTGGGTGTACTTAGCCATCTGACCAACTCTCCCATCCATACGCTTCCGTCCTCAACTGGGCCGGCTATGATGGCCCTGCCCTTCACAGTTCTTTCCTCATTATCCGCGTGTTCTTCGCTTCCCCGTTTGTTGCCCCACAATCCGTCGGCTAACACCGACTCTTTGCGTAATCCTTGCTCGAGGGGGGAAAAGATCATGGAAGGGCCCATGCATAGCAAGGCAACTGTTTGCCTAGAAACAGGCATCGGCCGCATGCTCCCCGAATATAACCGCGATGCCATCCTACCGCCGGAAGCCAAGTATTTGGACATCGAAGCAAAGCTATACTCCGCACGGGATTAAATGAGACTAGCTGCTCGCCTTATGGTACAGTCGTCCTCGTCGCGGAATGATCTGGCGGTTGACGCTGTGCCGAGGTACTCGACGATGCTCAAACGCATCTTCACCGAAGAGGACCTCACGGCGTTGCGGTATGGGCGGTTTCAGCATCCCGACCCACGGGCGCAAGTGCGGATGGAAGCCCTCTAGTGGCGGAGTCAAGACGTGGCCAATGCCGCAATTCTGCGGCGGTGTGGGATTTCCAACGCCAGTTTTCATCGCTATCGCAAGGCGTACGTGGCGGGCGGGGTCGAACCACTGCAGCGCCTCGATCACTATCGTCCACACCGTGAACTGACCAACCACCGTGCCATGCTCGAAGCCCACTTTCAGCAGCATCCGCCTGCGACCGTGGCGGAAGCGGCGGCCAAGATTGCCGAACGGACCGGCGTTGTGCATAAGCCTACCCAGGTGCGGCAGTATCTGCGAGCGCTGGGAATGCAACCGATGAAAGTCGGCAGGCTCCCGGCCAAGGCCGACGTGGAAGCCCCAGAAGCCTTGAAAAAAACGCCTGGAGCCCAGGTTACAGGCCGCTGGGGCTGGCCAGCGCACCGTCTTTTTCATGGATGCAGCTCACGTGGTGTTCGCGCCCTTTTTAGACATGCTCTGGTGTTTCCAACGGCTGTTGGTCAAAGCGCCCTCGGGGCGGCAACGGGTGCATGTGTGAGCGGCCTTACATGCGATCACCCACGAGGTGTTGACGGTCCAGAATCTGACGTACATGACCGTGGAGACCGTGTGTGAGTTATTGCACCTCTTGGGAAGTTCCCAACCAGGCCTCCCGGTGACCGTCATCTTGGACAACGCGCGCTATCAGCGGAATGTGTCAATGAAAATGAGACACCCTGGGTTAGAAATTATTGTCGCGGCGCAAACCTCTTCTCCTGAAGGGCCTCCATGGGTCGATTGATCCATGCTGCCTCAGGCAGGGGGGCTGGCTTCGGGTTCTTGCCCTGCAATCGTGCAGGATGGACCTCGAAGGCCGCTTGCCAGGTGTTCGCCCGCGCTTCAAGGACCTGCACGGCGTGTCCGTCAGGGACCATCTCTGGGGTGAGCCTGCCGATCCCCGAGTGGCGGTGCTCGGTGTTAGACCAGTGCAAGAACGGCTGGCACAATCCCCTGGCAGGCGCGATGCTTCCACATCGCTCTGGGACATCGGGTCGGTCTGTGAGGATGTTGCACGGCGCTTCGGCAGATGGATGGTCGTGGCTCACCGGTGGCCGGCTGTGGGTCTGGGGCACCCCCAAGTCAGCCACCAACCATGCCACCGGTTTGGAGGTCATCCGGCTGCCACGGTCGGCCTGAATCGTTCAGTGGCCTGGCTGAATCCCCTGTTGGTGGCAGGTCTGCTGCAGCAGCGTCTGGGCCAAGCCCGCGCGCTCCCGCTAGGCCACCATCCCGCCCACGACATCGCGCCTGTAGAGGTCGCGGATGACAGAGAGCGCGTCCTAGCTCCACGTGACCGGTCCGTGCCGCGTGGTGATGTCCCACGACTAGAGCTGGTTGGGTGCGGTGGCCAACCACTCTGGCTGCTGATCATGGGTCCGCCGTCGGTGGGGACGGCGCTCACGGACCTCGGCTTCCCGAGCTCACAGGCGATACCTCGTCCGGGTGGAGCCGTGAGAGAACCCGTCATCCAGGAGGGTGGCCGAGCCAGATATAGCCCCCACTTTCGTTATCGCGCAGTGTGTACAGATGGGCCAGCGCCTTGGCCGATTTCGAACGCGGGTTGTCCGTGTCATCAAGGACGAGGCTGCCAGATGTGATACCATAATGCCGCAGGCTCACGCGCACACTGGCCACCAAGAGCTCGTCCCAGGGAATCTTGCTGTGACGAAACATCCACGACAAGGCCGCCAGCGAATCAGTGCCGAGGCTAGCGCGTTCAAAGCGTGCCCAGCAAATGGAGTTGGTCACTAGAACAGCCGTGATACAAAATGCCAGCCAGGTCCGCTGCATGGCTGACATGCCGTGGCTCGGGCGCTGTTCGCGAATCGCCTCGTCAACGACATCGATAAAGGTCCTGACAAAGGGGGCAGGCTTTCTCATAATCATAGGAGTCCCCAGGCAATTGCGTGATCCACAATACCCTAGGGACTTATAGCCGTTTTCGTCTCACAAAACAGAGGCGGACGTCATACAATGGGACTACGGTGGCTGGCCGGACGGTCTACCACAGAAGGACAGGGCAAACGCGCTGTCTGGAGCTGGATCGCTCGACACAGCTACCACTCGCCTGAGCAAGACGTCAAGGACAAAAAACTTGATCATCGAGTTAAAGATTTGTGACCGTTGCAGAGGGGCCCCGCCCTGCATCTAGCCTCCGGCCGCCTTGGGTAGCAGCAAATCTGCCATGGTGGCCTCCGGCTTGACAGATTCCCGCTCCTGGAGCGCCCGGAAGGGGTCGTTGATCAACCGGTACAGGGGCATCCGCCGGGCCTCGGGTATGATCACTTCGATCGGGGCTTGGCCGGTGGTGGCGTGCTGCGTGAACATATAGACGACGAGAAATAGCAGCAGCTCGCGTTTGGCACTGGGCACCGTGTGAAAGCCCCCACGGGTGCGGTAAAATCGCTGGAACGCCCGGAAGAAGCGTTCCACAGCGTTGGAGGTCGAGGGGAGGCGGACACTCCCCACGCGACAGATCAGCTGGGGCAGCTTGTCCTCCACCGCGGTGACCCACGGGGTAATCCCCAGCTCGGCCGCCCGTTCCCGCAACCGTGCGAGGCGGCGTCGGACCGTGCGCGTATCGCGTGTTTGGAAGAGCCGCTTCATCGCCGGCTTGCGGGCATTGATCTCTGCCTCGGTCGCGAAGTGCTGCTTCAACCAGTGGGTGACGCCCTGCTGGTGGTGAAAGCGACACCAGACGTGCGTGGCTCCCGGCACCAGGTACGCATAGGCCTGTAACCCATCGGTGATAAGCACCTGGGGCACTCTTTTGAGCTGGCGTAGTTGCCGGCCCACCCAGCGACAGGCCCACTGCCCGCGCGACGGGAGGAGGGCCGCCAGCACCGGCAGCTCGGTGGGCACATCCAAGACGACGAACCAATAGTGCCAGCGCCCGCGGATCTTGAGCCACTTCTCATCCACATAGACCATCGACGCGTGGACGCGCTCCCCCAACCAGCGGGAAATGAGAGGCCACAACGCCAGCGCCAGCCCCAAGACCCAGCGTAAGATCGTCGTCTTGTGGACGCCACACCAGCGGCCCAACACCGATAAGGGCACATTCCAATAGAACAGCGTCATGAGGAAGGTCAGCCAGCACAGGGAGCCGGGCACCTGCGCCAGCGGCAGCTCCGGGGTCACCAGCGCTGCCAGGGCGGTGGGATCGGCGAGCCGCATCCCGCGATCGCGGCTGGGCACGCCCCAGCCGGCAGGCGGCGTGGCTGGCAGGGGCAGGTGCTCTAGCAGTTCGGTCAACAGCCACGCCTCTTGATACTGCACGTGGCCGGCTGCCCACTGCCGCCGGAGCGTGCGCAGCACCGGCACACAGGAAATCTGCTCCAACGCGCTCTCGATATTCGCGGCCGTCAGATCGTCCCGCCCCAACTGCGCGTTGACGCGGGCCACCAACTCGGTCGGGCCGGCTAAGGGCGTCTGCTGGAGCTCTTGCAAGACCCCGTCCACGACGGTCGCATCGACCTTCCGCTTGCGCAAGACAAAGGCACGAAAGTCTTCCTGACACTGGCGAAAATCCTCGAGATGTTGGCTGGCCGCTTGCCGGTTCGCACTGCCCACGAGCGCCGCTAACTCCTGCAACGTGAAGCAGGGCTTGTCGGCTTCATCCCGCAGCAGCCGTAACCAGACGACGGTCAGGTGGCGATTGCTGGGCGTATCCGGGAGCCACTGGGTGGAAAACTTGGCCGTCCGCACCCGAAAGCGCGGCCCGTCCACCTCCACGCGTAGCGGTGCCGGGCCGTCCCCTTGCTCCACCGCAAGTGTGGTATCATGTGCCATGGCTCGAATCCTCCTGGGGGTGAGGGTGTATGTGCGCACCCTATTCTACCCACAGGCATGGCTCTTCGAGCCTTTTTCTTGCTCCTACATTGGACCACCATAACGTCCACGCGGCCGGCCCTCGCCCCCACTCCTGGATGATGTCAAGCGGACAGGTCATGGCATCGTTAGCCTGAATGGCAAAAAATGGCTCCCTCTGGACCGTCTTAACCCTGATCAACAGGGTAACGGCTCTGCAACGCTCTCAAAGATTTGAGCGTCATATGCTCGATCAAGATCAGCAAAGTGGATTTCGGCTCGATACGGCTCCGGGACTTGAAGCCCGAGCAGATTGACAAACTAACCAATGAATTGCGTGAGCGGCCGGGGAGAAAAAAGCAAACGTTAACTGGCGTTAGAATGAATACCTTATTAATTAAGGTGACGCGCTCGATTCTCGATCTTGCCTATGCTCGCGGCTATCTGCCGAAAGACCCTCGCAGCTGGTTTTACGAAGCAGCGTGAGGAAAAACCTGACATCGATCCCTTCTCTTTCGATGAAATGGTGGCTCTCTTGGGGGCATTTTCCGAGCCCCAATCGGCCCGGTATTATGCAGTGGCGTTCGGTACAGGATTGCGCACCTCAGAACTGGTGGCCCTGGCGTGGCCATGTATCGATTTTCGAAGAAAATTGCTGCTGATCCGGCAGGGATTTGTGAACGGCCGTCTTACCATGTTAAAAACCGACGGGGCAAGTCGGGATATCGACATGCTTCCCAGCGTCGAGGAGGTCCTCCAGCAGCAGTTGGACGAGACCAAGGGCCAAGGGCAGTATGTATTCTCGAATACCGAGGGAGGCCCGCTCCATCGGGACAACATGAGAAATCGAGTGTGGAACGAAGCTATTAGGAGCGCAAAGTTGAGGCACCGCAACCCTTATCAGAGACGTCACACCTTCGCTTCGCTAATGTTAGAGCAGGGCGTCGCTCCCGCATGGGTGCCGAGAATGTTGGGACACACGACTATGAAGATGTTCTGCGAGCGCTATGGGCGATTCATTCGGAACCGGCAACGGCAGGACTGGATCGATTATGAGAGGGCGTTACGTGAGGCGAGAGAGAAGCATCCCAACCATCCTTAAACCATCATTAGCAAAACGTGATGCTCATAAACTGGAGCGGGACACGGGTTTCGAACCCGCGACCTTCGCCTTGGCAAGGCGACGCTCTACCAACTGAGCTAGTCCCGCCCCATGGGGAACCCGAAAGTCTCACCCTACTATACAACAAGGTGAGCCATCCAGGTAGTAGGAACATAATCCAAATACCCGCTCTAAGTCAAGATCGATTTTTACATCCTCTAACTAGAGCTTAGCGCCTACCCCAGTAGGCTTGTAACATGGCTCTAATAAAGGCTGCTGATGCCATACCGGGATGGACACCTAAGGCTGTGAGCCGTCGGTGGATTTCCCGGAAACGGCGAAAAATAGGTGCAGGCCGCCAGCCACTTGCCCTAGCGACACTCAAAGATTACCGTCGCTCGTCCTGAGTATCGGAAGGAGGGCCATTGGGATGAAAGCCGCTCAAGCTCCATTAACTGCGCTTGCAGACGCCTGGCGTGATTAGCTTGACAGTTTATATCCAAACCGCCTGAGCAGCGCTTTGCGCTCTTCTATGTCTTGCGCGGTCTCGATTCCTTTCGATTTGAATCCATCCACAACGCCCAGAATGGCTCGCCCCTGGTCGGTTTCCCCGACAATCACTTCTACAGGGTTAGCGGTGGCGCAGAAGATGCGACACACCTCTGGGACATTCTTCACGGCATTCAGGACGTTGATCGGGAAGGCGTTGCGTAAGAGAATCAGAAAGGCGTGCCCGGCAGCGAGGTTGAGGGCATTACGCTGCGCGAGCTCAAGGAGTTCCGGGTCAGTCCCGCTGACGCGCACCAGGCACGGCCCTGACGCCTCGCAAAATGCTAGCCCGAACTTGATCCCCCCGACGCACGTCACCAAGGCTTCGTGCAGATCCTCAACCGTCTTGATAAAATGCGATTGGCCGAGGATGAGATTGATCTCATCCGGTTTCTCCATCTTCACGGTCAACAGTTCCATCCTTGGTCCTCTCCAGTGCGGATGTCTGTCTGCTTAAGCTGTGATCTGATAGCGCGGATGTCGCCGTCATTGTCCCAGTTGCCACATACGTCCCCGCAGGTCTTGTAGCATGGATGTCTACAACGGTCAAGCGGGGCGGGGAGCCGATAATCCTCAGGCGAATACGATCAGAACGCTGCAGAATGTCCTCAAAATGGCTCATGCGATTGACCTCGGTGGGTCACTCGTGTTAACTAGCTTAAAGCCAATTTTCTCCCGGAATGGTCATTGGGTTATCCGGAGCCGGTCATCGTTTCATCAAGGCTCCATGAGAATTCGTGTTGAGGCCATCACACATGAGGTCTGCGAGGGGACGAAGATGCCAGAGTATTTGACCGTAGCGCGCGTCAGTGCGCTGCTACCTGGGATGGGAACGGTGGTGACCGTGAAGGGACAGGAACTCGCGGTCTTAAACGTCGAGGGGAAGTTCCACGCCATGGACAACCGCTGCCCGCATCAGGATTACCCGCTGGGGATGAGTCCCATTTTCGACAACTTGGTGATCTGTATCGGTCATGCCTGGCGCTTCGACATTAAAAGCGGCGAATGCCACTCTGTGCCGGGTGTGCGTGTGCGAACGTATGAGGTGATCATCGAAGGGGATGAGGTCAAGATACAGGACGACGCCATTCCGGATAGGAAGACGACACGCCTTTGACAGGTACCATTGAGGGGACACCGAGCGGTTAGGTGTCCCCCATTGCCGATTGTCGCTCTGTCAGGATAAATCTTGCAATCGGCGGTATTTCCCGCGGTGAAAGATCAGCGGCGGCGCATCGCGCATTACTTCTCCCCAGACGACCTCCCCGATGAAGATCGAATGGTCCCCCCCGGGAAACACTTCAGTAATACGACATTCGAGGTAGGCCACACAATCGTCCAGGATGGGCGAGCCATTCAGCCCCGGATGATAGGGGTGGCCCATTAGGCGTCGCGCATCGTCGGAATCACGACTGGCGAGCGCTCGTGACACATGCTCTTGATCTTCGGCGAGGATATTGACGGCAAACGCACTGGCTTCCTCGAGGAATCGATGGGTAATCGTGCGCTTATCCACACAGATCAGGAGCAGCAGAGGGTCCAGAGAAACAGAGGTGACTGCGTTCGCCGTCATCCCGCGCACTTCACCTCCCTGCGCCATGGTGATAATCGTCACCCCTGTCGGGAAGCACCCAATGAGCTGTCGATATTCATCCTTCGTCAACGCCATGTGTATGCCCTTTCTAAGGGCTGTCCGCCCTCTCGTCGGCCGCCAGCAACCTAGCGCACGCCAAACTTTTCCAGGACCTGGAGATAATCCTGCAGCGGTACCGCGCCGACCACACGGGCTTGGCCGAAGAAGACCGTGGGCACAGCCGTTACCATGAAGCGGTTGATCGCCTCTTCGTATTCCTCAATGGCCAGCTTGTGCCCCTCACCCGCCGCGAAATCAGCACTGAAGCGATCCATGTCCAGCTGACACTCCTCGGCAACCGTGAAGATCTCCGCGCCATTGGCGATGTTCATCCCTCTGGTGAAGAACGCCTCAAACAAGGCATAGTGCATGCGCTCATAAGCCTCCTTACTCTGGAAGGCGGCACACTTGGCGGCAGCCAGAGCAGGTATACTCCAGGTGGGGAAATCATCGCGCTCCCACATCTTAAACACCACGCCATCGGGAGCCGCCAGCCGAGCTGCACGCTGCCAGCCTAGTTCACGACGGGTGCCACGGAACTGCGCGGTTGGATCGGGCGAGGGCCGCAGCGCGAAGCTCCGGCGCTCGATCAGCACACGCTCCCCGAACCGCTCTTCGATCGTCCGCAGCCGCACGGCTGCGGGATAGCACCAGGGTCAAAGGTAATCCGAGATTTCCACAATCCGCAACGGCTCGTTCATCCGACCTCCCCTCTGCCCGCTTGTCATCCCTGTCGTCTTTGTCATCTTTCACCCAGAGCGCCGCACATAGACGCTCCGCCAGTTATGCTGCGACCTCCTTGACCACCTCGTCCCCCGCGCCACGCTTGCCGTAATCGTTTTCAAGCTCATGGTAATAAACGGGCTCAAGTCTGTCAACGATGCTGTATCAATGATGTATAATCCTGCTGCAGGAAGGGGCACTCCGAACAAGAATGAACCCAGAAGGGATGAAGCCCGTATGGATCTGTTGCCTCGATTCCCCACTGTCCACGCGAAAAAATGGTTGACAATCCCGCAGTCCCCCAGCATATATATCTCGCAAGACCCGCGGTATCCCGCTGATTGGGACCTGTGACAGGAATCCGCACGCGTCGTGTAGCATCCCGTGGGTACTACCCTGCCGTGTGCCACTCTGTGCGCGCGCGGCGCTGTAATGGGCGGCACTTTCGCGAAGGGAGGGAGGCTGCGATGAACAGAGCGGATCTGGTGACGCGCATTTCCAAGGACGCCGATATCACCAAGCGAGAAGCAGAGAAAGCGTTGAACGCACTTGTCGATAGCGTCCAGGAAGCCTTAAGCAAGGGTGACAGCGTCACACTGGTGGGATTCGGCACATTCTCCGTGATGTCACGTGCGGCTCGCAAGGGGCGTAACCCCCAAACCGGGCGAGAGATCTTCATTCCTGCGAGCAAAACACCTAAATTTAGAGCTGGCAAGGGCTTGCGGGAGGCGGTCAGGTAAGACATCTAGGCCACCCTCTGCCGAGGCTGGTCGTGCCCCACTCCTTGATGGCCTTCTTCAGCTTTGCAGTCCATGTGATCGATGAACTCGCCGGCATAGTCGATGCTTCAGCATGCCATCGATGCCAGGCTAGCGCTCCTTCCTCTGTTCTCCTCCGGGCAACGTGATCGGGGAAGGAGCAGCCTCAAAGGTGTTCACCCATCGCCCTTGCACCTGCAGTCGTCCCTCGGCGAAGAGCTGGATGACTTCGGGGTAGGCTTTTCGTTCCTCAATCGCCACGCGCGCTGCTAAACTTTCAGGTGTATCATGGTCCAGAACCGGCACGACGCGTTGCACGATGATCGGCCCGTGATCGTATTCCTCGTCGGCAAAATGGACGGTGCACCCACTCACCTTGACCCCATAGGCTAGCGCGGCATGATGCACACGCATTCCGTAAAACCCCTTCCCACAGAAGGCGGGAATGAGCGAGGGATGAATATTGATGACGCGTCCGCGGTAGTGGGGTGCATAGCGAAAGACACGTAGGAACCCAGCCATCGCGATCAGCTCTGGTGCGTACCGATCGAGTGTACGGTTTAACTCGTCATCAAACGCTTGCGCATCTCGGTAGGCTTTCCACGGAATGCAAATGGCCTCCAAGCCATGGCGTTTGGCGCGCACTAACCCGTACGCATCGGGGTGGCTGCTGATGACCACGACGATCGACGCCGCGAGTTTTCCGGCCTCGATGTGATCAATGAGGTTTTGCAACGTCGTGCCGCCCCCTGAAAGGAGAACGGCCAAACGCAACGGCGGCCGATTCACGACAACGGCCCCAGCACGGCCGCCAGTTCCTCTTTCATGGCCAGGACAGCGGCTCGAGCAGCTTCAGGAAAGCGCTCTTCGCCGAAGGCCCGAGAGGGCTCCTGGCGGTAGGCATACAGGATCGCGCGTGAGGAATTGACGATGGCGCCATAGCCATCGGCCGCAAAGCAGGCCTGGACGTCCGCCGCGCCCGCACCCTGGGCACCATAGCCGGGGACCAGAAAATAGGTATGCGGCATCAGCTCGCGCAACCGCGCCGCTTCCGCTGGATACGTAGCCCCCACCACTGCCCCTACAGCTTGATAGCCACGCATTCCCTCCGTCCCCCGTCCCCACTGCTGAATCAGGCTGGCCAGCCGTTCGTACAGCGGCTGGCCATCGACGAGGAGATTCTGCACCTCACCCGAAGTCGGGTTGGAGGTCTTCGCCAGGATAAACAGGCCTTTGCCATGGGATGTGGCGGCGGCCACAAAAGGGAGTACACCATCCCCCCCAACATAGGGATTCACAGTGATCGCATCGGCCTCAAAGCCTGGCGCCATCGTCACCCCTGGAAGACTACTGCCCAGATAGGCTGAGGCATACGCCTGCGCCGTCAGCTCGATATCGCCGCGCTTGACGTCGGCAATGACGATGAGCCCACGGTGGCGGGCCTCGCACAGGGTGTCGGCGAAGACTTCCATACCGGCGGGTCCGAACGCTTCGTAAAAGGCCACCTGTACCTTCACTATGGGTACATGCGGGGCCAGTGCATCCAACAGGCGCAGGTTAAACTCCCGTATCGCCAGACTCGCCGCCCGGTGAGTTTCCCCGTAGCGTGTGAAATAGGTTCGGACGATCGTTGACGGCATGAGGTCCAGACGCGGATCGAACCCTACGGCGATGGGACATCCTTTGCGATCGATAGCTTCCATCAGCCTATCGGAGAATGTTTCCATGAGAGATCCTCAAGCTCTTCCCTCACGTCCGCGCTTCAACGTCTGCGTCTCAGCACTCTATACCCAGTAAATGCGCCGTCTCATTCATTGAGATCACGGACCATTGATCTCCAGTCACTTCCAACGTGTGAATCGAGGCATTGTCAATGGTGAACTCGCGTCGATCGCCGTTGACACTCCCGAGGATATGGTTGATGAGGACATAGCAGAATCCACCATGGGTCACCACCACCACCATTTCGTTCAGATGCCGCCGCGCAATCGTCTGTAATTCAGCCAGGGCCCGGGTGAGGAGCTGGCGTATGGTCTCTCCTTGGGGGGGAGCGAAGTCTGTAGACCGGGCACGCCACATGGTAAACTGCTCCGGATAACGTGCCTGAATTTCTGCCGCTGTGAGTCCTTCCCAGGCACCGTACTGCCGCTCGCGCAACCGTGGAGATGTTACCACCGTCAGTCCCAAGGGTTCCCCGATGATCATGGCCGTTTCAAAGGCCCGCGCCAGGTCGCTGGAGTATAGCGCCCGTACCGGTTCGGGGGCCAGTCGCTGCGCCGCCCGCCGTGCTTGCTGGCGCCCGGCCGCATTCAGCGGCGTATCACTGTGTCCCTGAATCCGGCCGGCAGCATTCCAATCGGTCTCACCATGGCGCACGAGAAGGATGCAGGTTGATTCCATAGCTATTGCCGTTTCAGCCGAGGGCCGCGCGGGGTATCCTCAATGACATATCCCAGCGCCGCGATCTGGGCTCGCAAGCGGTCGGCGGTGGCGAAGTCACGCCGCTTTCTGGCCTGCTCTCGTTCCTGGGCCAGACGTTCCAATCCGGCGTCGACGACGGTTTCTTCCTCGTCCAAAAGCCCCAAGACACGGTCGAATCGCCGCATCGTCGCCATCACGGCCTGCGCATTCTCCCGGCTCAGCCGACCCTCGGCCAACAGCCGATTGATGTCGCGGACAAACTCGAAAATCGCTGCCAACCCGAGTGAGATATTGAAATCGTCGTCCATGCCCTCTTCGAACTGCTGCAGCGCCTGGCGAATCAGCCCATCCACAGGAGTGCTTGTGCCCTCTGCCGTCCGTAAATTGGCCATGCAATCCTGCAGGCGTTGCACAGCCGCCTCAGCTGCCGCCAGACCGTCCGTGGTGAAGTTTTGGGTTTGACGATAGTGGGTCGACAGTAGGCTGTATCGGATGGCCTTGGGCTTATGGCCCCATTGCAACAAATCGCGTAGCGTATGGAAATTGCCGAGCGATTTGGACATTTTCTGATTGTCCACCAGGAGAAACTGGCAGTGCATCCATCGCTGCACAAAGAGTTGGCCCGAGGCGGCCTCCGACTGGGCGATCTCGTTCTCATGATGCGGGAAGATCAGATCGACACCGCCGGCATGAATATCGATGGGGGTACCAAGATATTTCATGGCCATGACTGAGCACTCAATATGCCAGCCTGGCCGCCCCTTGCCAAGTTCGGTTTCCCAGTAAACATCGCCATCCGCCTCGGTCCAACCCTTCCAGAGGGCGAAATCGCGCACGTCTTCTTTCTCGTACTCGTCCGTATCCACCCGTCCACTGGCACCGGCCCGCAGTTGGCGTTCCTGTATATGAGAGAGCTTGCCATAGTCTGGGAAGGCGTCCACTTTGAAATACACCGAGCCACCGGCTCGGTAGGCATAACCGCGTTCGAGGAGACGCCGGATCAACGCCACCATTTCGGGGATATGCTCGGTGGCCGCCGGGTAATACTCGGCAGGCTCGATATTGAGGGTCTGCAAATCTTCGAAGAAGGCCTTGCTGTAGAACTTGACATATTCCAGGAGGGAGGTATTCGCCTGGCGCGCCCCGCGAATCGTCTTATCATCAACGTCAGTGAGGTTCATCACCTGTGTGACGCGATATCCCTTGTAAATCAGATACCGCCGCATGATGTCGCACCAAACGAAAGTCCGGAAGTTGCCAATATGGGCGTAGTCGTACACCGTCGGTCCGCAGGTGTAGACGTGCACCTCTCCCGGATGAATCGGCTGGAATTTTTCCTTGACGCGCGTCAAGGTATTATAAAGACGTAGCATGCTTTAAAGTCCCTCGTTGTAGGCGAACGCCTTGCCCCCCACGCGGCAGGGGGACGACAGCCGTCACGGTTGGCACGATGTCGGAGATTAGATCCACTTGGGCGCACACGCGGATATCATCCACGAAGCCGAGCCCCACCAACGTCTGACCGTGGGATGATTGCAGAAATCCTTGTAGCAGGCCGTCCGACTGAATTCGCTGTTGATAGTGTTGAAAAGACTGTGCAGAGGCATGATGGATGGGGAGACCTAGATGAGCGGCGAGCACAGCGGCTCCTAGCCAATCTTCTTCGGCGGTAACGCTGGGGTCGGTGGCCAAGCCAGCGGGGATAATGACGATCGGGACGGTCTCAGCCAGTGCCATGGCGCTGACCTGGCGTGCCACCGCGGAGGCATTGATCGTCGTGCCGACAGTGATCGCCGAGGCGCCAAGGCAATCGACCAAGCACTGAGCACCCGTGGTCGAGGTGAATACCACCCGTTCCCCCCGAACATCGGCGCGCTGGATCTCGGTTGGACTGTTGCCGAAATCGAAGCCCTCGACCTTCACCCCACCCCGTTCACCGACCAGCAGTGTATTGGGGTACTCCTCACGATAAGCGTAGGCCTCATCAACTTCTTTCACCACCAGCACTTCTGCGGCGCCGCGCTGTAGCAAGCAGGTGATGGTGGCACTCGCACGTAAGGCATCGACGACCACCGCCACAGCCTTCTGCTCCCGTGCCCAGCCGCAGCCCTCCTGGCCCGACCTCAGGTGCACTTCCACACTGTGGGAGGATGTCATCCTTTCACCTGTGTCAAAGCCTCTGCCGCCGTTGCCGCCAGGAGATCAGGAAGTAGGCGTTTCGCGTCACCTACGAGATATAACGATCCCGTCACCAGCAGTAAATCGTCCGGCTGGGTCTCGGCGAGCGCCTGTGCGAGCGCCTTTTGGGTGTCCTCTTCGGCGATGATATGATCACTCCACTTGGCCGCTAGGGTTGCCACGCGCTGCGGCGGCGCAGCCCGTGGCACCATCGCCCGTGTCGCCACCGTCAGGCTAGCCAAGGGCGCCAACTCCTCGATGATCCCTTCGAGATTCTTATTGGCCGAGATGCCCAAGACCAGGATCAAGCGTCGATACTGAAAACAGGTCATCAGCGCTTCACGCAGGCAGCGGGCAGAATCTCGGTTATGCGCCCCATCGAGGACGATCCAGGGCTGACGGCTCACCGTCTCCAATCGTCCCTCCCATTGCACCTGCTTTACCCCCTGGCGGATGCCGTCTACCGAAATCGGCAGGCCCTGTGCCTGAAGTTGCTCAGCGGTGGCGATGGCGGTGGTAGCATTCAACATCTGATGTGGCCCGGCCAGTGGGATCTCCAACGCAAGATACGATTGCGCCACACCATGCAGATCAAAAACGCTCCCCTGCCAACCATAGGAGAGTGGTCGCCAGCGCCATTCCGCGGCGACATCGTGCAGCTGGGCGTCTTGTGTCACACACACCTCACGGATCACCGTCAAGGCTTCCGGCCGCTGTGGCGCCACCACCGCCAGGCCGTGCGGCTTGATGATCCCAGCCTTTTCACGGGCGATCTTCGGGATCGTGTCGCCCAGCACTTCAGTATGGTCGAGACTGATCGAGGTGATCACCGAGACCTGTGGCGTGGCGACATTGGTCGCGTCCAGACGCCCCCCCAAGCCGACTTCGAGCACTGCGAGGTCCACTTCCATGCGCTGGAAGTGCACCAGCGCCATGGCGGTCAGGATCTCAAAAAACGTCCGGTAGCGACGCACCCCGGCCATCCCTGCGGCCTCGATGTGTGGCATCAGTTCGCTGACCAGGGCTGCGAAGGTCTCTTCGGAGACGATCTCGCCGTCGACGCGGATGCGCTCTCGGACCGAACACAAGTGCGGTGAGGTATACAGACCGGCCTTCAGTCCTGTGGCCTGCGCGATTGAGGCGATCATCGCCGCGGTCGACCCCTTACCCTTGGTCCCGGCCACGACCACGGTTTTTAGCCGACGGTGGGGGTTATCAAGACGGGCAAGAAAGCGTTCAAACTCCGTGAGGTCGAAGGACTCTCGGGTATAGGACACACCAGGTTGCCGTTCGTAGTTGACGAAACTGTCCAGATAGCTGAGCGCCTCCGCAAAGGTCAGGGACATGATTCATTCCCCCCTGTTGCTGCTGCCTCGGCAAAGCGCTGCCTCACGAAGGTGGTATCGAGCGTCGAGAGGAACCACCCCGCGCGCGGCCCCTGAGGTTTGCCGAGCAACACTGCGTAGATGGCTTTGAAGAGCAGATCGGGCTTGGCTCCGAGCTCATCCTTCAGGGTGTAGATAAGCTGGTGGATCTGCTCGCCGGTCATGCCCGGCCGCAAGCGTTCCGCCAGAAGCTGCAAAGCCTGCTTTTGTTCCGTGCTTAACTCACGGGCGGTCGGAGGCAACTGATCCTGGACCTGGAATCGCAACTCCTCTGGAGCAAAGGTTTCTAACCAGTGCTGGGCATAGGCGGCGCGTTGGCGCAGCCCTTCGACGTTGTCGAGGCGGTAGCCATTGCGCCGCAAAATCTCCATCCATTGCTCCATGTCCCCCTGCGCCGCCTGGACCACCGTCACCATGTGTCGGAAAGGTACCCCCACCGGCGGGATGCCGGAGATCGCCGATAATTCCAGAGCGCGCGAGTCGCGGTTTTTGGCCTCCACATCGTCGTACTCATCGATAAGTTGGAGTAGAGGTAACCCCGGATCCATCCTGATGCTGCGCTGCGGTGGTACCCGTAGGATGAGGTAGCGCAGGACTTCCGGCGGCACGACTTCGAGCATGGCATGGATCGACAGCACATTGCCCTTGCTCGAAGACATATCCCCCTTGCCCGCCAGGCTTAGCCATTCATAGGGCACGGGATAGGGCGGCTCGATACCATAGACCTCCCGCGCGATCCGCACGCCAGTGTCGTAGGAACCTCCTTTCGAGGCGTGATCCTTGCCGAATGGCTCCACCGTCACCCCAAACATCTTCCACCGCGCCGGCCAGTCGACACGCCAGGTAAGTTTTCCCCCTCCCGCCATGGACACTGTGCCGTGTTCGCCACAGCCACAGGCGTAGTCGACCGTGCGGGCTTCAGCCGAAAAACCCACCACTCTGGCCTGCGTGATGCGCTCACACGCCGGGCAGAGTGGATTAAATGGGCTCCAATCATCAGATGTTTCGCGCCCGGTTTCCTCTTTCAGGATTTTGCGGATTTGATCGCGCTGCTGCAGGGCGATGACGATCGTTTCACTGTATGCACCGGCCTTATAAAGCTGGTCTGCACGGTGAACGGTGGGCAGAATGCTCAGCCGTTCCAGCGATCGCAAGAACGGCGCCAGGAAATGTTCTGCATAGCTCGTATGCTGCCCACATGGGCAGGGGATTTCACTGAGCGGTTTACCGACCTCGTCCCGATAGCGCTGCGGGTCGAGAAACGGGTAGACATGGCGCAAAGGGTCGTAGGTATCGGCGATATACAGCAAGCGGGATTCATCCCCCCGCTCGGCGAGGACGCGGTGGATGGCGTCGGCGGTCACTACTTCGCGCATGTTGCCGACATGAATCTCCCCCGATGGTGTGATGCCAGTATTCACCACATGGCACCGACCACGCTGGTTGATGATGTCGTCGGCGAGGAGATCCGCCCAGTGTCGTGCCTTCGATGTCGTCGTCATCGGTGATTCATCCGCCTCGTGGTGTACCCATGCAACGCAGGTACGGCGTGAGCAAGCAGCAGTATGTCTGACAACCACGCCGGTCGCGGAACAGCCATCGCATCGTCTCCCTGTAAGTGTCCCGTTACCATACTATAAAATCGTTCTCCCAGCAATACCTTGCGGAAGAGCCCAGCGCATCTGGCGGGAAGCACTTACTCATGTGCGGAACTGTATACCACCGGACACAGGGCACTCCCCCTTTCCAGATCGCTAGGTCGAGAGACCCATCAGACCTAACGCCTGGCGCATCAGCCGCGCGCGGCTTGTTGCGCGTCGGCTGATGCGCTGGTTAGACAGCCCGGTCATTTCAGCTCAAGCCCGGCGGCGCGTAGGCGGGCTCGCACCTTGCTTGGGGGCACAGGCACACGGCCCTCACAGCATACTGGCCGAAGAACCGGCATGGAGGGATCGTTGGGGACCGGAGCAAACGGGGACTCAGCTAGAGAGTACTGGATTGCAGAAAGAAGTACCCCGTCTGAATCGAAGAATAGCCCCTCCTCCGTACGTCCCTCACCTGTGCCACAGTGGATCTGGTTCTTACTCAAGACGACTTTACCACCACAAGAAGTTTGGAATCGCTGAAGATACGTGACAATGGAAGCGGTTGTTGACAGATGATTGAGGTCTATCGATCGTACGGCGCCGGTGGGGGTTCGTTGGAACGCGACCCAGTGAGCGCCTGGGGGTCCCGTCTCCGTGGACGGCTGGAGGGTCAGGCTGTTACGGAAGGTCGATCTCTCTGGCGGTGGAAAGTCTGTAGACGGCGCCCCTACCACGAGGTCCAAGTAGCAGTCGTTGGTGATGAAGGCAGTGCCCTCGTAGGTAGCAGGAGTGCCTTGGATGTTCTTGTAACCGCGGAGACTGAGAGCGATCCCGTATGGGAAGGGCGTGGGGCTAAAGACAATGTTCGATAAGCCCGTTGCCCTGGCAAACTCAGTCAGCCGCTGACGAACGAAGGCTTCGCTCATCCTGCTATGGTTCATGTTTCGGACGCACATGCATTCATGGCGTAGGAAGGCTGCTCGGGTTTTCTGGGTTGCAACGTACCATCGAACAAAGCCGCCTTCGATGGGAGCGGAGTGCTCTCCCACCTCTGGCTCACCGGGGAAAGTAACCCTGAAGAGGCATGTTGGCAGCTGAATCTGTCCCGCCGTCGCGCTGCTTGTGGTCGAAAGGAGCGAAACCGCGAGCGCCAAGGCGAAAAAGGCTATCAGAAATATCACCTGGATCGCGGATCTCATGGGATATACTCCTGTTGTCTAACGCCGATTAGACGGTCCCCCCCTCAGTGCCTTCGATACCCGAGTCAGACTCGGTAAGTCGCAGGATGTCGCCAACCAGAAGGTATGTCTGAATTACGCACTGGTTTAACTCGAACTCGGAAACCTCGGCGTGCACACCCTTGCAACTTAGCTCATATACACGGTCGATACGGTTTCCAAGATCAGAGAGCGTGGCTTGCAGCAGTTGCCCCGCTGAGTGTCCACCGATACGTTCGCTGACAAACTGCCACAATCTCGCCACATACTTCTCTTCGCTCAGGTCTCGCATCTTGCCAGCTGCGCCTTCCACCTTCTCCTGTCGAGGTGGGTATACCACATCTGCGAGGGCCTTCAAGATGCGCCGGCAGGATGTAAGAGCCTGCGCACGAGCCTCCAGGTTACCTTCGCCGAGGCGCCGGTAAACAGTGACGAATTTTTCGAGAGCTTCTGGCGCAATATCGCGCAGCCTGAGAGCCACATAGCGCCGGTTCTGCTCGAAGATATCGGTGTTGAGCTGTCCGTAGACCAGTTGCTTCTCTAACTGGCTAAGAAAGCTATGAACGCGGTGCCGGATTCTAGAAATAATGTCCCGTATATCGCTTGCCTGGGCTGCCATTAGCGCGCGGTACTTCGATTTGTCTTGGTCGACGAAGTAAAGGTCCGTAGGGTGGAGACCCGGCGGTGGAACTGCTGCCTCACTCTCACGCTGTAAGCAGATAACACGATCCTCAAGTTCCTCAACGCTCAGACCACAGACCTCGCCCTTATTGACTAGGGATTCTCCATCAAGAGAACGCGTTGCTCGTTCCTCCGCGTAGACCTTCACAAAGCGTTCATGAAGCACCTTGCACTGAGCCTGTGAAAAATGCGGAGCGACCTCTCTCCGGACCCTGTGCCACTCCTCCTGATGAGTGAATGGAATCATCTCCAACTCAAGCCACCAGAGATTCTCGTAGTCATTCCGGAGTCTGGCAACCCAAATGCACTTTCGTATGATTGAACTGAGAGGCACTTGGTTTGACTCGACCTCGTTCAGCGTAGTGGTCACGAACTCAAGTGTGTTTCGTAACGGAGCATCCATCCGAGTGTCCCTCCTATCCGTCTCTACGGTAGGAATGCCGGTTACCCGGCACCCCCCGTGCAGTCCCGGACGTGCAGTTTGCCCGCATCCGGTTCCTCGGTTGTACTCGCGGCCGCGGTGCAAAGCACCGCCCTCAAGCATACACGCTCCGCCGGCTGACTTCGGTGATGTAGGGTTGCGCGATCTTTATACGGTCGAGAAGCCGGGTGAACTGCTCCCAGGCCACACTCTGTCGCTTACCGCCTCGCCGGTTGAGCCATGTAAACGTACCGTCCATGGCCTAATTGAAGAAGCGGTGCAGCGAGCGGGAGTTCCCTCGCACCCCGTAGTCATTACTAGTGGCCCCGTCACCGGGCATTCAGCCGTTGGAAGAAATCCCGCCCCGGCAGGTGCCGATGCTGTTTGATCCATTCCGCGATCCGTCGACATGCCGCTTGGAGCTTCCTGCGCGCCGTGCGCCCCATGACGCGTGACATGCCTGTGCGATCTGGCATCTAGGCGAACTCGAATCCCAGACACGTGAAGCGTCGCTGCATGCCGGGGTGAAAACGGCTGAACCGCCGCAGGTGGGTCTTCTCCGGGGCGATTTTGAGGCGGAATTTCGCCAACCTCTTGGGGAGCACCCGGTAGAACCGTGCTGCGTCATCCTCGTCGCGGAAGGCGCAGACCCAGTCGTCGGCATAGCGGCACAGCAGTGCCTCACTGCGACAGTGGGCCTTGACCACTTTGTCAAACCACAGGTCCAGGGCATCGTGTAAATACACATTTGCGAGGACGGGTGATACGGTTCCGTCTTGAGGTGTTCCGGTCTCGGGGTGGATCACCTGTCCATCGGTGTCCAGGATCCCCGCTTTCAACCATTTCCGGATGAGGTTGAGAAAGGCTCGGTCATCGATCCGCACCCGCAACATGTCCAACAACCACGCATGGTCTATATGGTCGAAGAAGCCTTTGATATCGGCCTCCACCAGATACCCATATCGTCCGTATTGCAGGTCGAAGGTGAGGTCTCGGACCGCATCGAACGCCCCGCGTCCGGGGCGATAGCCGTCACTGCAATCTAAGAAATCCTGCTCATAGATTGCGGTTAACAGCTTCGCACAGGCCAGTTGGACCCGTTTGTCTTCGAGTGCAGGAATCCCTCAAGGCCTTTCCTTGCCGTTTTCTTTCGGAATGTAACAACGTCGGACCAGTTTGACCCGGTAGCGTTTCGCTTTCAGCCGCTGTACCAGGGCTTCGATATTGGCCTGCAGGTTGGCTGCATAGGCCTCCGCTGTGACGTTGTCGACCCCACTGGCCGCATCCTTGTTCAGGTCGCGCCAGCAGATCAACAACAGCTCAGCCTCTAGGCATCGATACAGATCCCGAAAGCGGTGTCGCTTGTTGGCTTGCGCTTTGCTGGCCATGCCCTGCAGGGAGGTTGGCTTCTGATGGTCCGGTCCTACAGTGTCCGGCAGAAGTGTCCTGTGCGGGCTGCGTACTTCCGTCACGTCCTTCCCCTGGTAGTGGGCTTTCCCCACCGCCGAGTACTATGCGTGATAAGACTCCCCAGGGGCATGCAGCGGGCTTTCCCTGTGACAGTACTCCTCCGCCTGCCTGGTTTCCCAGGAGCTTCTGGGGCCTCCCAAGTTCTTCGACGTCTCTCTTCCTGCATGCCATGGCCTGAGAACTCCGGCGGACCTGCACCTCCTCGCCACAACGGATGTGCTCGTGTTGCCTTCGGGAGCGTTACATCCCTCGGCGTCCGCAACAAGCCATTTCGAAGCTGTACCAGCACTTCAGGGTGCGCGGTCACCCCTACGGCCTACAGGATGCTCTGTCTACGCTTCGTCCATCTTGTTCGTCGCGAGTACGACCGCGACTCCGCCATGGACGCAAGACTCGATACGGGTGGGTGGCTCACCCTTACCCGACAGGGACTTTCACCTTGCAAGAGACGCCAAGCTTTCTTGGCGCGATAACGCATTCGATCACCTGCCGCCGCCCAACCGCAGCCATTCAGGTTTATCCCGGTCCGCAAGCGGGCGGCGGTCAGGTGCAACGGATTGTTCGCCGGCGCTCCGGCTCGTTGACAGACTTCGTATGCTTGCGGCTCTTCGCTAAGGGAAGAGTCTCTCTTTGCGACATTCAAGCTCCTTTAGGGCTGCTTCGAAAGACATCTGGCCCTTCGACGATGCAACATCGCTAAACACCGTCGCGATTGCCATCGTACTCAGCTTCGTTCGGTCTGGAGCCCGCCAATTGGCTTTTCCTAGCTCGATGCCCACCAGATTGCTGACGTCGTTGTATCTCGTCTCGTAGAGCTCAGCATAGAGTTCCACGATGATCCTGAGCACGTCCGAGGCGTACTCTACAACCTCAGTCCGTTGGGGAATGTAGCCCCGGTGGATCACGTTGTTCCTGAACTCGACTCGCTTATTCGTTAGAACGGTCGGAGGCCGACCGTATTCCCGCTGGTAGAGCATGCAGAACGCGCCATACTGACGTTCGGACTGCGCTGCGACCAGCTTCCAGCCGTCCGCGAGCATCTTAGGGGGAGTGCCACCTGCCAGGAGCACTGCCTTAATCCAGTATTCGTAGAACCGCTCCAAAGACGCTGCGAAGCTGGACACCGCCTCGTGAGGGTAGCCGTCGAGCAAGGCCATCGCGCCGGACTCAAAGAGGACGGCGAACTTATATTCGGTAAGGATAATCGATCGCCGGTGTCCTCTGCTGCACTCCACTTCATAGTAAGCGTCGTCTCGCAACTCGACGTAGTTGGCTACCTCTCTCAGGTTCTCGTCGGTCAAGGGGCACTCAATGCATATCATAAGAAGCTTCATCCCCATACTCCTGCAAAAGAGCTCTCCAACAGAGAGACTGCCGAACGTTGGGCATGCAGGCGACGGCTTCCAGCGTCCGCTCGTGCCTCGCTCCCGCTTCCAGCCGCGCCTGCATGCCCAACGTTCGGCGAAGGGCCTGCTGAGGAATGCCGCTCTGCACCTCCATGGCCTTGGGCATATGCTATGCCACAAACTCAAAAACTGGAGTCTCAACTATGCGGGTTGGCTTTCTTTGCTCCCAGACAATGTGTTGCAAGCGTTCAACAGTTTCTGGGGCAAACAGACGTTCGCCTGTTTCTCTGCACACTCTCGCAGGGACATTCTCAATGATGAGAACTTTCCCTTGCTGCTCAAGTATATAGGTGACTTTTTGTTCCTCAAAAGTTTCTTTCCACACTTCATGGCTCATCGGAGGTTCTCCTCACCTTGAAATCGACCCAGCGTTGCGGGTCGGGTTCGTACAAAGTGATGATCTTCACCAGAGGACGCGAGGAGTAGTTGCATTGGATGTGCAAAGGGCGGCGAGCCAGAGTCACACCAAATACCAAGCAGCTTGGCCCATACTTGTCAGTGGGATAATCCTCGATGACTTCAGCAACGGCAATGGCCTCATGCAGTTCTTGGACACTGATATGGCGCACGATACTTTGGTCAACGGCGTGCTGGGAGAACTCAAACTGACCACTTGTAATGTTACCGCCAATGTCATCGATCATTGCCATGGGATGACATTATACCTGAATCTCATTTCACCCACTCAACACTTCAGGGGTGTCTTGCACCATGAGACGCCGAACGTTTGAGTTAAGCTGCCGGGTTTTGCAGTGAGCTTGCGTGCAATTGCAAGCAAGCGAACGAAAAATCCGGTCGGCTTGAACGAAAGGTTAGGTTGCAAGTGTGCCTCTCAGCAAGGCGATGCAGTGTGCCCGAGGAACTGTGGTCAGGGCGGGTGTCATCCTTTGAGAAGGCAGGTCATAAGGGCGAGCATTCCGTTTATGAAGGCCTCATGGTCAGGTTCCTCCCAGGGCAGAGACAATTCCATGTTGTCTGTTGGCTTGTGCGCGTGGCGGTTGCGGAACTGAATGATGGCGTCGTAGCACTCTGTAAGTGAAAAGGACCGACCAGGGCGTACAATCTTCCATAGATCGGTGAGCACCGGCGTCGGCAAAGGTGCCATGGACTCAACGCGGCGCCGGAGTCGTGACTTCAAGTCCATCCCGTAAACGGAAATCATTTCTTTGAACTCCGGATCCGAGACAGCAGGGTTGTGCCGAGATTTTGACAGGTCGTCATCGAGAAGACGATGCAGGATAAGTTCAAGGAGGCGAAACGCTGACATGAGTCGTCCAGGAGGAACGTCGGCAGCAATGTCATTCGTTAGGCGGAGGGCAGCCCTATCGTGGTCCGCGGTCCAATGCAGTATGGTTTCTGCAAGGTGCTTGACCGGCAGTTCCTCGTCGTAGTTTACGCGAAAGTGCGTGGACCAGAAATGAATGGGCGATCCAACCTGGGACTGGATCTTCGCCAGAGCAACATGAATGTCAGTTCGTTGAACACGGTCATAGGGCGGCGGCTTTACGGTGAACGTCCACGATCCCGAGTGCCCAAAGTCTTCTGTGTCATAGTCTGTAATGATGTTGAGGGCGCTCTCAAAGAGGTCGCTCTGCATTCCGAAACGGGCTTGGATGGTGCCCACCGATTGCAGCAGTTCACTGAGCTTGCTGATTCGCAAACGATCTGCAGATGCAAAGACCTCAAGCGCTTTCGGTGTAAGGATTCCAATCTCGGTCAGTATTCGGATGTCACCTTTTGCGGCAGCTGCAACTTCGTCGAATTGCTCAGTCCAGTGCTTATCAATTGTGTTAGTCCGGCAGCCTTCACATCGATGGCTGCCGATTTCCCTTGTGAGAGCGGTGCCCGCAGTCCGAAGCGCCGTGAACTCGATGGTCTCATTGAGCAATGGTGCAGAACATACCTTGCACGTCAGATCTTGGTCCTCGCTGCCGCACTGTTTGCACGCGAGAAACTGGACCGTTTGAGCGCCGCATTTCCGGCAGATTGCGGTAACGCCTTCCTCAGTGGGGAGCGCACGCTTGGTGTCGAAGTCGTTAGAGGTGAGGCAGCGCATATGGTGCCCTTCGCGGATTGATTGGTATGGGGGTGGTGCAACCTAGACATAATGACTTCCGATGGGTAGGCTGACCTCCGTTGCGTACGCGGGTGAGCTTACCTGCAGCCAGAGCCGCATCGTGCAGAGTCCCATGCACGAACCACCACGCACTCGGAGGTCAGCCATGAGCCAGTCTAGCACGCTTGACATCGGATGGGATGTCCACAAAGACTCGATTGCCGTCGCATACGTCGCGGCAGAGCACGGCGCTGAGGTCACCGACCTCGGGACCATCGGCACCCGCCAATGTGACATTGATCAACTCGTCCGCACGCTGCACGCCAAAGCCACACACGTGGTTTTGGTCTATGAAGCGGGCCCCTGTGGCGACTGGCTCGCTCGGTATCTGACGACAAAGGGCCATCACGGCTGGGTGGTCGCGCCCTCACTGATTCCCCAAAAGGCCGGCGACCGCGTGAACACCGACCGTCGGGAGGCCATCCAACTCGCCCGCTTGAGGCGCTCAGGGGATCTCACCCCCGTCGATGTTCCTGCGGTGGAAGACGAAGCCATCCGTGACCGCAGCCGGGCGCGGGAAGACGCCAGCGCCGATCTCAAGGCCGCCAAGTTTCGTCTCAACGCCTTGTGGCTCCGCCATGATCTCCGCTCTACGGGTCGTGCGACCTGGGGCCCGGCCCATCTACGGTGGCTCGCCGACGTGGGCTGCGCCACCCCGGCGCCACCAATCGTCTTCCAGGCATACGTGCGCGCGGTCCAGGAGCACACCGCACGGCTCCAGCGCCTGGTGCAAGCACGACAGGAACAGGTCACATCCTGGCGACTGCACCCGGGGGTCGAGGCCCTTGAGGCCCTGCGTGGCGTGCAATGCACCGTGGCTGTGACCCTCGTGGCGGAGCTCGGAGACCTCACGCGCTTCGAGAACCCCAGGCCACTGCTGAAATATCTGGGCCTGATCCCCTCAGAATCTTCCAGTGGTGCGCGCCGCCGGCAGGGGTCGATCACCAAGCCGGTCACACCCACGCCCGACGCGCCCTGGTCGACGGGGCCTGGGCCTCCCGGTATCCCGCCAAGGTCAGTCGGCATTTACCACTGCGGCTCGAACAACCACCCCAACCCATCCAGGACATCACCTGGAAGGCGCAAGTCCGACTGTGCCAACGCTAGCGCCGCTTGATCGCCCGAGGCAAACATGCCAATCAGGTGGTGGTGGCCATGGCCCGGGCACGGGCGGGTTTTATATGGGCCATTGCGACACAGGTTCCAGTGAAACCGTCACGCCGACAAACGATTGCCCTGAGACCCAAACTTCAGACGGCTTGCCACGTCTATCGGAAGAGGCGCAGCCCCGGTCTGGTGCAACCCTCGACGGCGTGACGAGACCGCCAGGCCTACGCGTGCCTCGAGTGAGGCAGGCACCTGACGGAGGCCAGTAAAGTGGTAGCCAACCCACGGAGATCAGCGTGATCAACCGTCGGATGTGACTGGCTCCGCCTCTGCCGATGGGCCACATCGCTCAGAGGACCGCAATATGCACACCACGTCATGAAAATTTTTCCGCCGGGGCTTGACATCGGAAGTCATATCAACGCCAGGTTTCAGCCGCTACCGAAAGCGGAAGCGAGGCACGAGCGGACGCCGTAGGCAGTCGGCTGCACACCCTTTATAGGTATAGAGTCCTGCTTTCAGTGATACTGTTCACATCTGGCAGGTAGCTGTCAGGG
>Ga0137403_10001923_pt1 | contig 25880 bp, 23 predicted proteins | sample CZOMad2_1_16fung_FD_122057 | JGI IMG/M metagenome (GOLD analysis project Ga0137403, IMG submission 122057) | Vadose zone soil fungal communities from Angelo Coast Range Reserve, California, USA - CZOMad2_1_16fungal (Hybrid Assembly) | ecosystem: Environmental > Terrestrial > Soil > Vadose zone... | reverse complement strand
AGTGCTCAATCAGCACGCCGAAGAAGCGCTCGACCGATCCGTACAGGGCCCGATGCACCATCACCGGCTGCTTGCGCGACCCATCTTCAGCGACGTACTCCAGCCCAAAGCGTTGCGGCAGGTTGAAGTCAAACTGCACGGTCGAAAGCTGCCAAAGCCGGCCGATCGCATCCACCAGTTTGATGTCAATCTTCGGCCCGTAAAAAGCGGCTTCGCCCGGCATGGTTTTATATTCAATATTCAGACGCTTGAGTACGATTTCGAGCGAACGAGTCGCCAGGTTCCACTGCTCCTCGCTACCGACGAAATTCTTGCGGTCAACCGGGTTCCACGTCGAAAGCTCAGTCTGGAATTGGTCGAACCCGAAATCCTTCAGCACGTCATTAGCAAACTCGACGCAGCTTGCAATCTCCTGTTCAACCTGTTCCGGCGTGCAAAAGATGTGCGCGTCGTCCTGAGTAAATCCGCGCACGCGCAGCAGTCCATGCATCACGCCCGACCGCTCATACCGATAGACCGTCCCCAGTTCACCCAGCCGCACAGGCAAATCTCGATAAGACTTTAGCGAGTCTTTGTAGATCAAAATGTGGAACGGGCAATTCATCGGCTTCATGCGGTATTCGGCGTCGTCGAGCTCCATAACGTCGAACATGTTCTGCGCGTAGTAGCCCTCGTGCCCGGAGGTCTGCCACAACTGCCGCCGCGCCACATGCGGCGTGTAGACTAGCGAGTAGCCGCGCTTCAGGTACTGGTCGCGCATCCAGTCTTCCATCTCTTTGCGGATGATCCCGCCCTTGGGATGCCAGAAGATCAGCCCCGGCCCGGCCAGCTCCTGAATGGAAAACAAGTCAAGCTGCTTGCCCAGCACGCGATGGTCGCGCTTCTTCGCTTCTTCGATCTGGTTCAGATAGCTGTCGAGATCTTTCTTGCTGAAAAAAGAAGTTCCGTAAATGCGTTGCAGTTGCGGGTTCTTCTCGTCTCCCAGCCAGTAAGCCCCGGCGATATTCAGCAGCTTGAATGCTTTGATCTTGCCCGTCGAAGGGATGTGAGGTCCGCGGCAGAAGTCGAGAAAGTTGCCAGTCTTGTAAATCGAAATTTTCTCATCGGGCTTGGTGAATTGCTCGATGTAATGGCACTTCATGAAGTCGCCTTCGCCCTTGAATTTTTGTAAGCCTTCATCGCGAGGCAAAAACTCCCGCGCGTAGGGGATGTTCTGCTGCGCAAGCTCCTGCATCTTGCGTTCGATTTTTTCCAGATCTTCCGGAGTGAACGGCGTCGGCCGATAGAAGTCGTAGAAGAATCCGCTGTCGGTGGCGGGGCCGTGACCGAGCTTGGTCTCAGGAAAAAGTTCGAGCACCGCAGCGGCAAGAAGATGGGCTGAAGAATGGCGGTAAACTTCCAGCGCCTCGGGATCTTTCTCAGTCAAAATGCGGAGCTCGGCATCTCTGTCAAGCGGCCGAGTTAGATCGATCAGATCGCCGTTAGTTTTGGCGACAAGGGCGGCATCGGCGAGCCGGGGGCTAATGGATTTCGCCACATCGAGAGGCGTAGTGCCTTTAGGCACTTCCTTCGTGCTCCCGTCTGGGAGCTTGATCTGGATGCTGTCTGCCATGGGATGTTTTCGAGTTTACCACCGGCCACGTAGGGGCGGGTGCCCTCACCCTGACCTGAGCGACGACAATGTCTACGTAGGCCCGGACGCCCCCGTCCGGGCAGGCGAGCGCAGCTCGCCAGTTTCCGCAGAATGTCTCTCCCCAAATCTGCCGAGCTTTGCTCGGCCGGGCGGGTGAGGGCACCCGCCCCTACGTGCTCCGCAATGGGAATGTGCGGTTCGTCACATACTTTGGCAACTTTTTGGTTGATGATGCCGCATTGCCGTGATCTTCTATCGCCGCAACCTTCCGCATTTGCAACGTGACAACAAACCACACTTCATTACATTTGTGACAAAGAAGCGCTGGATCATGCCGGACTGGGCTCGCGATGTCGTGCTCGAGTGCTGCCTTCACGATCATGGTGCCAGATACGACCTCCACGTTGCGGTAGTGATGCCCGATCATGTCCACCTTATCTTGATTCCAACTATCGATGCCGAACGGCGCGCCGTTATTCCTCCCCCAAAGATCATGAAGGCAATCAAGGGAGCATCGGCTCACCAGATCAACCACCGGCTTGCTCGCCACGGCAGCATCTGGCAAGAAGAGTCTTTCGATCGGGTGCTACGGTCCTCAGAAAAACTGGACGAGAAAATCGCGTATATTCTCCATAACCCGGTGCGCTATGATCTGGTAAGAGAATGGCGCGAATATTCTTGGATCTGGTATCGGGATCGCGAGAATCCGTATACGCCAGGGCCGCTGGCGTAGGCCTCTCCACACCCAGACGGGGCGTCCGAGCCTACGTGATTGTTACTAATCCGACCAGGGCTTGGGCTTGCGATCCCAGCGGTGCGCTCTCAACTTGTGCACCAAGGCCGCATCCAGCGGACCGGCATCACTCATCGCAATGTTTTGGCGCACGTGCTCCGGCTTGCGCATCCCTACAATCGTTGTGCTCACGACAGGGTTGGTGAGAATGAATCGCAATGCCATCTCCGGCAAGCTCATTCCCGGCGGCAAAATCGCCTTGAGTTTTTCCACGCGAGGAATGGTGTTTGAGAGATTCTCCGGACCAAAATATCTTGAACGCCAATCGTCGGCAGGAAACTTCGTTTGTAAGGTCATCTTTCCGCCCAGGCTGCCTTCATCAAGGGGCACACGCGCGATCACGCCGGTGTTCAATTCCTTGCAGGCCGGCAATAATTCATCTTCCGGCGACTGGTCGAAAATGTTGTAGATCACCTGCACCGAATCGACCAATCCGGTACGCAGGGCCTTGATTCCATTCCACGGCTCCCATCGGTTCAGGCTTAACCCGAAAAAACGAATCCATTTTTCTCCCTTGAGCTTCTCGACCGTCTCGCGAAATTCCGGTTCGTCCACCCAACTGTCATCCCACACGTGAAATTGCAAAAGATCGATGGAAGCGGTGCCTAACTTCTGCCGAATTGAGTCGGCGTATTTGAAAACGTGGTCCGCAGGGAATACGTCCTGATAACGATATTTCGGCGAGGCCGGCCACTTGTCGTTCTTGGGGGGTATCTTGGATGCCGCATATAACCGCTTGCCCTTATTGCGCGCGATAATCTGGCCAAGCAAGCCGTCGCTCTTGCCGTTTCCGTACGCCCAGGCGCTATCGAAAAAGTTGCAACCCAGATCGACAGCCAGTTGCAACGCCTTGAGCGACTCTTCATCTTTGGAACCACTCCATTCACCCATTCCCCAAAGCCCGACAGCAATGTCACTGATTTCCCAGCCTGTGCGACCAAACGTGCGGTGTTTCACGGAGTCTCCTGTGCCGGTTTAGAAAATATATCAGTCGCCTGGGTCTTATTTGCCAGGGGAAGGCTCCCAGTCCGCTTAAAAGCTTGGCGTCGCGATCCGCTCCGAGCCGCGGAGCACATGCTTCTCTTTAAACGAACCAGTTCTCAGTCACCAGTTCCCAGTTCTCAGCGGAGGCATTTACTTTTATTTGCGCTTAGAGTGCGCACTCTGGCTCATGGTGAGGAGGACCGTCTGCGCTAAGCGCTCGACCACCGCAACGTCGCCGTCGTCGAACGCGAAAGGCAAATTTGAGAAGATCTCAATCAGTCCGATGACCTGCCGCTCATACTGAACCGGCGCGGCAAGAATTGAGCGGATATCCAGCCATTGGCAGCTTTCGGTATTTACGCGTGGATCGGTCTGTGCGTCATCGCAGCGCAGGGCTTTGCCGGTGCGAATACATTCGCCAGAGAGTCCTGAGGTCGCATCCAATTTTGACCCCAACGCAGGCGTATTCTTCCCCACACTGGCGCGGCACATCATCGAGCCGTTGTGGGCAAGCGCGATGGCCGCACCCGTTCCGCGAGTCAGCGAACATGCCCGGGCGCTAATCAGGCGCAGCGCAAGATTCAGGTCAGAGCCAAGCGAACCGAACTCATATTGGACCGTGGTGGACGCAGGTTTCTCGGGAGCCCATGCCTCCGGTTCCAAGCTGATAGCCAGCGGCTCGCGTATTTCATTTGTGGCGAAGGCCGCCAACGCAGAATCACCCAACGTGAGCTTGGGCGCCTTACGGCTGGGGCTGTTGTCGTTCAGCCTCAGCCATTCCTTAAGGCGCGCGCGTGCTTCTTCCGGCAGATCGGAAAAGCGCACTCCAGCACGGCCCAGGGCATCCGCCCAGGCGACGTAGCCGATGGTATCGAGTTGGGTAGCTTCAGACAGGCTGAGGTGAAGCGAAAGGCGGCGGTGGGGCTCAAGCGGGGCCGCCGTATGCATCGCCAGCCCTTCTTCGCTCAGGTCAAGAATCACTCCGCCGGTGACACCATCAAAACTGGCAAATGCCGGCGTGTTGACTTTCTGACGCAGTGAATGCCGCCGGTCTGGAGTGATTTCGTTGCCCGCCACTTTGCGCGGCTCCGCCGAAATTCCATCATCAGCGGAAACCGGCAAGGGGGAAAGTACATGGCAGGGTTCCCAACGTGATTTACCATCCCACCTTCTGTCCCTTATTCTGTTCATCCAGCCACTTCTTTAGTGGCGCAAAGTATTCCAGCAGTGCTCCGCCATCAATCTGCCGCTCCCCGGTTAGAACTTCCAGCGCATCAGGCCACGGCTTGCTCTGGCCCATCTCAAGCATTTTGTTGAATTTTGCTCCGGCTTCTTTTGATCCAAGGAAAGTACAGCGATGCAGCGGGCCCGTGTACCCTGAAGCCTGGCAAAGCGCGCGATAAAATTGGAATTCCAAAATGTGTGCCAGAAAGTAGCGCATGTAGGGAACATTGCCCGCCACGTGATATTTCGCGCCAGGATCAAAATCAGTTTCGTTACGCGCAACGGGCGGCGCTACGCCCTGGTACTTAAGCCGCAGATCCCACCAAGATTTGTTGTAATCCGCAGGCGTGACTTCCCCGGAAAACACTTTCCAGCGCCACTGATCAATCAACAATCCGAAAGGCAAGAATGCCACTCGATCGAGCGCCTGCTGCAAGAGCTGCGGGATATCATTATCGCCTTCCGGAACTTTCTCGAGCAGCCCAACTTTGTGCAGATAATCCGGCGTGATGGCCAATGCGATGGCGTCACCGATAGCCTCATGAAAACCATCATTTGCGCCATTCTCAAAAAGAAATGGCTGATGCTTGTACGCGCGCTGGTAGAAATTATGCCCGAGCTCATGATGGACGGTAACAAAATCGACGTCGCGAATCTGCAAACACGTCTTGATCCTCAAATCGTCTTTATTGTCGATGTCCCACGCGCTGGCGTGGCATACGACGTCGCGATCGTGAGGTTTTACGAATAACGAACGCTCCCAGAATGTCTGCGGCAAAGGCGCGAAGCCCATTGAGATGAAGAAATTCTCGCCGTACTTCACCATGCCTTTGGGATCAAGATTCTTGGCTTTCAGCAGCGCCGTCACGTCTACGCCGCTGTTTTCAGGAAGGCCGAGCAACGGGAAGGTATTTTCCCACTCCTGCGCCCAGGGATTGCCTAGCAAATGAGCGGGGATCGGACCGTCCGGAGGAACCAGCTGCGGCCCGTACTTCTGCATCAGTTTGCTCCGGACATAGGCATGCAGCGAAAGATAAAGCGGCCGGACCTGCTGCCATAGCCGCTCCAGATCAGCGCTGAAGGCCCCGGGAGGCATGTCGTAATTCGAACGCCACATCGCGCCGGTGTCTTTGAATCCGATTTCGCGGGCGCCCTGGTTGGAAAGCGCAACAAAGCGCGCATAGCGCTGGCGCATGGGAACGCCCACTTTGTGCCATCCCGTCCACAGGTCTTTCAGTTCGTTGGGATCGCGGCTCGCGCCCATGATGTTTTCAATTGAAGTGATGTCGAGGCAATCGTCGGGCTTGCGACAGTACTTGCCTTTGCCGTAGTCGGATTCGAGAGATGCCGCAATCTGAGTCAGTTCACGGCGCAGTGCCGGATCTTTGGGAGCAGGCGCGGTCAAAGACAGTTTCAGCAATTTGAATTTGCGCGCCAACTCAGGAGGCAATTGCAATTCTTCGAAGCGCTTCGCTTGCTCAACCAGTTCGGTAGTGACGGCAGTGTTTTCGTCATTGGCATCGGCGGCGAGGGCCTCAGTATCTTCGGTGATGAAGTTATCGTGAACCCAAGTCGCCTGATTCACTTTTATGCTGAGCTCGGCAAGGCGCGCCTCCGCTTTGTTCATGAATTCTTCCGCTTGAGCGACCGTCGGAGCGGGCGAGGTCTGCGCTTCAAGCGCAAGACCGAAGAAAAACAGCGCAAGAAAGAAAACGAGCCGTTTCATGCAACCCTCCGCTGGAATTATCAACGAGAAACGCTCAAACTGTCTCTTGGGAGCACCACGCCTCACATAGGGGCGGGTGCCCCCACTCGCCCAAGTCGCTCACTACCCAAATTTTCGGGAAGATGCAGTCAAAAATGACAGTTCGCGGACGTGTCCTTACGCGGTCTGCGCAGCGGGGTGGCCTTCGTAATATAACGCTTCCATCGCGTTCTTTACCTTGATCGACAATGCATCCATGTCGCGCAACGTCAGCCCTGCGGTTGGGATAGGCTCGCCAATCCGCATCTCCAGCGGTCGGCACTTGATGTGGTAAGTATTCATCGGAAGCAACTCGTACGTCCCAACCAGCGCGACCGGAACAATATCTACCCGAGCTTTGATTGCGAGAAAAAACGCTCCCGCCAGAAACGGCTTGATCTCACCATCAGGCGTGCGGCCGCCTTCGGGGAAAATCACTAGCGGCATGCCAGCTTTCAGGCTTTTCAACGCCGCGCGGATGCTGCCGATCGATGCCGCTGGTTTCTGCTGATCAATGCATATCTGCCCCGAGCGTTTCAAATGCCATCCGATCACCGGATACGAGAGTAATTCTTTTTTGAAAACAATCCGGAACTGGAAGGGCAGATACACATAGAGCACGGGAATATCCAGCGCGGAGGCGTGATTCACCGCATAAACATGCGGTTTCGACGTGTCGATTTTCTCCAGTCCCGTTACTTTCACTGGTGAGCAAATCGTTTTCATGATTAATTGCGACCAGAAACGCGCAAAGCGGTGCAGGATGCGCCCATTGCGGTCGAACAATCCGAAGGGAATAGAAATAATCCCGAGAACAACCGTGTAGATCCAGATTAGCGGATCGAAGACCAGATAAGATCGCAGACGGCTGAGAATACCGGAACGTGCAGGGGCAGGTGTCCTAACCTGCTCGGCCGAGCGAAGCTCGGCTTCTGTAGACCGTTCGCTGTCGATCTCCGGAGTTGAATTTAGCGATGCCACCATTCTTAGATGCGAGCACCCAGCCGCCGCATCGCCTCCCCAACGACGTATATAGAACCAGTCACTACTACGACTCCGCTGGAACCTGCCGACGCGCGGGCCTGCGCAAGCGCGGCAGCCACGTCCGGCGCGGTTTCGATTTGAGCCGACGTTCGCGCTGCCGCGTGGCAAATTTCGTCCGGCGTTGCCGATCGCGGATTCTCCGCGCGTGTCGCGATGACGCGCTCAGCTACGGGAAAGAGAATCTCCGCCATTTCGCCAATCGCTTTATCGCGCAGAGCGCCGAAGACAAAGATTAAACGGCGATTTTCGTAGCAGGCCGACAAAGTCGAGCGCAACGCCCAGGCTCCTGAGGGATTATGCGCCACATCGAAAACGTATTCAGGAGCGCCCCCCGCCGTCGGGATAACCTGAAAGCGGCCGGGCCAACTCGTTTCACGAATACCGCGTTCAATGCTTGCTGCAGTGATGGGGAATCCCTGTTTGCCCAGCTCCTCCGCAGCCGCAATCGCCAGTGCCACGTTGCGCAATTGATGCCGTCCTATCAGAGGCGTTTCCACGCAGATCTTCTGTCCCATTACTTGCAGGGGATATCGCCAAACTGGCTGGCGGTGATCGGACCTCTCCGTGTCCTCCGTGCACTCTGTGGTTAAAGATTTTCCGCGGCTGCCATAACCACAATCACTCCCCGGCGCCACGGGCGGCACATACGGCACCGCGCTCACGGCCGTTGCGTCCATCTCTAGAATCGTGTTGCCGATCACATCATTCGCCTGCGGCTGCTGCGGAAGGGTTACCACAATTCCGCCCGGATGAATGATCCCAGCCTTCTCGCGCGCGATTTCCGCCACCGTATTTCCTAGGAATTTCTGGTGGTCCAGAGAAATATCCGTAATCACGCTCACCCGTGGCTCAATCACGTTGGTGGCATCCAGTCGCCCGCCCATGCCTACTTCGAGCACGGCCAGATCGACTTTCCGCCGCGCAAAATATTCAAACGCCATAGCCGTCAGCATCTCAAAGAAGCTCGGATGCCATGGCAGCTCGCCTTCGCCGACCAACCGCTCCGCCGTACGATCCACCACGTCGTGCAGCAGGGCAAAATCATCATCGCTGATTTCTCCGCCATTAATTCGGACCCGCTCATTAATGCGAACCAGGTGAGGCGACGTATATAAGCCTGTCCGCACTCCCGAAGCCTGCAAAATAGAAGCCAGCGTAGCTGCCGTCGATCCCTTGCCATTCGTCCCCGCGATCAGCACACCGGAAGACCGGCGCTCGGGATTCTCCAGCGCCGCCAGCAGCACCCGCATGTGCGCCAAGTCGAATTTGTGCGAGGGCGCCTGCGCCAACTCGTGGCCCAGCGCATACATGCGTTCGATAGCGGTTTGGTAGGACATAGAGGAGAGGCTGGCCGTCAGAGACTCGGACCTCAGCGGATTAACATCAGCTTTCAGATTATCAATTCGCGCCCAGAGATTCGAGCTTCTGGCATTGTAAGGCGATATAGAAGGACTAAACGGCCATTGCGAAGAATTAGGGGGATTCTGAGGACGCGTTTGAAGAGTCCTAAACCCCACTAGGCGGCCATGAAATCCAGCGCTCGCGTCAGGTATGGTTTGAGCTGCTTTCGTGACACGACCGCGTCCAGCATGCCGTGTTCGAGCAAGAATTCGCTGCGCTGGAAACCCGAGGGAAGCTTCTGCCGGATAGTCTGCTCGATTACCCGCGGTCCGGCGAATCCGATCAACGCGCCAGGTTCAGCGATGTTCAGATCACCCAGCATGGCAAACGAAGCGGTCACGCCACCGGTGGTCGGATCAGTCAGAACCGAGATGAACGGCACCTTGGCTTCATCCAATCGCGCCAGCGCCGCCGAAATTTTTGCTAGTTGCATCAGACTGATCACGCCTTCCATCATGCGTGCTCCGCCGGATGCCGAAACGATGATCACAGGAGTCTTTGCGCTGGTCGCCTTTTCAACCGCTCGCGTAATCGCTTCACCAACCACCGCGCCCATGCTGCCTCCGATGAATGAATACTCCATGGCACTCACAATGACGGATCGGCCATTCAGTTTCCCCTGGGCGTTAATCACAGCATCGTTCAAGCCGGTATCGGCTTGAGCCTGCTTCAGCCGCGAGGAATATGCCTTCAGATCAACGAACTTCAGCGGATCAGTCGAAACCAGGTCGGCGTCGAAGACGTCGTACTCGTTGTTATCGAGAAGCTGCGCCAGACGCGTGCGCGCATCAATGCGGAAGTGCTTATCGCACTTGGGACAAACATTCATGTTTTCTTCGAGGTCTTTTTTCCAGATAATCTGCCGGCAGTCCTCACACTTGACCCATAGGCCTTCGGTGCGAACCGTCTTCTCGCCCGGAGTCTCCAACTCACCGGATTGGCGCTTGAACCAAGCCATAAGAAATTGCTGATTGAGTCATTCGCGATTGAGCCATTCAGGTGGCGGCATGGCCTTAGCAACCATTGCCCGCTTTTTACAATCACTCAATGACGCGATTCTTCAATCGCTCAATACTCAATTCCTCTCTGCGCCATCACGCCCTTCTCGTAGGCATGCTTCACCTGGCGCATTTCGGTGACGGTATCCGCCAACTCGACAATTGTCGGATGCGCATTCCGCCCCGTCAAGATAACATGCACCATCTCCGGCTTTTTTTTCAGGCCCTCGGCCACCTTGGCAGGATCGAGCATCCCGTAGCTGATCGCGTAATTTATTTCATCCAATATGATGAGGTCCCACTGACCAGACTGAATTGCCTGCTCAGAGTCCGCCCAAGCCTGTTCGACCATGCGCACGTCTTCAGGATCCGGCTTCTCAGTGCCTACCTTCACGAAGCCGCGGCCCATCTGCTTCATGACAAATTTGTCGCCGAACGCCTGGACCGCGTCGAGTTCGCCGTAATGCCACGATCCTTTCAAAAATTGCAGCATGAGCACGCGCATCCCTTGCCCGACTGCCCGCAACGCCGTGCCCATCGCAGCCGTGGTCTTTCCTTTGCCCGGCCCGGTGTTCACGATGATGAGTCCGCGGCGAACGTCGTTCATAGTACGCGAATTCTTGATTGTAACCGCTGGCCATGTTTGGCGCGATACAGGCGGACCGCGATCACCGCGCGTCCAAACCGGGTGGGCCTGCAAGCCAAATGGCTGCAATGTGCTCCCGATTTGGAAAAACGATGTAGCCAAAGTGCCAGGCTTGCGAAATGCCACACAGTTGCGCGCATCTCAACGGACGTTTATATTCTGCCTGCATCTCGGAGAACGCTATGAGACATCTTCTCAATTGGGTCTTGAGCGCGCTGGGTGTGTGGGTGGTTGCGCGGCTCATCCCCGGGTTTCACGTCAGCGGCCCCCTGGCGGCACTGATCGCTGCTCTTGCCATTGGTTTCATCAACGCCACGCTCGGTGCGTTCTTGAAGATCATCACCTTTCCGTTGACGCTGCTCACGCTCGGAATCTTTTGGTTTGTGATTAACGCTCTCATGCTCGAGCTGGCATCAGCTATCGTTCCAGGGTTCCACGTGGATAGCTTCAAGGCAGCATTCTGGGGAGCCATCGTGCTCAGTCTTGTCAACATGTTCTTCCGCTGGCTGGTGGGGACGAGCAGGCAGCGATCGTAAATTTTTCGTCTCTTCATTCTTCGTGCTGTGGATAACCCTGCCCGACTGAGGGCATCTGAAGAATTTAATTAGAGAGACAGAGATGGGTTGGGTTACCGGGCAAATTATGCGTCGGGCGGGTCATCGGGAAGAACAAAATTCGCCGGAAACGTCCGTAGAGAGTTCCGTGGAGCTGCGCGCCGAACGGCGCTGGGCGCTTCTGACAGAGGGGTTCAAGCGAGACGTCGAGGAGTTTAATCGTCACAAGGGCAATGCCGCTTTCAAACAAATCTCAAATTCTGAGTTTCGCATTTCAAATCCCGCTGCTAGCACGGCAGTGATTGTTACCGGCGATCTCGAGGCACAAATCATTGAATATCACTACGAGCCCGAGGACAAAAATACCACTGTCCCGGAAAATGGAATTCTCACGCTGCGAAAATCAGATCGCTCGATTGACATCTATTCCGCTGACCAGAAGCTCAATTCCGAACAAGCGCGCCGTCTGATCTTGGAACCGATGCTGTTTCCTGGCCCATCGAGTGATCTGCAGGTGGCCTGATTACCCGCCCTTCTTCTGCTGCACTGTGTTCAAGCACTTCGTATAAAGCTCGAGCAAGTGCCCGGCATATTCCTCCGGCTTCGAAGCAGCTCCGCCTCCCTGGAAACCCACTCCCGAGGAAGTGGTACGGCCATAGCCTGTCGTCATCGCAATGAATTTCATGAGATCGAGCGCAATGTCCTCATTACGCCGCGATCCGGCCGTGAGCGTGGGTACTTCGTCCATGAAGGCCTCCGTGGGGATGCGAATACTGGGGATGTCGTCGTCCATGCGAAAACCCTGGGCAGAAGTTGATGATAACAGAAGGATTGCTGTGGACTCGGCTTAGCCGTTCGTCGCCGCTGAGCACTTGCATGGACTTAGTTGCTTTGCGCGTTCCGATTCGGGAAAGGCGAGGCGCAGATCCGGCGGAATGCGCCTAAAGGTTAGCTCGCAGCTCGCCGATTGAATGGGAATGGAGGAAAAGTCTCTATGATTAGCCCTGTCGGCCATTCCAGTCATGCTGACCAAGCCGAACAGACTCGGAGCACACAAGCCAAACCGCGCGTTCAGAAAACGAACGACAACAACCGGACCGCAAATGTTCAGGATACCGTCACAGTGAAGAATACTAGCGACGTGGATCACGACGGAGATACGAAGTAAAACGCAACTCCTTCTTTCCCGCCATTTCCCGGCCGAAGCGCACGATCTGAGGGAGCAGACCAATTGGTCCTGCTCCCTCGGTTGCGCATTACGCGAATGCCGTCATTCTCGACGGAGAAGAGCCCAATTGCGGCATGTGGTGCGAGGGAATTATCAGACGGACCGTTGTGCTCTCGGCCCGCGTCCCGCTCAATCATGAATGTCAATCGAAACCGGCTGCATAAGTCCAGTCCGCCAGTCAATGTCTGCCAAGCTCCCTGGGAAGACAATCTGAGTTCTTCAGCACCAGTCATCGATGCTTAATGAAAGTGTCATCCTGAAGTTCGGCAATCGCTTGCCGGAGTTGTTCTTGCGTGTTCATCACGATCGGGCCGTACCAAGCGACGGGCTCCTCGATCGGCTTGCCCGACACCAGCAGGAATCGAATCCCCTCGTCCCCTGCTTGCACCACGATCTCGTCTCCGCTGTCGAAGAGTACCAGCGAATGATTGCTGACGTCGTACACTGGCCCGCTATCGGGTTTCGCGACATGCTCAGTCAGGACCGCGCGCGGATTCGAGGCGTCGCGGAACGTGCCGGAGCCCGCGAACACGTAGGCAAACGCGTTACGCGTAGTGTCGATTTTGAACCGTTTCCGCTGACCAGGCGGCACAAAAATGTCGAGGTAATTCGGATCGGCAGCTACTCCTTCCACCGGCCCCTTTTTGCCCCAGAATTCACCACAGATGACTCGCACGCGAGTGCCGTCGTCGTCAGCCACCTCGGGTATCGCGCTCGACGGAATATCCTGGTAGCGCGGATCGGTCATCTTCAACGACGAGGGCAGGTTGGCCCAGAGCTGGAAGCCGTGCATCCGGCCGTGCGTATCTCCCTTCGGCATCTCCTGGTGGAGAATGCCGCTGCCGGCGGTCATCCATTGCACGTCACCGGCGGTCATTTTGCCCTTGTTGCCCAGGCTGTCGCCGTGTTCGACTGAGCCAGCTAGCACGTAGGTGATCGTCTCGATCCCGCGATGCGGATGCCACGGGAATCCCGCCAGGTAGTCGTCCGGGTTGTCATTGCGGAAATCGTCCAGCAGAAGAAACGGATCGAAATCCTTCGTCTTACCGAAGCCGAAGGCGCGCTGTAGCTTTACGCCAGCGCCTTCGATCGTGGCCTTCGGTTGAATGATCTGTTTAACTGGGCGGAGTGACATGACTCTCGCTCCTTTCTGTGCCGCGGCGGCTTCGATGTTTGCCAGGCGGCGAATGATTTAGGCCTTTACAAACTCGACATCCAAGGTGATGGTCACCTCGTCGCCAACAAGAATGCCACCGGTCTCAAGCGCAGCGTTCCAGGTTAAGCCGTAATCTTTGCGATTGATCTTTGTTGTCGCCGATACCGCGACTCTGGTATTACCCCAGGGATCCTTCAAAGGTGGCGTCGGCCCTTCGGCGGAAAAAACCACCTTGCGCGTGACGCCCCGAATGGTCAGGTCGCCCTCGACGGCTAGCTCTCCATCGCGGACAAGGCTGATGCGGCTCGACTTGAAGGACAGCGTCGGAAACTTCTCCACGTGCAAGAAGTCGGCGCTCTTCAGGTGCGCGTCGCGCTGGGCGTCGCGCGTCTCGATCGAGACTGCTTCGATCAAGGCCTCGACACGAGAGTTTGTCAGCTCGGATTCGTCCAGAGTCAAGACTCCTGAGACTTTGGCGAATTGGCCCTTCACGTTAGAGATCATCATGTGCTTGACCTTGAACTCGGCAACAGAGTGAGCCGGGTCGATGTTCCAGGTTGCCGTGGAGGTTTGTGGTGTAGCCAGTGTACTCATGGTGGTTGTCCTTTCTCTTTGCTTTAGATGCGTGATGACGATAATCGTCGCAACAAATATTCTATGGAAAACCGGCCCACTTGTTGCGCGATACCCACCGCCTGGAGGTGGCCGATTGCGCTAAAGCTAAAGCCGAGTATTTTCAGGAGCAGCGGGTTGGGGATACTCGCCGCTACGCAACTCCGGGAAATCCCTTCACCCTGCCTAGCGAACGCACAGGTCGACAGTTTCAAAGACGACAACAGCGTTGATTCCACCGAACTCGGGTCCGTACGCATGTCCGTGTTGAACCTCCAAAACTGACCAAGCGATTGCCTCAAAATCTGATGACGAACCCTTTTGAACCATCCCAAAAAGGCTTTTACCCGGAACCCTTTGTGGGAGAAGCATTCTGGTTACCCTGCTCCCGCACGATGCCGCAACCGACCCAAAATTACAGAAGAGGAACTGAGGCAAGTGAAGAAAGACAGTCTTGATTACAGGGACATCCTCGGGCATCGGCAAAGCAGCCGCCACCCCTTTTCGCAAGCAACGTTTGGACCCACGCGCCGTTAGGGGATCGTCTGAGACTGGCAATCTTGGACGGCAGTACCCGTACTAGAGTCTCGTATCGTCGACAGCCGAAAGTTGGAAACTCCGGTGCAGAATGTTCCGCGAGTCGTCAGCCCTGTCCGTAAGGGCGAGTTCAAACCTATTACGCATCAGCCATGCCGCGAAGCGCCCTGACAATTTACGGCGCGACTGGAAGTCGCGCCCTTGCAAAGCACTTTAAGACCCACCCTGTGCATCGGCGGAATGCCCGCGACATCCTTTCCAACTACTGATGCTGGCTTACCGGAACGACTGCCGGGGAAGCCTGTTCCGCGTTGTTCCCCACTTGCGTGCCAATCACATCTCCGGAAACAATCATTTCTACGCGGCGATTCAGCTTGCGGCCTTTAGCTGAGGTGTTATCTGCAACTGGACGCGTTTTGCCAAGGCCGCGCGCGACTACATTATTGATAGAGACTCCAGAATCCACAAGATAATCGCGCACGCTGCCCGCGCGCTTCTCAGAAAGTCCCTGGTTGAATCCATCGCTTCCAATGCTGTCGGTGTGGCCTTCGACTTCGAATTTCAGGTCGGGATACGCGCCTACAATGCCTGAAATTCTCGCCAATCTCTCGCGCGCGGCGGGCTTCAGCGTGTATTGCCCACTGTCAAAGAGCACATCCGGCATGTTCACCACGAGTCCACGATCGGTGTCTTTGGTTTCAAGCACCTGATTGAGCGCCTTTAGCAACCGGGCGCGCATTTCCTCTTTTTGGCGCGTAGCTTCGTCCGCCGCCAACCGGGATTTCTCGGCGGCGTCCTGCGCTCTCTGCTGCTCGGCTAACGCTGCGGCACGGGCTGCATCGGCTTGCGCCTGTTGCTGCTCGGCCTCTGTTTTGGCCTTCTCTGCGGCTTCGCGATCTGCTTCGGCCAGCGTGCGTCTGCGTGCATCTTCTTCGGCTTGAGCCTTAGCCTGGGCCTCGGCTTCGGAAGCCGCCTTCGCGTCCGCCTCAGCTTTTGCCCGCGCATCCTGCATGGCGCGCTTTTCTGCCGCCACTCGCTCCTGCTGCTTCTTCTCGAGCGTCAGGATGCGGGCGTCTTCAGCCATCTGCGTGGCGCCGCGCGCTGCCGTGCCGATCGGGGTCCGCCCCTGCTTGCGGCGAAGATAATCTTCCGCCCGATCCAGAAAATCCTGCGCTTTACTCAAACTGTCAGCCGCGTATTGCGAAGCTCCGGCAGCCTTGGCGATAGCCACCGCGTTCCTCGCCTCGAGCAAATCCAGCGGCGTTTTAGGATCGGCCGTACTAGAGGGAAGCTGAGCACCCGGAACATCGATGGTGTACTGCCCGCCTTCCAGCATGTCGAACCTGGCATCGATGGCTTCTTCGAAGCCTTTGGTTTCATAGCGGATAATATTTTCCACTACCACCAGGTTACTGGGACGGGTAACGGAGAAATAAGGCTCAGCGGTCACGACCATGCCGAAGGCTTGCAAATCAGTGGTGACCTCCAAGCCGAATTTCCCCTCATTATTAGGAATGACCTCGCCGAGGTTTACGGAGCGGCCCTCCGGCGTGACTGCCCAGAGCACGTACGTAAGGTACTGCGCGCCAAACTTGCTGGCCGGCGCAAGATGCGCGAAGTCTGCGCTGATTTCCAGGCGCCCCGCCTTGCTGTCGACTTTTCCTTTACCGGAAGCTTCGGGCATCAGGCTGGTGCCTTTGAAGTCGACCATAGTCGATCCGCCTCGGTGGCGGTAGTTCACAGCTTTCGTGGTGCGCGAGACTACCTTGACCCGGAATACCGGCGTCTTTGCCATGGGTTCGACGGCGGGCGTGTCTTGCTGGGCGAAGGCGCAGCCCGCTAACAGCATCGCGCAGATAGAGACAACATACTTCCTCATTGAGCTATCCTCTGGAATGAAATTGTCGTGCGAAATGACGTTGGCTCTAGTTTCCGACAGTTCGGGAGACCTCGGAAGTGTCTGGTAAGCTACCCAGGTTACTTTGGTGACTTGCGAATCGTGACGCGGATTCTATCCCACCGAGTTGACTCGAGTCGACGAGCCACCCTAGAAGGCCCAACGTCACAAATCCCAGGCCATCCAGCTTCCGCAGTTTGAGCAGGCACATCAATCATTCTCCCCAGCCTGCTCAGACTAGCCCTCTCGCTTCCTATCCATTTAGAATCCTTAGTCCCGCAATCTCAGAACAACCAAGAGAGCGCACTTGATTCCACGCTACACCCGCCCGGGAATGGGCCGCAATTGGAGCGATGAGAACCGCTTTCGCACCTGGCTGGCGGTTGAGATCGCCGCCACTGAAACCCTGGCCGAAGCTGGCAGGGTCCCGAAAGAGGCTGCCAAAGCTATCTGCGAGCGAGCGGATTTCAGGCTGGAGCGGATCAATGAGATCGAAGCCGAAGTGCGCCATGATGTTATCGCTTTTACGACGGCTGTCGCTGAGATCGTGGGCCCTGAAGCGCGCTGGTTCCATTACGGATTGACCTCCAACGACGTGGTTGATACCGCTCAGGCTCTGCTCATTGGTCAGGCTTCGAAAATCATCCGCGCGGGTCTTCAACAGCTCTCCGAGGTCCTGAAACGCCGTGCCTGGGAATTCAAAGACACGCCCATGGTCGGCCGCACCCACGGTGTGCACGCCGAGCCGATTACTTTTGGAGTCAAGCTGGCCAACTGGTATTCCGAAACGCAACGCAATATCGCGCGTTTTCAAAACGCAGCGGAGGACATGCGTGTAGGAAAGTTCTCCGGGGCGGTCGGCACCTTTGCCCACCTCAGCCCTGAGCTGGAAGAAAAAATCTGCTCGCGCCTGGGATTGAAAGCTGCCGCAGTTTCGTCGCAGGTTATTCAGCGCGATCGCCATGCGGCTTATCTCGCTACTCTTGCCGTGATAGCCAGCACGCTCGACAAAATCGCCACGGAAATTCGCCATCTCCAACGCACCGAAGTGCGCGAAGCGGAAGAATTCTTCAGCGAAAATCAGAAAGGCTCGTCGGCAATGCCGCACAAGAGGAATCCAGTTACTTGCGAGCAGATCAGTGGACTTGCCCGCGTGGTGCGCTCGAACGCGCAAGCCGGATTCGAGAACGTTGCGCTCTGGCACGAGCGCGATATTTCGCATTCATCCGTCGAACGTGTCATCATTCCCGATTCCACGACGCTGGTCGATTACATGCTCCAGAAAACGGCCAATCTGATCGATACCATGTTCGTGTATCCGGAGCGCATGAAATTGAATCTGGAAAGCACTGGCGGGCTGGTCTTCAGTGGCCAGCTTCTGCTGGATTTAGTGGAGCACGGCGTTTCGCGCGAAGACGCCTATCGCGTGGTGCAGCGAAACGCCATGCGCGCATGGAAGGAAGGACTGAATTTTCGCGAGCTGGTGTTTTCGGACCCAGATATTACCGGCCGTGTGCCCCGTGAGCAGATCGAGCGGGCTTTCGATTTGAAGCGGCACTTGCGGAACATCGATAAGATTTTTGCGCGCGTGTTCGCAGGAACCGAACCCTCATCCACGGAAACTCGCTCGAAACCACGCGTGCCCACGGCTGCAAAGAATTAGCCGGCGTCGCGTTTTTGGCTGCCGCGCCTCTTCGTAGGCATCCACATCAGTCTCACGTTCTTTTTGCCATCGCTCCATCTACCGATGCCGCTCCGGGCCCGGACAGAATCAGCGCGATGCAGGCTGCTAGTAGCGTCAACGGATATTCATATCCTTTCGGATTGAAGAATCCATTCTTGAGGTGAACCACAAGGACAGCCACCATCATGTCGATCGCAATCAGCGCTGCTGCCCAGCGCGTGACGACGCCAAGAATGAGCGCAATGCCGCCCAGAAATTCAACAAGCGTTAGAATCACCGCCGAAACCGCGGGTACGGGAATGCCCAATCCGCCCAGCATCCCGGCAACTCCGTGAAATCCGAATACGAAAAGTTTCTGCGCGCCGTGGATGAGAAAGACTATTCCGACGATCACACGCAAAACTGTGAGCCCCCACTGCTGATTGGAACCGTTTGCCATGAGATCTCCTTCCTTTTCGGACAACTGTTTCGCTTCGCTCCTCCAGATGGACAACAGACACCGTGTTAATAAGAAACTACCGTCGAAAAAATCAGGCGACTTGTTCTCGTGCCATTTCCAGCAGCTTGATCAGCGTTTTCAGTCTCTGATTACCCAAGTGTCCCAAGATTTTCCGGTTGAGCTCCTCGACTGGCCGGTCCAGCCCTTTCAACAATTCGAGTCCCGCTGGCGTGATGCGCGCTGTGACCACTCTCCTGTCCTTTTCCTCCCGAGTACGCTGCACCAAACCGCGACGCTCGAGCCGGTCGATCAGGCGAGTGATATCGGGATCGCGATTAATCATTCTTTCGGCGATCTCGCTGCACGAGCGTCCTTCATCTTTCGCGCCGCGTAAAATCCGTAATGCATTGTATTGCGTGGGAGAAATCCCGTATGGCTTCAACAGCTCAGAGGCGTGCCATTGTAACTGATCCGCTGTGCGCTGAAGCGAGAGCAGAGCCTCCTCTTCCAGGCTGCTGAACGGCTTAGCTTGCTTGATTTCGGCCTGAATCCCGCGACCCATGGTTAAATAGTATTTGTTATAACGAATAGTGTCAACACGATAGAGACATGCTCTTTCCGAACTTGTCGGTAGGTTTCAGCAAGCATCTCTCCTGCGACCCACAGCATCAAATCATTTAACTAACCAGTTAATCAGTGGCGGGGGAGGACGTCTAATCTAATTATGAAACACACGTGGAAGTCTGTGGCACTCTTTCTTGCGGTAGCTCTGCTGGGAACGAGCTTACTTGCCCAAACTACAAGCGCGGCACGTTATGACGGCGCAATCCAAACCAAAGTGACGCAGAAGCTGGCGGATAAGAAAGAGTTCCGCAATGTGAAAGCGTTCACCGAGGATGGGATCGTGACCCTGAGCGGCACAGTTGAGGTTTATCAACAGAAGGTTGACGCGGCGAAGAAAGTCCGCAAAATCGCGGACGTACAGGGGGTGCGCAACCTGATCGCGGTGAGCACGACGGTGCCCGACGTCGAACTGATGGCGAAACTCGAGCGCAAGCTGTACTACGACCGCATCGGCTATGACAATGTATTCAACTTCGTTGACGTGTCGGTGAAAGATGGCGTGGCTACGTTGAGCGGCGAAACGCGCACGGATGTTGGCCGCGACTCCGCCGTTGATCTGGTAAACAGAACACCGGGAGTGAAAGATGTGGTGAATAACGTCAGAGTCGCTCCGGCTTCGATCTTCGATGATCAAATTCGCCGGAGCGCGCTTCGCGCCATCTATCGTGATCCGGTGTTGAACCGTTACGCGATCGATCCCGCGCTGCCTATCCGCATTGTCGTGGATAATGGCAATCTGACGCTGTATGGCACGGTGCTGAACTCAATGGATAAGCAAGTGGCCGGTATCCGCGCTGGCCAGATCTTCGGCGTCTTCAAAGTTCAGAATAACCTGGAAGTCGCGAAGCAGTCGTAAGTTGCGCGACTAAAGACTATGCAGGACGAGCCTCCCGCCCATCCTGCTGCGTTTTGAGCGCACATTTGATTTATGCGCGATCCGGAAATGACACTTGCGGGCGGCAGTGAGGAATCTGCTTTCGCAAGTTCTCCCGCAACCTGCTAGATGACTCCTTTCGTGAGCGAATGATTGGTCGCAATATTCTTATCAGTAGATTCTTCTACAGCGATTTCGAATACGAATACAGAGCTACTCTGGTCGGAGCAGCCGAACCTACGTTGCCGTCCGGCCTTGCCGGTTTCTTGTTTTCACGCACGAGTTGTGATGGAGGACGGTGCGTCTGTCTAATCTCTAGTACGCTCACGACAAACGCCGCTCTTTGCATTTCCTGTGCTTACATGTGGAAATTTTCGCGGCAGATCCACTAGTCGCGATCTCCTCGGGATCTGCTGAAGCGTGAGAAGCCTTGCAACACGCGGCTTTCGGAGATTTCAGGTCCGCGTCGATCCGCGTGAATCCGTGACAATGAATTTTGCGGTTGCACCATAAATTTGCAATTGACCACGGCGCAACTCCCGAGTACATTCAACTCACTTCACCCTCCAGAAAAACCAGCCTAGACAAAAGCCCTGGCCAATCGCACATCGAACGTCAACCACAACCCCTCCCTCCCCCAAGGGTGGATGTAGTGAGCAAGCATGAATACGAATGGCAAATCTATCGCACACGATTTCTGATCCGGGCCAAACAACTCGCTGAACCGCTCGCGTTTGTTGACGCACTCGGGCGCGAACACTGCGGTCGTGCAGGAGACTACATCGTGGAGTCCTCCGACGGCACGCGCCGCATTGCTCCGCGCGAAATCTTCGAAGACATCTATGTCGCTATGGGGCCTGCCGAGGACTGGCCATCCGTCGCCGTCCGTCGCGGCGTGCTCATTCCTGAACTGAAGAATCCCGGTTCAAATCGAGCCGCAGTAGAGGCTTAGACGTAGGTTGTGGAAAACGCAGCTCGGGATAACCGCATCTCACGTGTTAAGATTGAGATACAATATATAGCGTTAAAGTATTGACAACCCCCATATACGGGAGTATCGTTTGCTTCCCATAGAGCTTGTAAACGCCTCGGAAAACGGAGACGGCGATGCAAGGCTAAGAACAAAACAAGCGGGGCGGAAGTCGCGGTAAGAGGTGACCCCGAGCCGCCCCGCCAAACAAGCTGAGGCTGAAGAGCTGACGCTTTGGGTTGTGCGGTGGCCGTTCCCCGGTTCCGTGCGCGGAACATCCCCTCGGGGAACGACAACAGTTTGAAAACTAGATTGTGGAAGTTGCCTCGCGAAGAGGCCCAGCAGTTGGTGCTTTCTTCGTTGGCAAATGGAGTCGGATGGAAGGTTTGACGCGCTTAGTAAGCGATTCACTGACTCGCCACGGTATCGAGACCGCGCTTGATTATCGCCGCCTGCAGTGGTCGAAGTGGTTCCATTGTGAATCCAGTGTCAGCTTTGTGCTGGCGCCCAGCAAGCCCGGAATTTTTTCTTTAGCTGAGGAGGTGGCCTCGGCCGACGAGTTGACGGCCACCCAGGGCAAACGCATGCTGGCTCTGGTCCGTATCTCTGAAGCAGAAGACTTGGGTATGGCTCTGGGGCGATTGTTTTTGCCTGGAAGTCCAGAGCGTAATCGCCTGCTTGGCGGGCGCTGCTTCGCCCGTTATGCAGTGATAGAAGATAAAGTTCAGCGCCATTCCGCCTACAACGCCCTCCAGCAATGGATGGCTAGTTCATCCGACGGCCTGAGTACCGAACCGGGATCTAAGATTTTCGCGTGGGGTAGCTCGCAAGATGCTGAACAACCGAACCGGGAACCGGCGGGAAGTTCGATTAAATCTCCCGCCCCGCTCCCGTCCGGATTTTAGGTGGAAGAAACTGGTCTTACTTGAGCAGAAACAACCCGAAATGGGGTGTAAATTTAGCGCGTGGCGAGTGCAAACGAGATTCAGCCGCGAAGCGGCGGCATAGGTCAGCCCGGCACGTGAGTGCCGGGTGAGCTACGTTACAAGATCACGCGCCCGAAGGGCGCAAGCGGAACTGTACATACAATCACAACATCTGTAACTAAATAGAGGACGAACATGGCTGAGGTTAAGACAACAGGAGTCCCTGCTGAGAAGCCCGCTGCGAGCGCGATTCCGGCAAGTACAACCGCATCTGCTACCAGGACTGCCCCCGGTTTGACTTTCCGTCGTCTGTTCACCAAGCCCGGCGTCTCCCCCTACGATGAAATCGAATGGGAGAAGCGCATTGCTCAGATCACCGACTCCAAAGGCGGCGTGATCTTCGAGCAAAAAGACGTGGAGGTTCCTAAAGACTGGTCCATGACGGCGACCAACATCGTCGCCAGCAAATATCTGCATGGCACGCTGGGAACGCCTGAGCGCGAAAGCGGCGTGCGCGCGTTGGTGACACGCGTTGCCGAAACCATTCGCGACTGGGGTTTGGCGCAAGGCTATTTCCGCACTCCCGAAGACGGCGCGACCTTTCACGACGAACTAGCCCATATCCTGCTGCGCCAATACGCAGCTTTCAATTCTCCGGTCTGGTTCAACGTAGGCTGCGATCGCATCGAGCCTAACTCGGACGGCCAGAATTGGCACTGGAACGCCAAGACCCAGACCGTCGAATTCGGCATAACTGGCTATTCCAAGCCGCAGTGCTCCGCCTGCTTCATCAATTCTGTCAAAGACTCGCTCGATTCCATCCTCACGCTCGCCAAAACCGAAGGCATGCTCTTCAAGTGGGGATCAGGCACCGGCACCAACCTTTCTCCGCTGCGTTCTTCCACAGAAGGTCTCAGCGGCGGCGGCACTGCCAGCGGTCCGCTTAGCTTCATGAAAGGATTCGACGCTTTCGCCGGCGTCATTAAATCCGGCGGCAAGACCCGCCGCGCTGCGAAGATGGTCATCCTGAACGTTGACCACCCCGATATCGAAGAATTCATCCTCTGCAAGCAGAAAGAAGAAGCCAAGGCCCACGCACTGGTCGCCCAGGGCTACGACGGCTCGCACCCCGACTCGGACGCCTATTCGTCGATCTTCTTCCAGAACGCCAACAACTCCGTGCGCGTGACTGACGACTTCATGTATGCCGTCCTGCGCGACACCGAGTTCTCCACCCGCGCCGTCAAAGATGGCCGGCCCATGAAGACTTACAAAGCCAAAGAACTGCTCTACAAGATTGCCGACGCCACCTGGCGTTGCGGCGATCCTGGTATGCAGTTCGACACCACCGTGAATCGCTGGCACACTTCGAAGAACACCGCCCGCATCAATGCTTCGAATCCTTGCAGCGAGTACATGTTCCTCGATGACTCCGCCTGCAACCTCGCCAGCTTAAATCTCCTCAAATTCGCTCCCAACGGCACGTTCGACGTCGAGGCCTACCGCCACGCCGTGGACATCCTTATCACCGCGCAAGAGATCATCGTCGACAACGCCGGCTATCCGACAGAGATGATCATGCGCAACTCGCACGACTACCGCCCGCTCGGCCTGGGCTATGCGAACCTAGGCGCGCTGCTCATGGCCTGCGGTCTTCCCTACGACTCCGACGCCGGCCGCGATTACGCTGCCTGCGTAACCGCGATCATGTGCGGCGAAGCCTATGTGCAGTCCTCCCGCATCGCCGAACTCTGCGAGCCGCTCTCCCCCGCCACCGAAGCCACAAAGAAAGGCTTGGCAGAAACAAATCTTGGTAGTGCTCGTGTGGGGACGGGGCTCAGCCCCGTCCATGCGGAGCGAAGCTCCGCAGCTCCCGGCGCCGCCTGCCCCGGCTGGTACATCAACCGCGAACCATTCCTCGACGTCATTCGCATGCACCGCGCCTCGGTCAACAACATCAACAAGAACAACGTCCCCAGCAGTCTCTACGAAGCCTCCAAATCCTGCTGGGACGAAGCTCTCGCCCACGGCGAAAAATTCGGCTACCGCAACTCCCAAGTCACAGTTCTCGCCCCTACCGGCACAATCGGATTTTTTATGGACTGTGACACTACCGGGGTGGAGCCGGATTTGGCGTTGGTGAAATACAAGAAGCTGGTGGGCGGGGGAATGATCAAGATCGTCAATCAGACGGTGCCGACGGCGTTGTTCAAGCTCGGCTACGATCATGATCAGACCGACGCGATTGTCAGTTACATTGACGCGACGGGAACGATTGAGGGTGCGCCGCATGTGAAAGACGAGCATCTGGCGGTGTTTGATTGCTCGTTCAAACCTGCTAAAGGAACGCGCAGCATCCATTACATGGGACATCTGAAGATGATGGCGGCGGCGCAGCCGTTCATCTCCGGAGCGATTTCGAAGACGGTCAATCTGCCGGAATCGGCTTCCGTGGAAGAAATCATGGAGGCTTATCTTCAGGCCTGGAAGCTGGGACTGAAGGCGGTGGCCGTTTATCGCGACGGCTGCAAGAAGTCACAGCCGCTGTCCGCGGCAGGAACGAAGACGGCTTCTTCCGGAAACCAGGCGGGCGAGGGCGCCCGCCCCACACAAGCAATGGTTGAACAAGACTTGAACGGTCCTCCACGCGCGGTGCGGCACAAGCTGCCGGAAGAGCGCATGTCGGTGACGCACAAGTTCAACATCGGCGGACACGAGGGCTACATCACGGTTGGCCTCTATCCCGATGGCAGCCCGGGCGAAATCTTCATCACCATGGCGAAAGAAGGCTCGACGGTCAGCGGGCTCATGGACAGCTTTGCCCTGGCGGTGTCGATCGCCCTGCAGCATGGCGTGCCGCTCAAGCTGCTGTGTGAAAAATTCGCGCACACCCGCTTCGAGCCCAGCGGCTGGACCAACAACACCGAGATCGGCTTCGCCAAGTCGATCATGGACTACATCTTCCGCTGGCTGCAGTTGCGCTTCCTCACCGGCCAGCAGCAGTTGCTGTTCGAGAACCTGAGACCTCGGCCGGCAGCCCTCGGCCCTCAGCCGGAAGATGTAGGGCGGGCGCTCTCGCCCGCCATGCCCGCGACGAACTCTGTCCATGCCGCCGACGCCCTGTCCAGCATCATCGACCTGGGCGACGCGCCGACGTGCAGCTTCTGCGGCTCGATCATGGTGAGAAACGGCAGCTGTTATAAGTGCATGAGCTGCGGAAGCACGAGCGGGTGTAGCTAGGCATTTTTGATGGAAATCTGCCCTTCCCAAGGCTCGAACAGAGAGCGCGTAGATGCGTTGGTAGCGGGAGTAGATGTAGATGAGGGTGTCACATGTTTCTAATTGCTAGAGCCCTGCTGGAGGCGCTTTTTCATCTCAGCGGTGTCCTTCTCGCTGTTGCCGCAGTCTTAGGATTACAGCAAATACGATTGCTTAAAAAGGACATAAGAATTCGAAATGAACGGGGTGCGAAGGAAAAGGCGATTGAGTTCAGCTCGCGGTATTTGAACAACTACGTCGAGCTCGACGGTAAATGGACCCTGATAAAGGACTCGAAAAAAATTCCTAGATATGCTGGGCCGACGGGCGATTTTACGCGTGGCTCGGTTCCACCTCAGTTTCGTGAGGACGCCATTAAGCGTTTTCAATCACAAGAGTGGTTGCCAGCAATGAATGAACTCGCAGCAATTGCTTCTGCTTTTGTGCATGGAGTTGCCGATGAAGGGGTTGGTTTCGAGATTATAGGTCGCACTTTTTGCCGCGCTGTAGAAAGTGATTATGACATCATTGCATTCGCGCGGCTTGAGCCTGTTCACGGGTACTACGAGAGCATAGTTCGCCTCTACAAAATATGGAGACCAAGATTGAACTCCGCGGAGCTTCATCACGTACAAAACATGGTCGATAGAGCTC
>Ga0137403_10001922_pt1 | contig 25881 bp, 21 predicted proteins | sample CZOMad2_1_16fung_FD_122057 | JGI IMG/M metagenome (GOLD analysis project Ga0137403, IMG submission 122057) | Vadose zone soil fungal communities from Angelo Coast Range Reserve, California, USA - CZOMad2_1_16fungal (Hybrid Assembly) | ecosystem: Environmental > Terrestrial > Soil > Vadose zone... | reverse complement strand
CGGGTGCGCCACAGCGGCGTCGCCGAAATCCCTGCGGCCGCGGGTCGGCCACTACATCCCGCAGGCGGCCATCCGGCCGGACGATTCCATGACGCGCCGCCGTCCTGGCTTCGCCAGATACCGCTGCCCGAGGTCGTCGCAAAGTCATCGCGGGCCGTGGCGATGACGATGTTGGGATCGAGCGAAGCCATCACCACATCCACGGCAAAGAGCGTGGGAAATGCGTCCAGATGCTGGAAGCTCACGCCGCCATCGAATGTGCGGAACAGGCCGCCGCTCTCCGTCGCCACCACCAGCCGCTTTGCGTCCGACTGGCTGACGGCAATCGCGACGGCGCGACCTCCAGCCGGCACTTTCGGCGGGACAATCGTCACGTCTGAAAGCGTGAGAGGAGCGCACGTCTCCAACTCAACCGTTATCTGCTGAAACGTGATGAAGACCCCTGTCCGGGTGCCAGCCTCGTCGCCGATGGTGTCGCCCACGAAGCGAAGCGTCTTGACCGGGCTAGGCGGGTTAAACGAAAAAACATCGTCCGAGTGATTAGTATCAATGTATTGTTGCATTACGCTATTGTCGACGTCGTAACCGAGAATCCTCCCTCGGGGACTTGCAATCTTCAAGACTATCTTTTCCTCACCTTTAGCCGAGGTGAAATCTGCCTTAGGTTTGCTGAAATCACCAGCACACTCGAACGCATGCATCCGGTATTTGGCGGCTAGGGTCTTGTCTCCATCCTCAAGCTGCAACGCCAATCTGAAATCGACGCACGGCCCGTTACCGTCATAATCAGCGTCACCGCCCCCCTCCTTTGGCGGGACAAAGAGTACCGTCTGCTCAGGCAAAACCTCAGTCCGAATCGGACAATGAGGTAGCACACGAGCGGTGTGTAATGTCGTGACCTGTTGGGCGGGGGTGCGGTCAGCGGCCGTATAGACGGCAGTAACATCTAGTTCGGCTTGGCTCTCGAGAACGACAAATCCCTCGCAAAAAGAAGCGCTACAAAGATTGGCAATGCCATTGGCTGCCCTGATAATGTCTCCACAGGTGATCTTCTGTACGTCGTCTGAACCTACATCAAAGGAACTGCCGAATCCTGTGTGGCCTTGTTGGGGTGGGGAGACGGCAAACTTCATCCTGAAGTTGATCGGTTTCGTGGACGCATCCTCGATCGGGTTGTGTACATTGATGACGGTGAAGTACCTTCCAGGCGCTAGTGCACCCCCGACAGGTTGGCCGCACACGAATTTTACCCGGTACAGCATGGGCAGCTGTTGAGCCTGTGCAGCCGAAATAAAAATCGATGCCAATAGAGCTGATGCCGCTAAAGAGGTTGATATCTTACCCAAGTTCATGATGGCCCCGATTTGCGTAAGACCGCAGACGTGCGCCTTTGGTCAGTTTAGGGCGACGGCGTGAGAGGAGCGCACGTCTCCAACTCGACCGTTATCTGCTAGTCTGCCCGATCTCACCGGCCGATGTTATCCGCCAGAAATAACGCATGCCCGCTTCGAGTCCCTCGACTTTAGCGACCATCGATTCCCGACCCGGGATAGGCTCCGAGAGCATTCGAAGTCCTGGTTTGGCTTTTTCGGTCGAGGTACCTATGGACGTCAGTCGGAGATTGGTAAGCCCGGGGATCGGCTTGGTCAGCTCAGGCTTGGCAAAGTCGAACCGAGCGTCCGGACGCCCTGGCTGAATGCGCTTATATAGCCCGCGATCAAAGCCATCCTTGTAGACCGTGACCTCAAGTAATTGCCGGTCGACCGCTACCTTCACATCTGGAGCACTCAAGCCTTGCGACGCAATGGGCCATTGTATCTCGGCGGTTGACACTCCCGGCTGGTCGCTACTGCAGTAAGCTTGGTATCGCACCAAAATAACATTGCCTGAGTTATTCTGGGCTTCTTCCGCATAACCAGGTTGGGGAGCGAATACCGCTTCCCAGACAAGCAGCGAAATAATCAATCCGATGGTCTGCAGCATGCTTGGCTCCACTCTTGGAATCCGAATTCCCCAAATGCCAGTTTCTGCACTGAGAATCCGAATTCCCCGAATGCCAGTTTCTGCACTGACGCTCCCTGGATGGCTCAACTATTTCCCAAAATCTTACTCTTCCCCGCTATCAGTCGATCCGGATGTGTACCGGCAACGTCGTCGATGCGGTGCGCTGCGCGGCCGAAATGCAGCGCGCAATGACCTAGCACAATACTGGCATCCCGGTAGAAGGACGTATCGATTTCCGCGTCGGCTTCAATTTGTATGGCGCGAGAAAGCCGCCCCGTGCAGCGCGAGGAGCTTCTTGATCTTGTAGAACGCATACTTGCACTGCGCGTAAAAGCCGCCGGGATGCAAAATCTTGCCGTCCTCCTCGCTCTCATCGCCAATTCCGCCAAGAAATATATGCCGCGCCGGATTATTGACGGTGACGACCTCGGAGAACTTCGGCCAATGTGTTCGCCGGAACGGCCGAGCCCTCCGGCGTGCGTAAGGCCTCCAGTCGGCTTCACCCGCACGAGTTCATCAGGCGTTTCCTCATGCACGTGCTGCCCAAGGGCTTCCACCGCATCCGCCACTACGGGCTCTTTGCTAACGCTAACCGGGCCGAGAGCATCGAGGATTCGAACCTCCGTATGGTGGAATCAAAATCAGCCCGGATCCTCATTGATTTCAATTGGTTGTCTGACGAAGCAGCGGATTCTGCTCCTAGATAAATCAAAAGATTAGAGGCGCAGTCAGAGTAGACGGCCCGAGAAAATGAGCCCGTCCTTGACGTGAAGCGGCCGCAAATTGCGGCCGTCGCTTGCGACGTCGAAATTGAAACCGGGGCGAGATCAACAACGAGCGTTGCTGCCTTTGTTGAGAAATGCCTCAACGACCCCAATCTGATCCGGCGTTATCAAGGCTGGCGCATGGCCGCAATTTTGTACGGTGAATGCCGTCGCATTGCGGTTCCTGCGCAACATGTCTGCGAGGATATCTTCAGGAAGAAGATCCGATGCTTGTCCTCTCACAACCAAAATGGGGATGTCGATCGCATCCCAGTATTTCCAGAGGTCCACGCTGTAGTGCCAAGGGTTGCGGAACGCGTGCGCGATGTTCGGGTCGCATAATGCCTCGTAGTGCTGCCTCTCTGGCTTCCATTCCACGCTATGGACCGTCAAGTGACGCCAATGCTCGTCCTCCAGTTCTCCGAAGGGAGCCAAAACGCGGCGAAAGTACAATTCTGCTTCTCGGATGGTTTGGAAGCTCTTTGGAACATCATTAAGATTGGCGCCGAGGCGAAGCAATCCAGCCCAAGGCAAATACGGTCCGATATCGTTGATAACCATGCGGCGGATGGGGCTGCCGGGTAGCGCTGCGAGGACTATGCCGATTAAACCACCCAATGACGACCCGACCCAGTCAATCTCGACAGCCCCCAGTGCTGCGATCAAAGCGGTCATATCGCTGCAATACTGAGGCAGCACATAGTCGCTGCTGTCTTTTAATCTTTCACTCTGCCCCCGCCCCGGCAGATCGGGACAGATAGCACGACGTCCCTTACTCGCAAGGGCGGTCGCGAGATGATCAAAATCGCGTCCATTACGAGTGAGGCCATGAACACATAGAACGGGCAGATCAGAAACCGCTGGGCCCCAGTCGGTAAATGCGATTCGATGAAAGCTCCGTCGCGACAGTCCCCGCACCGATCCCGTTCGGTCTGGGACTATCGGTCGCTCTTCACGGTCCCTGGAAATAAGATCCATTAGGACCGTCGCGGCTTAGAGCGATTGAGCATCATCTGCTTATTCGACGACAAATTGGTGGGCGTCAGCCGACGTCTCAAAAATGTGCGGCGCGACGTTGCGGCGCGTTAAAGCGTCACCAAGTTTGAGGCGCATGAATGCGCTAGTCGTATAGCGCGAGACATGGTCGTAACACATGCGCTCCACGTCCGCCGCCATCGAAAACCAGTCGTCAGCCATGTCGGGCGCGATGTCCGACGAGTCATAGTTGATAATCGCGGAAAAACGGTGTCCGACCCGGGCAAAGATCGCAAGCACACCTTCACGTATTGCTTCCACATCAGCCGGCTTATGAACTCGATAACCATCCAGGCCCAGAAATAGCGTATTGCGCTTCTCGTCAAACGTCAGTCGTTCGGATAACGGGCGGTTGAGAAGCCGGTCATCCAGCTGCATCAGGGCTTCGTTGAAAAGTGAAGCATCCATGGTTTTCAGTGAACGGATGATGGGACGAAATCCCATAAGAGCAAGAATATCACGCTCAATATCGACACCGGGCGCGACCTCAATCAACTCGAGGCCTGCCGATGTTAGCTTGAAAACACATCGTTCAGTCACGTAGAGAACAGGCTGCCCACTATTCGCCGCGAGGCGCCCCGAAAATGTGATTTGATCGATTTTGTCGACGAATTTCGATGATTTTCCCTCGCTCAGTATTTCCAACCGACCATCAGCAACGGTGGTCTTGAGACCACCGGTCGTAAACGTTCCCGCAAAGATCAGCTCACGCGCATTCTGAGATATATTGATAAAACCGCCGGCGCCGGCAAGGCGGCCGTTGAACAGGCTGACGTTCACATCACCGTTTGCATTGACCTGCGCCATGCCGAGGCAAGCAAGGTCCAGGCCGCCACCGTCGTAGAAATCGAACATCTGGTTCTGATCGATGATCGATTCCGCATTGATTGCCGCGCCGAAGTCGAGACCCCCCTGGGGAATTCCGCCGATGATCCCGGGCTCGGCCGTCAGCGTGACGAAGTCGAACAGCTTTTCTTCCGCAGCAACCGAGGCGACCCCTTCAGGCATTCCGATGCCGAGGTTGACCACGCCACCCATCGGCAATTCCAGCGCGCACCGACGCGCAATGATCTTGCGGTTGTCCAGCGGCAGTGGAACCTTGCGGCCCGCCGGCGCGCGTAACTCACCCGAGAACGCGCCGTTGTAACCGGTGGCATATGTCTGGACGTGGTTTTCCGGCTGTGCGACGACGACGCAATCAATCAGCACGCTCGGAATTTTTACGTGCCTGGGATTGAGCGAACCGGACGCCGCGATGCGCTCGACCTGGGCGATGACAAAACCCTTGCAGTTTTTCGCTGCCGTGGCGAGTGCAAGGTTGTCGAGCGTCAACGCTTCCTTTTCCATCGAGATGTTGCCGTTGTGATCGGCAGTCGTACCGCGGATAATCGCTACGTTGATCGGAAACGCCTTGTAGAAAAGCCATGGCTCGCCATCGATCTCCATCAAGCGAACCAGTTCTTCCGTCGTGCGTGCGTTGAGCTTTCCGCCGCCGTTCGCTGGATCGACAAACGTCCCCAGGCCTACTTTCGAAAGAAGACCGGCCTTGCGTCCCGCGATCTCCCGAAACAGATGCGAGACGCATCCGAGCGGCAAATTGTAAGCTTCGACGTGATTGTCGACCGCCATTCGCGCCAGCTTCGGCACCAGACCGAAGTGTCCGCCGATCAAACGCTTGATCAAACCAGGATGTGCAAGGCGATTGAGACCCCGGTCGGCGCCGTCGCCGGGTGCAGCCGCAAACACCAGCGTAAGGTCGCGCGGCTCTCCAGTCTGGACAAAGCGCCGTTCCAGCGCCTTGATGATTTCGTCGGGCGTTCCCACGCCGACGAAGCCGGACGAGGCGACGGTGTCGCCGGAACGGATGATGGCAACCGCCTCCGCAGCATCGACGATCTTGTTGCGCATCAGGTTTCACTCACAGGATTTGCATCGCGGGCGATCAACCAGTCGGCGATGCTCTGGCTGAGCTTTCCCTGCGATTTGCTCGAGACGAAGAGGCCTACATGGCCACCCGGAAGGGGGATTTCGGTATAATCCTTGCCGCCGAGCTTCGCGCCCAGGGCACGCGAGCAGTCAGGCGGAATAATGTGATCGTCGAGCGCAAAGACGTTGAGAACCGGCGCCGTGATTGACCTCAAGTCGACGCGGCGGCCGGACAGTTCGAAGCTGCCCTCGACCAGGCGGTTCTGCTGATACAGTTCCTTAAGCCATTGCTTCGCCGCCTCACCCGGATGGTGGGGCCGGTCCGCCAGCCACTTTTCCATCCGCAGGAAGTTCATGAATTTGGCTTCGTCGTCGACCACGTCGATGAGATCGACATTGTATTTCGTCAATGAGCGCATCGGCGTCATCATCGAGAATACCGAGCTCATGAACTCGCCTGGTATCACTCCATAGGTATCGACGAGCTTGTCGATGTCTTCCGGATCTAGACTACGGGTCCAGATATTCAGAAAGCCGTGATGGGCGGCAGTGCCCTTGGTGTCCGCATGAAAATCGATCGGAGTAATCGTAAGAACCAGATTTTTCACCTTTTCCGGATGCAGTGCAGCATAACAGATGGTGAAAACTCCGCCCTCACAGATCCCAAGCAGCGTAACCTGGTCATGCCCGGTTTCCTGACATATGCGATCGACGGCGGCGTCGATGTAGTCATCCACATAGTCATCGATCGTGAGCCAACGTTCGGTTCGGCCCGGTTGGCCCCAGTCGATCAGCCAAAGATCGAGCCCCTTCGACAGCAAACTTCGCACAAGCGAGCGATCCGGCTGGAGATCGGCCATGGTGTACCGCCCGATCAGGCCATAGGCCAGAAGTACGGGCGTCCTCGCCGTCGCTTCCGCCATCGGCTCGTAATGGAACAACTCCACCTTGTCGCGGCGCATGACGAGATGTTTCGGCGTCGTGCCGATGTTGACATCTTCATCCCTCGTATTCGCGATGAGCTGCGTCGCCTTGAACATTTTTTCGGCGTTGGCCGCCATGTCGCGGGCGAAACGCGAGGCCTGGCTTTCCTGATTGCTCATTGTGCGCCTTCGATCTTCTGGTCGCGCACCTGACGGGCGAGCGCGCGGACCTCGCGCCGGAGTTCCGTCAGCTGACGCGTCACATCATCGAAATCCTTGCGCGTCGGCAGACCGAACATGGCTGAGGCGGCCTCCGCGACATCGTCCTGTCGACTTCGCAACTGCAATCCGGCCTGCAGCAGCTCCTTCTGAGCCTGGAGAAAGCCATCAGTGCGTTGGTTGCGAATCAATTCCTCGTTGGAGATTTCGCTCCACTTCGCGAACGCCTCGCGCCAGTCCGGATGCGGTGCCCCGCGCGTACCATCGGCGGACATCGTCTCAAGAAACCGTTTCGAAGCCTCGGTCCACGGCGCGGCAGCGACCGCACAGTAGCTTGCAAGACGCTGACGCATCTCGATCCAGGCGCCGAAGGCCAGGGCCATTTTCCGGTCGATATCCCAGACATCGGCAAGTCGCGGCCCCTGTGCCATGCGCTCGATGGCAGCAGACAGTTCGTTGCCATCGCCAAAACCGGCGGGCTTCTCCGACAGGCGAGCCAGCATGAACGGAGCCATCGAACCCGACCACGCCTCCAACATGCGGTTCGACGATTCAGCCATCGTCTGCCACAGCTTCGCCCATTCAAAGGCAGCATCAGGGTTCGCGGCTGGCGATTGTTCTTTCTCGCTCATCGTGCTCCCCGCACTAAAACTTCAGTAAAACCAATTCCATCCAGCGTTCCGATCAGGTGGCCGCCCTGTTTCCAAAAGCTTCAGTGTAGATCGCCAGCGCATCATCGAAGCTCATCTCCCGCGGATTGTTGACGAGAAGCCGCGTCTGCTTCATCGCGTCCTCGGCAAGCTTCTTCAGATCGCTCCTCGCAATGCCTACATCGGCAAGAGAAGCCGGAACGTTGCAATCCCGGCAGATCGCCGCGATGGCGTCGACGAAAAGCCGCGCCCGCTGGCTGACACTCATTCCCTGCGACTTGGGGTCGACAATTGGCGCAAGTTCAGCATAGAGCCCTTCCGCTTCCTGCAAATTGAACCGGAGCACCTGCGTCAGGACCAGGGCGTTCGACAAACCATGCGGCACGTGGAATATCGCGCCGATCGGATACGCCAACGCATGAACCGCGGCGACCGGCGAATTGGCGAATGCCATCCCGGCCAGCATCGAGCCTAGCAGCATCTGTGATCGCGCTTCGAGATTTGACCCGTCCGCGCAGACCGCACGCACATTCGCCGACAGCAGCGTAAGGGCCTGACGCGCGAGCTGATCCGACATCGGGTTCTTCCTGTGCCGGCTGGTATAGGCTTCGATCGCGTGCACCATGGCGTCGATACCGGTCGCAGCGGTGACGTGGGCGGGCAGACCGAGTGTCAATTCGGGATCGAGGATCGCCCAGTCCGGCAGCAACCGCGGCGAGACGACGCCCTTTTTTTCGGTTGTCGGTGTCGTGACGATCGCGATGGGCGTCACCTCCGAGCCGGTCCCGGCGGTCGTCGGCGCCAGCAGCAGCGGCAGACGCTCACCCTTGGCAAGACCCACACCGTAGATATCGTCGAGGCGGTCAGGTGTTTTGGCGAGATAGGCCACAAGCTTCGCGGTATCGAGCGCGCTGCCACCCCCGATCGAGGCGACCAGTTCGATCCCCTTGTCGCGGCACAGCGCGACCGCCCGCTCGATGATATGCGATGGCGGATCCGCCTCCACGTCATCAAAAACCGTGAGTTCGCACCCGCCCGCGGCCAACCCTGCCTCGGCATTGCCGGTCAGGCCTGCGTTGCGAACGCCCTTGTCGGTGACCAGAAGGACGCGCTTCGCTCCGTATCCCGAGACCAGTTCAGCCAGCTTCTTCGATGCGCCCACCTCAAACAGAATGTTCGGCGGCGCCTGGAATGTGAACGATTTCATCTGACATCACTCCTGATCTGATGGGACGGCAATGCTGCCAGCACAGCAGCAAGTTGTTCGCTCACGGCGTCGATCGGTTGCAGACCATCAACGATATTGAGTAACCCCTTTGACCGGTAGTATTCGGTGACTGGCGCGGTTTGCGCCCGATAGATGTCCAGTCGGGTCTTGAACACCTCGGGATTATCGTCACGGCGCACTGGCTCGCCTTTCCTTGCCGCTTCTTCGGCGCGGCCCCTGATGCGGTCGAGTAGCGCCGCTTCGTCGACCTCCAGATCCAGGACCGCGTCGAGTTTGATACCCCTTGCGGCGAGCTCCTGATCGAGCGCTTCCGCTTGCGTCACCGTCCGAGGAAAGCCGTCAAGGATAAAGCCGTTTGCCGCGTCGGAATGATCAATACGGTTGGCGACAACCGAAACCACGACATCATCGGGCACGAGCTCGCCAAGATCCATGAGATGTTTGACACGCAACCCCGAAGCCGTGCCTGACGCCACCGCTTCGCGCAGCATGTCTCCGGTCGACAATTGCGGAATGCAAAAGCGGTCGACAATTCTCGTTGCCTGAGTGCCCTTCCCCGCGCCCGGCGGTCCCAACAGAACCAGTCTCATCAACTCTGCTCCTCCTGTCCCTGCGGATCTCAGCTCTTTGAGCGGATGATGCCATCCTCCGCGCTCCAACCAAGCGCAGACAACCTCCTCTAATCGAACGATACGATCTTCGCTTTGACGCGACCGGCTCTATTTATTCAGGTCAACTGCCGGCGGTTGGCTCATTGCACTTCCGAGCTCACGAAACTGCGCGTTCATTTTTTCCATCTGCTGTTTGAGATGGTCTTGATAGACAGCGCCCATTTCCTGCGGGTCTTTTGCATGCAACAGCCTTTGCGCAAGCTCGAATCCCGCGGCCACATTTGCTTCGGCGAACGCCACCGCCTTGTCGTTCATCTCTTTGGCAGTTGAATAGGTTGCGCGAACGCCGGAATCGGCCTTCTCCCTCAGCTTCTGGGATTCGGCCATGTACTTCGACACGGCGTCCTTTGCCTTATCGAGCGTGGTTTGCGCCATTTCACGCATCTTCTCGGCTTGTTCGTTGATCTGCTCACTCATTGCACTCTCCATTTCAGCCGTTTTCGACTTCGGTGATTTAGTTTATGAAGCAGTCAAGTTTGCTCGATCGCTCACGCTATCGGCTCGTCGACCTGTTTCAACTTCTCGCGAAGTTCATCCACCAGCACGCGCGTATTTTCGGAGTAATCAATGGGCACCACGACGAGGTGCACGCCGCCGCCTTTGAACGCGTTTTCGAGCGTCGGAATTAATGAGTCCGCGCTTTCGACTCGCGAGCCTTTCGCGCCGTAGCTCTCGGCATATTTGACAAAATCGGGATTGCCGAATGTCAGGCCGAAATCCGGGAAATTATCGACGGCCTGCTTCCAGCGGATCATGCCGTACGCGGAATCTTCCAGGATCAGCACGACGAGATTGAGCTTGAGACGAACCGCGGTTTCCATTTCCTGCGAATTCATCATAAAGCCGCCGTCGCCACAGACCGCGAGCACCCGGCGTTCGGGATACAACATCGCCGCCATCATGGCGGACGGCAGCCCGGCGCCCATTGTCGCCAGCGCATTGTCCAGCAGGAGCGTGTTCGCCACATAGGTCCGGTAGTTGCGCGCGAACCAGATCTTGTACATCCCGTTGTCGAGAGCGACGATGCCATCCTCGGGAATCACCTTTCGCACATCGTGCACGATGCGTTGCGGGGTCGGCGGCCAGCGATCCTCGGTGGCCCGGTCGGTAAGGCGTTTCAAAATGCCTTCGCGAAGGCCAAGCAATGCCCCGGCATTGTGCAGTCGCCCCTCGACGCGATCCGCCAACAGTTCCAGGCTCGGCCCCACATCGCCAACGACCTCGCATTGTGGAAAGTAAACTCGCTCCACATTAGCAGGCGTGTAGCTGACGTGGATCACTTGTGGACCCTTCGGGCCCATGATGAACGGCGGTTTCTCGATCGTATCGTGACCGATGGCGATGATCAGATCAGCGCGATCAACGGCTTCATGCACGTAGTCACGTTCGCTGAGCGCAGCCGTCCCCATATAAAGGTTGCCACCCCCGGGTACTGTTCCCTTCCCCATTTGCGTCGTGAAGAAGGGAATTTGCGTACGGCGGACGAACCCCCCGATGCCTGCCGTGCTCCGGGGCCGGGACGCGGCGGCGCCGAGCATGATCAATGGCCTCTTTGCCTTGAGGATCATTTCAGCGGCGCGGTCCAGCGAAGCACGATGTGCGACCGGAATTTCGATCGGATGCTGTTGCACCATCGCGACGTCTTCTGCTTCTTCGCCTGCGACGTCCTCGGGCAATTCCAGCAGCACAGGCCCTGGTCGCTCTTCCATCGCGATCCGAAAGGCATCGCGAACGATCGTCGGAATACTGCTCGTACTGACGATCTGGAGGGAAAGCTTGGTAAGTGGCTTGAAAGCACTGACCACATCGACAATCTGGAATTTTGCCTGACGGCTGCTCATGATGCCCTTCTGACCGGTGAGCATGATCATGGGCATGGCACCGAGCAGCGCGTAGGCTGCTCCCGTCGTCAGGTTCAGCGCGCCTGGACCGAGCGTGGTGATACACACACCGGGCCTGCCGGTCAGCCGCCCGTAAGTCGCAGCCATGAAGGCTGCGCCTTGCTCGTGGCGAGTCAGGATGAGCTTGATCGACGAATTACGCAGGCTTTCCACGACATCGAGGTTCTCCTCGCCGGGCACCCCGAAAATTCGATCGACGCCCTCGTTCTCAAGCGCGGCAACCAATAAATCTGATCCCTTAGCCATTAGCGCCTCTCTTCCGTTTTAATTCAGTCCTCACCAGACGCGATCTCACGCCTGGACGACGTTGACCGTGTTCAGTTTTCGATGCGGCCATCGCCATCGAGATAGCCTCGCGTCCGTGTATCCGGCATCCAAAGCGACGCTATGAGGGCGACAAGCGCCATCGCCGCGACGTACCAGAAGAATACAGTTTCGTGCCCGGCTGATTTCAGCGACAACGCAACATATTCCGCGGTTCCTCCGAACATCGCATTGGCAATTGCGTAGGGAAGACCGACCCCCAGCGCGCGCACTTCCGGCGGGAATAGTTCGGCCTTCACGACGCCACTGATCGAGGTATAGAAACACGCAATCACTAGACCCGTCATGATCAGACCAAAAACAGCGTAGCTGTTGGTGGTGCTGGACAATGTCATCAAGAGCGGGACCGCTGCGAAAGTTGCGCACCCGCTGAACAGGATCATGTTGTTGCGGCGGCCGATCCTGTCCGAAAGGGCCCCGAACACCGGTTGCATAAGCATGAAGGCGATCAGTACCGCCGTCATGATCGAGCTGACCGTTTTGGCATCCATCTTCACGCTGTTGACCAGAAACTTCTGCATGTACGTCGTGAATGTATAGAAATAGAGCGAGCCGCCGATGGTAAATGCGAGAACGATCAGGAGCGCGCGCTTGTGATGCAAGAGACCGGAGAGAGAGCCAGCCTCCTCGTTATGCATGGTCTCCGCCGACGCCGTCTCCTGCAATGAGCGGCGGAGATACAACGCCACGAGAGCCGCAATGGCTCCAATCAGAAACGGAACACGCCATCCCCATGCCTTTAATTCGTCGAGCGACAATGTCTGCTGCAGGACTACCACAACGAGCAGAGCGAGAAGTTGCCCGCCGATGAGCGTGACATACTGGAAAGACGAATAGAACCCGCGGTTGCCCTTGCCGGCCACCTCGCTCATATAGGTTGCCGCCGTTCCATACTCGCCGCCAACCGACAGGCCCTGCGCCATTCGCGCAAAGAGCAGTAACGCCGGCGCTGCCGCGCCGATTGTTTGATAGGTGGGAAGAATTCCGATCATCAGCGATCCGGCGCACATCAAGAGCACCGATAGCACCATCGAATTCTTGCGGCCGTGGACGTCGGCGAGCCATCCGAACAGCCAGCCGCCGAGCGGCCGCATGAAGAACCCTACGGCAAAAATTCCGGCCGTCGCCAGCAATTGGCTGGTCTGGTCTCCCGACGGGAAAAATGCGGACGCGAAATAGATCGAGGTAAACGCATAGGCATAGAAATCATACCACTCGACCAAATTTCCCGACGAGGCAGCCACGATTGCCTTAATACGCGAAAGTCTTGGCATCGCGCCGTCGGCGTGGATTTCCGGATTTGACACCGCCATCACAGTCATTTGCTTACCCTCCCAACCGACGGATGATGCTTTTCGTGAAGTCGCTGGTGGATGCCTTGCCGCCCAGATCGGGCGTGCGAACTCCGTCCTTGCGCAAAACCTGATCGATGGATGCCCTGAGGTGGTTGGCGAGCTCCGGTCGATCGATGTGTTCCAGCATCAAGCCGACGGCCAGCAGCAGCGCGAGCGGATTGGCGATGCCCTTGCCGGCAATGTCCGGAGCCGAACCGTGCACGGCTTCGAATATCGCGGCATCCGGTCCGATATTGGCGCCGGGAGCCATGCCAAGGCCGCCCACCAACCCGGCGAGCTGGTCGGACAGGATATCGCCGAACAGATTGGTGGTGACGATGACGTCGAACTGCCAGGGATTCATCACAAGCTGCATTGCGGTCGCATCGACGATGCGATCGTCCATCTTGATCCTGCCCTCGTATTTCTTGGCTACCTCGTGGCCGACCTCGAGAAACACGCCGGTCAACGCCTTCAGGACGTTGGCCTTGTGCACGACGGTAACCTTTTTGCGTCCGTTCTTGAGCGCGTAATCGAACGCGAACTCGATGATCTTGCGTGACCCCTCGCGGGTGTTGACCCCGGTCGAAATGGCGACGGCGTGCGGATCGTCGCCGATCGGGATGTAGTGCTCGAAGGCGACATAAAGACCGCCGAGATTTTCTCGCACCAGCACGATATCGATATCGTCGAATCGTCCCCCGGGAACCATGCTTCGAACCGGGCGCACATTGGCGTAAAGGCCGAATTCCTCGCGCAGGCGGACATTGATTGACCGGAACCCTCCGCCGACAGGGGTCGTCAACGGGCCTTTCAGGGCAAGCCGCGTGCGCCGGATGCTATCCAGCGTCGCCTGCGGTAGCGGATCACGACTTTCCTCGATAGCGGCCAGACCGCCCTGCCGGACGTCCCACTCGAACGGGGAGCCGAGCGCTTCGAGAATATCGACGGCCGACTTCACGATCTCCGGGCCGATACCGTCGCCAGGAATGAGCGTCGCGGGAAGTTTCTGGAGTGCCTTATCGGTGGTCATCGGAAATCCTCATGAAGTAAGCGGCCAATGTCAGACGGCGTAATCGAAGCGTTGGCTGGCCGCTCACGCGACCGGCTCGTGAACGACAGCGGTGTTCTGTTGCGGATTTCGACTGAGGGCCAACACCATGATGCAACCGGCACCCGACAGCGCCGCGAGAGGGAGCAGCCCCAGCGAATAGCTGCTCGTGGCGTCCTTGATGACGCCAAGAAGGTAGCTACCCAGGAACCCGCCGATGTTTCCGATGGCGTTGACCTGCGCAATCGCAGCGGCGGCGACACCAGCCGACATCCATTCCGTCGTAAGGGCCCAGAATGGCCCCTTGACGATGTAAGTGGCTGTGACGGCGACACACAGCAGCAGGACGACAGGAAGCAACGCGCTGGCGAATGGCGCGACCGAAAGACTGACCGCCAACAGCAGAAGCGGAATCGCAGTGTGCCACGTCCGTTCGCGGGTACGATCCGAATTCCGGCCCCAAAGAATCATGAGGACAGAGGCGATTCCGAATGGAATCGAGTTAACCAGCCCGGTTTGCATGTTGCTTAGACCAAACGACTTGATGATCTGAGGCTGCCATAGCGACAGAACCTGGCTGGAGCCGGACGCACCGGCATAGATGAGCGAGGCAGCAAGAACATATTTGTTGGATACGACCTGCCAAAGGGACAAGTGCCCCACGGCCTTTCTGGGCGACGAACTGTCTGCAGCCAGGCGATTTGCCAGCCAGCCTCGCTGCGCATCGGTGAGCCATCGCGCATTGGCCGGACCGTTGGGCAGCACGAAGAACGATGCGATGCCGAGCAGCACGGCAGGTACCGCCTCCAGCACGAACATCCACTGCCAGCCGTGGTAGCCGAGGTATCCCTCAAGCTGAAGCAAGGAGGCAGAAATCGGGGAACCAAGGAAACTCGAAATCGGAATTGCCACCATGAAGATGGCTACGATCCGGCCGCGATATTCGGCGGGGAACCAATAGGTCAGGTAAAGAATCACGCCGGGAAAGAAGCCTGCCTCGGCGGCGCCCAGCAGCATTCTCACGAGGTAGAACGAGTTGGGCCCGACCACCAACGCCATACATGCTGCGACGATGCCCCACGTGATCATGATCCGCGCGATCCAGAGCCGGGCTCCAACCTTCTCCATGGCCAGGTTGCTGGGCACCTCGCAAAGGACATAAGTGATGTAGAAGAGCCCGCCACCAAGTCCGAATGCTGCGGACGACAATCCGATATCCTGGTTCATCTGCAGCGCGGCAAAACCAGCGTTCACGCGATCGACGAACGCGATGAAATAGCAGACCATCAGGAAGGGAATGATGCGGAACGTCACCTTCCGCATCGTTTCCGTCTCAATCTTCGATGGTTGCGCGGAAATTGAAGGCATGGCGTCCTCTCGATCAAATTGACGACTGGCGGTCAGGCCGCGAGCTGGCGCAGGACGTACTGGAGGATTCCGCCGTTACGGAAATACTCCAGTTCATCGAGCGTATCGATGCGACAGGTGAGCGGAACGACAGCCTTGTTCGCGCCGTCGGGTCGGCAGATCTCGACCGCGAGTTTCTGGCGAGGAACCAGGCCGCTCTCGATCCCGCGCAGGGTAACGATCTCGTCACCCTTCAATCCAAGAGACCGCCAGGAGGTGCCCTCCTCGAAGACCAGCGGCATCACACCCATGCCGACGAGATTCGAACGGTGAATACGCTCGAAGCTCTCGGCGACAACGGCCCGGATGCCGAGAAGATTGGTGCCCTTGGCGGCCCAATCCCGCGACGAACCCGTGCCGTATTCCTTGCCGGCGAAAACCACCAGCGGCACCTTGTCGGCCTGATAGCGCATGGCGGCATCATAGATCGACATCCGCTCGCCGCTCGGCTGATGAATGGCGTAACCGCCCTCGACCACCCTTCCAGCGTCGTCCTTCACCATCTGGTTCTTGATGCGGATATTGGCGAACGTTCCCCGCATCATCACTTCGTGGTTGCCGCGGCGGGTGCCGTACTGATTGAAGTCGACGACGCGGATCTGGTGGTCGCGGAGATAATGCCCGGCGGGACTGCTCTCCTTGATCGAACCCGCCGGCGAGATGTGGTCCGTGGTGATCGAATCGAGGAACATGCCAAGGATGCGTGCATTGATTACGTCGGTGGGAGGTGTCGGCTCCTTCGTCATTCCGACGAAATAAGGCGGGTTCTGAACATAGGTTGAAACCTGATCCCACTCGTAGGTTTGTCCCTTGGTGACGCCGATGTTTTTCCAGTTCGCATCGCCGCTGAAGACGTCCGCGTAGCGCGTCTTGAACAGTTCGCTGCCGATGGTGCGGTCGATGCAATCCTGCACTTCCTGGCTCGAGGGCCAGATATCCCTTAGGTACACGGGCTTGCCGTCACTTCCCAATCCGAGCGGCTCCTTCACCAGATCCAGCGCCATCGATCCGGCAAGCGCATAGGCAACAACAAGCGGCGGCGACGCGAGATAGTTCGCCCGCACGTCCGGATTAACCCGTCCCTCGAAGTTGCGGTTGCCGGAGAGAACCGCGACCGCAACAAGGTTGTTGCCTGAGATTGTTTCCGAGATTTCCTCCTGCAGCGGTCCGGAGTTTCCAATGCAGGTCGTGCAGCCGAAGCCGACGAGATTAAAACCGAGTTTGTCCAGATCGGTTTGGAGACCGGATTTCTTGAAATATTCCGCCACGATCTGCGAACCCGGCGCGAGCGACGTCTTGACCCATGGCTTTGTGCTCAGCCCCCTGGCGACGGCGTTGCGCGCCAGCAGGCCGGCGGCCAGCATGACGCTGGGATTGGACGTATTCGTGCACGACGTAATCGCCGCGATCACAACATCGCCATGACCGAGATTGAAGCCTTCGCCTTCAACGCGATGCCTTTTGTCCATCTGCGCGGCTTGGCGGAATTCCTGGTCCATGGCGCTCAAGAAGGCGGTCTTCGCGGTATCGAGTGTCACGCGATCCTGCGGCCGCTTCGGTCCAGCCAGCGAAGGAACGATGTCGGTCATGTCAAGATGCAACGTATCCGTGAACACCGGATCTGGCGTATCCGCGGTGCGCCACATGCCCTGAGCTTCGGCATAAGCCTTGACGAGGGCAATGCGCTCGGGATCGCGGCCCGTGGTCGTCAGATAATCAATCGTTCGCTGGTCGATCGGGAAGAAACCGCACGTCGCGCCATATTCGGGCGCCATATTAGCGATCGTGGCGCGGTCCGCGACGGTCATGTCATCAAGCCCCGGACCGTAGAATTCGACGAATTTTCCGACCACGCCCCGCTTGCGCAGCATCTGCGTTACGGTCAACACGAGATCGGTTGCCGTGACGCCTTCCTTCAGCCGGCCGGTCAGCTTGAAGCCGATGACCTGCGGCAGCAGCATCGAGATTTGCTGACCGAGCATGACGGCTTCAGCCTCAATTCCTCCCACGCCCCAGCCGAGCACGGCCAGGCCATTGACCATCGTCGTATGGGAGTCGGTGCCGACGAGTGTATCGGGATAGGCCAGTTCGACATCTCCGCCTTCGGGTGTGCGAGTCCAGATCGTCTGCGCCAGGAATTCGAGATTGACCTGGTGGCAAATGCCGGTACCGGGAGGAACCACCCGGAAATTTGTAAATGCACCCTGCCCCCATTTCAGAAACCGATACCGCTCGCCGTTCCGCTGGTATTCGAGCTCAACGTTCTTGCCGAGGGCCTGACCATTGCCGAAGGCATCGACGATCACGGAGTGGTCGATGACCAGATCCACTGGCACAAGCGGATTGATCTTTTGTGGATCGCCCCCGAGATTTTTCATCGCGTCCCGCATCGCGGCGAGATCGACGACTGCTGGAACCCCGGTGAAATCCTGCATCAACACCCGCGCCGGCCTGAAGGCGATTTCCTTCTCCGCCGAGCCCTTGTTCTGGATCCACTGCGCCGCATCCTCGATGTCGGCCTTGCTGGTGCTGCGGCCGTCCTCACTGCGCAGCATGTTCTCGATGATGACTTTCAGAGAGAACGGCAGCCTGGAGACATTCGACAAGCCATTCCTCTCCGCCGCATGAAGCGAATAGTAGCTGTAGGTCTTTGCGCCGACCGAAAGCGTCTGGCGGGCGTCAAAGCTGTTGAGGTATTTTACTGTCATGACAATGGTCCTTCCATGCGAGACCCGCTCTGAACGTGGCGAGGCCTGAGCAATTCCCAGGTGTAAACTGCCGACGACCTCGGTTCTCTTCGCTAGGTGATGCGCGACAGGATGATCAATACGATCGTCACCGTGATCGCGCCGCCGATCCGCGTCGCGATCTGGGCGAACGGCATGAGTTGCATCCGGTTTGCGGCGGTCAGGATCGCGACGTCGCCGGTTCCCCCCTGCCCGCTGTGACAGGCGTTGATGATCGCCGACTCGATCGGGTACATGTTGAGAAACCGGCCAACCACCGCGCCGGTCGCCATCAAGGTGACAACGGTACTGAAGATCGTGATCATGTTGGGGACGTTGAATGCCGCGACCAGTTTGTCCCACGGCGTCAGCGAGACGCCGATGGCGAACAGAAGTGGATAGGTGACCGCGGTGGAAAAGAACTTGTAGACCACGAATCCGCCCCGCTGCAGATGGGGCGACACCGCGCTCGTGAGCTTCGCAAGCACCGCCAGGAACAACATCGCCACCGGTGCCGGCAGACCGAACAGGCGGTGGCACATCACCCCCAGCAGATACAAGGTGATGGCGGCCAGCCCAGCCGCAGCAACCGTACTCCCGTCCATCGGACCGCCGGTTTCGGAGGCGACTTCTTCCTCGGCCGGGTCCATGTCGTCGTGCTCGGCCGGCTGAAGGCGTCCTTCTCCTGTCAGGCTCGGGTATTTCTTGCCGACGTAGTTCAGGATGCCGGACAGGATAATCGCGGTCAGGCTGCCGAGCATGATCGGCGGCAGGATCTGCGCGAACACGTCGCCCTGCGGTTGGTGCAGGATTTCCGAATACCCGATCGAAAGCGGAATCGCGCCTTCACCGACGCCGCCGGCCATGATGGGAAGTACGACGTAAAAGAAGCTGTGGTGGGCGCCAAGGCCCAGCAGGGTCCCTACCAGGGTTCCGACCACGCCCGCCGCGACCGAACCGAGGGCAAGCGGCACGAATATCTTCACGAAACCCTTCACAAGAACATTGCGATCCATTCCCAGGATGCTGCCGACGATGATGCAGGCAATGAAGAGGTACAGGAAGTTGGTGTACTTGGTGAACTCGATAATCGATTTCTCGATCTGGGGCGGGATCAGCTTGTAATAGGCAAGCGCGGAAGGAATGAAGGTCGCGAAGATAGCCGCGGAACCGATGTTGCGCAGTATCGGGATGCGTTTGCCGATTTCGGCACAGGTGAAACCTCCGACCACCAGCACGGCGATCATCATCGAGACCTCACCCTTGATGTCGCCGGTATAGGTGAACCCCACGAGAAGCGCGAACAGGATCACGAACACCGGGACCGGAATGATCCCGATCCTTGTATCCATGATCTTCCACCAACCGCGCGGCCACCAGGGTTCGGCACCTCCGCCGGAATTCGACGAAATGTTCACTAGTTCGGGCGCTGTCGGGACCACGTCACTCATTTGCATTCCTTCCTGCCGCCGGTTCCGTTCGCGACCCTTGATCGAGACGGCATTGCGGAGCCTCGCCGCACGTCATCAATCCTGCGTCGCCCCGAGGTCGACCTCGGGCCGCCGGTCGTCATTCTCCAAAGTGGCATTGTTCGGATCGTCAAACAGGACGGCCGCTCGTTTCACGAACCGATCTTCGAATGTCTGCTGCAGGTCGATCTTGGCCGCCTTGAGCTCCGGATCGAAGGTGGCAAGCATGTTGAACGCGCTGTTCATGCCCTGGGGCGTAATTACCCCGGTCTTCGAATAGATCAGCAAGTTCGACCTGAGGGACTTCACATAGATCTCGCGGTCACCGAGGAAATAATCTGACGGCACCGTGTCCACGACTTCATCGGTCGTCGCCGTGGCAATCCATTTCAGCGTTTTATAGAACGCGGTCACGAGCGCCTGTATGGTGTTCGGATTCGCGGCGATGAAAGCCTGCTTGGCATAGAGCACCGCAGCCGGATTGGTGCCGCCGAAGATCTCGTAGTTGACCCGCGGAAAGCGGGTATCGGTCACGATCCGGATAATTCCGTCCTGCTCGAGTCGCGTGATCACCGGATCGAAGTTGGCCGTCGCATCGATGCTGCCGTTCTTCATCGCCTCGACTGCGGCCGGGCCGCCGCCGACACCGATGATTGTTGCGTCGGTCGGCCGAAGGCCAGCCTTTGCCATCAGATATAGAACGAAGAAATGAGACGAAGAGCCCGGGGCGGTCACGCCGATCTTCATGCCCTTGAGATCGGCGGGCGACTTGTAGGGCCGGTCCTTGCGCACCGCGAGTACGATGCCCGGAAACCGGCCGAGTTCGATCAGTGCGCGGATGTCCTGGCCTTTGGCCTGCGTGTGAAGGACGTGCTCATAGGCGCCGGTCACGAGATCTACCGAGCCGCCGAGCAGGGCGTCGAGCGATTGCGACCCGCCTTCGAAATCGACGATCGAGACGTCGAGCCCGTAATCCCTGAAATAGCCGCGGCGTTCGGCCAGCGTGACCGGGAGATAATAAAGGTGCGACTTGTTGGCCACCCCAAGCCGGAGTGACGGCCTTTCAAGTTGCTGGGCGCGGCTCGCCCGCGGAAAAGCAGAGCCCAGAGCTAGGCTGGCCAGGCCGGTCGCAAATGCGCGGCGATCACAGTTCATGCCGCGTTCCCGTCAGAGCTGTCGACCTGACCAGATCTCGGCGTCGCTATCAGGGCTGCCAGGAACGCCGATGCGTCGACAGCACGTATCTGCTCAGTTGCATTCGCTTGCATGCCGACCTCCTCCCTTTTTGCGACTTATTTTCTGCTTTTGAAATCTGCAACGAGACGCGCCTCTTTGGAGCGCTATCTATCCTGCAGAGCGCGACGCCACTCCTTTAGAAAACTCGCACGTTTCGACTGATCGAGATAAGTCAGCAACTCCGGCCCGATATGGATTGGCTTTACCGCGTCATTTCGGTCTGCCGGTATTACGCCGTCAGCGCCGATACCAAGGCGGACAGAGCCAACCGATCGAGCCAAGAGAAATTTCTGACCACGTTCCGAGAGCAGATAGTCGAGAAACAATTTCGCCGATTCCGGATGCCGTGCGGAGACAGGTATGAAAGCGATGCGCGACATCAAGATGATGTAATCGGAAGGAAAGACGACTCCGATCGAAGCGTCTTCCTTGGCCCGCTCGATCGCATAGGAGCCGATCATATTATAGGCGATCAGATGCTCGCCGGATGAGATCCGATCGAGGACCGTTCCGGTGTTTGAATAGAGCTTGATGCCGGCGCCGCCAAAAGCGCGAACCATATCCCACGTCGTCTTGGTGATCCGGGCATCGCGCGTAATGAACAGGAATCCGGACCCGCTCTGCTCGGGATCGTAGGACGCGATCTTTCCTCGATAAGTATCCGGCTTTTTGTTCAGAAGATTTGTCAACTCCGCACGGGTTCGAGGTATGTCGGACTCCGCAACGAGGTTCTTGTTGTAAACAATGACGATCGGCTCCGCGGTGATCGCGTAGGCTTCATTCTTCCAGACCGCCCAGTCCGGGATTTTCGCAATTTCTCTTGACACATAGGGTTGAGCGTAACCGTCATTGACAAGCTTGACCTGCAAGTCCATCGCCGAACTCCAGATCACATCACCGGACGCCTCGCTGGAAGACGGGGGTTCCACAATTCGATTAAAGATGTCGTTTGAATTTACTTTTGAATAGACGGTCTCAATACGCGGATAAAGCGCGCGAAAATCGGCCAGCAGGTCAGACACCTCTGACGCATCGGTCGTCGAAACGATTTTGAGCTGGTCTCTGCCTTCGGCGACAACCGCCACCTTGCCCTTGGCAGGCGCAACGTCCTGCGTTTGCTGAGCATTGGTCGGCGCAGCAAACAGCATTCCAACGCACAAGACCAAGGCGTTCGCAGCCTTCATCGTAACGCTTCCTCGCAAATGAGCCGCTTTGCGCGCTTTTGTTATTACGGACCGTAGGCGCCGAACCTGTCACCCTCCTGTCGCGCGTCCGGTTTGTGACAGCGATCTGAGGCGATGTGGTGCCCGGTATCCAATGCCTCTCGGCAGGCGCAATCAAGTTTCAAATGCGACTTTCGCCATCGCGATGGGCGAGAGGAAAGCTCACCGAAACCAAAAGACCCCGTCCTTCCGCGCCCCGCGAAAGCACAATTTGAGCTTCGAGACGGTCCGACAGCGCTTTCACGATAGCTAACCCAAGACCGCTGCCTTCAGGACCGTTCGTCATGGGAACCCGATAGAAGCGCTCGAAGACTCGCGCAAGATGAGCATCCGGAATTCCGGGGCCGTTGTCCTCAACTTCGACGCGTGCGGCGGTCGGGTCAACGACCGTCCGAACCAGGACCATACCGCCGGAGCGGTTATAGCGGATGGCGTTGTCGATGAGGTTTGCCAGCAACTCGCCAATGAGCACGCCATTTCCGGCGATCAGGGCCGGGCCGTCAAATCGATCGAACTGGACATCGATATCCCGCGCGAAAGCCTGTGGCGCGCGCTCCGACAAGACGTTGAAGGCAATCTCGTTCAAATCAACGTTCTCGACGACCGGTTGCGCTATATTTTGTTCATCGACCCGAGCCAAGGTAACGAGTTGCCTGAGAAGCCTTTCAAGGCGGCTAATCGCGTTATCCACTTCGTTAAGCGCAGATTGGCCCGCGGGCGTTTCCGAACCCAGGCGCCGCACGAGATCCAGGTGCGTCCGTAATATCGCCAGCGGCGTTCGCATTTGATGGGAGGCATCGGCGGTGAACCGGCGCACCAGCTCAATCGCCAGATCCAACCGCTGCAGCAGGAAATTTACCGCAATTGCCGGCGCGAGAGCTTCCTGCGGCACACGGGACAGATCGAGTGGGCTGAGATTTGGGCCACCTTGGATACCACGCGCGTCGATTTCCTGCTTGAGTTCGCCAAGCGGCCTCAGCCCTCGTTCGACCGCGTACCAGCCGAGGCAAGCAACGAGGCCAATCAATCCGGCCTCAAGAACCGCGAGACCTGTAAGCATCTCACGCTCGACTGCGCGGCGCGCCTGCACTGTTTCGGCGACAGCGACGAGCACCAAGCCCGGCCTTCCGTAAACCTGCCGCGCCTGCGCGCCAATACGAACCGGTTTGCCGCGGTATAGGCCGTCGCGATGACCTGTCTCGCCGGCCTTCAATTGATCGAGCCCGGACAGCGGAAGATCCTTGTAGCCGGTGATCAACTCGCCAAGGTAAGTCACGCTGTAGTAGATGCTGTCGTGCGACTGGCTCTCCAGCATCCCCAGCGCGACCTGAGGCAAGTCGACGGTCAACTCGCCGTCCTCCACGCCGACGCGTTCGGCAATAGCGAGAACCGATCCATCGAGCAATCGGTCATGGGTTGTCTCGACAACTCTCTGGATCAGCACCATGCCGCCGATTCCCAGAACAACGGCGAGGACGATGGCGGGAGCCACCAAATTCGTCAGGAGAGTTCGTCTCAACGACGGCCGCCAGGTGGCGATCACTAAGCCTCCAATAAATAGCCCAGGCCACGAACCGTTCGAATCCGCGGCCCATCGGGACCGAGTTTTTGGCGAACGCGAGCAACATAGAGTTCAGCCGCGTTCGGCGCTACCGGTTCGTCGAAGCCAAACACCTCCGCGATCAGCCGGTCCTTGGACACGAGCTTGCCGGCGCGGGTCATCAGCACTTCCAGCACGGCAAATTCGCGCCGTCGCAATTCGAGAGGCCGGCCACTCAGGGTGATCGTGCCCGCAGCCCGGTCGAACGCCAGAGGACCACAGACCAAGGTCGGATTAGGCAACCCCTGCCCTCTTCTCACGAGGGCACGGACACGGGCATCAAATTCGGAGATGTCGAAGGGCTTGGAGAGATAATCGTCAGCGCCGAGGTCAAGCCCGCTGACCTTGTCGTCAATCGCATAACGGGCCGTCAGAATCATGACCGGGACGGTTGATCCGGTTTGCCGTATCTTGTGCAGGACTTCAAAGCCCGACACGTTCGGCAGATTGATATCCAGAATGATCAGGCTGTAAGGTTCGAGCAACGCGGTCTGCGCAGCCGAAGCGCCGTCGGATTCTATATCGACCGCAAACCCGGACAGCTTGAGCCGCTCGGCAAGGCCCCGCGCCATGGCGGCATCGTCCTCGACAATCAGAATTCTCACCGAACAAGCCTTAGCGTTCGCACCACCATGCGAGGGTGCGTCCCCCTGACGCTAGAAGGGCCGAATTGAAAGATCAAATCGGAGCAGCCCCGACCGCGCCGGCTGGCAAACCGCGCCTGAAGGCTTTCGGAAGATCGGTCATTTCGAGCCGGGCCGCGGGGGACTGAGTTTTCGCAGCCTCGAAGACCCCGCGGAGACAAAAACGACCGGGGCGAGAATGCCCCGGACCAGGAAAGGTCGAGCATCAGACTTAAGTGCCGCACCGTTGGCCCGGATCCTGCTTTGACAGGGTGCTGCTAACCTGATCCATTTCCGGCTGGACTTGTTAAGACAGGACTTGGCCCCTGCACCAGCGGGACCATCGAGCGGAAGTCAGCACCAGCGAGGAGCGGAACCGATGAAAGAGCGGGAACTTCGAGACCTGATTGCGGACGTCAAGACCGGCCGGATGACACGGCGGTCCTTTGTGCAGCGGATGATCGCCGTCGGCCTGACGGCGCCGATGGCCGGCATGATGCTGGCCCAATCCGGCGTGCCGATGCAGGCGGCCGAGATCCCCTACAAGCCGACCAAGGCCGGTGGCGGTGGCTTGCTGAAAATCCTGTATTGGCAGGCGGTCACCCTGCTCAACCCGCATTTCGCCGTCGGCACCAAGGACCAGGACGGCAGCCGCATCTTTTACGAGCCGCTGGCCGGATGGGACGCCGAAGGCAACCTGGTTCCGGTGCTGGCTGCCGAGCGGGCTCCGGTTTCGCGGGTGCACCAGGCTCAGATCCAGGCCGAGCTGGCTCGGGTACTGGTTCTTGCCGGCGGGATCGACAGCTCCACCGAGTTCCAGGGCTCCAGCGTCTCCACCGATAGCAAGCGCTACACGGATGGTGACGGCGGAGTCCCGCCTCGAGGAAGGCCGGTCTGACAGACAGACCTCCGGCTCACCTCGAGGCCGCGGAACCCGTAACCGGGATCCGCGGCCTAACTTTTTGCCGGCTCACCGGCCGGGATGCACGACCTGCATGGCGATCCAGAAGATCGAAGAGAAGAGAGAGGTGACCGGGCTTTATGAGTCTGGCGCTGGCCCCACTCGACGTGAGCGTCGAGATCGATGCGATAGCAAGCGTCTTAGAACCGAAGAACTGAATAACCGAGCAACCGAACAACGCGCGCAGTGAGCGCAGCGAGCGCGCGCTCAGTGCGCGCTATATTGCGCCTGAGGGGGCTTCAGCTTGATCTCGACGGTCTTTTGTTCGTCGTCGATATCGAACTGGCTGCCGAAGGTTTGATAATTCTTAGCGATCACCTGGATCAGGATGGTGCCTTGCGGGATGGGCGGGATTTTGGCGATGCCGTCCTGGTTGGTGTGCAGCTCCCACTCCTTGCGGATGCTCTTGCCGAGCTTCATCACTGAGTGTCCCTTGAGGAAGCGCACAATGACGCTGGCCTGCTCGATGGGTTTGCCGGTATCGCTTTTCACCGCGATCGTCAAGGTGGTCATCGGTGGCGCCGCCAGAAGCGGTACCACCAGCGCGAGGCAGAGAATCATTCGCCGCATAGTTCCATGATACTATCCCGTGGCGCACGCACTCTT
>Ga0137403_10001921_pt1 | contig 25885 bp, 31 predicted proteins | sample CZOMad2_1_16fung_FD_122057 | JGI IMG/M metagenome (GOLD analysis project Ga0137403, IMG submission 122057) | Vadose zone soil fungal communities from Angelo Coast Range Reserve, California, USA - CZOMad2_1_16fungal (Hybrid Assembly) | ecosystem: Environmental > Terrestrial > Soil > Vadose zone... | reverse complement strand
CCCTCGCTCCGCTCGGAAAGCATTCCCTTATCCGCTCGCCTCGCCTCCGGCTGCGGCTCGCCCCCCTCGCTCCGCTCGGAAAGCATTCCCTTATCCGCTCGCCTCGCCTCCGGCTGCGGCTCGCCCTACTTTCCCTTGAACTCGGGCGCGCGCTTCTGGAAGAAGGCCTGCAGGCCCTCCCCCGCGTCCTCGGTGCGGATGACTTTCTCGAAGGCGCGGATCTCGATCTCGATGGCCTTGTCGATGGGCTCCTCGAGGCCGTCGTCCACCGCCTCGATGATGAGCCGGGTGGCGATGGGCGGCCGCTTGCCCAGCTCCCGCGCCAGCCCCTTGGCGTCGTTGAGCGTCTCGCCGTCCTTGGCCAGGCGGTTGACGAGCCCGATCCGGTGGCACTCCGCGGCGGAGATCTGGGTGCCCAGGATGAGGTGCTCCAGGGCCAGCCCGCGCCCGATGAGGCGGGGCGTCCGCTGCGTCCCGCCATAGCCGGGGATGATGCCGAGGTTGGACTCCGTCTGGCCCATGCGCGCCGTCTCCTTGAGGATGCGGATGTGGCAGCCCATGGCGATCTCGCATCCGCCGCCCAGCGCGTGCCCGTTGATGGCGGCCACCACCGGCTTGGGGAAGCGCTCGATGCGCCGCACCACGCTGTTGCCGAACCGGAGAAAGGCCGCGATGTCCGGGCCCGAGAAGGCGGAGCCGAGGTCGGCGCCCGCGCAGAAGATCTTGTCGCCCGCCCCGGTGATGATCAGCGATCGGATGGCGGCGTCGGTCTCGAGCTCGGACAGGGCGGCGTTGAGCTCGCGCATCAACCCCTCGCTGATGGCGTTGGCGGGGGGCCGGCTCAGGGTGATGACCGCGAAGGACTCCTCGCGGGTGACCACGATGTTCTCGTACGGCATCGGTGGATGGCTCCTGGTTGCGCGCGGCTCAGCGGCGGCCGAGGCCGCGGAGGAAAATGTCGGCGAGGGCGTCCGCGGTGTCGGCGAGGCGATAGCCGCGCTTGCCCAGCACCCACGAGGTGGCCATCTGGTCCATGGCGCCGAAGAGGGCCTTGGTCGCGACCTTCACCGGCAGCCCCGCCCGGAAGCGGCCCTCCGCCACGCCCTCTTCCAGCACCGAGGTGATGAGGGCGAAGTAGGACGCGATCTCCTGCGCGGAAGCCCCCCGGAAGAACTTCTGTCCCTGCCGCTGCTCCACCTGGACCACCTCGGCGAGCTGCGGGTCTTCTTCCAGCATCTCGAAGTGGAGTCGGATGAGCCGGGAGAGCTTGGCCACCGCGTCTGGCTCGTCGGCGATCGCCTTGCGCAGGCTCCCCACGAACTGGGCCATCTTGTCGCGGAACAGGGTGACGAGGATGTCGTCCTTGGTGCGGAAGTAGAGATAGATGGTGCCCGCGGCAATGCCGGCTTCCCGGGCAATGTCGGAGACGCGCGAGTTGTAGTAGCCCTTGCGGGCGAAGACCCGAACGGCCGCCTCGATGATTTGCTGGGGCTTGTCAGGATCGCGCATTGGAGGATGACTGAACCGCCATTCATCTTAGTCAGGCGGCCCGGTCCTGTCAAACGCAAAGTCGGCGGGGGCTTCCCCGCCGGCGGCGAGCGGATCCGCGATCAGGGCTCGTCGAGGAGTGCCGACACGAAGCGCGTCAGGCGCTCGAAGGCCGGGGCCGGCACGTTCACGAAGACGAGCGCGGCGCTCCGAGCATCCACCTCCCACACCACCGCGCGGAGCGACAGGGGCTCGACGTCGCCGTCGGCCGGCAGCCGCACATCGACGCGCTCCCCCGCGCGCAGGACGAGCCCGGTCGTGATCCGCGCCCCGAACGTGCTGAGGTCCACCGTCTCCGCGGGCACCTGCGCGCCGCCCTCGTGCCCGAGGGTCACCACCACCGGCAGGTGCACGCGCGGCGAGCGCCGGCGGGTCTCCCAGTGGTCGAGGCGGGACCGCACACGGCGCATCGCACGCTCGGGCAGGCCGCCGCCCGCGCTGATGACGTCTACCGCGATGCCCTCCCCGTCACTGCGTACCACGCGTCCCCCCACCGCCACCACCTCGACGCGGTCGGGCGGGCCGGGGAGGGTCATGCGAAGGGTCACCGGAGTATCGGCGGCGAGCGCGATGGGCACCTGCACGCGGAGACCCGACGTGCTGATGTCGGAGACGTGTCCGCTGACCGTCTCGCCCTGCGGCGACTCGAGCTGGACCGGCCAGCGGGCACGCATCCGCTGGGCGCCTCGCCGATCCTCGCGCCCCATGCGGGTGCCCGCCTCAGCTTCCCCGCTCGACCAGCCGGCCCACGTACTGGCTCAGGCGAGCGAAGTCGCTGCTGCGGAGATTGGCGAAGACGAACACCGCGCCGCGGTCCGCCAGGCTCCAGACCACCGCGGACAGGCGCAGCGGATCTCCGTCGCCCTCCGGCTGGAACTCCAGCTTGGCGAAGTCTCCCGGCTGTAGGTCCAGGTCGGTGGCGATCCGGGCCCCGAAGGCGCTGAGGTCGAGCGTCTTGCCTTGGCCCGCTTCGCCCCGCCCCACGCGGATGCTCACCGGCAGCGGCCGCGTCGCTCGCGGGCCGCGGCGGCGCGTGTCCCAGCCGCCCACCAGCGGCTCGACCCGGCGGGCCTCGGTCTCGGGCAGCCCGATGAAATCCAGCGCCAGGCCGTCGGCCTCTCGCCGCGCCACGCGCGCCACCACCTCCAGCCGGTTGGCTCCGCGCGGCAGGGTGATGCGGAGAGTCACCGCCGCGCCGACCGGCAGATCGGCGCCGACCCGGACGCGCACGCCGGAGGTGCTGACGTCGAGGACGTGGCCCTCGATGATCCCCCGCTCGAAGGTCTCGAGCGTCACCGGCCAATCGGCTCTGGCCCGTGCCGCCCCGCGCCGGTCCCGTCCCTTCACGCTCGCGTCCTCATGCCCGCACCAACTTGCGTCCCGCGCCCGCCGGTGTCAAGCCCGCCGTCACTCCCCGGGACGGCAAGGCGCGGGCGACTGAGGTAAGATGGCGCCCATGAAGATCAAGTACCGCATCGGCATCATGCCGGGCCCGTGGCCGCCGGGTCGCGAGGGCGCCGACTTCCTCTGGAGCCTCTGCGACCTCTGCGAACATTCCGGCATCGACTCGATCTGGCTCTCGGACCGTCTCTCCTCGCCGGTACCCGTTCCCGAAGTGATGACGACGCTGGCCGCCATCGCCGCGCGGACCACCTCGCTCAAGTTCGGGCCGAGCGTGATCGTGCTGCCCTATCGCACCCCGGTGGTGGCGGCGAAGGAAATGGCCACGGTGGACTGGCTCTCACGCGGGCGCCTCTTCCCCGCCGTGGGCGTGGGCGTGGAGCTCCCGCGCGAGTTCGAGGCCTCGGGCGTGGCCTTTCGCGAGCGGGGCCGGCGCACCGACGAGGCCATCCGCGTGATCCGCATGCTCTGGACGCAGGACGAGGTGACGTTCCACGGCGAGTTCTACAAGCTCGACCGGATCAGCGTGCTGCCCAAGCCCTGGCAGAGCCCGCCCCCCATCTGGATCGGCGGCAAGAGCGAGGCCGCCCAGAAGCGCACCGCGCGGCTCGGCGACGGCTGGATGCCGTCCTTCATCACCCCGGACGAGTTTCGGGCGGGCGTGGAGCACGTGGGGGAGCTGGCGGCGGCCGAGGGGCGCGAGGTGCCCGCGGATCACTTCGGCACCCTCATCAACTTCGCGCTGGCGGACTCGCCCGAGGCCGCCGCCGCCATGGCCGGCCCCTTCATCCCGCGCGGGCGCGTGGACGAGGCGACCATCCGGCAGTGCACCGCCTTCGGGCCCGCGGAGGTCGTGGCGGGCCGCATCGAGGAGTACGTGAAGGGCGGCGGCTCGAAGTTCATCCTCCGTCCCCTGTGCCCGCCGGCCGCGATGCTCGAGCAGCTCGCGCGGCTCGCCGCCGAGGTCATTCCCGCCTTCCACGCGCGCTGAGCCCATGCCCATCCCCCTCCGCCCCCCTTGCCGCGCCGTCTTCGCGCTCGCCGCCACCCTGCTCCTCGGCGGCTGCTCCTCGCTCATCGCGATCGACTTCACGCCGCGTATCAAACCGCTCGAGGAGGAGACCGTCGAGGGGTCGCGCTTGACCTCGAGTAAGATCTTGCTCCTCGATCTCTCCGGCCTCCTCCAGGAGGACACGCCCAGCCTCTCGCTGACCACTCCGCCCCCGCGCGTGCCGCTCCTCGCCCGCGTGCGCGAGGAGCTGCGCCGCGCTTCGGACGACGACAAGGTGCGCGCGCTGGTGGTGCGGATCAATAGCCCGGGCGGAACCATCACCGCTTCCGACGTGCTCTACAAGGAGATCCGCGACTTCAAGCTGAAGCGGAAGGTGCCGGTGGTGGCGGCCATCATGGACGTGGGCGCCTCCGGCGGCTACTACGCCGCGCTGGCCGCGGACCAGATCCTCGTGCACCCCACCACCATCACCGGCAGCATCGGCGTGATCATGGTGACCCTGAACGCCCAGGGCCTGCTGGAGAAGATCGGGGTGGCGCCGCTCGCCATCAAGTCGGGTCCGCTCAAGGACGCGGGATCGCCGTTCCGCGGCCTCACCGACGAGGAGCGCGCGGTATTCCAGGCGGTCATCGACGACATGTACGGGCGCTTCGTGCGACTGGTGGCGGAGTCGCGGAAGATCCCCGAGGCGCGCGTGCGCGCCTTTGCCGACGGGCGCATCTACACGGCGGAGCAAGCCCGCGGGCTGGGGCTGGTGGATCGCGTGGGTTATCTGGACGAGGCGATCGAGATGGCGAAGCAGGCCGCCGGTCTCACCGAGGCGCGGGTGGTGATGTACCACCGGCCGCGCGAGTACCGCGCCAACATGTACTCGGCCTCCCCCGTTACGCCGGGCGCGGACGCCCTGCTCGGCCAGCTCGCCACCGCGCTGGGGGGCCCGGGGACCCGCTTTCTCTACCTCTGGTGGCCCTGATACCTCGGGTGGCCCCGACCCCCGCGGGGGTGCCAAATCCTTCTGGGGAGATGACCCCCGGTGCTAGCTTGGAGTGGCCATGGATCTCCCCTTCCTGAGCGTCAGGCCGAAGGGCAATCGGCGCGGATTCACTCTCATCGAGCTGATGGTGGTGGTCGCGGTGATCGGTATCCTCACCGCCATCGCCATCCCGCTCTACACGAACATGCAGCTCCGGGCGCGGGTGGCCAAAGCGCAGGCCGACGCGCGCGCCCTGGTTTCCGCCATCAGCATCTACTCGGCGCACATGCAGTCGCTGCCGCCCAACCTGGCCGCGCTCAACTCGGCCGCCGTCAATGGCCAGGGCACCAGCGCGGGTCCCTTCATGGCTTCCACGCCGAACCCGCCCGCGGGCTGGACCACCTACGGGTACACCTCGACGGCCGCGGGCGTCTACACGGTCTCGACCACCGGCGACAACCTCGTCATCAGCCTGCCCTGACGGGCAGCCGCGCTCACTTCGGCTCCGGCATCCCGTAGCCCGCGATATCCTGCCCCTCGTTCCAGCGTATCCAGCCCGCCTCGCTCTCTTCCTTGGTGATCGGGCGATTGGCGCCCGGGGTCCCCGTCGCCGGCACCAGCAGCTCCTCGCCCGCCTTGACCGTGCGCTCCCACTTCGCGCCCTCCCCCGACGAGCGCGCCAGCGCGAGACCGTGGAACACGCGCACCAGCACCGAGCCATCGGCGGAGGCTCGGATGCCGGTGCCGCCGCTCCGTGCCGCCACCGTCACCGGCCCTGCCTCCACCTCGATCGCGGTCCGCGTCACCGAGAGGGGTAGCACCGCCACCCAGATCCACCCGCCGTCCTGCTTGACCCGAACGGCGCGGTCCGACGCGGATACGGCCGCCGGCGCTTCGGAAAGAAAGATCTGGGTGAGCTGGGCCATGCGGATGGCGTGCCCGCTCGTCGTCCGCAGCACGAACCGGCCGCCCGCGAGCGCGCGCGCGCCATCGCCCTCGGCGACCTCGTCACGGAGCTTGGCCTTGACCCAGGTATTGCTGCCCTTCTTGAGGATCTCGGAGGGTCCATTGATGGTGGAGGCCACCAGGGGCGTCTCCTTGGGCTGGGCGAGCGCGGGCGCAGTGACACCCACGAGCGCGGCGAGGACGAGGGAGATCAGCAGCGGTTTCGGCTTCATCCGTCGAGTCCTTTCTATCAATGGCCGGTCCAGCGGGGCGCGCGCTTCTCGAAGAAGGCGGTGACGCCTTCCCGGGCATCGTCGGAGAGGAAGACCAGCGTGCTCAGCTCACGCAGATAGCGGAGGGCGGCGCCGTACTCCATCTCGGTGGCCGTCGCCGCCGCCTCCTTGGCGAGGCCCAGCGCGGCGGGCGAGAGCCCGGCCAGCCGCGTGGCCAGCGCCCGCACCGCCCCCTCGAGGTCACCCCGCGCCACCACCCGGCTCACCAGACCCATCTCGAAGGCCTCCTGCGCGGACACGGGCTCACCCGAGAGCACCATGAGCATGCCCCGCTTCCGGCCGGCGGCGCGAAGGATGGGGGCCATCACGATGAGCGGGAGCAGGCCGAGCTTGATCTCGGGAAGCCCGAAGACGGCGTCGTCCGCCGCCACCACCACGTCGCAGCCCACCGCGAGACCGCAGCCGCCGGCCAGCGCGAATCCGTGCACCTGGGCGATCAGCGGCGTCCGCATCCGCGCCATGGCCTCCAGGATGCGTGGGAGACCGCTGAAGGACTCGCGCGCCTGTAGCGAGGTGCCGCGATCGCCCACGCCCCTGAGGTCCGCGCCCGCGCAGAAGGCCTTGTCCCCCGCCCCGCGCAGCACGATGACGCGCGCGGCGGGATCGGCCTCGAGCGCGGCCAGCGCCCGCTCCAGGTCGGCGACCAGGGGCGGGTTGAGCGCGTTCCGGACCTCGGGACGGTTGAGCGTGACGGTGGCGATACCGTCCCGCGTCTCCACCAGCACCGGGTCCCCGCTCACGCGGCTCCTTCCGTCCGATCCACCAGGTCGAGGAACTGCTTGAGGATGCGCGCGGTGGCGCCCCACACCACGTCCTCCACCGACACTTGGTAGAAGTGTACGGGATGGGGCTCGCCGCCACGTTCCCAGATCTCGGTGCGGAAGATCGAGGGGTCGCGGAGGAGGTCCAGGGGGACCTCGATCACGCGCTCGATCTCGCGCCCGTCGGGCGTGAACTCCACCGGGCCGCGGATGATGCCCACCACGGGGGTGATGATGAAGGGCGTGGCCCGTGTCGCGGTGTCGTCGAGGAGCCCCAGCACCTCCACGGACTCCGCCGGGATCCGCACCTCCTCCCAGGCCTCGCGTAGCGCGGTCTCCACCCGGGAGGCGTCGCGCTCCTCGCAGATGCCGCCGGGAAAGGAGAACTGCCCCTTGTGGTGCGGCACCGCCTCCGAGTTCTTGGTGAAGAGGACGTGCGGGCCGTCGTGGTCGGTGATGGGCAGGAGCACGGCGGCGGAGACGAGATCGCTCCGGTCCAGCGCCACCCGCGGGTGACTGGACAGCGCCGTGTCCAGCCGCCGGCGCAGGGTCTCCAGATCCAAGTCCAGGCGGCTCCGCCTACCGCGCCTGGAAGTTGGGCTTCCGCTTCTCCGCGAAGGCCTTGGGGCCTTCCACGGCGTCCTCGGTGCCGCGCAGCGTGCCGGACAGAAAGGCTTCGAGCCGGAGCCCGTCGTCGAGCGGCATGGTGAGCCCCCGCAAGACGGCCTCCTTGGCGGCACGGACGGCGAGCGGCCCGCGCTCGCAGATGGTCTCCGCCCACCCGCGCGCCGTTGCCATCAGCTCCACGGCCGGCACCACCGCGTTTACCAGGCCGTAGTGGAGCGCCTCCGCCGCGGTCAGCGTCTTCGCCATGAGGATCAGCTCCATGGCCTTGGCGAGCGGGATGGTGCGCGGCAGGCGCTGCGTGCCGCCCGCGCCGGGCATGATGGCCCAGCGGACCTCGGGCAGTCCGAAGGTAGCGTGGGGCACCGCGAGGCGGAGGTCGCAGGCCAGCGCCAGCTCCATGCCGCCGGCCAGGCAGTGGCCGTTGACGGCGGCGATCATGGGCTTCCACACGGGGAGCCCACGGGTGATGCCGCCGAGCCCGTAGTCGTTGTGAGCGCGGCGCCGCGCGCCCTTGCCGAAGGCGGCGGGAATCATCTTCTTGAGGTCGGCGCCCGCGGAGAAGGATTTGTCCCCCGCTCCCGTGAACAGCGCCACCCAGGCCTCGTCGTCGTCGCGGAAGCGCGTCCAGGCGTCGATGAGCGCGGTGTGCGTCTCGGGGTCGATGGCGTTCATCGCCTCGGGACGATCGATGGTGATGGTGACGACGTGGCCGGCCTGCTCGTAGCGAACGGTCATGAGAGCCTCCGACCGATCCTACGACATGACGAACCCGCCGTCCACGTTGATCCCCTGCCCGGTGACGCCGCGGGACTCCGGCAAGGCGAGGAAGATGGCGGCGCTGGCGATCTCCTCTGCTTCGATCATGCGACGCTGCGGCACCCGGCGCTTGATGTGACGCTCGAACACCTCCTCGCCCCCCACGTCCTCCATCACCCCCTCGCGGCTCCGGACCTTCCGCGGCGCCACCCCCATGCCCGCGCGCACGTAGCCGGGGCAGAGCGCGTTCACGGTGATGCCGGGGTAACCCTGGGACGCGAGCTCGGTGGCCAGCGCCCGCGTGAGCCCGATGACGCCGTGCTTGCTCGCCGCATAGGCGGAGACGTAGCCGAAGCCCCCCATGCGCCCGTAGATGGAGGAGACGGTGACGATGCGCCCGTCGCGCTGCTTCATCATCTGCGGGAGCACGGCACGGATGGCGCGGTAGGTGCCGTTGAGGTTGACGTCGATGACCCGCGTCCAGTCCCCTTCCGGCTGCTCGGCGAGGAGGCCGCCCCCGGCGATGCCGGCGCAGGTCACGAGCACATCGAGCGAGCCCAGCTCCGCCACCGCGCGGGCCGCCATGGCGTCCATGTCCGCGAGCCGCGTCACGTCGGCGCGCAGAGCGAGCGCGCGGGCCCCGAGGGCCGCCGCCTCGCGCGCCACCCCCTGCACCTCGGGCTCGACGTTGGACGCCACCAGGAGCGCGGCCCCCTCGCGGGCGAGGGCCAGCGCGATGGCGCGGCCGATCCCGGTGCCGCCGCCGGTGACCACCGCGACCTTTCCCTTCAGGCGCATCCGGGCCCGCTCAGACGAAGCGGCAGGAGACGGAGCCGAGCCGGGTAAAGGACGCGCGCACCGACTCGCCCTTCTCCGGGCGGAGAATTTTGGAGATGGAGCCGGAGAGCACCACGTCGCCGGCGGCGAGCCCGCGCCCCATGCGCCCGAGCGTGTTGGCGAGCCAGGCGAGCGAGGTGAGCGGGTTGCCCAGCACCTCCGCCGCGGTATTGGTCGCCACCACCTGGCCGTTCTGCTCGAAGACTACCCCTTCCAGCGCGAGATCGAGCGCCGCCACCGACGTGAGGGGCCGGCCGAGCACGATGGCGTTGGCGAAGACACCGTCCGCCACCACGTCCGCCCCGCTCGGCTTGCCCGAGCAGCGGTAGTCGATCAGCTCGAAGGACGGCATGGCCCCCTCGACGGCGAGCAGCGCGGAGACGGGCGTCACGCCGGGCCCGGCCAGATCGCGCTTGAGGAGAAAGGCCACCTCCACCTCGACTCCCAGGGACGCGAAGCGGCCGATGGGGATGGAGTCGCCGCCGGAGTACACGCCCGAGCCCAGCATGAACCCCAGCACCGGCTCGCGCACGCCGTACTGTCCCTGTATCGCCGAGTTGGTGAAGCCGGCTTTCCAGCCGATGACCCGCTCGCCACGGAGCACCAGGGCCTGCTCCAGGGCGCGCTGCACCGCGTAGGCCTCCTCCAGGGAGAGATCCGGATGCTTCTCGGTGAGCGGCGTCACCGGGCGGTGACCGTCCCGGCTCTGGAGGAGATGGTCTACGGCGGCGTCGATGGCAAGGGGCATGCGCTGGCTCCTTACTTTCTCTTTGTCTTCTTTGTCTTTGTCTTACTTTTCCGGAGCTTGACAGGCTTCGCCTTCGATCGGGCCTTAGGTTGAGGCCGGGCCTTTGCGGCGCCGGCGCGCGAGGCGAGATGCGCGGCGTTCCGGGCTCCCACCGAGCCCGGCGGCACCGCGCCCGCGCGAATGGTCCGGATCCACCCCGCGAGCTCTCCCGCGAGCTCCGGATAGCAGGCCGCCCGGTAGGCCTCCAGCGCGAGGAGCGCCGCGGGATCCTTCCAGGGCTTGAGGACGAAGGGCGCGTCCGGGTCCGTGGGATCGAAGGGCCCCTCGGTACCCATCGGCATCACGATGTATCGCCGGGTCAGCTCCGCCATGGCCAGCACCTCCGCTGTCTACTGGATCGAGACATGCTCGGGCAGAGTACGACAGCGGCGCGCGGCTACGCAACGGGAAGCGGAAGAAGGATCAGGCGGCGCTCCGCTTCCGATTCTTGGGGATGCGCGCGCCCGCCTGGCGCGCCTCGCTCAGCGCGATGGCCACCGCCTGCTTGCGCTTGCGCACCTTGGCTCCGGACGAGGAGCGGAGGCTCCCCTCCTTGTACTCGCGCATGACCTTGCTGACCTTCCGCTGCCCCTTGGACTTAGCCTTCATCACTCGTCCCCTCCCGCGGCCGGAGACCGGGCGAGGCTCTTGCCCCCCGGTCCCCGGCACGCGACCGGTGTGTCGGTTACTTGCAATTCTTCTCGTGCTCGCGCATCTCCCGCTCCGAGGAGAAGCTCTTGCCGCACTTGCCGCACTTCATGCCCGCCATGGCTCGCTCACCTCCTCTCAGGCGCGCCGCCTCGCCGCGACGTGAGACCGTCTCGGCGGCGCGGCCGCGTTCTTCTTGGCCAGGCTCTGCCGGAGAGCCTCCATGAGGTCGATGACCTTGCCCTTGGGTGGCCGGGGCGCCGCGAGGGCCACCGCCTTGCCCTTGGCCTTGCGCTTCACCACCTCGAGCACCCGGGCGCGGTACTCGTCCTTGTACTTCTCCGGCCGGAACTCGTCCTCCGAGAGCTCCTCCACCAGGCGGACCGCCAGCTTTCGCTCCGTGTCCCGGGGCTTGACCACCGAGCCCACGTCGACCGCGCTCGCGGGGCGGATCTCGTCGTGATAGTAGAGCGTGTGCAGCACGAGGCCGGGGCCGCCCGGCCGGATCAGCACCAGGCTTTCCTTCCCGCGCAGGACGAACCGCGCGACGCCGACCCGCTTGGCCCCTCGTAGCGCGGCGGCGAGCAGGTGATACGGCTTGGCGCCCCCCTTGTCGGGGCCCACGTAGTAGGCCTCGTCCAGATACACCGGGTCCACCGACTCCAGCGGGACGAGCTCCGCGATGTCGATCTCCCGGGACGCCTCGGCCTCGAGGGCCTCGAGCTCCTGCGCGGTCAGCTTCACGTGCCGATCCCGCTCGATCTCGAACCCCTTCACGAGCTGGTCGCGCTCCACCGCCTCCTCGCAGTGCGGGCACCACGCCTGGTACTTGATGCGGGTGCCGCATTTGGCGTGGAGCAGGTGAAACGAAACATGCCGCGAGACCGCGGCCGGGTAGAGCCGGATGGGGATGGACACCAGCCCGAAGGAAATGGTGGCGGAGGCGAGCGGACGTGCCGGCATTGTGGATGGCCCTCCCGCTGCTCGGAAAAGAGCAATGGCCATGCCAGCGAACAAGGCCGCGGAGTTTCGAGCATTAGCGAGGGGAAGGGCTGCGGTGGGGACCGCGCCGGCCCGGTAGCGAGAACCCGACTGGGGCTTTCCTTACCCGGCCGCCGGGTGGGTATGCCCGTAGGGCATATCCAGGACATAGATGATCTTGCCCAGCGCGATGAACTCGGCGATGGCCCATGACAGCTCCAGCGCCTCGTCGTCGCTGAACTGGCCCCGGAGATCCGCCCAGAGGGCGTCGTCCACCTTGTGATGATCCTCGTACATGCGGTCGGCGTAGCGGAGCGCCACCTTCTCGCGCTCGGTGAACGGCCCGCGCTCGTAGTCGCCCAGCGCGGCCACGAGCTCCTCGGTGATCCCCTCGCGCCTTCCCGAGGCGTAGCGGGTGGTCATTCAGTAGTGGCAGGTGTTGCGCTGGGCCAGCCGGAGCCGCACCAGCTCCTTGGTGCGGTGCTCCACCAGCCCCAGCCGCACCAGCGGCGAGTAGAAGCGAACGAAGCGCTTCAGCGCCTCCGGCAGCCGCCCAAAGGTGCGGATGAAGTTGGGATCGCCGCCGTCCGCCGTCCACTTGGCCAGCATGTCGCGGAGCTCAGGGTCGAGGCCGTCCTCGGGCATCATGGGCATCCGCACGGCGGGTTCTCCCCCACGCGGCTTTCTAGCCGCGAAGCTTGAGCACGTTGCAGGCGGCCACCGAACGCTGAAAGCCCTTGAGCGTCAGGTCGGCGACCTCCTCCACCTCGATCTCCCCCTCGAGCTGCACGGCCACCCGCCGCGCGGCCAGGATCTGGCCGGGCTTGGCCTCGCCGCAGAGCCGCGCGGCGAGATTGGTGACGGTCCCAATGGCGCCGTAATCGAGCCGTCCCTCGAAGCCGATGGCGCCGATGGTGGCATAGCCCTGGGCGATGCCGACCCCCAGGTCCAGCTCGAAGCCCTGCTTGCGCCATTTCCCGATCAGCTCGCTCACCCGCTCGCGCATGGCCACCGCCATGCGTACCGCGCGGGCGGCGGCGTCGGGCACCAGCACCGGGTCGTTGAAAAAGACCATCATGCCGTCGCCGGTGAAGCGCTCGAGCGTGCCCTCGTGCTCGATGATGAGTCGGCCCATCTCGGCGTGGTACTCGCGGAGCACCCCCATGACCTCCTCGGGCTCGGCCGTCTCCGCGAAGGCGGTGAAGCCGCGGAGGTCTAGGAACACGACCGCGATCTCGCGCCGGTGCGTCTTGAGGGGATCGTCCGCCCCACCGGCCAGGATGGCTTCGGCCAGGGCCGGCGAGAAGAAGCGCTTGAGCCGGCCCAGCCGGTCCAGCTGGGAGACTTGCTCCGTCACCCGCCGTTCGAGGTCGCGGTTCAGCCCGGTGAGGGCATCGTCGAGCTCCTTGATCCGCAGGAGGGAGCGGACCCGCGCCAGCAGCTCGGGCTGGTTCACCGGCTTGCTGAGGAAGTCGTCCGCCCCCACCTCGATGCCCTTCACCCGCTCGTGCACCGCGTCCAGCGAGGTCACCATGACCACGGGGAGCCGCGCCGTCTCCTGATTCGCGCGGATGCGCGTGCACACCTCGTAGCCGCTCATCTCGGGCATCATCACGTCGAGGAGCACCAGATCCGGACGCTCGGCGGCGATCCGATCGAGCGCCTCCGGCCCCGAGGCCGCCGTGGTCACCGTAAAGCCCTTGACGCGCAGGAGGTCGGCGAGGAGCTTGACGTTGAGCGGCGTGTCGTCCACCACCAGGATGCGGGCGCCGTCGCTCATGGGCGGGCGCTCCCCGCCGCCGTGTCCAGCATGCGCCGCACGGCGGCGACGAACTCCTTCACGCTGATGGGCTTGGACTGGTAGCCGTCGAAGCCCGCGGCGAGGATCTTCTGCCGGTCCTGGGTCATCGCGGAGGCGGTGACCGCCATCACGGGAATCGCGCGGGTGGCGGGATCGGCCCGCAGCTGGATCAGCGCCTCGATCCCGTTGATGCCGGGGAGCTGGATGTCCATGAGGATGAGGGCGGGCGGGGTTTCCAGCGCCAGGCGCACTCCCTCCTCGCCGGTCACCGCCTCGAGGACGCGGTAGCCGTGGTACTGGAGCAGGTCGCGCTCGAGCTTCCGGTTCTTCTCGTTGTCCTCCACGATGAGGATCAGCTCGCCGGCCATGGGCGCTCCGGAAGCGTGAAGGTGAACGTCGATCCCTGCCCCACCGCGCTCTTGACCCAGATCCGGCCCCCGTGCAGCTCCACGAAGCGCCGCGCCAGCGCGAGCCCGAGCCCGGTCCCCTCGCGCTTGCGCGCGTAGTCGGTCCCCACCTGTCGGAACTCCTCGAAGATGGCCTCCTGGTCCTCGGCCGCGATGCCGATGCCGGTATCCGCCACCGAGATCTCCGTCATGCCCTCCGCGCGCTCGGCGCGCACCACCACGCGCCCGCCCTCGGGGGTGAACTTCACCGCGTTGGAGAGGAGGTTGAGCAGCACCTGCTTGAACTTCCGCTCGTCGCCCACCAGGCTCCCCACCCCGGGCCCCACCTCCAGCGTCACTCCGATGCCGTGCCGCGCGGCGCGCTCCTTCACGAGGGTGAGGGCGTTGTCGAGCGCCAGCGGCACGTCGAAGGGCCCCAGCTCGAGCTCCATTCGGCCCGCCTCGATCTTGGACAGGTCGAGGATGTCGTTGATGAGGGAGAGGAGGTGCCGGCCGGAGGACAGCACGTCCTCCAGGTACTCCTGCTGCTTGTCGTTCAGGTCGCCGAACATGCGCTCGAGCAGCACCTCGGAGAAGCCGATGATGGCGTTGAGCGGCGTCCGGAGCTCGTGGGACATGTTGGCGAGGAACTCGGACTTGTGCCGGTCGGCGATCTCGAGCTGCACGGTCTTCTCGCGCAATTCCTGGAAGAGGCGCACGTTCTCGATGGCGATGACGGCCTGGTCGGCAAACGTCCGCAATAACTCGACCTGCTTGTCAACGAAGGGGCCGGGCTCTCGGCGGGTCACCAGGAGGGCCCCGATGGCCTCGTCGCCCCGGAGCATGGGGACCCACAGCCCACTCCGGAACCCGTGACGCCGACTCGCTTCGCGGACCCAGGACGGGATGTCCGCCTCCGTCTCGTAGTCGGGCGTCTGCACCACGCGCCGCTCGCGGAGGGCGCGCAGGCCCGGCCCCTCCTCGTCCAGTCGCCGCGGATAGTGCCGGCGGATTTCCGCCAGGACGTCCGCGCTCTGGCCGTAGGCGCCCACGTGATGGACGAGGCCGTCCTCCACCCGCACCGCGGCCCCATACATGCTGCCGGAGAGGCGCACCGCGCTCTCGGTGATGGCGTCGAAAACGGGCTGGAGGTCGGTGGGCGAGCTCGAGATCACGCGCAGGATGTGGGCGGTGGCGGTTTGTGTCTCCAGGGCCTCGGTGAGGTCCCGCGTCCGCGCCTCCACCTTCTGCTCGAGGTTGGCGTACGATTCCTGGAGCCGCGCCGCCATGCTGTTGAACTGGTCGGCGAGGGCCTGGAGCTCGTCGCCCGTCCGCACGTCGATGCGCTCGCCCAGCTCGCCCGCCCCCACGCGCTCGGCGCCGGCCTGGAGCGCGCGAATGGGCCGGACCATCCGCCGCGCGAGGAACAGGCTGGCCACGACGGAGAGCGCCATGCCGAGGACGATGAGGAGCCCGGTGCGGGTGGCGGAGGCGCGCACCGGCTCCAGCGCCTCCGCCAGCGGCTGCTCGACGAACACCGTCCACGCGAGCGGCCGGATGGTCGAGTGCGCGGTCAGGACCTGCTCGCCGCGGAAATTGTGTGCGGTATTGACCTGGGCGGGCGCCGGGCCGGGGCCCGCCAGCGCGGCCTTGACGTGATCGAGACCGGACAGATTCGTCTTCTGCAGCACCAGGCTGATGTCGGGATGCGCGATGAGGGCCCCCTGCCCGTCCACCACGAAGGCCTGCCCGGCGCGGCCGATCTTGATCTGGGACACCACGTCCCAGATGAACTTGAGGTTCACGTCCACCGCGATGACGCCGGCGTCCGGCCCGCTGCCGGCCACCGCCAGCGTCATGTACGGCTCGGACTCCTTCCGGAAGTACACCGGCCCATAGTAGACGCGCCCGGCGCGCGCCTCCTTGAAGCGCGGGTCGTTCGAGAAGTCCGCGCGGCTACCCGCCACATCCATGGCGAGGCGGGAGATCCGGAGCTGCTCCCGGCCGGTGGCGTCGAGCAGGCTCACCTCGGTGATGGCGGGGACCTGTTTCTGGAGCCGGATGAAGTCGAAGCGGCGCTGCTCCACCGCGGCCGCCCCGGAGGCGAGCTGGGGCTGGGTCACCCAGCCGAGCTGCTGCTCGATCCCGCGAACGAAGCCCTCGATGAGCACGGCGGCGGCCAGCGCCTTCTCCTTCTGGATGGCGACCAGCGCCTCCTTGTTCTCGAGGTACGAGAAGTACAGCTCGATGAGCCCGCTGGCGAGGAGCTCGCCGGTGACGACCAGGAGAAACAACACCACGTATTTGCGGAACAGCTTGCCGCGGGGCTTGACGTGCTCGAGGGTGGGAGCCGGCTCCACGGACCCACAATAGCAGATGGAGCATGGTCCACGCAGCACGGGGCGACGCGGCCTGGTAAGATTGGACGGAGGCTCCCCATGGCGCGCCACCTCTGCATCGTGGCCCGGGACAACTCGCCGCTCTACGGCTTCCTCACCATTGCGTTCGGGGAGCGGCCGGCCGGCGCCGATGCGCTCGACGTGGTGCTCGACCGGCGGCGGGCGGAGGCCAGTCGCGCGGGCGGCCATTACTCGCCCTCCCCCCACACCGATCGGCGCCGGCACGCCATGGTGGCCGAGGCTCTGCGGGCGCGCGGCTATGCCATCGTCGCCGGCCCCGGCGGCCTGCCCCGCGTGAGCGACGAGGCGTTCATCGAGCGCGCCGTGGGCATTCTCGCCGACGTGGAGCGCCGCGGGCCCTTGGCGCTCCAGTTCCACCAGCGGCGGCGGGCGGTAGTCCGCGCCATCGTGGGCGCGGCGATCGGCGCGGTGAGCGTCTTCGCCATCGGCTGGGTGCTGCTGGTGACGCTCCCGACGATCGGCGGCCTCGCGCGCATCGCGGACGATCTCGGTCGCTGGACCGATGCCGGCGTGAGCCGGCTCCACGAGGCCTGGACGGCCCTGCGCGGCGTGACCGGTCCCATCCCGACCGCCCGCGAGCCGGCAGGGGAGCGGGCCCGTCCGCCGGAGCCGGCGACCTCCGTGGCAGAGTCATCTGCCCTCCCCTCGCCCGCCCTTCCCTCGCCGACCCTCACCGCGCCGGCGGAGACGGAGCGCGCGGCACCGGCATTGCCCCCCCGACCGCGCCGGGCTCCCGTGCCGGAGTCGCGCGCGGCGTCCAAACCGACCCGCGCCGTCGAGCATTCACCAGCTCCCGTGGTGACCGCGCGTCCGCCCGCGCCCCGCGAGACTCCGGCCCGCGGGGCCCCGCCGCGCGATGGACTGCCGCGCGAGGCCAGCTTGCGCGAGCCGGCGCCGCTCGAGTCGTCGGAGCTCGTGGACACTCGCTCCCTCACCGCCTTCAGCGGCCTGCCGCGCGTGGAGATCTCCCGCCAGTCGTCGGGATCCGGCCGCGGCATCGTCTACACCGTCCGCCTGGCCGACCCCGGAGGCCGCCCGGTGCCGGGCGCCGAGGTCTGGATGCGGGGCCAGTCGGGAGACGGGCAGACGCGCGAGACGCGGCTCGACGCGGTGGATCCACCCGGGACCTACCGCAGCGGCCCGCTGCCGCCGGGCACGCTCCCGCCCCAGCTCAGCGTGCGGGTGTACTTCAGCAATATGCGCGTCGAGGTGCCGGTCGAGCCCTGAAGCCGGCGGGGCGCGCGCCGACCGGCTAGGTGGCGGAGTAGTCGCGCGCCAGGGGGGGCCGCACCTCGTCCCCCTTGAACAGCACCGTGGCGATCACTTCCACGCTGGCGCCCCCGCCCAACCCCTGGCAGCCGATGGCGGCGCGCGTGGGCTTGCCGCGCGCGCCATAGAGCTCCACGAGCAGATCGGCGGCGCCGTTGATGACGCGCGGCTGGTCGTTGAAGCCCGGCGCGGAGTTCACGAAGCCCAGCAGGTGGACGAACTGGTCGACCCGGTCCAGATCTCCCAGGGCGTACTTGATGACGCCCAGCGTGGTCAGCGCCGCGTGCCGCGCCGCCTCGTAGCCCTGACCGATATCGAGGTCCTTGCCCACCACCCCGGGCAGATACCCGCGGCCGTCGCGCACCGGGGTGGTGCCGCAAAGATAGAGCAGTCCCTTCACGGGGAAGTGCGAGATGTAGTGCGCACCCGACGGGTTCACACGCCAGAGCTCCTCCAGGTTCGGCACCGTCAGCCCGAGCCGGCGCAGATTCTCTTCGACGCCCATGGGATTATCCTTTCACCGCGCCCGCGGAGAGCCCCTGGATGAGGTGGCGCTGGAGATAGGTGAACAGAATGGCCACCGGGACGGTGCTGATGATCACCCCGGCGGAGAGCTGCCCCCACTGGATCTCGTACTGCCCCACCATGAAGAGGAGCCCCGCGGACAGCGTCCGCATCTCCGTCTGCGACGTGAAGGTGATGGCGAAGAGCAGCTCGCTCCACGAGGCCACGAAGGCGAAGATGGCGGTGGCGGCCACCCCGGGCGCGGCCAGCGGCAGGACGATCCTGAGAAGGGAGCCGAACCGCGTGCAGCCGTCGATCATCGCGCTTTCCTCCAGCTCCCGGGGAATGGACTCGAAGTACCCCACCAGCATCCAGACCGTGAAGGGCACCGTGAAGGAGAAGTTCGAGTAGATGAGCGCCTGGTAGGTGTCGATGAGCCCGAGCGCGTACCACTGGGACAGCAGCGGCGCGATGAGCAGGACCGCGGGGAACATCTGGGTGGCGAGGAACACGAGCAGGAAGGTCTGGCGCCCGGCGAACTTGAAGCGCGCCAGCGCGTAGCCGGCGAGGATGGACACCATCGTGGTGGCCACCATGGTCACCGACGACACCCAGAGACTGTTGGCGAAGAAGCGGCTGAACGGGGTGAGGGTCGAGGTCCAGGCCTCCACGTAGTTGGCGAGCGACAGCGATTGCGGCAAATAGACGATGGGGGTGGCGTAGAGCTCGGCCCGCGTCTTGAAGGAGCCGAGGAACACCCACAAGAACGGCGCGCCGGCGAAGAGGGTGAGGGCGCCGAGCCCCGTCCACAGGACGGGACCGCCCAGCAGCCGCTCGACCACGTCCCGGCCAGGCGCCCGCCTCACGACACCGACTCCAGGCCCCGCGTGAGTCGCAGGTAGACGGTGGTGAAGGCGAGCATGATCAGGAGGAGCGCCACCGACAGGGTCGCCGCGTAGCCGAAGTCCAGGTTCGAGTAGGCCTGCATCAAGGTGTAGGTGGAGGTGATCTGGGTGGCATTGGCGGGCCCGCCGCTCGTCATCACGAAGATGAGATCGGCGTAGTTGAAGGTCCACACGATCCGGGTCGCGGTGGCCACCACGATGATGGGACGCAGCATGGGCAGGGTGATGTACACGAAGCGCTGCCCGACCGAGGCCCCGTCCACCCGCGCCGCCTCGTAGAGCTCGGTGGGGATGGCCTGGAGCCCGGCGAGCAGCATGATGGCGAAGAAGGGGACACCACGCCAGATATTGGCGACGATGACCGCGGGCATGGCCAGCGCGGGGCTCGACAGCCACGCCACCCGCTCCGTCATCCAGCCCAGCCGGATGAGCACGTCGTTGAGCAGCCCGTAGTTGGGCTGGTAGATGAACTCCCAGATGAGCGCTACCACCACCCCGGGGATGATCCACGGCAGCAGCGTCATGGTCCGGAGCAGGGCGCGGCCGCGGAAGCCCTGGTGCAGGAGGAGGGCGGCCGCGAAGCCCCCGAGGAACTGGAAGGTCACCGAGCCGAACACCCAGACGAACGAGTTCCAGAGGCTCAGCCAGAAGACTTGATCTTGGAGCAGCCGCGCGTAGTTGCCGAGCCCGATGAACCCGTACTCCTTCGGCTTGATGAGCACATGGTGGTAGAGGCTCATGTGCATGGCCTTGAGGATGGGGAAGAGCACGGTGCCCCCGAGCACCACGATGACGGGGGCGAGGTAGAGATAGCCGCCGGCCAGCTCCCGGGCGCGCCGCGAGATCAGCGGGCGGGCCACCGGGGTGGCGAGGGTCGCTTCGCGGGCCATCGGCTAGGACATGTTCTTGGTGAGCATGTCCGCGAACTTGTCGAGGAATTCCTTGGCACTGAGCTTGCCCACCAGCGCCTCCTGGAACAGCGGCACGCCCTCCGAGTCGATCTTGCCGCCCCAGCCCGCGTAGGCGAGATAGGGGCTGACGATGGAGAACGGGAAGGACTTGAGGAAGCCCTGATAGGCGGGATCCTTCTGGAACTCCGGCCGCTCGAAGAGGGTCTTCCGCGCGGGCAGGAGGCCCAGGCCCTTGGTGTACATGAGGTTGGGCTCGTCCTCCATGAGCCAGCTCATGAAGCGCCAGGCGCCCTCGCGGTTCTTGCCCTTGTTGAATCCGGTGAGGGTCTCCGAGAAGTAGAACGAGGCCCGCTTCTTGGCCGGCCCGATGGGCAGCGGCACGGTGGTGAAGTTCTTCTCGCCCACGAAGCCCTTCTGCTCCTCCGCCGAGCCCGAGTTGTGGATATAGGTGCTGGTGATGCCGCGGCCGAAGCCCTCCACGATCCCGCGCCAGCCGTCGGTAGGCACCGAGGGCGGGCAGACCTTGTGCTTGCGGAAGAGGTCGAGGTACCAATCCAGCGCCTCCGCCGCGTCCTTGGAGTTCAGCGCCACCTTGCCGTCCTTGAGCACCTGGGCCCCGTTGGCGTACATGAACTCGGTGGCGTAGAGCACCGCCCAGGTCCCCTGCCCGCGCATGCCGAAGCCGTACTGGTTCTTGTCCTGCTTGGTGAAGCCCTTCGCGGTGGCCAGGAACTCGTCGAAGGTCCAGTCGTCCTTGGGCGCCTTGAGGCCGTACTCCTTGAGCCGGTCCGTCCGGTAGTACACGCCGTCGTTGGTCACCACCCACGGGAAGGACGCGATCCGTCCCTTCACCGTCACCGTCTGCCACGCGATGGGCAGGACGTCGCCGTGGTGCTTCCAGTCCTTGACCTTGGCGGTGAGGTCCTCCACCGCGCCCATGCCCTCGAGCTCGCCCACCCAGTTGTCCCAGACCTGGGCGCAGTCGGGCGGGTTCCCGGCGGCGATGGAGGTGATGAGCTTCTGGCGGGCCTGCGCCTGGGGCACGAACTCCACCTTCACCTCGAAGTCCTTCTGCGCCTGGTTGAAGCGCTGGCACAGGGAATCGACGAGCGCGTTGCGCTTGGGCTCGGGCACGCTGAACTGGAAGCGCACCGGGGTGGCGCCCCACGCGCGACGCGGGGAGAGGAGGGGCTCCTCCCACCACTTGAGGTCGGCAGCGGCGATGGCGCCGGTCGCCGCCATGGTCTTGAGCAGCTGGCGACGGGAGGGGAGGCGGCGTGCGTCCATGATGGGTCTCCTTGGTTCTCGGTTTCTCTCAGGCGAGTCCGTAGAGCTCGGCCACATTGTCGTGGACGAGCAGGTTGCGCTCGGTGGCGGTGAGATGGGCCGCGTGCTTGTCGAGCAGCTCCTGCGACCGCGGCCAGGTCGAATCGCTGTGGGGGAAATCGTTGGCCCAGAGCAGCCGCCGGATATTGCAGAGATCTTTCACCTGGAAGGCGACCCAGTCGTCCTGGAAGGTGGTGTAGACGTTTTCCCGGAAGTACTCGCTCGGCATGCGCGTCAGCGTGCCCGCGGGGAGCCAGTAGCGGTGGCGATCGTAGGCGTGGTCCATCCGATACATGTAGTGCGGCACCCAGCCCGCATCGGCCTCGACGCTGACCACGCGCAGCCGCGGGTGGCGCTCGAAGACCCCGCCCAGCACGAAGGTGCCCAGGATGTCCTGGCAGCCGCGGATGATGGCGAGGAACCCGTTGAGCTTGGGTCCGCGCACGAGCCGGCCCAGCGCGTCGTCCCGGCTGGTGAGGATGTGGAAGGACAGCGGCAGCCTCAGGTCCACCGCCGCCTCGTAGAAGGGGGCGTACATGGGATCGTCGTAGTCCGCCACCGCCGGATTGCCGGGCATCATGACGCCGCGCAGCCCGAGGGCCTTGATGCGCTGGAGATCGGCGATGCCGTCCTCGACCGAGCGCATCGCGGTCTGGCCCACCCCGATGAGCCGGTCGGGGTGCGCCCCGCAGAACTCCGCGATCCACAGGTTATACGCGTCGAAGCAGGCCTGCTTGTAGTCGAAGTCGGGGTGATTGCAGATCATCATGCCCACGGTGGGATAGATCACTTCCGCGCAGACGCCGTCGCGGTCCTGATCGGTCATGCGCGCGTCCGGGTCCCAGCCGCCCCGGTGGAGATCCTCGAAGCGGACGCCCCACATGGTCAGCTCGCTGGCATCCTTGCCCGCCGCGGCCACCAGCCCCATGGGAATGGACTTGGGCATTCCGTCCACGACGAAGACGTCCCCCCGCTGGGCATCGCGGACGATGTGCGGCGCGCGATCCCGGTAGCGCCGGTCGATGCGGTCCACGTAGGTGCCCGGAGGCTCGGTCACGTGGGAGTCGGCGGAGATGGCGGATTTCAGCATCGATGCTCCTAGACGCTCGCGGTGTCGCGGATCAGCCCACCGAAGCTCTCCATACGAGAGAGGCTTTCGCCGAGACTGTCGCTCCGGAAGTCGAAGATCAGCTCGCTCACGCCCAGGCGGGCGTAGGTGGCGACGTCGTCCGCAATCTGGGCCGGGCTCCCCGAGAACGGGCGCCGCTCCGTCCCCCCCGCGTCGAGCGCCTGCCTGGCATCATAGACCGGCGCCTTGTAGGAAATGGTGAGCGCGCGTGGATCGCGCCCTTCTTTCTCCGTGAGCCGGTAGAGCTCGTCCAGCGACGCGCGCAGCTCGGCGGGACGGAGGGGCACGGCGGGATTGGCGCCCACCGGATGCCACCCGTCACCGTAGCGCGCCACCCGGCGGAGGGCGGCCGGGCTGTGGCCGCCCACCCAGATGGGCGGATGGGGCTTCTGCACCGGCGCGGGCAGGCAGCGGATCTCGTCGAAGCGGTAGTACTTCCCCTCGAAGGAGGCGGGCGACTGTGTCCACAGCGCCTTGAAGATGCGCAAGTACTCGTCGCTCACCGCCCCGCGCCGGTCGAAGTCCGGCGCGCCCAGCGCCTGGAACTCCTCGCGCAGCCAGCCCACCCCGACCCCGACGGTGACGCGCCCATTGGACAGCACGTCGATGGTGGCGAGGGTCTTCGCCGTTACCACCGGGTTGCGATGCGGCAGGATCATGACGCTCGAGACCAGGCGCAGCCGTCGCGTCTTGCCCGCGATGAAGGCCATGAGGGCGAGCTGCTCGAGCGCGTCGCCGCTGCCGGGAAAGGCGCCCGTCACCGTGTACGGGTACTTCGACTTGATCGTCACCGGGAACACGACATGGTCCGCGATCATCACCGAGGCGAAGCCCAGCGCTTCCCCGCGCGCCACCAGCGTCTCGAGCGCCTCCGGCGCGGCCGTCGGGCCGCGGGTGGGTAGATAGAAGCCGTAGCGCATGGCGAGCTCGCCTCCCTCTTCGTCGTGAGCGGCGCGGAGATGCTAGCATACCTGCGCCGCGGGCGACCAGCCTGCGCGCGCGCCGCGCACGAGCGGGCTATCGAAGACGACGAGAGGGAGGCGGCGATGGCGGGGTCCCGGCTGGCCGGCAAGGTCGCGATCGTGACGGGCGCGGGCTCGCGCGCGGAGGGCATCGGCAATGGCCGGGCCGCCGCCGTGCTCTTCGCCCGCGAGGACGCGCGCGTGCTCTGCGTGGACCGGAGCGGCGCGGCCGCGGAGGCCACGCGCGCCATGATCGCGTCCGAGGGCGGCGAGGCGGCGGTTTTCGAGGCGGACGTCACGCGGAACGAGGATTGCCGGGCCATGGTGGAGGACACCCTGCGGCGCTGGGGGCGTCTCGACGTGCTCGACAACAACGTGGGCATCGGCGGCCGCGCCACCGTGGTGGAGGTGGACGAGGCGGACTGGGATCACCTGATGAAGGTGAACGTGACGAGCATGATGCTCACGTGCAAGCACGCCATTCCCGCCATGGCCCGGAGCGGCGGCGGCTCCATCATCAACATCTCTTCCATCTCGGCCCTGCGCCCGCGCGGCCTCACCCCCTACACCGTCTCCAAGGGCGCGGTGATCGCGCTCACCCGCGCCATGGCCGTGGACCACGCCGCCCAGGGCGTCCGGGTCAATTGCATCGCGCCCGGCCCCGTCTACACCCCCATGGTGTTCGGGGACGGCATGTCCGCCGAGCTGCGCGAGCGCCGGCGCCAGGCCTCGCCGCTGGGGATCGAGGGCACGGGCTGGGACATCGGGAACGCCGCGCTCTTCCTGGCCTCGGACGAGGCGCGCTACATCACCGGCGTGGTGCTGCCGGTGGACGGCGGCGTCACGTTGACGAGCGCCTCGCGCTGAGGCGATCAGATAAAGGCGGCGGGCGCCTGCGGGCTGGCCGCCCACTGGGCGGGGTCGTGGCCGAAGAAGACGCGCGCGCCCTGCGCGTCACGCAGCCGGCGCAGCGATCCGAGCGAGCGCGACATCTCCGCGGTATCCCAGACGATGGTGGGCAGGATGTCGCGATCCATGTTCTCCTGCGTGTAGCAGGCGTCGGCGGTGAGCGCCACCGGGGCGCCCTTGCCCATGCGCAGCACCAGCGACTGATGCCCCGGGGTATGGCCGAAGGTCGGGATCAGGAGCACGCTCCCGTCGCCGAACACGTCGTGCTCGCCCTCCACCGTCCGATAGGACACGGGCACGTTCCAGTCCAGCTCGCTCGGCTTGTAGCGGCCGGTGGCCAGCACCTCGGGCGACCGCGCCGCGTCCAGCTCGGCCTTCTGGACCAGGACCGTCGCCCACGGGAACAATGCATTCCCGCCGCAATGGTCGAAGTGCAGATGCGAGTTTGCCACCAGGGTGATGTCGGCGGGCGTCAGCCCCACCCGGCTAAGCCCGCTCGCCACATCATCCCCGGGCTGGGACCGGATGCCGAGCCGCTTGGCGCGCTCGGGCCCCAGGCGGCCCACGGGATCGGCGATGGAGGCGGGATGCACGCCGGTGTCGAAGAGGAAGCGCCCCTTCGGATGGACGATCAGGAAGCACGGCACCGGCACCGTCCAGCGCTGCACCGGCCCATCGGGGATCATCTCGTGGCGCCCGAGATCGATATAGCCGCCGCAGAGCGTGTATACCGTCAGCATGGCGGCGGCGCTACTGCAGCTCGGGGATGACCCAGAGGGGTCGCCCGCCGCCGGCCACCCGCTGGATATTGTCGAAGCCGTTGCGGAAGCGCGCCACCCAGTTCTCCCAGGTCGGCCCCGCGCTGTGCGGGGTGAAGGTGACCGTGGGCAGCCCGAAGAGCGGATGGTCCTTCGCCGGCGGCTCCTGCACCAGCACGTCGAGCCCCGCCCCCGCCAGCCGTCCCGATTCCAGCGCCTTCTGCAGCGCGGCCTCGTCCACCACCGGGCCCCGGCAGGTATTGATGAGCACCGCGCCCGGCTTCATCAGCCCCAGCTCGCGCGCGCCGATCAGGTGCCGCGTGCGATCCTCGAGCGGCACGTGGAGGCTGACCACGTCGGCCCCGCGCAGCAGCTCGTCCAGGAGGACGAAGCGCACGCCCAGCGCGTCCTCCTCGTGCTCGGTGAGGCGCCGGACGTCGTAGTAGACGACGCGCGCGTCGAAGGCGGCGACCCGGCGCGCCACCTTCTTGCCGATATTGCCGAGCCCGATGATCCCGAAGGTGCGTCCCGACAGCTCGTGCACGCGGGCCTCCACGAGGTCGGTGGCCCGCCAGCGGCCCGCCACCACGTCGATGTGGAGGCGCACGAGGCGCTTCAGCACGGCCAGGGTCAGCATCAGGGTGTGCTCGGCCACCGCGGTGGCATTGGCCCCGCCGTTGTTGGAGACGGGCACCCCGGATTTGCGGGCCGCCTCCACGTCCACGTGGTCATAGCCCGCGCTGAGGAGCTGCACCAGCCGGAGCTTGGGGGCGGCGCGGAAGAACTCGCCGCCCATTCGCCGGGCCAGCCCGAGGTAGAAGTCCGCGTCCGCGGCGGCGGCGTAGAATTCCGGGGTACCCGGGTCGGCGATCACCAGCTCGAAGCCGGCCGGCGTCATCGAGCGGGCGATCTCCAGGATCACGTCCGGCTGGCGAGGCGCGAAGAGGATCTTCACTGCTGCGCCAGCGGCACGAGCTGGCCCGACAGGATGATGACGAACTGCCGGCGCGGCGCCGGATGCCAGTCCAGGAAATGC
>Ga0137403_10001919_pt1 | contig 25894 bp, 25 predicted proteins | sample CZOMad2_1_16fung_FD_122057 | JGI IMG/M metagenome (GOLD analysis project Ga0137403, IMG submission 122057) | Vadose zone soil fungal communities from Angelo Coast Range Reserve, California, USA - CZOMad2_1_16fungal (Hybrid Assembly) | ecosystem: Environmental > Terrestrial > Soil > Vadose zone... | reverse complement strand
ACCGCCTCGGAGTTGGCCGCTAAACTGCGTGCAAAGCAAAGCGGTTCCATGTTCGTCCGGATTCGGATGGAGATCGGAAGCGGCGAGAAACAAACGCTTCAGATTCAAATCAAGTCTCGTGTTTCCGACGCGGGGGGCGACATCGTTTATCAAATACTTTTTCCGAAAGAGCGGAAAGGTGAATCGGTTTTGCTTCACCGATCCGGACACAAATTCACTGGGACATTGTTCACGCCACCGGGCAATCTTAAACCGATTGGGCCGGCTGAGATGAAACAATCGCTCTTTAGCAGCGACCTTTCCTACGAAGACATAATTGACAGTCCTTTCGCCTGGAGCCAGCAGGCAATTGTCGGCACGGAAGACATGGACGGCACTCCCTGTCAGATTCTGGAATCGAAACCGGGCAAAGGTCGCACCTCGTCTTACTCCAGTGTGAAAAGCTGGGTTGATCCGCGCCGGCTGGTGCCTCTGCGCATCGAAAAATATGACTCCTCAGGCAAAGTTATTCGGCGCATCAATACCACGCGCGTTTTGCTCGAGGGAGGTGATTCGCTTCCAGCCGATCTCAAAGTTTACGGCCCCCGCGGTTCTGTCACTCACATAACCGGGTCACGCATTAAGCGCGGTGTGAGCTACGCAGAAACCGAATTCACGCCGGAGGGTCTCAAACAGCTTAACGCCCCTCCAGGTTCAGGTTCCTCGGAATAGAAAGTACGTCATACTCATCTGCGGACCGCATCCGTTGGGGCGTTCTGTGGGCGACGGGGGCATGGCGAAGGCAAAACACTTCAACGGCCCGCTCCGCCCAAGCGAAGCAGCTACAGTAAATGCCCGTTTAAGGTGCGCTCAACGTAATCGTCTCGCCGATTTTCATCACTCGCGGCCGCGCTTTTGACTTCCGGTTTTTCAGTTCACGTTCGAATGCCTCGGGCGTGCCGGTCAGCACGGGAAACGTTCCGTAGTGCATCGGAATTACCTCGCGTGGTTTAACGAGCTTGACTGCTTCCGCCGCACGATCAGGTCCCATCGTAAAATGGTCACCGATGCAAACCAGCATGATGTCGATATTGTGGAAGCGGGACACCAGCGCCATGTCGGAAAACAAATCTGTGTCGCCCGTATGATAAATCGTAGGACCGTCGCGAATCGCGATCACCAATCCGGCGGGATTGCCCGCATAAACCGGCGGTGCGTTTTCCTCCTTGGAAACTCCGGAGCCATGCCACGCGCGCACAAAGGTGACTGCGACTTCACCTCCAGGCAGCGTAAGCGTTCCACCCATGTGTCCGGTGGTTTCAACATCAGCAAGCTCACTCGGATACCCGAGCGTGCTAACGATTGCTGCCGACAAATCGAATGTGGCCACGAGTTTCGCATGTGTGCGTTTCCCGATTTCGACTGCATTGCCGACGTGATCGGAATGCCCATGGGTAACTAAGATGAAGTCAACGCGTTTCAGCGCCGAGACTTCTTCTGTGCCTCTATCGTAAACTGGGTTGGTCAACCAGGGATCGATAAGCAAGACATGGTCGGTAGGCGTAACGATCTTGAAAGCCGACTGACCGTACCAAGTGAGTTGCGTTTCCATGCTCATCATCAAATCGAAAAGAGCTTCGGCGGCAAGCGAGACGAGAGAAAAAATGCGAAGCACAAATGGCGAAGGAGATTCGTCATTCGACATTCGTGCTCCGTCATCTTAGTTGAAGCGCCGTGAACCACGAACACGCGCATGCACACATTTCGGCGAGCGATGTGCGCATGGCAACACTCATCGCGCGCTCGCGCCGTTACAATATCACCCCGGCAATTTCGGTACGCCCATTCGAGGCACTTGCCGAATCCATTGCCTACCAGCAACTGAATGGCAAGGCCGCCGCCAGCATTTGGAAACGCGTGCGTGCGCTTTATCCCAGGAGGAAATGGCTCGATCCAGAAAGAGTTCTTGCGACACCCGACGATGCTCTGCGCGCCGCCGGCCTCTCGCGAGCCAAAATCGCTGCAATAAAGGATCTCGCCGCGAAAACCCTTGAGGGAACGGTGCCATCGGGACGCGTCCTTCTTGGAATGAGTGATGACGCAATCATCACGCGTCTCACACAGGTGCGCGGGATTGGTCGGTGGACAGTCGAGATGCTTCTTCTTTTTGATCTGGGACGTCCTGATGTCTGGCCAGTGGGCGACTACGGTGTGCGCAAGGGTTTCGCCAAAACTTTTGGCCGACGAAAACTGCCCACGCCCAAACAACTGATGAAGATCGGCGAAAAATGGCGTCCGTATCGCTCAGTTGCAGCTTGGTATTTTTGGCGAGCACTAGATGCTCCGGGAAAGATAAAAAGTTGAAAAGATCGCAAAAGTTACAACGATTAAACGCTATCTCTGTGACCTTAACGATTGACCTTGCGCTGCGCACTGCGCCTCGTTAGAACGAGCTTATTATGGCAATGATTCACGTTAATCGAGGCGCAACAAGTTTGGGCGCATTTTCCGAAGAAGAGATTCGCGAAGGCCTGCGCACTGGTCGCTTCGCTCCCACTGATATCGGGTGGCGCGAAGGCATGGCGACTTGGCAGCCCCTCTCGCAGTTCCCAGAGTTGACAGCGGGTGGCCCGACGGCACCGCCTCCGCAGACTGGCGCAACCCCAGTAGCAGCACCCGTGGCGTCCCGCAGCGGTCTGCCGTGGGACGAGCGGCAGACCAAAGGATTTTTTAATGCATTCGTAGAGACGTTGCTGATGGTGCTGGGAAAACCGGGCGTGGCGTTCACGGCAATGAAACGCGAAGGAGGCTTTGGGGAACCGCTTCTCTACGTGATAGTCGGCAGCAGTTTCGGAATCATCATTTATTTTCTAATAACACTTCTTCTGCCATCGGCGATTCCATTGGGTGATCGACATGGTTTGGGCCACTTGGTTGGCGCGGGAATTGGATCCATTTTTATGATCATTTTGGCCCCGGTCTTCGCGGCAATCGGCGCCTTCATCGCTTCAGCGATTTTCCATGTTTGTTTAATGATCGTTGGCGGGGCCAAGCAATCGTTTGAAACAACGTTTCGAGTTGTTTGTTTTACCGGTGGCTCCATCGATCCGTTGCTTATCATTCCGTTTTGTGGCGGCGTTATCGTGGCCATTTGGAAAATTGTGCTCTATTGCATCGGGTTGTCCCGCGCTCATGAGACGGATATTGGGCGTGCGGTTCTGGCAGTATTCCTGCCGTTGATTGTTTGCTGCGGCGGAGGCCTGCTAATCGCGTTCATGATCGGCGGATTCGGAGCGTGGAGCGCATCACAGCATTAGCTTCGAAAGTTATCCGGCGGATGCAAGTTCGCGGTCGTCAGCTTAATCCCGGCGAAATCAATTACGAGCTCATCTGGCTGAGTGTCTCGGTCTTCTCGCTTGGCGCCGCAGCGGCCTGGCTGGGCTTCGGTCTGCCGTGGCCGCGCTGTGTGTTTCATGAGCTCACCGGGTTGCCGTGCGCCACCTGCGGCATGACGCGATGTGCGATTGAATTTTTTCACGGCCACGTCTTCGCCGCGTTCAAATGGAACCCACTTGTCTTTGCAATGCTGTGCGGCGTCGCGGCGTATGATCTTTATGCGTTCGCGTCACTCGCAACGGGCGCGCCACGTTTGCGGATTGCGTTTCGTGAAGCGGAGAGGAGATACCTGCGAGTAATTGTCATCAGTTTGCTCGCGCTAAACTGGATCTATCTGCTATTGCACTGGCGCAATTTTTAGAATCAAGGAGTGACGCTTTGCAAACCGTCGCTCCTTGAGGTGGTTTCACAGAAATGCCCTGCGGCATGGACGCCGCCCTGAAAATCGGTGTCCATCTGTGTTCATCTGTGGCTAATTTGGCTCGATGCGAGTTCTGGTCACTGGCGGTGCAGGCTTCATAGGATCGCACCTTGTCGAGAAGCTACTGGCGGGCGGACACCAAGTGGTCATTCTCGATGACTTCAACGATTTTTATGATCCGCAAATCAAGCACGACAACATTGCCGGTTTTGCCGGGCACGTAACGGTTTGTCACGTCGATCTCCGCGACAGCGAATCGGTGCGCAATTTGTTTCATCGTGAGAAAATTGACACGATCGCTCATCTGGCTGCGCGCGCAGGCGTTCGGCCCTCAATTCAACAGCCTCGACTTTATTACGACACAAATGTCACTGGAACATTACACCTGCTTGAGGCTGCGCGTGTAACCAGCATAGAGCGATTCGTCTTTGCGTCGAGCTCATCGGTTTACGGAGCTTCGAAGACGATCCCATTTTCTGAGGATGTACATCTTACCCAGACATTGAGTCCGTATGCTGCCACAAAGGTCGCAGGCGAATTTCTTTGCTCGACCTACTCGCACCTCTACAACCTGCGTGTAGTCGCACTTCGGTATTTCACCGTGTACGGTCCGCGTCAACGGCCGGATCTGGCCATTCATCAATTCACCCGGCGTATTTACGCAGGGCAACCTATCGATCAGTTTGGGGACGGCACTACGCGCCGCGATTACACTTACATTGATGATGTGATCCAGGGAACGATGGCTGCACTCAAGTACGAAGGGCCGCTGTTCGACATGTTCAACCTTGGCGAGAGCGAGACGATTCAGCTCAAAGATTTGATCGCGGCGGTCGAGAACGCGCTGGGGAAAAGGGCAAAAATCAACCAACTGCCTCAGCAAGCCGGCGACATGCCTCTGACTTGTGCGGATATTTCCAAAGCGAGGAAATTGCTCGGCTATAAGCCAACCACGCGATTGAGCGAGGGCCTGCCGCGTTTTATTGATTGGTTTTTGCTCAGCACCAGATGAAGACGTTGATCCAGCGTTTGCCATTCGAGCAACGCGCCTGTTTTATCGCTGGTCAGGCGAAATCTGGCACCACGCTGTTGGTGGCGTTACTCGATAACCATCCTCAACTGCTCGTGTTGCCGGAGGAAACCGCTTATTTTCCTACTGTCCTGACCAAATATGCGCCCCGCGGCCGTCGCGCGCAGTTTGATTATCTCACCAAGCAATCGCTTGCCAACGTGCTGTTCGGCGGCCCATGCAAGTGGGGTAAGCGGAATTACTCGACATTTCCGCGGGAGGAATTTCTAAAGGCGTTTGAGGGTGCGGCATTCGATCCCGCAAATGCGCAGGAGGATTTACTTGTGCTCATGGTAAAAGCTTACGCGGCGACGCTGGAACGGCCGTTGGATACCGTAGCGCGCTGGGTCGAGAAAACTCCGGCCAATCGCAATCACATTTCGGAGATCCTCAGGCGCTTTCCACATGCAAAGCTTCTGGTCACGATGCGCGACCCGCGCGCCATTCTCGCAGCACAAATTGCGCTGGAGAAGACAAGACAAACAGGAAGGTTTTCGACTTACTATGTGATCGCTCATTGGCGGGTCGCCGCCCGGCTCGCCAGACGCGTGCGCGCTGGCGAGGTTCCCGGGGTGGTGGTGCCTTATGAAAAACTGGTCTACGAGCCCGCCAGAACGATGGAAGAGGTTTGCGCCTATCTGGAGATTGATTTCAACCCGGATATCGTGCTGACGCCGACGAAAGTGGGCCAGTTCTGGAAGGGCAACTCCGCCGCGCGGATCAACTTTTCGCAAATCAGCTCAGAACCTGCGACACGGTGGGAAGGTGAACTCTCGGAGGACGAGATCGGTTGGGTCGAATGGCACTGCCGCGATCTTATGTCCGAATTTGGCTACGACCCGAGGCTGACCCGGCGCGAATTACGCTATTTTATGCAGCCGATTCGCGGCGAGCGTCCGCGAGAATACATCAAATCGCGTGCTTATTCACTGCGCGATGACTTGATTCGGCGTTAGCTGTAGGGACGCTGCGCTGCGGCGTCCAAATAGCGATGTCTCTTTCGTCGTTACGCTTGCAATCGCGATGGAAGCGGGCAATAATCTCCGCGAGATGTCGGGAATCTTCTTCGATCTTCCGAGCGTCCGGTTTCTACGACGATTCAGATTTCTTGAACTGATGCTGCAAACGATTGTGGCATCACTGTATCGTTGCTTGAGTGCGCCGGCTCGCGCTTTGAGACAAGTTCATTTCCGGCACGACGAGACGGAGTTTCCATCGGCGTCGCAGAGTGCTTGCAAAAAATTTGACTGGACTCTCGATGAATCGCGCGCCGCGGACGGTGTCCCGAGCTTTTTCGGGGCGCTCCGCCATTATGACAATTGGACAAAGATTAAGGATCAACATGAACTCTTATTCACCCGGAAGACGCCAACGCCGCTCGCGCGGTGGGGGCCGACGCAGAGCAAATCAGGAACGCTTTCGAGACCGGCAGGGAGCAGCGAAGACACAGAAAAAGACATTCTGGCAGCGGGTTGCTGAATTTTTCGGAAACGGCGGAGAGAAAAGGAAAACCGCAGGGCAACCGCGCAATGGTGCGCAGCCGTCGCGACCGGCGCGCAAACCCGAGCGGATTGAAGTCACTTCGCCCCGTCTGTACGTAGGTAACTTGTCCTTCGACGCTACCGAGAGCGACCTTTTCGAGTTGTTCAACGGAGTGGGGCACGTGCAAAATGCCGAGGTCGTAAGTTACCGGCACAACCAGCGCTCGAAAGGTTTTGCCTTTGTGCAGATGCAAACGATTGAGGAAGCCAAACGCGCCGTGGAGGAGTTGCACGACAAGGAATTCCTTGGGCGCAGGCTGGTGGTGAGCGGAGCAAAATCCGACCAGCACGAGGTGCGTTAGCCCACTTTTCGAGGTCTCCCATCCAGATTCTCGCTGTCAGCCGGCTGGCCCGCGACATTGTTGATTTGCACCGGATCGCGCAGGCAGGCTGAGCGCAATCCCACAGTCGCGGCCGCGGCCTACCGCATACCCATCCGAGGACCCCTACTTCTTTATCTCCAAGTACGTCCGCGTTTGCACGTGACTGGTGCCCGGCTGGAGTTCTTCAACTCGCATTTGTTTGAGGAACCAGCGCTTTTCGATCTTCTGCGCGGAGACGACTTCGAATCGCTTCGCCAGCTGCGCGTTCGAGTCAAACCCCTCCATCCGCATCAGCGCCCCGCTCGCCTTGTCGATCCAAAGCAAAATATTTGAATATTGCGATTCGTGCGAGGGCGCGCGCAGTTGTAGTTTCCAGCACTTGCGCGTGCGGACATTTTCTTCGCCCAACACGCGCGCAGTTGGCCAATAGAGAAATTTGAACGCCAGGTCTTCGTACGTCACGCTGGTGCCTCGAATTCTTTGATTGAGCTTCGAGCCCGAGAATTTTTCGGTTCCGGTGTCGCTCACAACATCAAGGCGCGAACTATTCTCGCCGAGACGCAACTGCAAAACCTCATCGGGATTTGTGAATGAATAACGAATCAGCGGGCCGTTTTGCACCAGCCGAAATGGGACCACCACATCATCTTGCCGAAGCTGCCCCTGCAGATCGATGTGCTGTTGTGACTCAATCATTCGCACGGTGGCGAGAATGTCGTTAGCCGACGGCGGCGACTCGGCGGATATAAAATGTGTCGCGAATGCCGCACAAATGACGAATGCCAAATGACGAACGAGGAAGGAATGATAAAGGCGGCATGACAAAGGCCGAATGATGGACAACGAACGAGAGCGTGCGCTGGCCGCTCTGGTTTCGTCATTAGCATTCAATTCGTTCTTCGTCATTCGTGCTTTGTCATTGTACCGAATTTGTTTATTTGCAGCTAACGGTTAAAAGGCTTAAGCGCGGCTTCAATTCCCTCGCATGGACCAGTCTCTCTTTCGTTTGATTAATGGGCAATGGACGAGCCCGGCTCTGGACTTGTTCATGGCGGCGGTGAGCGACAGCGAGATTTGGACGCCGTTGTTTATCGCAATTGGAATTAGCGCACTTTTTCTTGGCGGCTTCAAAGCCCGCGCGTTCGTCATTTGTTTAGTCTTGTCTTTGCTAATCGGAAGCGTAGTCACGAGCGCGTTAAAATCGGGTGTGGATCGCCGTCGGCCCAAACAGGTCGAGACCGTGCGGATGGTGCAGTTGCAAAAGGCGCGTCCGAAATTTCTAACTCTTTTTGAGAAACCGACCATTCGCTTTTCCGGTCCCGCCGATCGCAGCCGGTCGGGACCGTCGTTTCCGTCAGGGCACGTGGCGACCAACACAATAATTGCCGTTTTTTGCACCCTGTTTTATCGCCGGGGTGGCTGGCTCTACTGGTTCGTCACCGCAGCAGTGGGTTACTCGCGAATCTATCTTGGCTCGCATTGGCCGAGCGATGTGATTGCTACTGTTTTTCTGGGCGTTGGTGAATCACTGTTCTTTATCGCCGCGCTCGAGTTAATATGGAGGATCGCGGGACGTAAATGGACGCCGATGTTCTTTGCGCGCCATCCAAGCTTGATTGGCGATCTGAGTGGTAAGGCGCGACCGCCGCGCGCGCCGCAACCGTCCACATGAGCACCACGCGCGCGGTCTGGTTTTTCATCATCGCGCTGACGGCGATTCGATTATCAATGCTAGCGACTACTGATCTGGAATTCGACGAAGCCCATTACTGGATGTGGTCGGAGCGTCTCGCGCCGGCATATTTCAGCAAAGGACCGGCCATTGCTTTTTTCATTCGCGCCAGCACTTCGATTTTCGGCGCGAATGAGTTCGGCGTCCGTTTCTTCAGTCCGGTGCTCGCAGGAGGAACAAGTGTGATCATGTTCTACTTCGCGCGACGTCTGTTCGGCGCGACTGCCGGGTTGTGGGCTGTCATGGCGGTTAATGTCACCCCGATCTTCAATGTAGGTGCCTTCCTGATGACGATTGATGCGTTGTCGATTTTCTTCTGGCTCGCCGCGATGTTCACATTTTGGTTGGCGGTGGAAAAAAGCCCACGTTTCTCCTGGTACTGGCCCTTTACCGGATTGCTGATTGGGCTTGGTTTTCTTTCCAAATACACGAACGCACTAGAGCTTGTCTCGATCGTGTTGGTGCTTGCGCTAGCTCCCCGGCTCAGAAGAGAGTTTGCACACTCGGGTCTATACTCATTGCTCGGCATGTTCGCCATTTGCACGGTGCCGCCGATAATGTGGAACCAGCAACATGCCTGGATCACGCTCGTGCATTTGCGTTCGCGGGGAAGCCTCGAGCACGGTTTTGGTTTTCATCCAGTCGAGGTACTTTCGTTTCTCGGTCAGCATTTCTTGGCGTACTCGCCATTTCTCTTTCTGGGCTTGGCGTGGGGTGTCATCGCAAGTTGGCGACGCGTCAATCAGCAATTCAAGGTGCTGTTCTTGATGTGGTTTGGGTTACCGGTGTTTGTTTTTTATTTGCTTCTGTCAGTAAACAAAGCTGCCGCGCCAAACTGGGACGGACTCGCTTTTCTGGGTTTTGGCCTTTTGGCGATTCATTTCTGGTGGGAAAAACTCGAACGCAGCATCGCGTTACGGCTGGTCGCTGTCGTGGCCTTACTGCTTGGACTCACGATGAGTATCCTCGCGTTGGACACAGATTTGCTGCGCGCGGCTGGGTACCAGTTTAAGCGAGCTGATCCAAGCGATCGGATGCGCGGATGGAAAAGCGCTACGATCGCGCTCGAAAAAATACGCCACGATCTGGAAACGCAATTGGGCGAGAAGCTTTTTCTGATTGCCGACGCTCGCGACCGTGCCTCAGAAATTTCCTTTTATCTACGCGACAAACTAGTCGAAGGCCCGCGTCATCCGCCGGTTTATATCCCAGAATCGCAGGACATGGTAAACCAGTTCTCGTTTTGGCCACGCTATGATGAATTCATTGAACTAAAACCGGGCACGCCGCGGCCAGAGGGTGAAACGTACACAGAAGAGAACGGCATCAACCCGTTCGTCGGCCGTGATGCTCTCTTTATTCGGAGCGGTGAGAAGGCACACGTGCCGCATAGTATTCGAGCTGCATTTCAATCAACAGAGCCGGTAGGAACGATTGAAGTGTCGCGCTACGGAAAACTAATACGCATCTGGCAAGTGTTTCTCTGTCGAAACTACCGAACACTCCCGTTGTAGGACAGAGTCGGGCGAACCGTGGCTGGGGCAATAGCGGATGTCAGCCAGTCTGACTGATTCGGCAGGTTGGCAGCGTGCCAGCCGAGTCAGGCTAGCAGCCTAACCTCCTGCGTGCTACCCTGCGGCCACCGCCTACTGGAAATGCAGCAACTCGCAGTTTCGGTCATCGTACCGATCTTCAACGAAGAAGAGAACATACCGATCTTGCAATCGGAGCTGCACGCGGCGCTAAAAGATCTCGATTACGAAATCATTTTTGTCGATGACGGATCGAGCGATCGCACTGTAGATCGAATCGAAGCTGCACCGAATGTTCGAGTGATCCGGTTTGAAAAAAATGCCGGCCAAAGCGCGGCGATCTATGCTGGTCTCAAGACAGCGTGTGGCGCAACTGTGGTACTTATCGACGGCGATTTGCAAAACGATCCCGCTGATGTTCCAAGGCTTCTTTCTGAAATTGCGCGCGGCGCCGATCTCGTGTGTGGCTATCGCGCCAAGCGCCAGGACACACCGTTGAAGCGAATGACGAGCCGGATTGCCAACGCGGTTCGCAGCCGCTACACAAAAGACGGGGTGCGCGATACCGGTTGCACGCTCAAAGCAATGCGGCGTGAATGTGTTGGCGCGCTCGTTCCATTCAAGGGAATGCACCGTTTCATTCCTGCGCTGGTCAAAGGCGCAGGGTACGGACTTGTGGAAATCCCAGTGAATCATCGGCCGCGCCGGTTCGGCCACAGTAAGTACGGCTTGAGCAATCGCGCGTTGCGCGCGACAGCAGACATGTTCGGTGTGCGCTGGCTGCTTTCGCGGCGATTGAACTACAAGATTCGCGAGTAGTAGGCGCTACTCGATGTCAAAACACGCTTGTCAACCCAAGCGCTCCCGCTAAGCTTGGCCTCCCGCACCGGGAATCCGCATGTCCTTGGCCAATTTACTTTCTGCCGAGCAAATCATCCCAGAGATGAAAGCAACGGAACGCTGGGCGGCGATCGTTGAGCTGATCGATTTGCTGGTTGGTCTTGGCAAAATCAAAGCCGCAGATCGCGACCCGATTCTTACCGCGCTTAGACAGCGGGAGGAGACCATGAGCACAGGCATCGGTTTCGGGATCGCCATTCCACATTGTTCCTCAGACCGACTCGACGAAGTCGTCGCCGCATTCGGAAGATCCACCACAGGCATTGAGTTTGATGCGCTCGACAACGCCCCGGTGAAATTCATCGTCCTTTTCATTGTGCCGAAAAATCAATTTCAGACGCACCTGCGCACGTTGGCTTCCATTGCAAAATTTCTGAACGATCGCTCCGTGCGTGAGAGCCTGGCCGGCGCCACGTCAGCCGACGAAATTTTGTCGATCTTTCGGGATCGTTCCTAGCTGTGGCGGCGGTCTGTGACCGCCGAGCGAATATCGATGCGGCGCTCACAGAGCGCCGCTACAATTTCAGCGATTCTGACCCATGGAAACCTTCCAGTCACTGCTTGCAAGAAAGCTCGCGAGTGCTTTGAAAGAAGCCGGTTTATCGGACGCAGGTGAATTGACGCCGGCAAGCGACCCGCGTTTCGGCGATTACCAGACCAACGCTGCTCTCGTCTTAGGAAAGCAGCGCGGCGAAAATCCGCGAGTTCTCGCGGAGAAAATCGTCGCGCATCTTGTTACTGGCGATGTTTGCGAACGGCCGGTCGTGGCGGGCGCCGGCTTCATCAACTTCACACTGCGGCCCGGCGCGGTCGCTGAAAAGACAATGGAAGTGCTGCGGGACGACCGACTCGGTGTTGCTGAGGTAAAATCGACACAGCGTATCGTGATCGATTTTGGGTCGCCCAATGTCGCCAAACCGATGCACGTCGGTCACATCCGTAGCACAGTGCTCGGCGATGCTCTTGCGCGCGTCGCGCAGTTTCTCGGACACGAAGTGATCCGAGACAATCACATTGGCGACTGGGGCACGCAGTTCGGTATGGTGATTTACGGTTGGAAGAATTTACTGGATCGACAAGCGCTGCAGCGCAATCCGCTGGCCGAGATTGTGCGCATTTATAAGGAGACAAACGAGCGAGCGACTGAGGATCCGGAAGTTCGCCAAGCCTGCCGCCAGGAATTGATAAAGCTCCAGGCCGGCGACAAGGAAAACCTCGACATCTGGAACGAATGCGTCGCCTTCTCAATGCAGGATTTCGAGCGCGTTTACAAATTGCTGGATATTCATTACGACATCCAGTGCGGCGAAAGCTTTTACCACAATCGGCTGCCTGGGGTGGTAGAACGCCTGCTCAAATCTGGCATTGCAGAGATTAGCGAGGGCGCCGTGGTTGTTTTCTTTCGCGAAAATCCCGAACTCGCCGATAAACCATTGATCATCCGCAAGCGGGACGGCGGCTTCAATTATGCCACGACGGACGTCGCCACAATCGATTATCGGATCAACGATTTGAAAGCGGACGCGATTTGGTACGTAGTGGGCGCGCCACAGATTTTGCATTTCAAACAAATTTTCGATATCGCCCGGCGGGAAGGTTACACTGCCGCTCTGCGGCATATCATCTTTGGCAGCATCCTTGGCGAGGACAGGAAACTTATGAAGACGCGCTCCGGCGAGAACGTGCCATTGCGTGATCTTCTCGAAGAAGCCTGCAAGCGGGCACAAAAAATCATCGAGCAAAAGAACCCGGATTTGAGCGAGGACGAGAAGATCGACATCGCTCAGAAGATCGGGATCGGTGCGGTGAAATATGCCGATCTCTCGCAGTACCGGATGACCGACTACGTTTTCTCATGGGACAAGATGCTGTCCCTACAGGGAAATACCGCGCCGTACCTGCAGAATGCCTATGTGCGGATTCGTTCAATTTTTCGCAAAGCTGGCGAATCCGCTCCAAAGATTGATATGCTGGTCTTCGCCGATTCCGCCGAAATTAATCTGGCCAAACGGCTGTGTCAGTTTGGCGAGACTGTTCCGCAAGTGCTCAACGATTTTCGGCCAAATATTTTGACAAATTATCTGTTCGAGGTGGCGAACAGCTTCCACGCATTTTACGAGGCCTGTCCGGTGCTGAAATCAGAGGAACCGGCGCGCAGCTCGCGACTCGCTTTGTGTGAACTGACCGCGCGAGTGTTGAAGTACGGCCTGGGTCTTCTCGGGATTCAAGTGCCGGAGAGGATGTAAGAGAACGCCGAACGCCCAACGTCGAACGTCAAACTCGGACGCTGAATTCGACGTTGGACGTTGAGCGTTGGGCGTTGGACGTTTGCTTCCTGCTGTGAAAAAGGAGCTCCCGCGCATCCCAACCTGCACCTATCGGCTGCAATTCAATCGCTGGTTCACTTTTTCGCAGGCACGCGAAATCGTTCCTTACCTGCACGCACTGGGCATCAGTGACGCGTATGCGTCACCATATTTTCAGGCCAGCCCGGATAGCCTGCATGGCTACGACATCACCGACCACAACAAGCTAAACTCGGCTATCGGCTCAGGCGCGGATTACGAGGCATGGATCGCGGAACTGCACGCCCACTCCATGGGACAGATTCTCGATTTTGTGCCGAATCACGTCGGCATTGGCGACTCGCGGAACCAGTGGTGGATGGACGTACTGGAAAACGGCCCCAGCTCCAGATATGCGCCCTATTTCGACATCGACTGGCAACCCCGGAAATTCGATCTGCGGGACAAAGTTCTTCTCCCAATCTTGAGCGATCAATACGGGCGCGTCCTTGAGCGCGGTGAATTGCAGGTGCGATTCGAACAAGGAACGTTCTATCTGCTGTATGCCGAGCGCAGACTCCCGGTCGCGCCGGGAACGTATCGTCACGTTCTGGAAATTGCGTTGCAAAATCTCGTCGACTACAACGACGAAGGCTTTTACGCGGAACTGCAAAGCATTCTGACCGCGCTCGAATACCTGCCGAAACGCACCGAAACTGATCCGAAGCGGATCGCGGAGCGCACTCGAGAGAAGGAGATCATCAAACGACGACTGGACCGCCGTTGCGTCGAAGCGCCGCAAGTCCAACAGGCGATCGAAAAGGCGTTGGCGCAAATCAACGGAAAACCGGGCGACGCACGCAGCTTCGACACGCTCGATGAATTGCTTAACGCGCAATCCTATCGGCTGGCGTTTTGGCGTGTTGCCGCGGAAGAAATTAATTACCGCCGGTTTTTCGACGTAAATGAGTTGGCGGCGATTCGGGTCGAATTGCCAAAAGTGTTCGACGCCATTCACCGGCTTCTTCTGGATTTGGTGGGCACCGGCGCAGTGACAGGCCTTCGCATCGATCATCCCGACGGTCTTTACTTGCCCGGTGATTATTTCGAAAAGCTCCAGCAGCGTTGCGCGAAAGCGCTTGGGATCGCATTACCCAAAGACGGACGCGCCATTTACATAATCGCAGAAAAAATCCTCACTGGCTCGGAGACATTGCGCAAAGAGTGGCGCGTCCACGGAACCACTGGTTACGACTTTGCGAACCAACTGACGCAGCTGCTGGTCGATTCGGCGGCGGAGGCGGCGATCACAAAGACGTTCCATCGTTTCATGGATCACTCAGTCCCTTTTGGCCATCTGCTGTATGCGAAAAAACTGCAGGTGATGAAACTCGCGCTGGCGAACGACGTCGATGTTCTGGGCAACATGCTCGATCGGCTTTCCGAGCGAGACCGCTGGTATCGCGATTTCACGCTGGAAGCACTTTCGCGTGCGGTGCGCGAGACCATCGCCTGCTTCCCTGTTTATCGAACTTATCTCGTGCCGGATCAGCCGGTGAGCGAAGAAGATCGCCAAATCATCGAGCGCGCGATCAGCGCAGCCAAGCGCCGAAACCCGTCGATGGACGAATCGATCTTCAATTATCTAAGTGACGTGCTGCTTTTTCGTTTTCCACCAAATCTCGATGCCGCCGGGCGCGCGGCGCACACGCATTTCGTTTTGAAGTTTCAACAAACAACGGCACCGGTCATGGCGAAGGGACTGGAGGACACGGTCTTTTACATTTACAACCGGCTGACAGCGCTAAACGAAGTAGGCGGCGAGCCGCAACAGTTTGGGATCAGCGTCGAGGCGTTTCACGAGCGCAGTCTGGATCGGCAACGAAATTGGCCGGCGACTTTGCTGGCCACCTCGACACACGACACAAAACGCAGCGAAGATGTGCGTGCGCGAATCGTGGCGATTTCCGAAATCCCGGAGCTTTGGCGACGCTCGCTGCAACGGTGGCACGTGGTGAATCGCCGTTGGAAACAACTGATCAATGACTTGGAAGCGCCGGACGCGAGCGAAGAATATTTACTGTACCAGACTCTGCTAGGCACCTGGCCCGTGGAGGCGAACGGCGACCCTAAAAACATGCCGTCGCCGGATTACGTCGAGCGGATTCAGGCTTACATGGCGAAGGCGCTCCATGAAGCGAAGATCAACACGAGCTGGATCCAGCCAAACGAAGAATGGGATGCAGCGATGCGGGATTTTGTCGCGAAGATTTTGGAGCCGGCGACGCGAAATAAGTTCGTGCCAATTTTTCTGCCGGTCGTGAAGGAGATTGCGTGTCTCGGCGCCATCAATTCGCTCACACAAATATTGTTGAAGCTGACCTCCCCCGGCGTACCCGACATTTACCAGGGTAACGAGATTTGGGATTTTTCTCTGGTCGATCCCGATAACCGGCGCCCGGTCGATTACAAAAGACGCCACGACATCCTCGAAACATTGGCGAACGCGACGACCGAGCAAATGATGCAGGGCTGGCCAGATGGCCGGATTAAATTGTTTCTGACCCAGCACGTGCTGCGATTTCGCCGCGAGCACCCTGACCTTTTCCAGCGCGGCGAATATCTACCGCTGCGCCTGAGCGGAACCTTTGCGGAGTGTTGCGTCAGTTTTGCCCGACGCATCCGGGATAAATGGATTGTTGTGATCGTGCCGCGACTCTCTTCGCGCGTAGGTTTTCCGCCCATTGGCGAGCGATGGAAAGATACCGCAATCGAACTTCCTGAAACGTTTTCGCTGAAACGGGCACACGATCTATTCACGTGTCGCCCAATTTGTTTAGGGGATCGACAAGTGAAAATCGCCGAAGCGCTGTCGATCCTTCCGTTTGCGGTGATTACGAATCTGTAGCCGCTTCGCTGTGCGAAGCGCGACGCTCAGGTGAATAGCAATCGTTCGCAACGTCGCCCACAGGGCGACGGCTACAACTTGCGCGCCGAGCCTTGGAAAACATCGATAAGCCAGTTCGCGAAATTGCCGAGGTTTGTCAGCAAATCTGCGCCGAACGCGGCAAAGGTAATTTGTGACGATGCGAGAATGAGCATCGCGCTGAGCAATAACAGGTTCATGAGATAGATCACCACTAGCGAAAAAAATGTGCCTTGATCGCTGAGGTCGGTCTGATTTTTCGGGATCATCCAGCACGTGAACGTTAAATGGAATGCCCATGTGGTGCCGATCACGGCATAAAGCAATCGCCCATACGGCTGCACGTTTACAAAAAGGCTGAGCATGCCGTAGACACCGATCGCGAGAATGCTGTAGATCGGGAAAAAATAAGGCGCCAGCGCAATCCAGAAATTGGCCTTGCTGGTAACGACGTGTCCGCCATCACGGCTCACACGGAATCGGCTGACGCGTCCGCCCATCAACCATACCCAGAGCGCGTGTGTTAGTTCGTGTCCGAAGACATAAATTACAATCGGGCGCGCAAGACCGAAGAACGCGATGAGCCAAAGAATTGCACCCAATGAAAAAAACCAAAACTCTTCGCCGGCCCAGAGCCGTTGCGTTACGGTCGCCCGCGCGAACGCGGTAAAGAATGTCTGACTAAGAATTGCGCAGATCGGCAACAGAAAAATCGCGAAAACAAATTTCACCCAGCGCGTTGGCACGGTAAGTGGATCAAACGCCGGCACGACTCGCCTCGCGCGCGCGACATTGCGGACGATTCTTTGAGTGCGGCCGCCTTTACGCCTTCCGCGATTGTTCTTCGATCTTCCCTTTAGTGCAGCCAAAGTTGACAGCAGATTAGGCGGATTTCGGTAAACAAAAGCAAGAGCGAACCACGGATTTCGCGGATGACGCGGATCAATTGTACGGCAGGAGCATCGCCTGCCATGTAGCCAACCGGAGCGGTCGCCCTACCGTAAACCGCGGGCGATCACGCCCGCCCCATGTAGGTGCCGGTACGCGTATCGATCTTGATTGTTTCGCCTTCCTTGATAAAAAGCGGGACGTTAATTGTCTTACCGGTTTCCAGCTTTGCAGGCTTAGTGACGTTGCTGGCGGTATCGCCGCGCAGGCCTTCCGGTGATTCGACGACCTTCAGGCTTACAGAGGCGGGTAACTCGACCTCCACCGGTTTGCCTTCCGCGTAGAGGACCTGCACGGAGAGATTTTCCACGAGATAATCTTTCGCATCGCCGATCAGGTTCTCCTGTAGCGTGGTGGTGTCGTACGTCTCGGGGTCCATGAAATGGTATCCATTGCGGTCCTTGTAACTAAACTCCAGTTGCCTTCGGTTAATCTCGACCAACTCCACTTTGTCAGTTGACCCAAAGCGCACATCGGCGCTCTTTCCGGTGTTTATGTAGCGGATGATCGCCTGCACGAACGCGCGCAGATTCCCCGGCGTGCGATGATGCACTTCGAGCACAATGGCGGGGTTGCCATTGTATTTAATGGCCATTCCTCTGCGGAGATCATTAGCTGCAGGCATGGGAGTGTGAATCGTTCAATGGTTAAAAAGTTGAAGCCTTGAAGCGGGGGACGCGGAGTTTACACGCGCCTTGTGCGAGCGCAACCCGCGAGTCGCGCGGGCTGATGCAAGCGAACGCGCACGAGCCAATCACGGTTTTTGAGGCGGCAATGTGACTCGGCACACATTTCGAAAATATCACCTGCGTACACAACCTTTTATCTAGCATTACGCACGTCTGTTTCTTGTCCATTAACCGCCTGCCAACGGCCGTCACGATACACGAACACGTCCGTAAAGACGTTCCGAGCGATCTCTTTTCCGTCGCTATCTTTCCTAACGACTGAGCCATTGGCAATTCCTGTGTCTCCGTAAACGCGAACGTCGAGCCGGTCGAAAGCGAATCGGAGATTCGCCGGAGGCGGGTGCGTCGTCATCCAATCGATGTGTTGCGTCTTATTCAAAAAATCGCCGCTCGGCACCGGGTGCACAAAATCTGAAGCTAGGATACGCTCAAGCGTTGCAGCGTCCGTTGCGACTAGCCATTCATGCTCGAGTGCAATCAGCGCCTTTCGATCGCTTTCCCGTGTGCGCTGCGACGAAGAATGTCGCGCAGGAGAGCACGACAAAGCTACGAGCGAGCACGCTACAACGAATATTTTCAACAGAATTGGCGACGACACGACATGCTCGTTTGTCATGGCTCCGCGGCCTGGGATTTTCGTTTCCTGCTCGGATTCGCTTTTTCAAGGAACGCCGCCACTGCAGCCGTGTCGAAATAGAACATCTTCGCTCGCGCTAACTTTCCGTTGCGGACTCGGTATAAACCCAGCACTTCGCCATCAAATCTGGCTCCAGAGGAACTTATTCCGCGTTGGCGCCATTGGACAACGACATCATCCTCGTTAGCTGCAACGACACGTGGATCCATCTTCCGTTCCGCTTCGGTCGGCTGCAGCGGCTCCCACACTTCGCTCCAGCTCGGCCGCATTGGGCCAGGTCCGGGCGTTTCTCCGCCATAAGGTAGTGAGGCCGGCCAGTGAATCTCAAACTCGGGATCGAGAAGCGAATTAAACTGCTCGTCATCCTGTCGCTCGATCGCGTCGAAGGCCGCGAGCACGACTTTGATGTTTTCATTTTCTTTCATAGCTGGCTCACTAACGCAGGCATGACTTTCGGAATTGCTATTGTCGGGCGGAATTGTGTCCGACGCGCTTGCCCTATAATAGTTTCAAGCGCGTCAGATCCTGTGAATCGACAATGCCTACTGGTATGTTGTCGTCATCGATCACGACGAGATCGTCGATGCGATGGCGTTCCAGCAGGTTAAGAACTTCGACGGCGAGTTTGTCTTTGTGCACCGTAACTGGATTCAACGTCATCAGGTCTGCGATCAGTCGTTCGCCGATCCTTGAATCAGATTGGAAATGCCGCACGAAATCGCCGTGCGTGAAGATACCCAGCAACTGCTTATCTTGATCAATAACGACCGCAGCGCCAGCGCGCACGCTAGTCATTGCCTTTAGCACGTCGCGGATCGGAACATCCGTAGAAACAATTGCCATCGCCTCGCGCGGCCGCATGATTTGATGCACGCGCATCAGCATGCTGCGGCCGATCATTCCGCCAGGATGAAACTTGGCGAAATCTTCCTTGTTAAAGCCGCGTGCCTCCAGCAACACCATTGCCAGCGCATCACCCAGCGCCAGCATCACTGTTGTGCTGGAAGTCGGCGCCAGGTTCAGCGGGCAAGCTTCCTGTTCGATGTTTACGTCGAGACAGACGTGAGCATTTTGCGCGAGGACTGATTTCGGATCGCCGCACATGGCGATGATCTTCACTTGGAACCGGGCAATAGCCGGCAGAATCCGGACGATTTCTTCCGTCTCGCCGCTAGCGCTTAAGGCGAGCAGCACATCTCCGTCGGCAATCACGCCGAGATCGCCGTGCAGCGCATTTGAGGAATCCAGCACCACCGCAGGCGAACCAGTGCTGGTGAGAGTCGCGGCGATCTTTGCGCCGACGTGTCCGGATTTTCCGACGCCGACGACAACGACCTTGCCGCGCGCATTCGCCGCTTCCATGATCAGCTCGACTGCGCGGGAGAAGTTTTCGTCCAGGCGCGACCGGAGCCGGGTGAGCTCAAAAATTTCTATATCCAGAACGCGTCCGGCCTTTTCAAGATAGTCCATCGAACTATATAATGTGAGGAAGGCGTGGTGCGGGCAAGAATTTGCACGCCTCCGAGCGAAAGGAAAAAACATGAAAACATTAATAATCGCAAGCATAGCCGCGCTGGTGACAACCGCTTCGGCACAGGAATTCAGAGCCCCGATTGGGCCGCAGAAACCTGTGCGCGCGATGGCCACCCCGCCGCCACTACTGGAGCGGCCCGCGGTTGAGGGAGTTGTGCCCCGAGCATTTGCTCCTGGTCGTAATCCACTCCAGATGCTTAATCCGTGGGCGCCGGCCCGTTATGGAACCTGGGTGGACAGCACATCATTCGACCCGAACATCCCGGGAAAATGGAAGGGGATTAAACTCTTCGAAATCATTTTTTGATATTGGAAGACAGCATGTTCCGTCGGATTCGCGGCCGCGTCGTCGCGGCGCGTGACCTGTCATACCGGAGCGCTCGCGTAGCCGGTTTCGAAGTTTAGTCTTGCGGAAGCTGACAAAAGAATTTTGCCAGTTGCGAGCGTACTCCTTGAAACGAAAGCCGCTTCACTGCGCGCTCCTGTGATTCTCTCACAGTGGCTGCGCGAAAATCTGCATTTTTTAACAAATCGAGTGCTATCGAAGTGATCTCGCTAATTGTCCGGTGCTCACCACAGGTTTTCGAGAACGCAATTCGTTCGATTGCACCGTCGCCGCCAACGCAGGGGATTCGGCAGAAAAGAGCGTCGCCTGCGACCTGGCCCGGCACATGGCTGCGGTCGAGCTGCAAAACGATCTTATGTCTCGCTAGGTCGCTGAGATAATCCCGGTACGGCTTCCATTTCTCTATCAACCGAAGTTTGCCGTCTGGAAACTTTAGCTCGTCGAGCAATCGGCGCCCCTTGCGGCCATCGAGATTAACGACCGTCACAGGTTCATCTGTCGCGTCGCAAAGCTGGCGCGCAACCAAAAGCGCCGCAAAATGATTGCGCGATGGCACGTCCCATTCGCGCGTGCCGACGAAGACTCCAGATTGTTCAGTTGGTGGCACAGACAAATTCCATTGTGGGTCATCGACGGGATAGGGTGTCGGGATAAAGGCAACCGTCGCGGGGTTTCGTGTCGAGCGGACGCGTTGATAGATTTCTGCGGCTTCCGGGGTTGTGGCAATGCATCCATCTGCTTCCGCCACAATTTTTATAAAGCGCGCTAACTTCGCGCGGTCGCACAACTGTTGCGCAATCTGGTGTAGCCCAGTCTCCTTCAACGAAACGGCGACCGTGCGATGATGTTTTTTTAGATCAGCTAGGGCACGCTCTGACGTGCGAAAATCGCTGCGCAAAAGAAGAAGGACTGGCGTATCCTCCGCGATAGCGCGGCGCGGATTGAAATGGAAAGCTCCGAACGTGCACGCGGCAAAGGCATGGAAGTTGGTAGGCGGATGCGCGCCTTCGCCTCGAGCAGGCGATGCATCAAAGTGTTGTTCCGGGTCGCGTCCCGCGGGATTCAGAACAGTCAACCGAAAATGCTCCGCGTTTTGGGACGGCATCGATTAGCGGGTTGCCAGCTTCACCGCTTACTCGTCAACATTGCCCGGCGGCGGTACCGCAGATCTCAGGGGCGTCTGATCTTCATCTTCCGGGTCGCGAGGTTGGACCGGTATCGCGCGTCGGATCTCGAGTAGTCGCTTTTCCTGCGGTGCGACCGGGATGGCCTTCCTTATCGGTTCAACCGGAATCGCTTTCCTGATTTCTGACGTGGACTGTGTCGTCTGAGTGCTGGACCCGTTTCGCTCCTCAGCGTTGCTTGCCGTTTTTACTTGACTCGCGACCGTTACTTCCTCGGTCTTTTGATTGTCCGCCGTCTGTGTTGGTTCTTGCGGCGCTGGCTCGGGTTTGAGCTTTGGCTTGAGAGAATTGTACGGGTCTTTGTCGGCTACAAGAGTCGGACTCCTGATTTCGATTGGAGCGACTTCGCTCAGATTTACAGCCAGGGCAGCACGCGGCAAATCACTGGAAGAAAACTCGCGGGCAAGACGTGCGCGCGGCTCACCATGCACATTGCACGACTCAGTGGGCGCTTGTGACGGTGTCGCAATCTCCGTGTAAGTGGTGCGCCGCTGAACCGTGTCGCCGTTCGCCGTTTTGACAGTGTCATAACAGTTGTCGGTCGCCAGCAAACCAGACCTCGAGCAAATCTCGATCTGCTTTAGTCCGGCTGGCTCCTTAATTTCTCGCGGCGGATAACTCTTGCCGGCGGCATTCATAACATCGACCCAAATCGGCAGCGCGAGCTCGCGCCCAAAGGCTCCGCGATAAACTCTTTGCGGCTTGTCAAAGCCTGCCCAGACGGCGCACGTGAAATTGGAATCGTATCCCGCAAACAACGCGTCAGTAAAATCGTAAGCGGTGCCGGTTTTACCCGCAGCGGGCATTTTTTTGAGACCAAATTGTGTAAAAGCAGCTTTGCCCGTTCCCGATTGAAGCGCGTCCGCGAGGCAGGAATGCACTTCGTACGCAGTCTCAGGCTTGATGACCAGTTTCCGAATGCTCTCCTGCTTCCCATCCCAAACCAGGGTTCCATCCTTCTCTTCAATCCGCTCCAAAATGTGCGGCGTATTTGGCCGCCAGCCGCCATTTGGAAATATCGTGTATGCGAGTCCAAGCTCAGCCAGGGTCACCTCGCTGCTTCCCAGAAATGTGGCTGGATAAGGACGAAGCGGCGAATGAATGCCCGCCGCGGAGCAAAGCTGCAACACCGTATCGACTCCCGCGTTCATTCCGACGCGGATGGTTGCCCCATTTTTTGATTTGGCCAATGCCTGTCTCGCCGTCATTGCGCCTTCGTAACGGTTCTCGGTGCTTTCCGGGCCCCATTCGCCAAGAATTCCCGTTGTGCCCCCGATCATGACTGCGCGATTATCCAGTGGCGAATCTTCCACTAAGGACCCGGCATACATACCCTTCTCGAAAGCTGCCGCATAAACAAACGGCAACATTGCAGTCCCAGCGGGCCGCCGAGCTTGTAGCGCACGGTTGTATTGGTTGTGCTCAAAATCGCGGCCGCCTACCAGCACCAAAATATCTCCGGTCGCGTTGTCGAGGCCAATGACTGCGCCCTGCAGATACTCGGGCGCAGGCTGATCAGACATTGTTCCGTTCGCCTTGGCCTTCCGAAACGAGGCCGCGTAAGCGGAGTAAGTCTGATGATTATAATCGGGATGCTGCTCGACCGCTTCGAGGTGAGCCCGGAGAGAATCCTCTGCTACTTTCTGGAGGTCCACATCGATGGTGGTGTGAATACGAAAGCCTTCGTTCATCGCGCGATCCCATCCTACGGCGGCGATCACCTGCTGGCGGATATAATCGACTGCGTAGGTTTGCCCTTGCGCGTTTTGCCGGCTCCCGATCACGATCTCTTCCGCCCGCGCAGTGACACATCGTTCGCGGCTAATGAAGCCCAGATCGCGCATCCGATCGAGCGCGTAGTCGCGCACCTCGCGCGAATTGGCGCGGTCGCTCCACGGCGATAATCTATTTGGGCTTTTGATCAGACCCGCGAGGGTGGCGCATTCCGCCAGTGACATGTCATGTGCGGACTTGCCAAAGTATCCTCGCGCGGCCGCTTCCGCACCGTATAAGCCCCCACCGAAATAGATCCGGTTCAAATACAGCTCCATGATTTTTTGTTTGCCGAACTGCTCTTCGATTCGTTGCGCAAGAAAAATCTCGAGCAACTTGCGACGGAACGTTCTTTCTTTGAGCGAAAAACTATTACGCGCCAATTGTTGCGTAATCGTGCTTGCGCCCTGGCGCACGTGGCCGGCTGTCACATTTTTCAACGCCGCGCGAATTATCCCGAGCAAATCATACCCGTGATGCTGATAAAATTTTGCGTCCTCGACTGCGACGACTGCGTTGATTAGATCAGGAGACAACTGCTCGTAAGGAACCGTCTCACGGTTCTCCACGTAAATTTGCCCAAAGATCTTGCCGTTCCGATCCAGAATGACGCTCGCCGATTCCATCTGTTCGAGCTTGTTTAGATCGAACGTTCTGGCCTGCGCTTTGACGTCGGCCACTAAACTAGAAACGTAAACAGTTACAAAGATCGCCAAAACCGCAGTTGCGCCGATCGGAAGATAGAACCACGGCCTTAAATACCACGGCGGCCGAAAACGGAAGCCGGGCGGAGGCCTTAAATATGTAGTAGACGGTCTCAAACGAATGGAACGACTCGGTCGCGCAACTTAGGTCGTTCAGTTGACGATTCAACGATTTAACGATTTACCCGTCGCGCCGCAGTTTTAACGTATCCGGGAGCCTTAGGAATGAATTCCGGCGATCCCAATCTCATTCGATGTATTCGCGCTGAAATCGAGAAGCAAGGGCCCATTTCATTTGCGCGGTTCATGCACTTGGCGCTCTACCATACGGATTACGGATATTATTCGTCTGGACGCTGCGCGATTGGACGCAAAGGCGACTATTTCACTAACGTCAGTGTCGGCCCGCTTTTTGGGCAGCTGTTAGGCGCGCAGTTTGTCGAAATCTGGGACAGCCTCGGCAAAATCAACAATTTCGTGATTGTCGAACAGGGCGCACACGATGGGCAGTTCGCGCGCGACGTTCTCGAATACGCGCAAGACCGCGCGCCGCAATTTTTCGAAGCTTTACGGTACCGAATAGTCGAGCCATTTCGTGTTTTGCAAGAGCGGCAATCGCAGACTCTGGAGCCTTTTCGCGAAAAGATCGACTGGAGCGAGTCGCTGCAGCCATTCGTCGGCGTTCATTTTTCCAACGAACTGCTGGACGCGATGCCTGTGTGCCTGATCAGCGGCGGTATGGAAAAGCTTGTCGATCTGAACGGCGACAAGTTGGTGTTGATCGAGCGCCCGCTTTCCCAAGGAGGGGCTGCTTCTAAGCCGACGACGCATAGATACGCTTTCAATCAATCAGTGCTTGGCTGGGTTGATGACGTCGCCATGAACTTGCAGCGCGGCTACGTTATCACGATTGATTACGGGCATCTTGGCGACGAATTTCAGGCGAACGTTCAAATGCGCGTGCAACATCGAAATCTCGATTCGCCATTCGAGCAGATAGGGCATGCGGACATCACGATGCAGGTGGACTGGTCGAGCATTGTCGAACGCGCGCAGGCAAACGGGTTGCGTGTCGCCGGGTTCACCGACCAACATCATTTCCTGACCGGAATCATATCTGAAATTGGTAGGGATCCCTCGAATCAATCGCTCCTGTCTGATTCGCCGAAGACGACGCGCGAATTGCAAACTCTGTTGCATCCGGAAATGCTCGGTCGTGCGTTTCAAGTCCTCGCGCTCGAAAAAAACGTCGATCCCGGGGCGCCGCCATTGGCAGGCTTCAAATTCGCACGTGACCCGCGCGATGTGCTGAGAGTCGTTCGATAAGTCATTGTAGGCGTCCCTGTCTGCTTGCATGCGCGATTTATTTTTGCGATGACTTCTTGAATGTTTTCCCTCCTTTCGAAATGGCCGCTTGTGCGGCAAATCCGCGAACGCAAGGACGGCACCGGTCTTGAGTCGATGTCAGACAAAACGCGTGCGCTGCACGCTAGGACCGATGACGCGCATGTGGCGCGGTCGATTTGTCCTTACTGCGGAGTCGGCTGTGGGCAGCTCATTTACCACAGGGACGGAAAGCTGATTTCGATCGAGGGCGATCCGGAGTCGCCGATCAGCCAGGGCAATCTTTGTCCGAAAGGTGCCGCATCGTACCAGCTGCTCACGCATTCGCGACGCGAATTGAAAGTGAAATACCGCCCGCCGCGCGCCAAGGAATGGACGGAGATGTCGCTCGAGCGCGCGATGGACATGGTGGCCGAGCGCGTTTGGGAATCGCGGAAACGCACATTCATCGCACAGGAAAATAGATCGACCATCAATCACACGACGGCGATCTGTCATCTCGGCGGCGCCACTCTCGACAATGAAGAAAATTACCTGATCAAAAAACTTTTCACTGGAGGCCTGGGCATGGTCTGTGTGTCCAACCAGGCCCGGATATGACATAGCAGCACGGTGCCCGGTCTGGGCACCTC
>Ga0137403_10001918_pt1 | contig 25899 bp, 23 predicted proteins | sample CZOMad2_1_16fung_FD_122057 | JGI IMG/M metagenome (GOLD analysis project Ga0137403, IMG submission 122057) | Vadose zone soil fungal communities from Angelo Coast Range Reserve, California, USA - CZOMad2_1_16fungal (Hybrid Assembly) | ecosystem: Environmental > Terrestrial > Soil > Vadose zone... | reverse complement strand
CCTTGCCCACCGGCGAGCCCGCCACACCAGCGGCCCAGATCACGGTTCGGCTCGGCACGTGGTGCATCAGCTCCACGTCGCCTTCGCGCGACTCGTAGCTCACGCCGCGTTCGTCGATGGCGGTCACCTTGCAACCGGTTCGCACATCCACGCCGAGCTTCATCAGCTGCTCGCGCGCTCGTTGCGACTGTTGCGGCACAAAGCTGCCCAAGACGCGATCGGACCCCTCCAGCAGCACCACGCGCGCCAGCTTGGAGTCGATGCGCCGGAATTCCCGCGGCAAGGTGTGACGCGCGATCTCGCTCAGCGTGCCGGCCATTTCGACGCCGGTCGGGCCGGCCCCGATGATGACGAAGCTCATCCAGGCGGCGCGCTGCAGCACGTCCTGGCAGCGCTCGGCGTGTTCGAACGCGCCGATCACGCGCGATCGGATCGTGAAGGCGTCGGCCAGCGTCTTCAGGCCGGGCGCGTGCCGAGCCCAATCGGCGTGGCCGAAGTAGCTGTGTGTCGCGCCGGCAGCCACGATCAGGTGGTCATAGGACAACTGGTCGTTGCCGTCGAGCGTCACGCTCTTGGCGCGCGCGTCGATGCGCCGCACCTCGGCCTGCAGAATCGTCAGGTTGCCGCGCTTCATCTGGCGCCGCAGGATGTGCCGGATGGGCCCGGACACCGCCGGTGCACTCAGGCCCGCGGTGGCCACCTGATAGAGCAGCGGCTGAAATAAATGGTGGTTGGTGCGGTCCACCAGCGTGATGTCGACATCGGCACGCGACAGCGCACGCACCGCTTCGAGGCCGCCGAAGCCGCAGCCGATGACGACGATCCGAGGACGGTGGGAGGTCGAGGGTTTCATGGCGTGAACAGATCCTAACTAGCGGTCTCGCGCCAGCAGATCCTCAGCAGCATAGCTGCGCCAGCGGCCTTGCGGCGTCGTCTTCTCGACATGGTCGCCATGCGACAGGCCATCGTCGCGCAGGATGTTGCAGTAGTTCCAGAGCTTTTGGATCAGGGTGGACGCGTTCATCGAAGGCTCAGTGAGGCGATTTGTTGGAGGCGCTCGAGCACGACGACGCCCCGGATGGGCTGCGCAACGATGCCGGGGAGGGCGTTTTGCATGTCGGGGTGGCCAAGCAAAGCTCGAGTCTGCTGAACGACGTAGGCACGAACCGACGATTCGACTCGCGCCAGTTCATCGGCGAGCTCGGCGCGGCCGTCGATGATCGTGACGATGTCTTCCAGGTCGTGGCTCACGTGCACGTCGCGTTCGCCACGGTCGTTGAAGGCCTCGAATTTGGTGGCCAGAAAGTAAGGCGCATTCAGGTGACGCAAGGCGATGTCCGGTCCGAGTTCGGCCGTCACGGCCGCCGCAAAGCCCGGCCGGTACCAGCGATTCGAGAATCCCATCACCTTTTCGTCGACCGGCACCAGATCGAGCTGCATGCCGCTCCAGAACCAGCGGAACGGCGGTGTGCAGGCCTCCATCGTCTGCCTGAAGCCACGTTCGGCCAGCAAGGGTCGGATGGCGTGATAGCCGGCAAGCGAGGCCACTTCGATGATGGCGTCCACGTCTTCGGTCGCACGTATGCCGGTCGCCGCAGGATCGGTCAACAGCAGGCCGGTGGCGCAACCGCCGACGAACACCATGCGCTCGCGCAGCGGCCCGAGGGCGAGCGCCATCGCCCGCAGCAGTTCGAGGTTGGGGTCAGTCACGGCGGGCCTTCGCCGCCTTTGGCCGCTGCGGCGGGTCGATGAGCTTTTGCAGCCGGGTGATCGCCATGCCACGCTCGCGCGCGCGGCCGGCGCGCACCGCGTCGAACAGCGCCAGCAGTTCGTAGAGTGCCGCATCGCGCAAGGCTGCACCGGGCACGCAGGGGTGCAGTGGCGCGATGCCCTCGCCGCGCGCCGTGCCATGCGCGCAGGGCCACACCAGTGGTTCGTGCCCCTCGGCAAATACCCCCGCGAAGGCTGGCGCGGCGTGGCTCGTGGGCACCCCCCGGCCCACCGGCAGCCGCTCGGCAGCAAATGCGTACTTGGCGCCGTGGAGCGCGAATTCGGCCAGGTGGCGGCGGTTGACCACGGCCGCGCTGTCGAGGTGAGTGCGTTCCTCCGGGGCCTTGCGGGGTCTGGGCACGGTCTGCAGGCCCACCGCGCTCAGACCGGGTTCGCGTGCCACGATGGCGGCGGCCGGGCGGAGCGCAGCGTAGGCTCGCGCGATGCTCGAATCCGTCAGCAAGCCCGCGGCCAGACCGCGCTGAACGGCCGCGTGCGCCTCTGAGGCACTCAGCCCCAGCTCGTGCGCCAAGCGCGCGTAGGTCCAGTGTTGCTCGTCGAGGGCGAGCAGCTTCAAGGCCACGAGGAAGTCTTGCGGTTTGAGGATCATATTCTGTATTCGCAAATCGCGAATACAGAATATAGTGCATCGGTCGGAAACAAGCAAGCAGGTGCTTTTACAGCAGCTCAGGGTGCTGCATCCGGGCGGCATTCTAAGGAGCTGTCGAGCCCCCGGCCGCCAGTTTTCCACGCACCATGTTGATGTGGCCGCGCAATGCATACAGCTCGTCGGCGTAGCTCAGCGGCACCGACACATTCTCGACGCCGGCTTCGATGTCATCGAGCTCTTTGACCAGCTCGGCCGCAGGCCGTTTGCCCTGCGAATTTTCTACCTTGCGCAAGCGCCCGTACCAGCGGAACACGCGCGAGCGGATGCGGAACTGGTAGAGCGGCGGCACCACCCGCGACAGCGGGATCAGGATGGCCACGATGGACACCAGCACCACCCACATGCGGTCGATCAGGTTGGCCAGCCAGAACGGCAGGAAGCGCTGCAACAAGGGCTCGCCCTTTTCGTAAAAGCGCTGGGCCTCGGCGGCCAGCGGCCGATCGGTGTTCTTGGCGCTGGGGAAGTCGCCCCTGCGCTGAAACCAGCCGGCCTGGCCATGGATGGTCTTGGCGGCCTGAACAAACAGCTGCACCAGCGCCGGATGCGTGCCTTTGCGTGCCACCAGCGTGGCGGTGGGCGCCACCAGGCGCACGTCGTTGGGCGGCAGGTCTTGCGCCAGATCGACCACGCCGCGCGGCAGCGTCACCGGCGTGATGAACGGAAAGCGCCGCGCGTACGCATCGGCCTGGGCAAAGTCGAACAGCCTCACACCCGGTGTTTGCAGCAGCATCTGCACCATCAGCGATTCGGGTGCCGAGGCAAACACGACCGCGTCGATGTCGCCCGCCAGGAAACCCACCACCGCGGGCGTCTGCTTCTCGCGCATCAGCGTCAGCGAGCTGGTGTCGATGTGGTTGGCGTCGAGCAGCTTGCGCATCACGTTGGGCACGCCGCTGCCGCGCTCGCCGATGTTGATCCTCCAGCCGGGCAGTTGGGCCAGGCTGGACAAGGTGTAGGTGGCCGGTGCGTCGGGCAGCTTGCCGGTCTTGCCGGTCCGGCTGAGGGGCGACGACGGGTTCGGCAGCAGGCGCTTGGCGGAGTCTTCGCGGTAGAACAGCCACACCGGCTCGTAGAACAGGCTGCCCAGCGACACCAGCGCGTCGTCGTCTTCATCGGCAGGACGCCGGTCGCGTTCATCTGCCCCGCCTTGCACGAAGGCGATGTCCACACCCGATGTCGCGTCGTGCAGCAGCTTCAGGTTTTGGGCGGCGCCGGCGGTGGGCCGCAGTTCCACGGTGATGCCGTGCTGCTTCAACAGCTCGGCATAACGCTTGCCGAACTCGGCATAGGCGCTCTGGTCGGCGCCGGTGGCCAGCACCACGTGCTTGGGCGGCGTCGGGTCGAGCACCCAGTACGCCAGGCCGAGCAGCAACAGCGTCAGGAACAACAGCGGCCCGGCGGTGAGCAGCAGGTCGCGAAACGACAGCAGGGTATTGCGCAGCGCGTGGGTCATGATTTCGGGCTGTGAACACGACAAGAGACAAGGACGGCACGATACCGCGTGATGCCAGCCATGGCCGCACCCATGGAGCGGGTATGCTTTTCCGCTCCGATGCCACGACCTGAAACGACCGATGCGCCTGCTGCTGGTGGAAGACGATCACATGATCGGCGACAGCCTGCGCATTGCGCTGCGCCAGGAAGGCTACGCCGTCGACTGGGTGCGCGACGTGGCCTCGGCCAAGGCCACGCTGAGCAGCGAGCGCTTCGACCTGGTGCTGCTCGACATCGGTCTGCCCGAAGGCGGGCCGCAGGGCAGCGCGGCCGCTGCGGGCGACGAGAGCGGCCTGGCGGTGCTGCGCGATCTGCGCGCTCGCCGCGATGCCACGCCGGTGATCGTGCTGACCGCGCGTGATGCGTTGGGAGACCGCGTCGCCGGGCTGGATGCCGGCGCCGACGATTACCTGGCCAAACCCTTTGAGCTGGACGAGCTCAATGCCCGCATGCGCGCCGTGCTGCGCCGTCACAGCGGGCGTGCGCAGCCGCTGCTCTCGCATGGCGGCGTGACGCTGGACCCGGCCACACGCCAGGTGACGCACGATGGCGTGCCGGTGCTGTTGTCGGCGCGCGAGTTCGCCGTGCTCGAAGCGCTGATGGCGCGGCCTGGCGCGCTGCTGTCGCGTGCGCAGCTGGAAGACCGGTTGTACGGCTGGGGTGAAGAAATCGAAAGCAACGCCGTGTCGGTCTACATCCACCAACTGCGCCGCAAGCTGGGGGCCGAGTTCATTCAAAACATGCGCGGCGTGGGCTACTTCGTTGGAACGGGGGAGCAGACATGATGAGCGGTGGAGCGAAGCTGGTTCGGCCGGGCGCCGGGCCGCCCCAAGCCCGGCCGCGCCCCCTTGGGGGGCAGGAGCGAAGCGACGTGGGGGCTCCATGAATTCCATACGAACACGCTTGTTGCTGGCGCTTCTCGCCATGCTTGCGGTGGTCGCGCTGGTGATGGGCGCCATCACCTACCGCAACGTGCTGAGCGAAACCGAGGCGCTGTTCGACTACCAGCTGCGGCAGATGGCGCTGTCGCTGCGCGACCAGGGCGAGATCGAGCCCGACCAGGCGAGCGCGCTGGCAGACGAGCAGTTCGATTTCGTGGTGCAGATCTGGACCGTGGACGGCCGCAGCATCTACGCCAGCCGTGACCACAACGCCTTGCCGGCCCGGGCGCTGCTGGGTTTTGCCGATGTCAGCGTGGAGGGTCAGACTTGGCGCACTTTCAGCGTTGCCACGCCGATGCGCGTGATCCAGGTGGCGCAGCCCAAGCAGATTCGCCAGCGGCTGGCGGCCCACGCGGCTTTGCACAGCGTGCTGCCGCTGTTGTTCCTGACGCCGCTGATGGGTTTGACGGCCTGGTGGCTGGTGGCGCTGACGCTGTCGCCGCTGCGACGCGTGGCGAACCAGCTGCGCGAGCGTGGCGAGCAATTGCTCGAACCCTTGTCGGCACAAGGTCTCCCGGACGAGGTGTCGCCACTGGTCAGTGCGCTCAACAGCTTGCTGCAACGGCTCGGCAATGCGCTGCACAACCAGCGCGCCTTCGTGTCGGATGCGGCGCACGAACTGCGGTCACCGCTGACGGCGCTGAAGCTGCAACTCGAAACCTTCAAACGCGCCGGCGATGAAAGCGAGCGTGCGCAAGCCACCACGGCGTTGGCTGCGGGCATCGAGCGCGCGGTGCGCATCGTCGAGCAGCTCTTGGTTCTGGCGCGCAGCGAACCGGGCGCCGAATCTGTGGCGATGGAGCGGCTGGACCTGAACGAACTCGTGCGCCAAGCGCTGGCCGACACCGCGCCATACGCGTTGTCGCGCGGCAGCGAGTTCGAGCTGATTGCCGACGAGCCGACCCTGGTCAATGCCGACAAAGCGGCGCTGCCCTGGCTGGTGCGCAACCTGGCCGACAACGCCGTGCGCTATTCGCCGCCGGGTTCGCGCGTGGAGCTTCGCGTCTTCAGCGATGCCGGGGTGCCGACCTTGCAGGTGGACGATGCCGGCCCGGGCATTCCGGCTTCCGAACACGAGCGCGTGTTCGACCGTTTCTACCGCCGCGCCAACGACGGGGAAGAGGGCACCGGCCTGGGTCTGGCGATCGTTCGCAGCATCGCGCTGCGGCACGGCGCGAGCGTCACGCTCGGCAGTTCGGCGCGCGGCGGCCTGCGCGTCACCGTGTGCTTTGTGCAGCCATTGCGTTAGCACTTAACGCCTTAAAAATGCATTAAGAGCGCGCCGATCCGGCCGCCAAAGCGAGACGGCATGGCCGTGTTGTTGTATCAGCGACACATTTTCTGCTGCCGGAGGGCCTTTGCAGGGCTGCCTGCCGGAGGTCGGAAGACGCTTTGGCGCCACCCATGGGCGGCCCTCTTCAGCTGAGACTTCACCGCGCCTGGCTGGCCTGATGAGGCTGCCATGGCCATGGCCCAGGTGCTGGAGCACCTGGCATCCGGCCCGGGAAAACGATATGCCGGCTGTCCATCGCACCTGCACGCCACCGCGAGCCCAAGGCGTCGGATCGGCGCGTCCATACCACACGCAAAACTGGACGGATATCGGTCATATCCACGCTGGGGTCGACGGGCACGCGCCAGTTCAATGCGCAACGTGAGCCGGCATCTGACCACGCTGCAGCGTGTCAGCGGCTCGCGGAGCCCCAGCAGGGGACCTATTCAACCCAAGGAGACCTCATCATGAAGAAATCAATCTTGGCGGCAGCGCTGCTGTCGTGTTTTGCCAGTGCTGGCATGGCCCAAAGCAACGTGACGATCTACGGCATCGTCGATGCATCGATTGTGCACAACGACAACGGCGGCACCGAGAAATCGGTTTGGAGACTCGACAGCGGTCGCAACGCGGCCAGTCGTCTCGGCTTCCGCGGCGCTGAAGATCTCGGCGGCGGAATGAAGGCGACGTTCGCACTCGAGAACGGTTTCAACGTCGACGATGGCACGGCCGCCAACCCTGCGCGGGGCTTCAGCCGTTGGTCATGGGTCGGCCTGGAAGGTGGCTTCGGTGCCGTGCGCGCCGGTCGCCAGGACTCGCCGATGCGCACCGCGTTGAACGTGATCGACCCGTTCGCGAACGCCGGCATGGCGGGTTCCATCGACTTCTTCGGTTACTCGGAGACCCTCGGTGCCGTGGGCACGATGGAACGCGTCAACAACCAAGTGACCTACATCCTGCCGAGCGGCTTGGGTGGCCTGAACGGTTCGGCGGCCTACGTGTTCGGTGAAGCTGCGGGCGGCACCAAGCCCGATTCAGCCTGGGCCTTCAATGTCGGTTATGGCAACGGGCCGGTGGCCGTGCAAGTCGCGTACTCGCAGCAGAATGGCAACCCGAATGGCAAGCTGAATGACCTGATCGCGGGCGGCACGTACGATCTCGGCTTCTTGAAGCTGCACGCCGGCTACCACAAGACCGAGGGCAAAGACGGTGCCGGCGCGACGACGACAGACAACAACGCCTACCTGGTCGGCCTGACGGTGCCGCTGGGCGACTCGCTGAAGCTGCGTGGCTGGTACATCAAGAACAGCGAAGATGCGGCTACCAATGCCGATTCACAGGCCGCCGCGCTGTCGCTGACCTACGCCCTGTCCAAGCGCACCCAGCTGTACACGACTGCTGTCTTTGTCGACAACGACTCGACCAGCACGAAGGCTCCGATCGACAACGTGGCTGCCGGCAACGCTGGGGCCAACGGCAGGACCATCGCCTTCGGCGTCCAGCACAACTTCTGATCGGTTTTTCTCTCTCTCCCTCCCTCTCCAAGGGACAGGCTTGGGTCCGGCCCACCGCATGCGGTGGGCCGGACTTTTTTCATTGCCGCAGGACGGTTCGAGATCAACGCGCCGAGCCCTGCAGCGCCGCGTCGAGCTGCGTCACCAGCAGGAGCAGGTCTTCATGCAGCCGACGGGCCCGGTTCGCGAGTGCGGCATCGGCGCTGGTGGTATTCAGGCCTTGCTCGAAGTCCGCCAATTCGCGCGCCAGTGCCGTTGCGCCAATGGTGTTGCAAGCGCCACGCATCGAATGGCAGGTCGCACGCCAGCGCGCAAAGAGCTCGTCCGAAAGTGGCTGCAAGAAGACCACCGCGCCTTGGGCATAGTTGCCGACAAAGCTGCGCAGCACGCGCTCCAGCATGTTCATTTGTCCGCCGACGTTGTGCAAGGACTGCTTGACGTCCAAGCCTTCGACCTGGGACAGGCGGGCTGCCAACGGACTCAGGTCCGGCGCACTCGACGGTGGTGCCCGGTCAAGCGCCGCGATGCCGCCATCGGGTGCGGCCTGGGGCCGAGGCAGCCACCGAGGCAGCCAGCGCAGCAGGGTGCCGTACAGCAGCGACGGATCGACAGGTTTTCCCACATGGTCGTCCATGCCCGCATCCAGACAGGCCCTGCGGTCCTCGGCGAAGGCATTGGCCGTCATCGCAATGATGGGCATCGCGCGGCCGCCGTGCGCACGAATCTCCCGGGTGGCCGCCAACCCGTCCAGCAGCGGCATCTGCACATCCATCAACACCAGTTCGTAGTGGCGAGACAGCGCCATCTGGACCGCTTTGGCGCCATCGCCCGCGACCTCGACGCTCAGGCCCACCGAGGACAGCAGTTCGCTGGCCATCTCCTGGTTGATCGGGTTGTCTTCTGCGAGCAGCACGCGCTGTCCGGCATGTTGGCGCCGCAGTTCGGCTGCAAGGTCCGCGTCGGGCAGCGATTGCGCAGGCAGGGGTGCGCCTCCTCTGCGCAACACGCGCGCCAAGGTGTCGTGCAGCGCCGATGGCGTGATCGGCTTGACCAGCACCGCGTCAAACCGCGCGTCACGCGCCTGCTGCCACACCGCCGTACCGCTGTCGGCCGTCACCAGGATGGAGGCCGGCATGCCGGCACCCAGGGCGCGTCGAAGTGCCTGCAGCGTCGCGATCCCGTCCATCTCGTCCATGCGCCAGTCGATCAGCATGACATCGAAGGGCTGGCTGGCGGCGGCTTGCGATGCCGCGCTCTGAAGGGCTGCGCTGCCGCTGAGTTGACCGTCCACCTGAAGCCCGAGCAGGGTCAAGCCCGCGCTGATGGCGGCCAGCGCCTCGGGCAGGTCGTCCACCAGCAGCGCGCGCAAGCCTGCCAAGGGGATCGGCGGCGCACGATCACGGGCCGGCGCGGCGCGGCCCACCCATGCCGTGAACCAGAACCTGCTGCCGCTTCCGGGTTGGCTGTCGAGCCCGACCTCGCCCCCCATCAAGACGGCCAGGTGGCGCGTCAGCGCCAGCCCCAGGCCCGTGCCGCCGTGAATTCGCGTGGTTGAACTGTCGGCCTGGGTGAAGGCATTGAACAGCGTGGCCTGCTGCTCGGCCGGGATGCCGATGCCGGAGTCTTGAACCTCGAAGCGCAGTTGCAGGCGTTCGCCGTTCTCGGCGAGCAGTGCGGCGCTCAGCCGAACCCAGCCGCTCTGCGTGAACTTGACGGCGTTGGCCAGCAGGTTGATCAGGGCCTGCGCCAGATGCTTGGGGTCGCCGCGCATGCGGTCCGGCAGGTGGTCGGTGTCGACCACCAGTTCGAGGCCCTTTTCGTTCGCGGCTTGCGCCACCATTTCGAAGGCGCCCGACACCAGCTCGTCGCGCGAGAACTCGATGTCCTCCAGGGTCAATTTCCCCGCTTCGATCCTCGACAGGTCGAGGATGTCGTTGATCACCTGCAGCAGGTGCTTGGCTGCGCCGTCTACCTTGCGCAGCCGGTCGCGTTGCAGCGCATCGTGCGTGTCGCGCGACATCAGGTGCGTCAGGCCGATGATGGCGTTCATCGGCGTGCGTATCTCGTGACTCATGTTGGCGAGGAACGCGCTCTTGGCCAGGTTGGCCGCCTCGGCGATCTCCTTGGCTTGCTGGAATTCTTGCGTGCGGACCTTCACCAGCGCTTCGAGGTGATGGCGATACCGATCGAGTTCCTCGGCGGTCTTCTTGCGCTCGACTGCCGCGCGAGTCACGACAATGCCCATGGCCAGGTCGCTCGCCGACTCGCTGAGAACCTCGACCACGGCTGCGTCGAAGACGTCCGCCTCGGCAGCGAAGATGGTGAGCACGCCCATCACGCTGCCGTCCACCCGCACCGGCAGACTCAGCGACGCGGCGCAGCCCTGGCGCTGCGTCCACTCGCGCCAGACCGTGTCGCCCGATTCGCCCGCGGATTCGGACCAGGCCGCCGCGACGCCGCGGCGCAGGGCCGTGCCGGCCGGACCCAGGCCGGTGTTCAATTCGTCCCAGTTCAGGTTCATGCCGGGCGGCAGGTCTGCCACGGCGCCCCAGGACGCCTTGAAGCGCACCCGCTTGTCGTCTTCGGCATAGCCGACCCAGGCCATCCGAAAGCTGCCGGCCTCGACGATCGCCCGGCACATCTCGTGCAGCAATTCGTCTTCGCTGTGGACGCGCAACAGCGTGCGGTTGCCGGCGGAGAGAACGCGCAGCGCCCGGTTGGTGTTGCACAGCCGGTGCTCCCTGTCTTCGATGACCGCGGCCGATTCATCAAGCGCCTGAGCCAGGTGGCCGACCTCGTCGTCACCGTGCGGCAGGCCGGTGCGAGCACCCAGCTCGCCGGCCTTGTGTCGGGCGGCCGTTTGGGACAGCGTGGTCAAGGGATGCAGCAGCAGGCGATTGCCGCCCACAAGCATCGCAGCCATCGCACCGATCAGCACCGCCACCAGGGCACCGAGACTGACCAGCGCCTCGCGTTGTGCCGGCGCTTCGATGGTCTGCTTGGGAATGGACAGCAGGACCTGATAGTTGCTGCCTGCGGACGTGGTGAGCAGGGGCACATGGGCGACCAATCGAGGCGTCCCGGCCATGCCGATTTCCTCCAGCGAGCCTTCGCCGGATGCGGCCAGCACCTGCCGAGCAATCGGGCTCAGGGCGAGGCTCTTTCCGGTCAACCCTTCGGGGTCAGGGAACCTCGCGGTGACGTTGCCTTGGCTGTCGAGCACCGTCAAGCGTGCGCTGTCTTGCATGTGCGCCTTGGCACGTGCCTGATCGAGCCAGTCCAGGCTGAGCGCGATGTAGAAGACCCCCGTGACGTGCCCTGCCTCGTCCTGCTTCACCTTGCTGACGGTGATCACGGATTTGCCGACGATCTTGCTGACGATCACGTCGCCTACAGTCAATTCGCGGGTCTTCAAGGTCTTCTGAAACCAGGCCCGGTCCTTGAGGTTCACCGCCACACTGGCAGGAACTGCTGTGCAGGCCACATCGCCATTGGGCAAGGCTTTGCCCACCTGCACGTAGACCGCTTCCTGTTTCAGGACCTCGGCGAGGAAGTGCTGGCATGCCGCGGACGAACTGTTCGGCCCCAGCTCAGGGCTCAACATCAGGCTGTTCAGGATCGCTTCGGCGCGCTCCACGATGACTTCCTGGCGCGCCGCGATCAAGCGCACGCTGCCCAGAAGCTCTGCCTTGGCGGAATGGATCTGGTTGTCACGGTTGTGCGCGAGTTGCCAGGCCTGCAGGCCGGCGAGCACAGCGAACATCGTCGCCAACATCAGGATCAGACGCGTGCGCAGCCCGAAGGGAAGAGGGCGCTTCATGGGGTGGGTTTGCGCGGCGGTGGGTCGGTGGTGACCGCGAGGACCGTCGAAGGCATCTTACGCTTGGACTTGCGTTCTGCGGCGCGGCTTGGCATGACCGATATCGCTCAACGGTGATGTCGCTTCGATCCGCGTTGCAGCTCGGCATGCAGGCTGCTTCGGCAAGCCATTTAACGTTCACCTAATGCAGCGCTAACCGAGCCTTAACGGGACGGCCTTATCTTCTGCGTCAGGCGCAAACATCCGCCAACCTCCAGAGAAGGAAACACGCCCATGAAACTCACGTCATTGAATGCCTCGCTCGTGGCTGCAGGCCTGTTGATCGTCGGGACCGCTGGCGCCATCAGCTTGCCTGACTGGATCAAGAGCGAACCCAAGACTCAAGCCCCAACCCAGACCCAAGCGCCTGCGGTGGCCGCAGCGGCCGCCCCCGCGCAGGTGGTGCCCATCGCGCCGATTCCGGCACAAGGCACGGTGCCCAACTACCGTGCCATCGTGGCGCAGGCCGGCCCGGCGGTGGTCGGGGTGACCGTGGAAGGCCTGCACAAGGCCTCGGCCGAAGAAATGCAGCAAGGCCTGCCGCCCGGTGCAGAGAACGACCCGTTCTTCCAGTTCTTCCGCGGTCTGCCGGGACAGCAACAGCGCGGCCGGCAGAACCCGTCGACGCCGTTTCGCGGCCAAGGCTCGGGCTTCATCATCAGCAGCGATGGGTTGATCCTGACCAATGCGCACGTGGTGCGCGAAGCCAAGGAGGTGACGGTCAAGCTGAGCGACCGGCGCGAGTTCTCTGCCAAGGTGCTGGGCTCTGACCTGACCACCGACGTGGCGGTACTGCGCATCAATGCCAAGGGCCTGCCGACCGTGCGCCTGGGTGATCCGCGGCAGCTCGAAGTGGGCGATCCGGTGCTGGCCATCGGCACGCCGTTCGGCTTTGAGCAGACGGCGACGCAGGGCATCGTCAGCGCCAAGGGGCGTTCGTTGCCGGGTGATTCCGTCGTGCCGTTCATCCAGACCGACGCGGCGGTGAACCCCGGCAATTCAGGAGGCCCGCTGTTCGATGGCAGCGGCGCGGTGGTCGGCATCAACGCGCAGATCTATTCGCAGACCGGCGGCTTCATGGGGCTGAGCTTTGCGATCCCGATCAACGTGGCGCTCAAGGTCAAGGACCAGATCGTTGCCACCGGCAAGGCCACGCACGGTCGGCTGGGCGTGTCGATCCAGGACTTGAACCAGTCTCTGGCCGAATCGTTCGGGCTGAAGCAGCCCGACGGCGCGCTGATCGCCAAGGTGGTGCCCGACAGCGCCGCGGCGTCGGCGGGATTGCAGCCCGGTGACGTGATTCTGGAAGTCGACGGCGAGCCGGTGGTGCGTTCGGGCGCGGTGTCCAGCCGCATCGGCCTCGCCAGCCCCGGCGAGCGCGTCAAGCTCAAGGTGTGGCGTGACCGTGCGGCGCATGACATCGAGGTCAAGCTGGGCGGTGTGCCGGACGAGTCGGACACGCTGGCCAACGCAGGCAGCGAGGCGAACGGCGGCAAGCTGGGCCTGGCCTTGCGGCCGCTGACTCGCGACGAACGCCGTCAGGCCAAGCTCGAGCAAGGCATGCTGGTGGAAGACGTCTCCGGCGCCGCCGAACGAGCTGGCATCCAGGCAGGCGACGTGCTGCTGGCCATCAACGGCAAGCCGGTCACGTCGATCGAGCAGGTGCGCAGCGTGATGAGCGGCAAGCCGAAGAGCGTGGCCTTGCTGGTCGAGCGCGATGGAGAACGCATCTTCGTGCCGGTGAGCCTGAGCTGAGCGCGTAGGACAAGGGCGCAATCACGGCCAAGGGTGGAACAGCGGGGCTTCGCGGCCTGTCAAATCGGCTCCTCCGACCGATCGAAAGGAACCGCTATGAAGAACCCCAAGCTCATGTTTGCTTCCGCGATGGTGGCCGGCCTGCTCGCCGGCTCGGCCGCCTGGGCGCAGGATGCGCTGCCGCTGCCCGCTGAAAAGCAATCGGGCAGCGTCGGCTACGTCACCGGTGGTGTGCCCGACGAGCAGCTGCCCGCGCTCAAGGCGGCGCGCAGCTCCTATCCGCTGGGCATCGAGATCTACCAGAAGGCCGGCGCGAAAAGCGAATTCACCTCCGGCGTGCAGGTGCGGGTCATCGACAAGAGTGGCGAGATTGTGCTGGACGCCGTGTCTGACGGCCCGTACCTGTGGGCACGTGTGCCGAGCGGCAGCTACCGCATCGAAGCCACGCTGAAGGACAAGATGGTCGCCAAGCAGGTGACGGTGGCGAGCTCCGGTTCGACGCCGGCGGTGCTGGTGTTCCCGCAAGGCACGGACTAGCCAACCCAAAGGGACGGGCAGTGGCCCGTCCTCACCTCATCCGATGCGACCAAGCAAAAGGAATTCCATGAGCGCCTTTTGCACGTGCATTCTGTTTTGGCTCCGGCCCGCACCTGCGGTGCTTGACTTCGCCAAAGCGAAGTCAGCCTGCGCCCAGACAGCCTGGCGGTCCTGACGGACCGCCGCATCGGATTTCATCCGATGCGACCGAGCAAAAGGAACTCCATGAGTGCCTTCTGCACGTGCATTCTGTTTTCCGCTTCGTCCCAGACGACGGACTGCGGGCCGTCGATCACCTCGGCTTCGACCTCTTCGCCGCGGTGCGCCGGCAGGCAGTGCATGAACAGCACGTCGGGCTGGGCCACCGACATCATGTTGCGGTCGACGCACCAGTCGGCGAAAGCCTTCTTGCGCGCCTCGTTCTCGGCTTCGTAGCCCATGCTGGTCCACACGTCGGTGGTCACCAGGTGGGCGCCTTGGCAGGCCTCGACCGGGTTCTTGAAGACCTTCACACACGAGGTGTTGGTGACACCCGCCACGGCTGCATCGATCTCGTAGCCGCCGGGCGTGCTGACATGGAGCGTGAAACCCAGGATGTCGGCGGCCTGCAACCAGGTGTTGGCCATGTTGTTGCCGTCGCCGACCCACGCCACCACCTTGCCCTTGATGCTGCCGCGGTGCTCGATGTAGGTGAAGACATCGGCCAGGATCTGGCACGGGTGGTACTCGTTGGTCAGGCCGTTGACCACCGGCACACGCGAGTTGGCGGCAAAGGCTTCCAGCTTGCTTTGCTCGAAGGTGCGGATCATCACCATGTCGACCATGCGGCTGATGACCCGGGCGCTGTCTTCGATCGGCTCTGCACGACCGAGTTGGCTGTCGCCGGTGGTGAGGTTCACCACCGAGCCGCCCATCTGGTACATGCCGGCCTCGAAGCTGACGCGGGTGCGCGTGCTGGCCTTCTCGAAAATCATCGCCAGCGTGCGGTCCACCAGCGGTGTGTACTTCTCGTAATTCTTGAAGCGCCTCTTGATGACCGCCGCGCGTTCGAACAGGTAGGCGTACTCTTCTGCGCGCAGGTCCTTGAACTGCAGATAGTGCTTGATGAGGCTCATGCCGGGCTTCATGCGCTCTTGACTGGCGTTTCCGCCAGAAAACTCTTGATCAGCGGGCACAGGATGTCGACGATCTGCTGCGCCTCGTCGGACGTGACGATCAACGGCGGCACGAGACGGATCACGCGATCGGCGGTGACGCTCAGCAGCAGGCCGGCCCGGGCCGCACGGCCGAGCAGTTCGCCGCACGGGCGAGCCAGTTCGATGCCGAGCATCAACCCCTGGCCGCGAATCTCGACCACGCCGGCCACGTCGGCGAGTTCCTTGGCCAGCCCGGCCTTCAAGGCCGCACCCACCTTGGCGGCGTTCTCCAGCAGACCTTGCTCTTCCATGATGCGCAAGGTCTCGACGCCGGCCCGCATGGCCAGCGGGTTGCCGCCGAATGTCGTGCCGTGGTTGCCCGGGCCGAGCACCGTGGCGGCCTTGGGACCGCACACGACGGCACCCACCGGCACACCCGAGCCCAGTCCCTTGGCGAGCGGCATCACGTCGGGTTGGATGCCGGCCCATTGATGCGCAAACCATTTGCCGGTGCGGCCCATGCCGCACTGCACCTCGTCCAGCATGAGCAGCCAGCCACGCTCGTCGCAGATGCGGCGCACCGCCTGCAGGTAGCCGGTGCTGGCCGGATGGATGCCGCCTTCACCCTGGATGACTTCCAGAAACACGGCGACCACGTTCAGGTGGCTGCCGGCTGCAGCCTCGATCGCCGCCACGTCGTTCAGCGGTACGCGCACGAAGCCTTCGACCAGCGGACCGAAACCGGCCTGTACCTTGGGATTGCCGGTGGCCGACAGCGTCGCGATCGATCGGCCGTGAAAGGCTTTTTCGTAGACGATGATTTCCGGCCGCTCGACGCCCTTGTCGTGGCCGTACTTGCGGGCGATCTTCAGCGCCGCTTCGTTGGCTTCCAGGCCGGTGCTGCAAAAGAACACATTGGTCAGGCCCGACAGTTCGGTCAGTTTGGCCGCGAGCTTCTCCTGCAGCGGAACCTGGTAGTAGTTGGAACTGTGGATCAGCTTGCCGATCTGGTCCTGCAGTGCAGGAACCAGTTCCGGGTGCGCATGGCCCAACGTGTTGACGGCAATGCCACCCAAGCCGTCAAGGTACTTCTTTCCGTCGGTGTCCCAGACCCAGCAGCCGCGGCCGTGCGATAGCGCGATGGGCAGTCGGCCATAGGTTTGCATCACGTGCGGATCGGGGCGGTCGGCTGGCGCGGGCGCATTCATGGAAAGACTCCTGACGATGGGCGCGTCGCCGACAAGCGGCACCTGGCGCGAAAAGGAATTTTAAAGGTCAGCCTGAAACGACCGATACCGCAGGGATGGATAGACTCGACACCCGGACGCTTGCGGCAATGTTGCGGCATGGGAGTATCTCGGTGGCTGGTAAGTCGTTTCCATGGGGCAGTGGCATTCCTGACGAAACCAGTGTTTCGCCGGCGACAGACCGCGAAATATTCATCCAGGGCGTGACGCTGGACGGCCGCACGTTTCGTCCCAGTGATTGGGCCGAGCGGCTGGCAGGCGCCATGTCGAGCTTTCGCCCCGCAGGCGCTTCCGGTGGCATCGCGTCATTCATCGGCTATTCGCCTTACTGCGTGCCGCGGCTGATCAACGGTGTGAAGTGCGTGATCGTCAGCGACCGGCTGCGCGAGATCGAAGCGATGGCATGGGATTTCGTGCTCAACTTTGCCAAGGACAACCATCTGAAGGTGACCGGCACTGCGCCCTCTGCCGACGCTGCACCGAAGACCTGAAGCAGTTTTGGAGGTGTCCGAAATTGAAAAGGCCCGCTCAGCGGGCCTTTTTTCTTCCACCCGGAGGCAGATCGATCAGGCCGCAGCGGCCAGCGCCTTGACCTTGGCCGCGAGGCGGCTCTTGTGGCGAGCTGCCTTGTTCTTGTGGAACAGGCCCTTGTCGGCCACGGAGTCGATGACGCTCTGAGCCGCCTGGAACACCTCAGCAGCCTTGGCCTTGTCGCCGGCGACAACGGCCTTCTGAACATTCTTGATGACGGTGCGGAACTTGGAACGCAGGGCCGTGTTGGCGGCGTTCAGTTTCACGTCTTGGCGAGCGCGCTTGAGGCCCGACGCGATGCGAACCGTCTTTTTTGCTTTGGAGGCAGTAGCCATGCTGGAGCTTTGTCTAGGTGGTAGGAAGTCGGCGAGTATAGCAGTCGGGCGCAATTCGAGGCAAACCGAACGGCGACACGTCAGTAGGTGCTACCTATAATCCCGGCTCGGCCCAGCACGCCAAGCCCGGCGTGACAGCGCGATGCCAACAGGCCCCCGCCTGACAAGACCTCCTTCATGAACCTGCTTCGGGCCGCCTCCACCATTTCGCTGCTCACGCTGGTTTCGCGGATTTCCGGGCTCGCCCGCGACGTGGTCGTGGCCGGCGCCTTTGGCAACAGCGCCTGGATGGATGCCTACAACGTGGCGTTTCGCATCCCGAACTTCCTGCGTCGCCTGTTCGGCGAGGGCGCGTTCCAGCAGGCCTTCGTGCCCATCCTTGGCGAAACGCGGGCGCGAGACGGCGATGCAGCCACCGCGCGGCTGGTCGACGCGGTGGCGACAATTCTGTTCTGGGTGCTGGTCGTCACCTGCGGGGTCGGCGTCGTCGCATCGCCGCTGATTGTCTGGCTGATGGCCTCCGGGCTGGCGCAATTCGATGGCGCCGTGCTGATGGCGCAAATCATGTTTCCGTACATCGGGCTGATCTCGATGGTGTCGCTGGCGGCGGGCATTCTGAACACCTGGAAGCGTTTCGTCGTGCCGGCAGCGACACCGGTGCTGCTCAACATCGCGTCGATCGCCGCTGCCTGGTACCTCGGGCCGCAGTTCAGCCGGTGGGGCATAGCGCCGATCTACGCCCAGGCCGTCGGGGTGATGGCGGGCGGTGTGCTGCAGCTGGCGATCCAGGTCCCGGCGCTGCGGCGCATTGGCGCGATGCCGTCGATCGGCCTGTTGCCCGGTGCTATCCGCGCCGCGTGGTCGCACCCCGGCGTGGGGCGGGTGTTGCGGCAGATGGCGCCGGCCCTGCTGGGTGTGTCGGTGGCGCAGATCTCCGTCGTGATCAACACCCAAATTGCTTCTCATCAAGGCGTCGGCGCGGTCTCGTCGCTGGACTGGGCCGCACGCCTGATGGAGTTCCCGACCGGGCTGTTGGGGGTTGCGCTGGGTGTCGTGCTGATCCCGCAACTCTCGGCAGCGAACGGGCGCAAGGATGCCCAGGCCTATTCCGGGTTGCTGGACTGGGGCCTGCGCCTGGTGCTGTTGCTGGCGCTGCCTTGCGCGATGGCGTTGCTGGTGTTTCCCAAGGCGCTGCTCGCGGTGCTGTTCCAGCGCCAGGCCTTTGATGTGGCCGCCGTGGAACAAACCACTTCGGCGCTGATGGGCTACGGCGTCGGGTTGATGGGTCTCGTCGGCGTGAAGATTCTCGCGCCGGGGTTTTACGCCCGGCAGGACACGCGCACGCCGGTGAAGATCGCCGTCGCGGTGCTGGTGCTGACGCAGTTGATGAATGCCATCTTCGTCCCGTTTCTCGGGCACGCCGGGCTTGCGTTGTCGGTCAGCCTGGGCGCGATGGTCAATGCGGTGTGGCTGTTCATCGGCTTGCGCCGCGCCGGCGCGTACATGCCGGAGCCAGGCTGGCTCGGCTTTTCGGCACGTGTTTTCACGGCCACGGCGCTGCTCGGCGGCTTGCTGTTCTGGGCGCAGCGGGCGATCGACTGGACCGGGCTGGTGGATCACCAGGCGCAGCGCATCGGCTGGCTCGCGCTCTGCCTGACAGGGGCCATGCTGCTGTACTTCGGAACCCTGCTGGCGAGTGGCCTGAAACTGCAACAATTCATGCGCCGCGGCTAAACTGTTTTCATGCCGGGCCCCTTGCATTTCCAGACCCCTACCGCGCTCGAATACTTCGCCACGCTGGTGGCTGACGATGCGAGCTTGTCTTTGATCGAGGCGGCCGTCGCCATTGCCCAGGACGAAGAACCGCAACTCGATACCCAGTCGGTGCTGGCCGACATCGACGCGCTGGCCGACCGGTTGCGCCGCCGCTTGCCGTCCGACGCATCGACGCTGCACCGCCTGCGCTTGCTGAACAACTTCTTCTTTCAGGAGCTGGGCTTTGCCGGCAACGTCAACAACTACTACGACATCGGCAACAGCCACCTGAGCACGGTGCTGCGCACCCGGCGTGGCATTCCGATCACGCTGGCCGTGCTGTACATCGAACTCGCCACGCAGATCGGCCTGACGGCGCGCGGCGTGTCGTTCCCCGGCCATTTCCTGATCAAACTGCGCATGTCTGAGGGCGAGGTGGTGATCGACCCATTCACCGGCCAGTCGCTGTCGCGCGAGCAGCTGGATGAATTGTTGCTTCCGTACCGGCGCAGCCATGGGTTGACAGGCGATTTCGACGTGCCGCTCGGCTTGTTTTTGCAGGCCGCGCCGTCGCGCGACGTGCTGGCTCGCATGCTGCGCAACTTGAAGGAAATTCACCGCAGTGCCGAGGACTGGCCGCGTTTGCTGGCGGTGCTGGACCGCTTGGTGATCTTGTTGCCGCAGGCCTGGGAAGAGCGGCGTGATCGCGGTTTTGCCCACGCCGAACTGGGCCATGCCCAGGCAGCCCTCGACGACCTGACGCACTACCTGGCCCATGCCACGGAAGCGCCAGACCGTTCGATGGTTCATGCGCGCGTGGCCGAAATGAAGCAGTCCGGGCTGGATCGGCTGCATTGACGCGGGGCCGGAACGCCGTGTCGACACCCGTAGAATTTGCGACTCCCTGCGTCGCCGTGCCGGAGCGGCCCGATGCATTCAAGGTTGTTGTCGCTGGCTTGGTGCCGGTGCGCCAGGCCTTGCAGGAAGCGACCGTCGAACCCACATGAGGCAGATCCCGCTGGCCATCGGCAACGAACCCGAGCGTTCGTTCGACAGCTTTGTTGTGGGTGCGAACCTTCAGGCGCTGCGCCACTTGCAAGACCTTCCGCCGCGCGCCGCGCCGGTCTATCTGTGGGGACCCTCGGGCGTTGGCAAGACGCACCTGCTGCAAGCCGCCACGCACCGCGCGCAGCAACTCGGCGGGCGTGTCAGCTGGTTCTCTCAGGCCGAGTCGGCGCCTTGGCAATTCGAGGACGGTGACGCGCTGATCGTGCTGGACGCCTGCGACGAGTTCGACGCGATGCAGCAGCAGGCGGCGTTTGCGCTTTTCGTCACTGCGTCCGCCGAAGGCATTCCGGTCCTGGCGGCAGGACGTGTCCCGCCGATCGACCTGCCGTTGCGCGACGACCTGCGCACCCGCCTGGGTTGGGGTCATGTGTTTGCACTCGAGGCGCTGAACGAATCCGAAGCGCGCGCCGCTTTGCGCCGCGAGGCCGACCGGCGTGGTTTGTTTTTATCTGACGATGTGATGGACTATCTCTTGACCCGCTTTGCCCGCGACCTGAAGTTCTTGATGTCTCTGCTTGACCGGCTGGATGAATTTGCACTGGTCCACCAGCGGGCCGTCACCGTGCCGCTGCTCAAACAGATGCTGGCGGAAGAGGGCGGTCGCTGATGCGCAACCTGTGTCTGTTCGACCTCGACCACACCTTGCTGCCCATCGACTCAGACCATGCCTGGGGCGAATTCATGCTGCGCGAAGGCTGGGTCGACGGCGTCGACTTCGGGCTGCGCAACGATGCGTTTTATGCGCAGTACCAAGCCGGCACGCTCGACATTCACGAGTACATCGAGTTCTCCACGCGGCCGTGGCGGCACAAACCGCCTGAGGAACTGCGATCGGCGCACGCGAAGTTCATGCGCGAAGTCATCCGCCCCGTGCTCCGGCCCGCCGCCCTGGATCTGGTGCGCCAGCACCTGGAAAAAGGCGACTTGACGGCCATCGTCACCGCCACCAACGATTTCATTACTGCGCCGATTGCCGAGGCGTTCGGGGTGGCCCATTTGCTGGCGCTTCGGCTCGAGAAGGGCCCGACAGGTAACATCACGGGCCGGATTGACGGTGTTCCGTCGTTTCGCGAAGGCAAGACGCTGCGCACCGAGCAGTGGTTGGCCGATCTGGGCCACCGTCTGAAAGACTTTGAACGCATCAGCGTCTACAGCGATTCGACCAATGATCTGCCCTTGATGGAGTGCGCCACCGATGCCGTGGCGACCAATCCATCGCCTTCGCTCGAAATGACGGCTCGCGCCCGCGGCTGGCGCATTCTTCAACTGTTTTCCTGATGATCAAAAAGTTCATTGACAAGCTCCTGGGCAAACCCGATTCCGCCAAAACGGCCACGCCCCAGGGCAAACGGGTCGAGTTGCCGTTCAGCGAGCACGGCATAGACCTCAATCTGGTCGATCCCAACGCAGTGCGCGTCGTCAAGATGCTCAGCGACGCCGGCTTCGAGACCTACCTGGTGGGTGGCGCTGTGCGCGACCTGCTGTTGGGCCTGCGGCCCAAGGACTTCGACGTGGCGACCAACGCCACGCCCGAAGAAGTGAAGGGCTTGTTTCGCCGCGCTTTCATCATCGGACGGCGTTTTCGCATCGTGCACGTGGTGTTCGGCCGGGGCCGCGAACACGAAGTCATTGAGGTCTCGACCTTCCGCGCGATGATGGATTCGGCCGCAGCCGAACAGGTCAAGGGCAACGAAAAGACCTCCAAGAGCGAACTGGCCGGCAAGTCGCATGTGGTCGACTCGGCCGGGCGCGTGCTGCGCGACAACGTCTGGGGTCCGCAGATCGAAGACGCTGCGCGCCGCGACTTCACGGTCAATGCGATGTACTACGACCCGCAAAAGCAGATCGTGGTCGACTACCACGGCGGCTTCAAGGACGCCAAGAAGAAGGTGCTGCGCATGATCGGCGACCCGGCCACGCGCTATCGCGAAGACCCCGTGCGCATCATTCGCGCGGTGCGTTTTGCGGCCAAGCTGGGGTTTGCGATCGAGCCCAAGACGCGTGCGCCGATCCAGGAGATGGCAGCGCTGCTCGAAAGCGTGCCGGCATCGCGTACCTTCGACGAAATGATCAAGCTGCTGCAGACCGGCCACTCGCTGGCCAGCATCGACGAACTGCGCAAGCAGGGTTTGGTCGGCGCGTCGCGCGGCGTGTTTCCGATGCTCGACGTGGTGTTCGACGATTCGACCCCGAACCCCACCCGGAAAAAATTCGTGGAGCTGGCCCTGACCGACACCGACCGGCGCGTCGGCGAGGGCAAGTCGGTGGTGCCGAGTTTCATGCTGGCCTGCATGTTGTGGCATGACGTGCTCGAAGGCTGGCAACGCTTGAAGAACGCCGGCGAGGCGCCATTCCCGGCGCTGCAGCTGGCGGTGGATGCGGTGTTCGATGCCCGCATCGGCGACATCTCCGGCCGCGGCAAGTTGGCCGCAGACATGCGCGACATCTGGCTGATGCAGCCGCGCTTCGAGCGGCGCCTGGGCAGCGGTCCGTTCACCCTGGTGGAGCAGCCGCGTTTCCGGGCCGGCTTCGACTTCCTGCGCCTGCGCGCCGATGCGGGCGAGATCGAAGCGGAACTGGCCCAATGGTGGGAAGATTTTTCACTCGCCGACGCCGATCAGCGCGCTGAATTGATCGAAGCCGCGCGCGGCAAGGGCAACACCCTGCGCCGCGCGCCATCGGCTGCCGCAGGTCCCGAAGAATTCGCTGCTGTCGAGCCCGCCAGGAAGCGCCGGCCACGTCGACGCAAGCCGCGCAGCGCTGGCCCTGATGCAGGGCCCCCGGCGACGGGTTGAATCGGACCGGGTCGGCCTGCCGTGACGGTGACGTCCGCCCCCGCTTTCACCGAGCGCGATTCGGTCGTGGCCTATGTCGGTCTCGGCGCGAATTTGGGGGATCCGAAGGCCACGCTGTTGGCGGCGATTCAGGCGCTGTCGGCACTGCCGAGAGCCCAGCTGCTGAACGCGTCCCCGCTGTACCAAACGCAGGCGGTCGATGCCGACGGTCCGGATTACCTGAATGCCGTCGCGCAACTGAAAACGGTGCTCTCGCCGCACGAATTGTTGGCGGCGTTGCAAGCGATCGAGGCGCTGCATGGCCGCGTGCGGTCTTACCGCAACGCGCCGCGCACCCTGGACCTCGATCTGCTGCTGTACGGCGACCAATGCATCGCCGCTTCGGATCTGACCGTGCCTCATCCGCGAATGCATGAACGTGCTTTTGTGCTCGCGCCGTTGGCCGATGTCGCGCCGCAAGCCACTGTGCCGGGTCGCGGAAACGTGCGCACACTTCTTGCTGCTGTGTCTCGGCAGCGCATTCGCCGCCTCAATCCATGACCCGCTTTTCCATTCCGTTGCAGGCCGTCCTGTTGCTGATCGCGTCCAACGTGTTCATGACGTTCGCGTGGTACGGCCACCTGAAGAACCTGGCCGACAAACCCTGGTACCTGGCGGCCCTGGTCAGTTGGGGCATCGCGTTGTTCGAATACCTGCTGCAAGTCCCCGGCAACCGCATCGGATATGCCGGCGGCATCACGCTGGCGCAGCTGAAGATCATGCAAGAGGTGATCACGCTGGCGGTGTTCGTGCCTTTTGCAATGGTCTACATGCAGCAGCCCTTCAAACTCGACTATGCGTGGGCTGGCCTGTGCCTGGTGGGTGCGGTGTACTTCATCTTTCGCGGCTGAAGTGATGGCACGGACCGCGCGGCAAGAGCAACGGTGACGCGATGAGCGGCCTGGAACGCTTTCGTCACATCGCCATCGAAGGCCCCATCGGCGCAGGCAAGAGTTCGCTTGCACGACGATTGGCCGCGCACATGAGCGCCGAGCTGATGCTGGAGCGTGCCGACGAGAACCCTTACCTGGAGCGCTTCTATGAAGACACGCCCGGGTATGCGTTTCAGACGCAAGTCTTTTTCTTGTTCCAGCGTTTGCGGCAAATGCGTGAATTGGCCCAGCCCAACATGTTTGCGCAGTCCATCGTCAGCGACTTCATGTTTGCGAAAGACGCCTTGTTTGCCGGCATGAATCTCAGCGATGAGGAATACCGCCTCTACAAGCAGATGTATGTGCAGGTGGCGCTGCAGGTACCCCATCCCGATCTGGTGGTCTGGTTGAAGGCGACACCCGCCACCTTGCAGCAGCGCATTCGGGGTCGCGGCATCGGCATGGAGCGCCGCATCGATGAGGACTACTTGCAGCGTCTGTGCGACGCCTATGCGGCGTACTTCCAGACATTCAACAGTGCGCCGGTGATGACGGTCGACACCGAGCATTTCAATCCGCTGGAGCGCGATTCCGACTTTCGCGCGCTGATCGCCGCGCTGTCGTCTTTCGATGGCCGGCGCGCCGTGTTCGATCTTCCCGGCAAAGCCGACGTGTGACCTGCACCGGCCGGTTGATGCAAACGGCAGCGCTACACTCCGAGCATGTCAATTCGATGACATGACCGTGACAAGCGGTGGCTTCGGCGGTCGGAGCTTTTGCGTTGTCCGTTGGAGAAGCGAACATGTTCTTTGGCAAGCTGCTGCCGCGTGAAGGGAATTTCTTCGAGCTCTTCAACCAGCATGCGGCTTTCATCGTCGAAGGGGCTCGAGCCTTCATTTCGATGATCGAGAACTACAGCGACCTCGATGCCCGTCAAAAGTACGCGGACCAGGTGGTCTCGGCCGAGCATTCGGCCGACAAGATCACGGCAGAGGTCAACCGCTTGCTGCACAAGACCTTCATCACGCCAATCGATCGCGAGCAGATTCACGGGCTGATCAACGCGATGGACGACATCGTCGACCTGCTGCAGGACGCCACCGAAACCATGCAGCTGTACGACGTGCGCGCGATGACCGAAGAAGTGCTGCGCCTGGGTGATTTGAGTGCGAAATGCTGTGAGCGTGTCCAGCATGCGGTGTCGCTGTTGCCGCAACTCAGCCGCAGCGATGCGGCCGAGGCCGCCATCAAGACTTGCGCCGAGATCGACAAGCTCGAGTCGGACGCCGACCGCGTGATGCGATCCGAACGGCACTACTGGGCAACATTGAACTACATTCACCACAATCCTGTGCATCACGGTTACGTTGAGCGTTGGCCAGACTGGCCGTGGAGCAGTGCGTCCGGTTTTCTCGAGCAATTGGGACGAGATGAAGCCGAGCAGATATGGTTGGAATATCCGATTGAGGACTACGGTAAGGGCTGGGATGATCCGGAGATGTGATGTCAGTTGGTTCGTAGTTCCGCGTTCACGCGGTCTTTATCCGCTGGCGGCAACGAAGGCCGCCTGCGCACTGGTTGCCCTTAGCGTGCCGCCATTGAAGCCCAAGTAACTTGGAGCCCCGGAATTTGACGCGGTAACTCGGGATGTGGTCAATGTGCCGCCGTTCCACGGCGCCACATATTCCGCGCGCCAGGCTTCCTTCTGTTTCACCGGATCCCAGGCGATCAGGCGTCCGAACGGCAGGCTCTTCGGCGGCGTCGCGTTCAACATGAAGCCGACATTCCAGCCGGTGGTGCCGCCGAATTTTCCGGGCGTCGGTGCGTTCTGGGTGAAGGTCTTTTCGCCGGTGAGATTGAGCGGCACGCCCTGCGCCGGCAGGTAGACGAGGCCGGTCTGCGGATTGTACGACATCGGATGCCAGTTGTGGGCGCCGAACGGGCCGGGAATGCTGTCATAGGCGTCGTCCATCCGCGCCTGCGGAATCTCGATCGGCCGTCCATTGGCGTCGTAGCCGGTCGCCCAGTTCACATCGACGAAATTTTTCGCCGAGATGAATTTTCCGTTGGTGCGGTCGATGACGAAAAAGAATCCGTTCTTCGGCGCGTGCAGGATCACCTTGCGCGGGGTGCCCTCGATATTGAGGTCGGCGAGGATCATCGGCTGGGTCGAGGTGTAATCCCAGTTGTCGCCCGGCGTCTCCTGGTAGTGCCAGACATATTTGCCGGTGTCGGCGTTCAGCGCCACGATCGAGGCCAGGTAGAGATTGTCGCCGCCGGCCGGGCTGCGCACAGTCCTGTTCCACGG
>Ga0137403_10001917_pt1 | contig 25908 bp, 18 predicted proteins | sample CZOMad2_1_16fung_FD_122057 | JGI IMG/M metagenome (GOLD analysis project Ga0137403, IMG submission 122057) | Vadose zone soil fungal communities from Angelo Coast Range Reserve, California, USA - CZOMad2_1_16fungal (Hybrid Assembly) | ecosystem: Environmental > Terrestrial > Soil > Vadose zone... | reverse complement strand
CCACGCGGAGAATTTTCAAGGGTTTGTTCATTTGGCGGCGGTAATCATCCTCTTGAGACATTTATGAGATACGCTCTAGCAAAATTTCATGAATCCAATCCGAATCCTGCTGGTTGAAGACGACTCTAACGATGTGTTGCTGGTGAAAACAATACTGGCAGAGGAAACGCTGATGTCCATCGCACATGCGCAACGGCTCGCAGATGCTCTGGCGGTCGTGGTCGAACAAACCTTTGACGTGATATTGTTGGATTTGGGATTGCCGGACAGTCATGGACTGGAAACGTTCGCAGAACTGCATAAAAAAGCGCGGACTCTGCCCATCATCATTTTGTCAGTAAAAGGCGACATGGACACGGCGCGGAAGGCGATTCATGACGGCGCGCAGGATTTTATACCGAAGACAGAGTTGACCGGGCTTTTGCTTGCACGAACCATCCGCTACGCCATTGAACGCCAGCAGCTCGAAGCCGAACGCGAAAAGCTCATTGGCAAATTGCAGGCGGCATTGGCGGAAGTCAAAACATTGAGCGGATTGCTGCCCATTTGCGCGGACTGCAAAAAAGTCCGTGACGACACGGGGTATTGGAATCAAATTGAAACTTATATTGCGCGCTACACAGACGCTTCGTTTTCTCACGGTCTTTGTCCTCAATGTGCCATCAAATCCCTCGAATCCACCGGTGTGCAAGTATCGGATAAGATGCGTAATGCAGCCAAATATTGATTGCCGCGCCGATTGCAATATTCAACTTTTGGATTGAACCAAAACGCGGAAAGCGCGGCCGAGATGTTCGGGATGCGTCAGCGTTTGAAATTGTCGCGTCTGTTTTGTGTTCCACTCGCCGAAGGAATTGTTTTTTGCCGCCACCCGCAAAATTTCCGTCAGGAATTTTGTTTGCGCTCCAAAAAATTCGGTGATCAATCCGGCATCTTCGCCAACTTTTTGGATGGCGGAAAAATTCACGTGCGCCGTCAAATCCTGTTCGCCAACGTTCGCCAAAACATCCTCGCTGACACGATGTTGAAAATAGGCGCGAAGGGTTCCGTCCGCGCGCGCGGGCGAAAAAAGTTCATCGGCAGCCAGGCCGTAATCAATCGCCACCAACCGGCCGGTTTCCAAAACATTGGCGGCATCGCGCCACCAGTTTTCGGCGACGGGAGAAGTTTCGATGGTGTAGCCGTCGGGCAAAATGTCCAAAAGCGAAGATGGAAGATGGAAAATGGAAGATGGCAAGTTGCCCCTCACCCCAACCCTCTCCCCGTCTGACGGGGCGAGGAAGTTATCGGTTCGTGACCAAATGAATTTGTCGCCATCGAGCGCAACTCCCCATTCAAACCATTTTTTTCCCTTCGCGTCCCAGCCGAAACGATGGACGGGAAAAGCGTCGAGCAGTTCGTTGCTGAAAATAATTCCATTAAGTTTTGAATTTTGATTTATGAGTTTTAAGTTTTCAAAATCAGAAAGCCATTCGACATTTTGAAAATCTTTCACCGTTTCGCGTTGCCATTGTTGTCGGCGCGGCGAAGGCTCGATGAAAATGTATTCAATCCGCTCAAAAAGTTTTGCGTGATGAATTTGAAGCCAATTCAAAATGTCCTTTGCCAATTGCCCATCATGCGCGCCGGCTTCGACAATTCTGACTTCTGACTTCTGACTTCTGACTTCTGCTTCCAGCCATTCGGCAAATTGAAACGCGAGCAGTTCGCCAAATAGATTTCCAACGCTGACGCTGGTGTAAAAATCGCCGCGCCGTCCGGGAGTTTGTTCGCGTTCGTAATAGCCGCCGTCAGGATGATATAGCGCCAATTCCATGAATCGCGCAAATGGCAAAACGCCGGATTTTTCAATCTCTTCGCGGATAATGTTAATTGGTGTATTCATTGCTTGCCTTTGGCGCGGCTTTAGCTAAAATGCGCCTCAACAGAAGAGGACTTATGGCCAAAATAGATGCATTTTTCAACTTGATGTTTGAACAGAAGGCGTCCGACCTGCACATGGCCTCCGGCAACCCGCCGATCCTGCGCATTGACGGCGAACTCCAACGTGTGGATTACCCGCTGCTCGAAAGCGATAATCTCAAAGCGATGCTCTACGAAATCGCGCCCGATTACAAAATTAAAGTATTTGAAGAAACGGGCGACGTGGACTTCGGCTACGAAATTCCGAACATTTCACGCTTTCGTGTCAACTTTTTCAACCAAAAGAACGGCATTTCTGCGGTCTTTCGTCAGATTCCCAGCCGTGTGCTTTCATTTGAAGATTTTGAAAAGTTCGACGCGCCGCTGCCCCCCGTGTTGAAAAAGCTGGCGATGCTCAATCGTGGCCTTGTCGTCGTCACCGGCCCGACCGGTTCCGGCAAATCCACGACGCTCGCGGCGATGGTGGATTACTGCAATAAAAATCGCAAAGACCACATCATCACGGTTGAAGACCCGATTGAATTCACGCACGAAAGCAAGAGCTGTCTCATCAATCACCGCGAAGTTGGCGTGCATACGAAATCATTCGCGTCGGCATTGCGCGGCGCGTTGCGTGAAGACCCGGACATCATCCTCGTCGGCGAAATGCGCGATTTGGAAACAATCGAACTTGCCCTGACCGCGGCGAGCACGGGTCACTTGGTCTTCGGCACTTTGCACACACAAAGCGCGGCGAAAACCGTTGACCGCATCATTGACGTTTTTCCCGCAGACCAACAAAACAAGATTCGGCAAACGCTTTCCGAATCGCTCAAAGGCGTGGTGGCGCAAACGTTATTCAAGCGCATAGACAAGAAAGGCCGTTGCGCGGCATTTGAAATTCTTGTGTTCACGACCGCCGTGGCAAACCTCGTGCGCGAAGGCAAGACGCACCAGATTCCGGGCATGATCCAAGTCGGCAAGAAACTCGGCAATCAGCCGCTCGATGACCATATCATGGAACATTTGCGGATGAAACGCATCGCGCCGGAAGATGCATATGAAAAAGCGCTCGACAGGAAAAAATTCCGCGCGCTTCTCGCCCATCCTCCTGAAGACGAAGATTAACGAAGACGAAGGTTGAAACATGCGCCGTCCCGAACTTGATCAAATTCTGGCCACCATGTTGGCGTCGCAGTCGGAAGTCTCCGACGTTCTTTTTACCGTGGCGCGCCCGCCGCAAGTCGAGTCTTTTGGCGAACTTAAACCGGTTGAATTGGATCCGCCGATCGCCAAGCTCACGCCGTATCAAACCGAGATGATTGCGCTGAATATTATTGGCGACAACCTTTGGTATATTGAAGATTTATTGAGGCACGGCTCATGCGACACGTCTTATACGCTCGCGGACAAGGCGCGTTTCCGCGTCAACATTTTTTCGCAGCGCGGCAATTATTCCATTGTTTGCCGGCAATTGAACACCGTCATTCCGACGTTGGACAAGCTGAAGCTTCCAGAAATTTTCAAAGAAATTCCAAAAGAAAAAACGGGTTTGGTCTTGGTCACAGGCGCAACTGGTTCAGGCAAATCCACGACGCTCGCGGCATTGCTCAACGAAATCAATACTCAAAAGGCCGTGCACATCGTCACGCTCGAAGACCCCGTGGAATTTGTTCATCCACACAAAAAAGCCACGTTCAATCAGCGTGAATTGGGAGTGGATTTTGACATTTTTGCAAATGGTCTTCGCGCCGCGCTGCGCCAGGCGCCAAAAGTCATTCTCGTCGGCGAAATGCGCGACCGCGACACGGTGCGAATCGCTTTGAGCGCTGCGGAGACCGGTCATTTGGTTTTAAGCACACTCCATACAGTGAACGCAGGTGAAACCATCAACCGTATTCTAGGCATGTTCGAAGCCGAAGAGCAGGAACAAATCCGCATCCGGCTTGCCGATTCGTTGCGATGGATCGTCAGCCAGCGGCTCGCGCCAAAAATCGGCGGTGGTCGTCACGCGTTGCTTGAAATCATGGGACACAACATCCGCACTGAAGAAACCGTCCGTTTGGGTGAAAGCGAAGGCAAGACATTTTACGAAATCATCGAGTCCAGTTACACATTCGGCTGGCGCAACTTTGACCATGCCTGCCTCGAGGCATTTGAAAATGGAATTATCACCGAGGAAACCGCCCTGCTCTATTGCACCAAGCGCGGCGTCCTCTCGCGCGGCATGGATCTCATCAAAAAAGAACGCGGCGAAATCACTTCGACTCTCGGCTCGTTGAAAATGAGGACTCCGCCGGTGAAATCGGGCGACGCCTCTGGCCCTGCGATCAAACTTAAATAATTATGGGCGAATTTGAAACGAACTTCATCACCGCTGCGGACAAACCCGCCTTGATTGCCTTTTCCACGCCGGAATGGCTTGAAACCGCCAAATCCACTTTGAACGAACTGGGCTACAAAGTTCACACCGCCGCCACGCACAGCGATTTTTCGGCGCGCTTCAGCCAGATCCATTACCAAGTCGTGATTCTTGAGGAATTATTCGGCGCGAACACCATCGAGGAAAATCTTACGCTTAAAGCGCTCCAGGAAATGCCCGTCAGCCAGCGTCGCCATACAACCATCGTTTTGCTCGGCAACTCATTTCAAACGTTCATGCCCATGGAAGCATTCAAACAAAGCGTCCATGCCGTCATCAACAGTTCGGAAATGTTTCTGCTCAAACAGCTCGTCGAAAAGGCAGTGGCGGAAAATGCCATGTTTCTTCACAACTTCCGTGAAGTTCAAACCCGCATCACAAAAGCAGGATAACAATTGCAGCGGACGCCATTGCTGCATTCATGATTCGCCTCGATCAAGTGCTGGTGGAACGCGGCCTTTGCGAAAGCCGTGAACGCGCCAAACGAGCCATTCTCGCCGGACAAGTCCGCGTCAATTCACAACTCGCGCACAAACCCAGCGATGCAGTTCAGCCGGAAGATTTACTCACGCTGGATGCCGGTGAAAAATTTGTCAGCCGCGGCGGACAAAAATTGGAACACGCGCTGAAACATTTCCAGCTCGATGTCACTGGTTTCACCGCGATTGATCTCGGCGCGTCCACCGGCGGTTTCACCGATTGTCTGCTTCAATCCGGCACTGCAAAAGTTTTTGCCGTGGATGTCGGTCAAGGCCAGCTTGCATGGAAACTTCGCCGTGACAAGCGCGTCGTTGTCATGGAAAAAACCAACGCGCGATTTTTGAAACCGGAACAATTTGTCTCCCTCTCCCCGCTTAATCGCGGGGCGAGGGGGAGAATTGCAGTCGTTTCTAAAGTCGAAACTTCCAAATTCATCGGTGCTGACCTTATCACTATTGATTGCTCCTTCATTTCGTTGCGAAAAATTTTACCGCCGGCGATTGCCCTGTTAAAACCAAATGGCAAAATTGTCGCGCTCATCAAACCGCAATTTGAAGCCGGAAAAATTGAAGCCGACAAAGGGCGGGGCGTCATCAGCGATCCGGCCATCCACGAACGAGTTCTGCGAGAGCTTCGTGAATTTGTTTCCGCTCAAGCTGGCCTTTGCTGGCGCGATGTGGTTGAATCTCCCCTGCTCGGCCCGGCCGGCAATAAGGAATTTTTGGCGCTGATTGAAAAGACAAACTAAAAAAATAAAAGTCGTCGGACTGGTCGGCAATATGGAAAAAGCCGCTTGTGCCGGCATCATCCGCAAAGCCGCGCAACTCATCCAGCGCGCCGGTCGCAAGGCCATCGTGGATGGCGACATCTCAACGCTTGCGCGCAAAGCCGATCTGCTTCTCGTTTTCGGCGGTGACGGCACGATGCTTCGCGCCGCGCGCGACATCGCCGGTTTCAATACGCCGATGCTTGGCATCAACATCGGCGGGCTTGGATTTCTCACAGCGGTTCCGTCCGGCGAATTGGCTGATGCGCTGAAAAAAATCTGGAAAGGCGAATTCAAATACGAATCGCGCGTCCTGATTGAAGTCAGCGGACGTTGCAATGGAAAAGCCGTTCGCAAAACCGCGCTCAACGACATCGTGGTCAGTCGTGGCGCTGTCTCGCGGCTGATTTCGCTCGATGTCAGTGTTGACGGCGAACTGATCACGCGCTATCGCTGCGACGGTTTGATTGTCAGCTCGCCAACCGGCTCGACAGCTTATTCGCTTGCGGCGGGCGGCGCAGTCGTTTTACCGGCGGCGGAAGTTTTTGCGCTGACGCCAATTTGCCCGCACGCGCTTTCAAACCGTTCCATCATTTTGCCGCTGGCTTCGACAATTCGCGTAAAAGCCGTCAATCCATTGTCCGCAACGATTTTAAGCGTGGACGGACAAGTTGTCGCGGAACTGGAAGAAGGCGATGAAGTCACGATTCGCCGCAGCCGTCATGCGATTCGGCTGGTTCATTTGCCCGGCAATTCATTTTTGGAAGCCTTGCGCCGCAAGTTGCATTGGCGCGGAACCTATTTGTGAAATGGTTCGACTCAAAGACATAGCCCGACACGCAAATGTTTCGGTGATGACCGTTTCAAAAGCGTTGCGCGATGAACCGGATGTTTCCGCCGCGACAAAATCGCGCCTCAAAGCGCTGGCGAAACAAATGGGTTATGTGCCGGATTCCAGCGCGCAAGGATTGCGCACAAAAACGACCAAGCTTTTCGGGCTGCTCATTCCGTCCATCACCAATCCGATTTTTGCGCGCATTGTCTTTGCGATTGAAGACCGCGCGCATGAACTCGGCTACGACGTTTTGCTCGCGCACACGCATAACATGGCCGAACGCGAGGAACATTGCATCCGCCGGCTGTTGTCGCGGCGCGTGGACGGACTTTTTATTTCGCCGGTCTATCGCTTTGAGGCCGAAGCGCGGATTTATCAGGAAGTGCTCGCGCGCCAGACGCCCACCGTTTTGCTTGGCCCGCCCGCGCCGTTTTGCAAAACATTTTTGAGCGTCGAAATCGAGGAGCTTGTCGCCAGCTACAACATGACGCAGCATTTGCTCAAGCTCGGCCACAAACGAATCGCTTATCTCACCGGCCCGCCCGTCGCGCCGTGGGCGCATGATCGGTTCGAAGGTTATCGCCGCGCGCTCCGCGAAGCCGGTCTGGAACTGGACGACAAATTGGTTTTTCAAGCGGGCAGCACCATTGAAGACGGCACCAAAGCCGCGCTGCAAATGCTCAACGAATCCTGCAAAGCAACCGCCGTGCAAGCCGTCAACGACCTTGTCGCCGTCGGCTGCGCGGAAACCTTGCTCGCTCAGGGCATGAAAATTCCAGGAGACATTTCAGTCGCCGGTTTCGGAAATGTTTTGACGGCGGAATTTTTTCGCGTGCCGCTGACAACCGTTCGCCAGCCAAAATTTCGTCTTGGAATTGCAGCCGTGGACTCAATGATGAAATTGATTCACGGCGAACCTGTCCGGTCACAAAGATTGACCGCTGAAATCATTGAACGGGAAAGCACCGCGCCTCCGAAAAGTCGCGGTGCTTAAACTCGAAAGAATCACATTGCCAAAATTTCGCGAACCGTGAGCGGGATGATGATTTTATTTTTCAACCAGAAACAAAAATTCTTTGTTCGGCGTTTCGGCTTCGCTAACCCATTCGTTTGTCCAACGCATCCCCGCCATGACGTTTTTGCGGTAATCAATTTCGAGAACTTCAATCAGCTTTCCGGCGGTATTGATGACTTCATTCAATTCTTCAGCCGTGGCGCGTCCGCCAGAACTGTATGACAAAATGATGTGCCTGGCTCGCGTCACTTGCAAAAGCCGCTCAATGGCTTCCACGACAACAAATCGTCCTGATTCACTTTTCCTGAAATCTTCAAAAACTGAACTCGCCATTGTGTCGGAGGTATCGGCGCGGCGTTTTGCTTTTCCAAATAATTCGGGTTTGTCATAAAGACAAATGGAAGTCCAAAGATGATAATATGCAGCGTAGCGCACGCGGGACGGCGGCATTTTTTCGTTGCTTGAGCCGTAAGGTGGATCGAAATAGGCGAGATCAACCTCAACTTTTTTCACCAAATCAAAAATGTCGGATTGATGAACGGCATGACGTTCAGTCGCGGGAATGAGTCGCGGAACGTGCAAACGCAGTTTGTTGTAAGAGCGCGGCGACCAATCGTTGAGATAAGAAACAAAATGGCCGAGCGTGCTGTCCACTTCATCCAGCGCAAGAATCAGGCTGGTCAGCAATACAGCTTTTTCAATTTCGGAAATGGAAAGGCGTTCAATTTCATCACGAATGGCATCGAGCCGTCGCGTGTTATGTTTTTGCCACGGCTTTTTGAGATTGTCTTCGCCGATGGAACAGCCGCTATTCGGCTCGCCACCGTAATGTTCGGTGAACCAGCCATCTTTTCCGCGCAATGAATTGAGATGGTCAATGAGCAGCTTGTAATGACTTTCGGGATGTGTGTTGAGCAAATAACAAGTGCCGAAAATTTTCGACCATGCGGAAATGTCATTGGCGACAACGCGATAACCGGCTTGTGCGAGCGCTTGAGAAATGCGCGTCGTGCCGGCAAAACCGTCCAGCACGGTTTTGGGTTTAACTTTTCGGATGAGTTGAAAAATGTAAGGCAGCAGCTTGAGTTTCGAGCCGGTATATTTGATGCCCTCCGTTCCGGGAACATCCACGACCAAATCTTCAAATAAATCAATCGTCTGCATCTACTTTAATTTGGAATGCTGCCGTTGTTCTTCAATATCTTTTTTCAACTCCGCCAAAGCAACCTCATGGCCTTTACTTGTTGTCACCAGTGCGTGTGAAAATAATTTCACCAAAACCAAATTGTGCGAATAATCAATCCAGCCATTTGTCACGCTCTCGAAATACTTGCAGTTCTTTGTATGCGTCCACAGACCGCGTTGAAGCGCGTTTGCAGTTCCGCCGCCATAACGCACTTCGCAAACATAATTTCCATCGCCATCGAAAAATCGAAACACCGGATGCATCCGTCCTTTGCCTTCTTCGGAATACTCAATGCGCGCGATGTTCTTTCTCGCTGCGTCGTAATCGAAAACCATAATGTTGCAGCGCTGGCGTTTCTCATCGTAAATGAGTGGCAGAACATTGAGGCTGCCAAAGTCCGCGAAAACGGAATCTTTCCACAACGCCTCGATGTCTTTGCGCTTTTCGATGAGCTTTCCGAGCTTTTGCAATTTCGGAAACATCAGAAAATTCTTGTCGGTTGAAAGCTGCAACGGACCGTCGCCGTAAGCTTTCAAACTCACCGGAAATTCTTCCTTCGTGATTTCATTGATAATTTTAATGTCTTCCTCGTGTTCTTTGGCGCGATACAAATCCTTCCCGACGTGGACGGATTTGAAATTATACATATATTGGTTGATGAATTCCGCAATCGCAATTTCCGCCAAATCACCATGAGTTTTATTTCCAATGAGCCGCATTGTGAAAATGTTGCTCAATGTCGTCGTGATGAGATGCGGATTTTTGGCGATGAGGAGTTTTAAGTGAGCGCAAAAATTCTTGTAAGCGGCTTGGTGGCTCGTGGCCGAAGGAGTTGTCTGCTCCTGAATTTCTTTCTTTAACGAGGCTATTTCTGATGCCGACTTTTTTGCCATGCGGCAAGTGTGCGCTTGAATGTTGGAATTGAAAATAAAAAACCGAGGCTGTTCACCTCGGCTTTCGTTGAAAGAATTTCTTTTAAGTTCTCGCCGCAGGTTTCTTCGCGGCTTGATCCAGAATCGTCGTCAACACGCTGTTCGGAACTTGCGAGAAGGTCAACGGTTCCATGGAATATGATGCACGGCCTTTGGAGAGCGAGCGGATCGCCGTCGCGTATCCGAACATTTCAGCCAGCGGCACTTGCGCGTTGAGCATGGTCAAACCATTCTTCGCCTCGATGCTGATGATCGTGCCGCGACGACGATTGATGTCGCCGAGCAAATCCCCTTGATATTCGTCAGGCGTGGCGCATTCCACCTTCATGATCGGCTCCAGCAGAATCGGCCCGGCTTTTTTGAAGGCGTCTTTCAAGGCAAAAATGCCGGCCATGCGGAACGCGAGTTCGTTCGAGTCAACTTCATGGAACGAGCCGTCCACGACTTCGACTTTGATGTCAATGACCTGATAGCCCGCGTAAACGCCGCCTTTGATGGCTTCTTCGATGCCGCTGATGACGGCCGGAATATATTCTTTCGGAATCGAGCCGCCGACAATTTCATCAATCACTTCCACGCCTTTGCCTTTTTCATTCGGCTCGACGGTGATGCAGGCATGGCCGTATTGACCTTTGCCGCCGGATTGACGGATGAACTTGCCTTCGCCCTCGGCTTTCTTGGTGATCGTCTCGCGATACGCGATCTGCGGCGCGCCGGTGTTGGCCTCCACTTTGAATTCGCGCTTGAGCCGGTCAATGATGATTTCCAGATGCAACTCGCCCATGCCCGCGATGATGAGCTGGCTGGTTTCCTCGTTCGTGAAACAGCGGAACGTCGGGTCTTCTTCCGCGAGGCGTTGCAAACCTTCGGACAATTTGTCGCGATCCTGCTTGGTCTTCGGTTCGACGGCCATTGAAATGACCGGTTCGGGGAACGTTGGCGGTTCGAGCGTCACGTCGTAATCTTCGTCGCAAAGCGTGTCGCCGGTCGTGATGTTGCGCAGGCCGACAAGCGCGGCGATATCACCGGCATAAACTTCATTGATGTCCTTGCGTTCGCTGCCTTGGATGACCATGAGGCGGCTGACGCGCTCGCGTTTGCGCGTGCGCGGATTGTAAATCGTATCGCCTTTTTTCAACTGGCCGGAATAAACGCGGAAGAAAACCAGCTTGCCCGCGTAAGGATCAGTCCACAATTTGAACGCCAGCGAACAAAATTTATTATTGTCGCTCGTTTCAACGTGGACTTTGTTTTCCGTCGAGCCGACTTCAAGACCTTCCGCGCCCGGAACGTCCAGCGGACTCGGCAGATAATCCACGACCGCGTCAACGAGCACTTGCACGGCTTTTTTCTTGAACGCCGAGCCGCACAGGACGGGAACAAGTTCAATCTTGCAAGTGAGCCGGCGAATGGCCGCTTTCAAAACTTGCGGCGTAATCGGTTTTTCTTCGAGCACGAGATTTGCGATCTCGTCGTCCTTGTTGGAAACCGCGTCAATCAATTCCGCCAGCGCGGCCTTGGCACGCTCCTGATGCTCGGCGGGAATGTCCGTGACTTCGTAATTCAAACCTTCATTGGCCTCGCTGGGACCCCAGTTCACTGCCTTCTGGTTGACCACGTCAATCACGCCCTCAAAGCCGCCAGCAATTGGTTTGTTGTCAGCCTCGGTTGGACCGGCGCCGATGGGTATAAAAATTGGAAACGCATACGCGCGAAGTTTCGTGCGCATGTCGTTCAGCGCATTCTCAAAATTCGCGCCGATGCGATCCATTTTGTTGACGAATGCGATGCGCGGCACTTTGTATTTCGTCGCCTGACGCCAGACGGTTTCGGATTGCGGCTGCACGCCGGCAACGCCGCAAAACACGGCGACCGCGCCGTCAAGCACGCGCATGGAACGTTCGACTTCGGCGGTAAAATCCACGTGGCCGGGCGTGTCAATGATGTTGATGCGATGCGGAACGTTGTTAAACGCCTTGTAAATTTTATCTTCGCCCGGCTTGGCGGTTTTTTGCGTCCAGAAGCAGGTGACGGCGGCGCTCGTGATCGTGATACCGCGTTCGCGTTCCTGTTCCATCCAGTCCGTCACGGTGTTGCCGTCGTCCACATCGCCGATTTTGTGGATCAGGCCGGTGTAAAAAAGGATACGCTCGGTCGTCGTCGTTTTGCCCGCGTCAATGTGCGCGGCAATGCCGATGTTACGAGTGCGCTCCATCGTGTATTCACGTTTGGGCGAATTGACCGAACCCAGTTTATCTTTTTCTAAAACAGCGCTCATATTTTCAATAAATAGAATGTCGAATATACGCGAATAAAATCAACGGGCAATAATTTTCGGATGGAATTTTAACACCGCTGGCAACCATGCCAGCATTCAAATCGAAGAAAACACAAAAAGGTCTTCGGAAACGGAGGGCGTTTTTAATGTCATCGCCACTTTTCAGCAAAGGTGCGGAGTTCCCGAACCCATGAATCTGCTGGTTCGTCAATCGGCGCACGGTCACGGCGAAATTGACAAAGGCTTTCTGCAAACGCAATTAACCAAAGATTTGCAATCCGCTCGCTGGGGAGAGAAATGCGCTTTGCCTGCCGAGAAATCCAATCGTCAAACTCTACAATTTCGATTCGTATATTGTTGGTTTGCTCAAGCTCTTCAATGCGGTTTTTTATTTCAGGTTTCAGATTTGGATTTGCATCTACCACAAATCCAGCGAACTTGGTTTCGGGATGCTCTTGCAGCTTTTCGTGAAGTTCATCCAGTTCCTCGCGCAAATACGCCTTGCCATATTTTGCGTCCCACGATTCTACGATATGTAAATTGTCGCGTTTGCCTGTGGTGATTTCAATGTCGCCGATGTTGCCGTGCTTTTTGTTGGCAGAACGCATTTGGGAAAGTTTTTTAAGAAAGCCATCTCCAAAAGCCCCGTTGTCTTCGAGAACTTGGAACAAACTGTGCATCGCAATCTCAAAGAGTCTTGCTGCGTATGTGGATGAATCCACAAAGTTGCGAATGAACTTGGTTGCTTCATCAAGATTTTTCAGCTTTCCGGCAACCGACTTTGCGGCTCGCATCGCAAGTTCAGCATCTTTCTTGAACGCGTCCGAGCGGTTGAAAAGCATCACGACGAGTTGTTTCAGTGCGGTTGTCGGATCAAGTTTACCAAATTCGGCCATGTCCACGATGGCCAGCCATTCGGTTTTTGCGCCGCGTGAAGCTGCTTTGTAAAGTTGGCTGTAAGGATAATTTTCCGCGAGCGATCGTGTCATGAAAACGCCGTCGGCATTGAGCTTGACCAAGTCGTATTTGCGAAGAATCGGTGTGTTGTATTCCTTGTCGAGAACACGCATCGGCAATCCATCCTGCCAGGAAAAACTTTCACCAGTTCCACCACCCTTATGCAAACGAATGCTTTGATCGGGGTAAATAGATTTGATTGCCAGTTGAAGAACCGTCAACCCGACGATTGCCCGGCCAACTTCGCTCGTGACGGAATCCACCAGTTGAGTGAGATGTCGAAGCGCTTCATCATCGAGACCTTCAATCTTGATGTCGGGCGAACGGCAGTCGCCAACAAGTTTGTCCAGAAAACCGCTTTCAAGTGCCTTGCGAATTTTTACCAGCCGCTTCGCCGCCGCAGTCGTGAGTTGTCCTTCCTTGAATGTCTGCCGTCCCTCTTCCTGCACTAAAACAGAGTGGCTTGAATAGACTTCGAGTCTCGGAATTTTCCGATTAGGTTTTTTAGCCATGGTGATGTTCAAGGTTTTTTCTCAATTGCACGCTCTGTGGGGTAAACGTTGGAAAGGCATACGGCACTAGCAGACAATCAGCCGGAATTTGAGGATTGGTTCTATGATTACGAACTTCGTAACCAAGTTCCCGCAACCATTTCGCCACACTCATCACTTTTGCCTTTGGAATTTTCCATACGTCGGCGATTTCATCCAGCGCGGCAATTCTACGGACGCCGACACCTTCGACAACCAAACTCAAAACCCGCCATTCATCGGTGATTTTTTGGTTGCTGGAGAAATGAAGTTTGCCGACAAACTCCGGTGTGTATTGATAGTAACTGCAAAGCTGGACAAGGTCGGCTTTGATTCCCGCCCTGACCAATTCAGCTTCCAAGGCTTTCCATGCGCCCGTAAAAACTTCCCGCGTCAGTGTGCTTCCTGAAAGCGTGACCTTGTTTGCTGGCACTGCCCATCCAGATTTTTTTGCCGGCATAACGCTGATATGAAAGGCTTCCTGCAATGTGCCGCCAGTTGCAACTTTGATTTTCCAATTTGAATCGGTCGGAGAAAAAGTAACTTTCAAAGAATCATTCTGTTCGCCGTTAATCATCCAGCCGAAATCATTTCGCAATATGGCATGATACGATGACCCTTCGGGGTTTTTTATCGGCTGTGCTTTTGGCAAAGTGCTGATTGCCCCATGCGCTTTTGCCCGATAAGAAGTCGTCAGGCTGCGCTTGTGTTTGCGGAAACTTAATTTTTCGTGCGTTTCCAATAGTGGTAACGAAACCGGCAATTCCACGCTGAAAATCTGATTAAGAACCGAGACCGAGAGAATGCGCGCAAGCTGCGGCGGAACGGAGTTGCCAATTTGATGGATGGCGACTTGCCGACCACCCACAACTTCATAGCTGTCAGGAAAAGTTTGCAACCGTTTCAATTCCGCAACTGAAAACGCCCGGCTGTCCCAATGAAACGGCCCGGTGTATTGACCGCCTTGAGCTTTGAGCGTCCTGATTGGCGTGGCTGGATCGGCTTTGTAGAGGAAGTCTGAAAATTTTGACCGCCATGAAAAAATCGGCGACGGATGCCCCATTTTTTCGGTGAAGAAACTGTAATTCAAACCCGGAGGAATTTCTTTGAGCAAATGCCCGAAGCGACCGCCAAGATCAGATTTGATTTTCTCTCCAAGATTTGGAACGCCTGCCAACGCATCAGATGCCGACACCAAAGGCAAACCATCAACTGAATCACGTCCGTGTGTTGGTCGCGGAAACTTAAACAGCTTCCCGCGTGTCCCGACAATAATCATTCGCTCCCGATGTTGCGGCACTCCGTAATCCGCCGCATCCAAAACGCGTGGAGTAATTGTGTAGCCTGCTCCCGCAAAGGCAGCGCAAATGGATTGCCACGCCTTTCCATCATCTGCGCCGGTAATGCCATAAACATTTTCAAAAAGGAATCCTGTCGGCTTTAATTGCTTTAACAGCCTTACATACTCTTCAAACAATGTGCCGCGTTCGTCGGTTGTTCCTCTCACACCAGCCGCACGGCGTCCTGCCGCCGAAAAAGTCTGGCACGGCGGTCCACCGATAATGAAATCCACCTTCAAATCATCGGGCGGATAAAAATCGCGGATGTCCGTGGATTTAACTTTCGATTCGGCAAGGTATTTGCCACGACCAGAATTTGCCCGCAACGTCGCCACAAACTTTTCTTCAATCTCGACCTGTTCAATAATCTCAAAACCCGCGTCGTGAAAACCAATGTCCAAACCACCCGCGCCGGAAAAAAGGCTCAATGTCCGAATCGGTTTAGGCAAAACGCCATGCGCCCAAGTTCGTAATCCCACGCCAAAAGAACCTTGCCAGTTTTGCCCCAACTCCACTCCGATTGACTGGCAAAAATCTTTGAAACTGTTTTCCGATCCCGCGCGAGACGGAAAAAGTAACGGTTGAATATCAGAATCAAACCGAGTGCGATAAGCTATTGTATCTTCGTTAAGAAAATCGTTTCTTCCATTTGTGTAGTTGCCATTTGCATAGTGAAAATCTGCCTTTACCTTTTTCTTCCGAGCCGATGAATAACTCACTCGCTCACCACAAACTTTTTTTGGCGTTTTTTGTTTGCTGGCGCATTTCATCTGTTTGTGCGTGCCCATGAAGAGGATTTTGCGCTGAAAATCCCTCAGCGTCAATCCGTGTTCACATATTCCACAAAAGAAAAAGCCGAGACTTTTCAGTCCCGGCTTCTAAAATATTTCGCGGCAAGTTACCAGCGGAAATGTGCAAATGCCTTGTTCGCCTGCGCCATTTTGTGGACTTCATCGCGCTTGCGGATGGCGTTGCCCTGCCCTTGATAGGCTTCGAGGATTTCCGCCGCGAGCGCCGCCTTCATCGGCGTGCCTTTGCGGGCATCCGCGAAATCCACAATCCAACGGAGTGCGAGCGCATTCTGGCGGTCGCTCGGAATTTCCAGCGGCACCTGATACGTCGCGCCGCCGACTCGACGCGCCTTCGTCTCGATGCGCGGCTTGGCGTTGTCCACCGCGCGCTGCAAAATTTCAATCGGGTTGCTCGCCGGATTTTTTTCCGAAATGGTGTCGAACGCGCCGTAGACGATGCGTTGCGCCGTACTCTTTTTGCCGGAATGCATCACGGTGTTGACCAGCCGCGAAACCAATGCGCTGTTAAATTTTCCGTCTTTGGAAACTGGCCGTCTTGTTGCTTGTCGTCTGCGTGACATTTTTTCTAAATCGTTGAAACGTTAAAATTGTTAAAGTGGAAAATTATTTTGCGGCGGCTGCAGCGGCTTTTTCTTTCGGCCTTTTGACGCCATATTTGGAACGGCTCACGCGGCGTTTTTCAACACCGGCGGCATCGAGCGTGCCGCGCACGATGTGATAACGGACGCCGGGCAAATCTTTCACGCGCCCGCCGCGCACGAGCACGATGGAGTGTTCCTGCAGATTATGTCCTTCGTCGGGAATATAGGCGATGATTTCGTAGCCGTTGGTCAGGCGAACTTTCGCGACTTTGCGCATGGCCGAGTTCGGTTTTTTCGGCGTGCGTGTCATGACTTGGATGCACACGCCGCGTCGAAACGGCGAATTTTCCAAGGCGGGCGACTTGGATTTATATTTTACTTTGTTCCGGCCTTTGCGAACGAGTTGGTTGATTGTCGGCATTATATCTTAAAAAATGGAACGCGGAATATAGCAAATGCGTTCCTTGTTGCAATATGTTTTTGAGTCCATTTTCGTTTATGCGAGCAATGGATTTTCCGCCGGCGTCTCGACCGGCTCTTCGACTTCCGGTTCGTCAGGAATTTCGACGAGCACTTTGAGCTGCGCCTTGCGATGATAATCAAAACCGGTGCCCGCCGGAATGATGTGACCCATGATCACGTTTTCCTTGAAGCCGCGCAGCGAATCCACTTTGGAACGCGTCGCCGCCTCGGTGAGAACGCGGGTCGTGTCCTGGAACGACGCGGCGCTCAAGAAGCTGTCGGTTTCGAGCGACGCCTTCGTGATGCCGAGCAGCACGGGCGAGGCTTCGGCGGGCTTGCCGCCTTTTTTCTCGACGCGCTCATTTTCGTCCTCGAACGCAAGCCGGTCAATCTGTTCGCCCCAGAGAAATTCCGTGTCGCCCGGTTCGGTGATGCGAACCTTGCGCAACATCTGGCGCACGATGATTTCGATGTGCTTGTCATTGATCGTCACACCTTGCAGACGATAAACTTCCTGCACTTCGCCGACCAAATGCTCCTGTAATTCCTGCGGTCCGCAGACTTCAAGAATTTCGTGCGGGTCCATCGGGCCTTCGGTCAATTGCTGGCCTTTCTTGACCATGTCGCCCTTGAAAACAATGACGTGTTTGCCGATCGGAATGAGATGCTCCTCTTCCAATTGCGTCTGCGCGTCTTTGATGAGAACGCAACGCTTGCCGCGAACGCTCGGTCCGAAATCAACGAGGCCGTCAATCTTGGAAATTTCCGATGCGTCTTTCGGGCGGCGCGCCTCGAACAATTCGGCAACGCGCGGCAGACCGCCGGTGATGTCCTTCGTCTTGGAAGTTTTGCGCGGCGTTTTCGCCATCAATGTTCCCGCGACAATTTTATCGCCTTCATTCACGACGATGTGCGCGCCGGACGGAATCGGATAATTCGCCACGACTTCGCCCTTGTCGTCACTGATGATGATTTGCGGATGCAAATCTTCCTTATGTTCGATGACGACCATTGCTTCCTGCTGCGTCGTCTCGTCCATTTCCTGTTTCATCGTCACGCCTTCGATGATGTCGTGGAATTTAATTTTGCCGGCTTTCTCCGACAAGATCGGGACATTATACGGATCCCACTGGACGAACGTGTCGCCCTTCTTAACTTTGCCGCCGTCTTTAACGGAAATGACCGCGCCGATGACAATGGTGTGATTTTCCAATTCGCGTCCGTCGTCGCCGAGGATTGAAATCGTGCCGTTTTTGTTCAACACAATGTTGTTGCCGTCTTCCAATTGCACAACGCGCAATTCGTTGTAACGAAGGATGCCGTCGAATTTAGATTTGATCTGCGGCTGTTTGAAAACCTGCGATGCGGTTCCGCCGATATGGAATGTGCGCATCGTGAGCTGTGTGCCGGGTTCGCCGATGGATTGCGCGGCGATGATGCCGACAGCCTCGCCGAGTTTAACCAGCGCACCGGTCGCAAGATTGCGTCCATAGCAATGCTTGCAGATGCCGTGCTTGCTTTCGCAAGTCAGCACCGAGCGAATGCGCATCCGGTCAATGCCGGTGGATTCAATCGCTTTCGCTTTCGTTTCGTCAATTTCTTCATTCGCACGAATCAAATGTTCCTTCGGGTTCGTCGGATTCAAAATGTCGTCGCATGCAAAACGTCCGACCAAGCGGTCGCCGAGTTTCACGACTTCGTCTTCGCCTTCATAAACTGCGCTGACCCAAATGCCGTTCGTCGTGCCACAATCTTTTTCCTGGATGATCACGTCCTGCGACACATCCACGAGCTTGCGCGTCATGTAACCGGAATCCGCCGTCTTGAGCGCGGTGTCGGCCAGACCTTTGCGCGCGCCGTGAGTTGAAATGAAGTATTCCAACACGGACAATCCTTCGCGGAAATTCGCGAGAATCGGTTTTTCGATGATGTCGCCGCTCGGCTTGGCCATAAGGCCGCGCAAACCGGCGAGCTGGCGCACTTGCTGTTTATTGCCGCGCGCGCCGGAATCCACCATCAACCAAACTGGATTGTATTCGCGTTTGCCCTGATTGGCTTCGAGCGTCTTGAACATGACGCCGGAAATCTGATCCGTGCAATGCGTCCAGATGTCCACGATTTTGTTGTAACGTTCGCCCGGCGTGATGACACCTTTGCGATATTGTTTTTCGACTTCCTTGATTTGCTTTTGCGCGTTGTCAATCTGCTCGTCGCGTTCTTTCGGCACAATCATGTCGTCAATGCCGATGCTCACGCCGGATTTCGTCGCTTCGCGGAAGCCAAGCTCTTTCAATTTGTCGAGCATCACGACGGTTTTTTCGTGGCCGGCAAATTTGTAACACTTCCAGATCATGTCGCCGAGTTCGGATTTCTTGACCGACTTGTTCGGGAAACCCAATTCGTCCGGCCAGATTTCGCTGAAAATGACGCGGCCAACGGTCGTCTCGATGACTTTTTTGTCCGCATTTCCGAAAACAGTCGGCTTGCCAAAATCAGGATTCGACAGGCGGATGCGGTCGTGCGTTTTCAAACCGCCGTCGTCGTAGGCAAATTGAACTTCCACCTTCGAGCCGAACAACGGCAAATCTTTTGAATTCGCCGGAGCAGCTTTGCGCGGTTCGGCGGTGACATAATAACAACCGAGCGTGATGTCCTGCGTCGGCGTGATGATCGGCTTGCCGGACGACGGCGAGAAAATATTGTTCGTCGCCATCATCAACAAACGCGCTTCCATTTGCGCCTCGACTGAAAGCGGAACGTGAACGGCCATTTGATCGCCGTCGAAGTCCGCGTTGTAAGCGGTGCAAACCAGCGGATGAATGCGAATCGCTTCGCCTTCAATCAGCATCGGTTCAAATGCCTGCACGGACAAACGGTGCAACGTCGGCGCGCGATTCAAAAGAACCGGATGACCTTTCGTCACTTCTTCGAGAACATCCCAAACTTCTTTCGTCTGGCGTTCAATCATTTTCTTCGCGCTACGAACGGTATGAACGTAACCGAGTTCTTTCAAACGGCGGATGATGAACGGCTCGAACAAAACGAGCGCCATCTTTTTTGGCAGACCGCACTGGTTCAATTTCAGTTCCGGTCCGATCACGATCACGGAACGGCCTGAATAATCCACGCGCTTGCCGAGCAAATTCTGACGGAAGCGTCCGCCCTTGCCCTTGAGCATGTCGCTCAAAGATTTCAGCGAGCGATTTCCCGCGCCGGTGACCGGGCGTCCGTGACGGCCGTTGTCGAACAACGCGTCCACGGCTTCCTGCAACATTCTTTTTTCGTTGCGGATAATCACTTCCGGCGTTTTCAATTGCAGCAACGTCTTGAGACGGTTGTTGCGGTTGATGACGCGACGATACAAATCGTTCAAATCCGAAGTCGCAAAACGTCCGCCTTCGAGCGGCACGAGCGGGCGCAAGTCCGGCGGAATCACCGGCAACACCGTGAGAATCATCCATTCAGGACGGCTCTTGGACGACGCGAGACCTTGCAGCAATTTAATCCGCTTCGCCAATTTTTTGCGGATTTGTTTGCTCTTGGTTTCCGTCATCGCCTGTTGCAATTGCTCGGTGCCTTTCGCCAAATCCACACGCGCCAGCGCTTCGCGCACGGCTTCCGCGCCCATTTTGGCGACGAACGCTTCCGCGCCGTAAGTTTCCTTCGCTTCGCGATATTCATTTTCGTTGAGCAATTGATTTTGCTTCAACGCCGTATTGCCCGGATCAATCACAAGATAATCTTCGTAATAAATCACGCGCTCCAAATGCCGCGCCGTCATGTCCAGCGCCAGACCGATGCGCGAAGGCATGCACTTGAAAAACCAGATGTGCTGCACCGGCACGGCCAATTCGATGTGGCCCATGCGTTCGCGGCGCACGCGCGCGAGCGTCACCTCGACGCCGCAACGGTCGCAGACGATGCCGCGATGCTTGATGCGCTTGTATTTTCCGCAGGAGCATTCCCAGTCCTTGACCGGGCCGAAAATGCGTTCGCAGAACAAGCCGCCTTTTTCCGGCTTGAACGTGCGGTAATTGATGGTCTCGGGATTTTTGACTTCGCCTTTGCTCCACGACCGGATGGCGTCAGGCGATGCCAGCGTGATGCCGACGTAATCCACCTGATTGACCTTGTCCAGTCCGAGCAATTCGCGGGCGTTTTCTTTTGAGCTAGTCATATAAAATTAAATTCTTAAATTTCTCGTCACTTTAATTGTTTCAAAATCTTACCGTGACTCGAAATTGTTTTGTCGTCGGATTTATATTCGATGAACACATACTTACCAGTATTTGAATCTTCAAGTTGCATCCAACTCGTCGGCGTATTTTTGTCGCCGACACTTACATAAACATTCTCATCCAATCCCTTGCTTGATGCTTTCGTTGCTTCTGTTACCGCAGCATCATACGCATCTTGAATAGAAGGAGTCGTCGAATACACCAGTGTAATATCAAGCCATCGCTTTGCTGGCGTAATGCCTTCTAATGTTTTGTCTTCTTTGGTTTCGATGTAATACTTTTCTGTGTCTTGGCCACTTTTTTTAACTCCATTATATTCATCCCATGTCAAAACGCGCTTATCTGCGGCTTTGTAAACTAATTCGCCGAAATATTGGTTTTCATTCATTGCCTCGTCGCCAACGAATGCCATTGCCAAAATATCATTCGATGAATTCACTAAAATCGCAGAGTCCAATGCGCTGCGAAGTATTTTATCAACAGTTGCCGGGGGTGGCGGTTGACCAAAAAACGCAACGTCAAGAACCAACCCGCCATTAGAAACTTTGTTGAATGTAACTTCAAAAAATTTCTGCACTTGGGCAGTCGCAGTCATAGTCATAGTCATAGTCATAGTCATAGTCATAGTCAACATGACAGCAACAGCCAATATGGTAGTGAGCGTGCGCATTTATTTTTTACACCGCAGTCAAAGCCGCAATCGCTTCGCCATTTCCGCTGGCTGCGTGTTCCGCCGGATTTGAATAGCCGACTTTCACGTCGAGGCCGAGCGATTGCATTTCTTTCACCAACACGTTGAACGATTCGGGAATGCCCGCTTCGAGCGCGTTGTCGCCCTTGACGATGGCTTCGTAAATCCGCGTGCGGCCTTGCACGTCGTCGGATTTGACGGTGAGCAATTCCTGCAGCGTGTAAGCCGCGCCGTAGGCTTCCATCGCCCACACTTCCATTTCGCCGAAGCGCTGGCCGCCGTATTGCGCCTTGCCGCCGAGCGGCTGTTGCGTGACGAGCGAGTAAGGCCCGACTGCGCGCGCGTGAATTTTGTCCGCGACCAAATGGCCGAGCTTCATCATGTAAATGTAGCCAACGACAATTTCCTGATCGAATTTCTCGCCGGTGCGTCCGTCAATCAAATGCGTCTTGCCGTGTTCGGGCAATTTCGCTTCCCTCAGATAGCCGCGAATTTCCTTTTCCTTGATGCCGTCGAAAACCGGCGTCGAGAATTTCAATCCGAGAATTTTCGCCGCCCAGCCTAGGTGCGTTTCCAAAACCTGTCCGACATTCATGCGCGAAGGCACGCCGAGCGGATTCAAAACGATTTCCACCGGCGTTCCGTCGTCGAGGAACGGCATGTCTTCTTCTTTCACGATGCGCGCGACAACGCCTTTATTTCCGTGGCGTCCGGCCATTTTGTCACCGACGGACAATTTGCGCTTCGACGCGACATAAACTTTCACGGATTTGACGATGCCGCTTTCGGCGCCTTCGCCCGCCTCGGCGCGTTCGATTTCCTCGTCGTATTGCATCTGGATGTCATCGAACTTCTTTTTGAACTGGCCGATGATTTCCGTGATCTTGTTGCGGATGGGCGACGGATCAATTTCGATGCGGTCATAAACCGTCGCAAGTTTGCGTAAAAGCGTTTTCGTGATTTTGCGATTTGCCGGAATGATGATTTCGCCTGTTTCAGAATTAACAACGTCGAGCGGAATTTTTTCGCCGAGCAAAATGTTGCTCAACGCCTCGGTCAATTGGTCCGTCAATTCGCCAACCTTTTTCTTGTGATCCTCTTCGATTTGTTTCGAATGGCGCTTCTCTTCGCTCGAAGCCGAGCGGGTCATGCGTTCGCCTTCTTTTTTCGACGAAACTTTCACGTCCATGACGATGCCGTAAGTTCCCGACGGAACTTTGAGCGACGTGTCTTTCACGTCGGCGGCTTTTTCGCCGAAAATCGCGCGAAGCAAACGCTCTTCGGGCGCAAGTTCGGTTTCGGATTTCGGCGTGATTTTGCCGACGAGAATGTCGCCGGGCTTCACTTCCGCGCCGACACGGATGACGCCGTCCGTGCCAAGATTTTTCAACGCTTCATCGCCGAGGTTCGGGATGTCGCGAGTGATTTCTTCCGGCCCGAGCTTCGTGTCGCGCGCGGCCACTTCAAATTCGTCAATGTGAATCGAAGTGAAAATGTCTTCCTTCACGATGCGTTCAGAAATAAGAATCGCGTCCTCGAAGTTGTAACCGTTCCACGGCATGAACGCGACGAGCACGTTGCGGCCCAGCGCAAGCTCGGCATTGTCCGTGCAAGGGCCATCGGCGATGACCTGCCCTTTTTTCACATGCTCACCTTTGTGGACGAGAATTTTTTGATTGATGCACGTCGCAGCATTCGAGCGCATGAATTTGCGGATCGGATAAACGTAAACGCCTTTTTCGGGATCGTGCTTAATTTTCTTTTTCGATTCCGGCAATTTTCCGTCTTCGGTGATGATGACGGTGTCGCCGCTGACCGACGCGACTTTTCCGCTTTCTTCCGCAACGGCCACAGCACGCGAATCGCGTGCGACGCGATCTTCAAGCGCAGTTGCCACGAGTGGCGCTTCGGTGACGAGCAACGGAACGGCCTGGCGTTGCATGTTTGAACCCATCAACGCGCGGTTCGCGTCGTCGTGTTCAAGGAACGGAATCAAGCTTGCCGCAATTGAAACCAATTGCTTCGGCGAAATGTCCATGTAATCCACGCGAGCCGGTTCAATGTCAACGAATTCTCCGCGTGCGCGGCAAACGACGCGTTCGGTCGTGAAATGTCCGCGACCATCAATCGGCGAGTTCGCCTGCGCGACAATATATTGTTCCTCGCGGTCAGCCGTGAGAAAATCAATATCTTCTGTCACGCGACCGTCTTTGACTTTGCGATACGGCGTTTCGAGAAAACCAAATTCGTTGATGCGCGCAAATGTCGCGAGCGACGCAATCAAACCAATGTTCGGACCTTCCGGCGTTTCAATCGGACAAATGCGTCCGTAGTGCGATGGATGAACGTCGCGGACTTCAAAGCCCGCGCGGTCGCGGCTCAAACCCCCTGGCCCAAGCGCCGACAAGCGGCGTTTGTGCGTGAGTTCCGCGAGCGGATTGATTTGATCCATGAACTGCGACAATTGCGAGCGGCCAAAGAAATCGCGGATGACCGCCGAAAGCGCTTTCGGATTGATCAATTTCTGCGGCATCATCGCTTCGACACTTTGATCGAACAACGTAATGCGTTCTTTCACGAGACGTTCCGTGCGCGCGAGACCAACGCGGCATTGGTTGGCAAGCAATTCGCCGACAGTGCGGATGCGGCGGCTGCCAAGATGGTCAATGTCGTCGAGCGAGCCTTCGCCTTTTTTCAGGCGCAAAAGATATTTCGTCGCCGCGACCAAATCTTCCTTCGTCAAAATGCGCGACTCCTGTTTGTCCTTGATGCCGAGCTTTTGATTGATTTTGTATCGGCCAACGCGACCCAAATCATAACGCTTCGGGTCAAAGAAAAGCCGTTTCAACAACGCGCGAGCATTCGCGGCTGTCGGCGGATCGCCGGGACGCAAGCGGCGGTAAATGTCTTTCAACGCTTCGTCTTCATTTTTTGCCGGGTCTTTTTTAAGGCATTTGATCATGATGCCTTCGTCCACCGACGTGTCCACGACCTTGATTTTCGTCACGCCGAGTTCGGCGATTTGTTTGACGACGGCTTTCGACAGCGGCTCAAATGCGCGCGCCACGACGAGACCTTTTTCCTCGTCCGTCGCGTCCTGGATCAGAACGCGGTTCGGCAAATCTTCGAGCTTCTCGGCTTCCTTGACCGTGAGTTCCTCGATTTCGTAAAACAATTTCAAAATTTCCTCGTCCATGCCGCGAGTCGTTCCGCCGTTGTCCTTCGACTTCGAGCCTTTTTCTTTTTCTTCGTGGTCGAGAAAGCTCAACGCACGGAAAAATGTCGTCGTCAAAAATTTCCGGCGGCGTTTTTTGCGATCCAAATAAACGTAAAGCAAATCGCTCGTGTCGAATTGCGCTTCATACCATGAGCCGCGGTCGGGGATGACACGGAAGCTGTGCAGCAATTTTCCGTTTGGATGTTGCGTCGCCTCGAACGCGATGCCCGGCGAACGATGCAATTGCGAAACGACAACGCGTTCCGCGCCATTGATGACAAACGTGCCTTGCGGCGTCATCAGCGGAAGCTCGCCCATGAAAACTTTTTCTTCCTTCGCGCTCTTGCTTTCTTCCTTGAGCAAAAACGTGACGTAAAGCGGCGCGCCGTAGGTCAAACCTTCGCGCAAGCATTCGAGCCAGTCCAATTTCGGTGCACCGATTTCATAGGAATCGTAATCAAGCACGCATTTGCCGTCGTAACTCTCGATGGGAAACACTTCGCGGAAAACGGATTCGAGGCCGTTGTGTTTGTCGCGCTTTTTAGACGACACGTCGGCCTGCAGAAATTCTTTGTAGGAATTCGTCTGCAATTCGATCATGTTCGGCGGCGACACGATTTCTTTGATCTTACCGAAGTTGATTCTTTCAGTGACTCGCGATGGCATTTTGACCTTTATTTTTTCTGCAATGCGAAAATCGCATTGCTATTAAATTAACGACACAAGGCAAGGCCGTCGCGTTCAACGACGAACTTGCCAACCCAAACTGTTATTTCCGTTTTAACTTGATAAAAATACAATGGAGCGCCCCGGCAAAACGCCGGAGCGGCTCCGATAACTGCAATTATTTGACTTCCACTTTCGCGCCGGCTTCTTCGAGCTTTTTCTTGGCGGCGTCAGTGTCAGCTTTGTTCGCGCCTTCGAGCACGGGCTTCGGAGCGCCTTCAACCAAAGCTTTCGCTTCAGCAAGACCCAAACCGGCCTTCACTTCACGAACAGCTTTGATGGCGGCGATTTTCTTGTCTGCCGGAACGGAAACGAGAATCACGTCGAACGTGTCCTTCGCTTCTGCGGGAGCAGCGGCACCACCGGCAGCAGCGCCGCCAGCAGCGGCAACCGCGACTGGCGCGGCGGCAGAAACGCCCCATTTGGTTTCAAGTTGTTTGACCAGGTCGGCGGCTTCGATAACCGTCAACTTGCTCAATTCTTCCACGATGTTTGCGATGTCAGCCATATTACTTTTCTTTCTGTCGTCTCGTCGTCC
>Ga0137403_10001916_pt1 | contig 25929 bp, 18 predicted proteins | sample CZOMad2_1_16fung_FD_122057 | JGI IMG/M metagenome (GOLD analysis project Ga0137403, IMG submission 122057) | Vadose zone soil fungal communities from Angelo Coast Range Reserve, California, USA - CZOMad2_1_16fungal (Hybrid Assembly) | ecosystem: Environmental > Terrestrial > Soil > Vadose zone... | reverse complement strand
CGGGAGGTTTCAAAAACTCTCCGGGACCTTCCAAAAACTCTCCGGGAGCTTCCAGACGCTCTCCGGACGCTTCCGGACGCGCGGAAAGTCACTTTCCACGCCTTGGAAGTCGAGCCGGAGGGATGAAAAGTCTTCCCGGACGCATGGAAAGTTACTTTCCACGCATGGGAAGTCGAGCCGGAGGCGTCCGAAGTCGAGCCGGAGAGGTTGAAAGTCGACCTGGAGGGGTCGGAAGTCGAGCCGGAGAGACCAGAAGTCGAGCCGGAGGCGTTGGAAGTCGACCCGGAGACCTTTTTGAAGGCTTTCCAGGGATTTTGGACCCACGGACGGAGTTTTCGGCTGGTTCCGGGGGAGACAACGCCCTTGCCGAATTCCTCAACGGTCGCCGGAGGCGGTAGAGACGTGCCCAAGTCCTGAACGATATCGACACGCAGTCCACGGGGACCGCGGGCCGTCTCCGCCGGGCAACGCCCCGGCGCGTTTGTCCCGTTTGCCGGTCGGAATCGAGGGAGACCGCAAGGGACCACCAAGACAGGGGATGTCGCGTGTAGGGGACGCCAACCCTATGCGGAGACGTCCCGCAGTCCCCGTGGCCTGAGACGGATATCGTTCAGAACCTGGGACGTCTCTACCTCCTTCGTCGAAACGCTGTTCCTATCCCGGCGAGCCCCCAGCCCTTGCCCTCCCGCCCCCACGGGGGCTCTGCCCCTACCTGCCCGGCCTCGCGGTCGCCGGGGATCGTGTCTCCGGTGGGGGCGACCGCCTCGACTCTCGAATATATGCAGTTATTCTTTGTGAGCAATGGAAAGATAGCTCCAGGCAGACTCAGGTCCGTAATCAGGAGCGTAATCTTCAGTAGTCAGAATGGTCTTCAGGATAGGTCGCCGGACTCCTCCAGATTGGATCCCGTCTCCGTCTGGGGGGCCCGGCCCCAAATCCTCTCCAGCGGCTCCATCGCGTAGGTGGAGCCTCTTTTTTTGCCCGCGTATCTTTGCGTTCGGCGTAATGTTGACCGTAATCTCCGGCCTCTACACTTCTCTTCAGGGTTAGATCCGGGTGACCCCCGAGGCTGGCAACAGTCCTCCACACGGATCTGCCGATACCCTCTCGAGCGGTTTCATCCGGGAAGGATGACCGCCTTTTTTTTTGCCCGCAGCATTCTGCAACGCGGCCTCTGCCGACGCCAGGGAGCTCAGCCGCCGCAGCCGGCCTCTGTCGCCGCCAACGCCACCTTCCCCGCGATCCAGGAGGTGGGCACCAGTAGCACCGTAGGGGTGGACTGGTGGCCGATCGCCGTGACCTCCCCCTTCTCGAAGAAGGCCCAGTGGTGCTCGCCGGGGGCGACCGTCAGGTGGTGAGCCGTCGTAGGGATCTCCAGGGCGTGTAGGGTCCTCCCGGTTCGCGGGTCGAGCCGGAGGAGCTCCCACGAGCGCATGGACCCGCCTCCCCCTCCTGTCCGGCGAAGGAGAAAGAGGGAGTCGCCGGCTCCGTACAGCCCGCCGGGGAGGCTCGCCCGCTCGAGGAGCCGGAAGAGGTCCGGCGTCTGCGCCATGCCCTGGTCGCGCGCCAGCTCCCCACGCAGCTCCGGCGCGACCCCGGGCCAGGCGATCAGCCGTTGGGGCGCTTCCCCGGGGGGTACCCGATAGAGACCGACCGGAGATTCCTCCAGCGCCAGGAAGTAGCCAACTCCCCCGACTCCGGCGAGGACAGGGATGCCGGCGCGATAGAGGAGGGCCTCCGGCCGGCTCATGTCGATCCGGTGGAGGACCTCGTACCGGTTAGACGAGAGAGGGAGCCGCACGATGGCGGTGGTCCAGGTCCCCTGCGGGCCGAGGAGGTTGGCCACCGCCAGGGCCTCGTCCTCTCCGAGGAGAGACCACTGAAAGACGGACCGGAGCGTGCCGTCCGGGCCGGTGCGGCCGACGAGCTTCGCCTCTCGCCTCCCGGTGGGCTCCCCCCGCCAGAGAAGGTGGCCGGAGGGATCCTCCGCCACCGGTACGCCCGCCGGCGAGGCCTGGACTCGCACGTAGGCCGCTTCGCCGGAAGGAAGAGTGGCCGGCGCCGCGTCCAGGAGAGCCCCATCCTCTCCGAAGCCCAGGAGCTGACCGCGCAACGAATCGGCGAGGATCCACCTCTCCCTCCCCGCCCAGGCCGCGGACGAGAGCCAGGCCGGCTGCGCGCCGAGCGGCACGCGGCGGCAGCGATCCTCGGCCAGGGGAGAACGCGGAATTTTCGCTGACGGGAAGGGCGAGAGCTCGAACCGAGCAGGTCGCACCTCTCCGGCAGAGGAAGAGGAAAGAGCCGGCGACGAGGTCTGGAAACCGAGGAGGTGGCGCCCGTTGCATCCGATCTCGACTAAAGCCGTTCTGGCGATGGCATCGCGCCGGCCCTTCTGCTGTGGGAAGAGATCAGGGATGAACAGCATGACGTGGAAATCACAGCCACCTCCACCTTGAACGCACCGACCCATGTCTGCGTCGTAGGCCAATTTGCCGCCTCCGCCTCCTCCGCCGCCACCGCCGACGCCACCCCTGGGAGGCGGTTCATGCGCCTCCTTGTCCTTGGCTCGTTTCTGAATGGCCTCCATCGTGAGCCGATACTCGTGGACGTCCGCCCGATCGAGCTGGCCGGATGCCTGTTTCAGCAGGCGATCCCAGGTCGGCTTCTGGCTGGCGATTTTCTGGTCCTCACCGGTCGCCGCATAGTTGGCCGCCAGATCCCGGAAAAGCAGCGGATCGGCGGTGCCGAGGCTCAGATTCTCGGCGCTCTCCAGATAGGATCGTGCGACGAGAGGTTCGTCGGCCCGCACGGCCAGCGAGCGCAGCAGGGACCGGAACGAGTAGAGGGGGGATCGGCGGTCCAGGCCTGGCTTGGCGGCCCAAAAATAGAAGCCCTGGGCAGGAGGGGCGGTCGCCTCATGAGCCAGGAGGATCTCCTCCGCACCTCGGCCGATGGCAGGATCGGTCGCGAGGCGGCGGAGCGTTCGACCGGCTTCACTGTCGGCGAAGCTCTTCAGCGGATAATGCTGTTTTGCCAGAGCGGCGACGAGAGCAGAGAGCAGTTCGACCCGGGTCGGGTCCGGCAGATTCAACGAAGTCAGATCGGTGAGGGCCGCCTGCTGGCCCGCCAGCGTCGCTCCAGCCTCGACGGCCTTCCAGATCTCTCCGGACAGCTGGCTGGGCGCGCTCCGCGCCAAAAGAGAGAAGAGATCGGTCCAGACCTGATCGTCGGTGGGCTTGGCCTTCAGGACCTCACGATAGAGCTCGGCCGACTTCTTCCAATCCTCCCCCTCGAGGAATCGGGCGTAGCTGCGGGCCAGCACCAGGCGATCCTCGCCCGCCATCTTCGGCAACGCCTCGGCGTAGAGCTGGCCGGCTCGCTTCCGTCCGCCGAGATCGGAGTAGACGTGCGCCAGGTTGACGACCGCGCCGGGAGAGCTGGAGTTGGCTTTCCAGGCCGCCTCATACCACCGCGCGGCCTCCGCCAGCCGCTCCCGCCACCCCTGGGGGGTCTCGCCACTCTGCGCTTCTCGCTGGGCGACGAGCCCCAGGAAGAACGAGCAGCTCGCGCGTTCCGCCGGGCTCCGGCCGTGACTCGCGTCCGCGGCCGCCTGAAGGAATCCCTGCCGAGCCTGTTCCAGTTCCCCGGCGATCAGGGCCTCCTGCGCTTCGGGGCTGCAGACCGGCGGCTCCACCGACCCGACCGGGCGACCGGTGAGCGCAACGACCAGGATCAAAAGTGCCGCGCGGTATCGCATCAGGGGTTTGGCAAAAGGCCATCGGGCCCTGGACAGTGATCCGGATCGTAGGGGCAATGCCGATGATTCCCGAAAAGATAGACCTCTTTCCAATTGGCACTGTTCAGCCGCTCCGCAAGCTCAGGAGTGAGGTTCAACCCGGGGCAGCAGTAATTCATACTGAGTTGGCACCTTAGCGAAGCATCGAAGTTGCCGTCACTCCGCATGTCGATTCTGCACATATTGGGGTCCTTCGTGCAAAGTGCGGCCTTGACCAAGAGCTTGAGCGATGTCCCCGGTTCCAGGGAGAGACGCCGGGCACTCAGGGGGACGATGATCCTCTGCATCGTCGGCTTGGCCTCTGCGCTCTCGGCGATCGGGATTTCGGCAATGAAGCTGGAATCCAGGACTTTGCGGAGCTCCTCCGAGAACTGAGCGTCGATGGTCTTGAACAACGGCTTCCATTGCTTCTCGTCTTTGTTGCGGTATCGCGGGTGCCAGCCCAGGGGCGAGAGCCCGGTATTGACGTACAACAGCTTATTCTCAGCCCTGCCGATCTTCCCCGTGATGGACAGGGAGACCCGCCAGAAATTGCCATATTGCTCTCGGGTCAGATCGACGAGGAGCTGAGGTCGGGAGCCCGACGCCACCTCGGCGGTTACCCATTCCATGCAGGGCGCGATCCTGGGTGCGTCCTTCCTGAGTTCCTCCTGGAGGTCTTTCTTCAGGTTGCCGAGCTCGGCCTCCGGGATCGCGTCGAAGATGTCGCCATGGAAGCCGACCACGATCTGGACCCGCGGGTAGGGAGCTCTGGTCTCGGCTGCCAAGGGAAACCCGAACAGGAGGAGGCCGAGGACGGCCAGGCGCCACGGCCGGGTCACCGCGTTCCCCCGCGGAGGCTCAGCAAGTGGATTTGAAGACCCGGCCGCCGCCCATCCATCGTGAAGCGGTCCACCACGGTCTCCTTCCCGTCCTTGGAGCTGACGAGCCCGACCTCGATCGTCTCGTTGCCTTGCATTCCCTCGATCTTCAACGGCCGCGGAGTTTCATGGGAAAGCGCCTTCAGGATCTCCTGGTCCTGGTCGGTCAACGGACTTCCCGAAAGGGCCCCGACGTCCTTGGTCCACCGCCTCGTTTGTGCATCCTTTATGGCGCGAGCGAGCTGCTGGGCAGGCGCCAAGCAGGTCGTCTGCTGCCGGAGGTCGGTCACTGTATAGAGCTTCTTCCCGAAGTGTACTCGAAGAGAGGTCACCGGAGAACCTGACGGATCGGAAACGGCGGACAGGTGATCGTAGATCCCGGTCCAGGGCACCAGGAGCAGAGCATGGTAAGGGCGAGGGAGCACGCCGCACACCCAGCTCCAGGCGCCGATTGCGGCGAGAACCACGACCGCAAGAGCTTGGAACAGCACCCGCCGCTTTCGCTCCGCGGCGATCTCGCTCACTCGCTTGATGACCTCTGCGACCATGTCCCCCTGGGGCTTCAAGAGAGTGACGGCTTGCAGATAGCCCGGGATGAGCTCCAACTCCGTCTCCTTCACCACGACGGGGAGAACGCGGCCGTGCGACTTGGGATGGAATTCCTCGTAGGACTTTAACTCGGTTAGGGCATAGCCTGGTTGAACCGACTCGGGAGAGATGAGGAAGAGGAGGAGGTCGCTCTCCCGCAGCTCTTTACGGATGGGCTTCTCATAGGCATCGCCGGAACGCAGGTTGGCGGGAGCGAAAAAGACCCGATGGCCCTCGTTCACAAGCTTAGGCTTCAGAAGATCTGCTTCCCGAGTCTGCTCGGAAGCGTATGACAGGAAGATTCTCATCTGTCCTTGATGACAGCCCTGTGGGATGCCCGCAAACCGCGTCTTACGGGGGAAACGAGGGCGGCGGCACCTCGGCCTCGTGGGTCATCGCCACGCTGGCCTGGGGTGCCGCCTCTCCGAACCGTTCACTTCCCGGCGTCCGAGCAGGTCGCCGATACCGCGAGGGAACGGATTGCTGAGCTCTGGATCACCACCATCGAAGAGATCTTCTGGGAGATCCTCTGCAACACGGAAGAATTCGCCACTACCGGACCCCGCTCGAAGACGAACCAGTTCCTCTCGCCCGGCACCACGGTCAGGTGATCCGCCGACGTGGGGAGCTGTACCCGGCCGAGGATCACGTCCCGCTGCGGGTCGATCTGGTAGAGCCACCAGGCGGTCTTGCCTGGGCCGTCGGGGCGGCGGGTCAGGAGGTAGAGGAGGCCATCCTGAGCGTAGAGTCCGGCCGGCATCGCGAAGCCCTTGACCTCCGCGTAATGGTCCGGCGCGGTCTTCGGCCCGGTCATGCGGGTACGGAAATCCGGCCGGATCCGGTACTCGTCCGGGAACGCTTTGAGTCTCTCGACCCCGCTCCCCGGCGCAGCCCGGTAGATGGCGGGGCGCTTGTCCATCAGCACGAAGTACGCCTCGTCGCCGAGGCTTGCCAGATAGGAGTAGCCCGAGAGCAGGTAGAAGTCCTCGTTGGCGAAGGCCTTCAACATCTCGGCCTTGCCGTCCAGCCGGAGGGGGGCGCGGAGGAATCCCCGATTGAAGCTCTGGTCGGGCCTCGTAAGGGTGCCGAAGCCCACCAGACTGTCCCCTGCCACTGTCCATTGGTAAAGCGAACCCACGTGTTCGCTCGCGGCGGCGCTCTTCCATAGGGGAACATTTTCCCGTATGGCTCGGAGCTGACCATCGAGACCCAAGAAATGACCATCTACTTTCTCTAGAAGAAACCCCTCCTCGGTCCTCGCCACCATGGCCGGCAGGACCTTCGCCGTGCCGCTCGATTGGACGGGCCGAAGCAAGGTGGAGCGACCCTGAGGGTCGTAGGAGAGGAGCGCGTCGCGATGCGGGTCCACAACCAGAAGCCGCGAGCTGTCCACGATCCAGGTGACGCTGCTGATCCAGCGAGGGGTCTCCTGGAGAGCCACGCGATAGCAGTTCCGTACCTCGGCCTGAAGAGAGGGGGCGGCAGAACCGACCTGGGCGAAGCCTGCGAGAACCACGACCAACAAAGCGATCCAACCCGTCACGAATCCGATGATGCTGCGATTCCTCGACATACCTTGACCCTCCTGAGGTTGGACGCCGTCAAAGCGTGTGAAGATCGCACCCACCACCGCCCTGGACACAGCGGTCGGAGTTCGAGTCGTAAGACAGCCCGCCCGCGCCAATTGCCGGACAAACAGTGTGCCGCGGTGCGGCGTCAGGCCCTCCCATCTCATGGACGCTCCCCGCAGACGCCGCGCAGGCCGAGGTGCTCCCCAACGCTGCATAGACTGGGATCGCCAGGCATCCTAGACAGAAGCAAACGAGCAGCACCTTGACTCGCTGGACAGCAGGTCTCCTTGCCATTCTCCCCCCTCCGGTAAGAACGTTGTCGATGAACCCTCCATCGCCTACACCCGGTCCGGTCAGGCGAGTGGAGAACGAGGTTTCTCATGCCTGGCCCGCGACCAGCGAGACCAAGGGACACCGCGGAGCCGAGCGGCGGACGATCCATACCTCATCCTCCTGGGCAAAGACACCTGCTACAACCAAGGTGCCGCTCAGCCCTATACCTGTGACATCGTGAAGCGACTTACAGCATATCCTAGTTTCTTGCACAAGGGGAAGCCCCCTCGGAAACGGTCTCGTCAAGCCCCTGGCGCCGACAATAGAGACGCTAGTCCAGCCGCGGAGTGACCCGATCCGACCACGATACCCACCTCCGACGACTGAACTGCCTCCGCTCGCTCGAATCTCTTCACCTCCAGAGCCCCGGTGGTTTCTCGGTCGCTTCCCTCTCGCGCGCCCCCCAACAGGGGCAAACCAGGTTCTTCAAGTATAAGCGAAGCTGAAAGGATTAGAGCTGCTCCGTTCTTAGAAGACCCCAACCCTCCGGTTTTGTTATTTGATTTCACCTATAAGTCTCTGGGGCAGTGGGACTTCCGGGCTTTCTGCCCTTAGCCAGATCATATACCGGAAAGAGATGCCAGAGAAAAGAGGGCTCCAAAGTCGCACCGCAACAGACATCGGTGACCCCGGGACCGCCCAGGAGGTAGACTCTCCCTCGTGATCGAGGCCCAACCCCGAGCGGCGCCCCTGGAGAGCCCAGCCGCGGCGACCCCGCCGGAATCTCCGGCGGCCCTGCCGGCGCCCCCGCCGCCGCCCGACCCCTACCAAGGGTTCGAGCTGATGCCGGACACCCCCCCGGCGGGACAGGTCCGGCGCCTCTTCACCATCCACCGCCATCTCTTGGGGCTCCTCTTCGGCGGGCTCGTCGCCCATGCCCGCGGCGAGGACAGCCTGGGTCCCCAGGGAGGGACCGGGCGGGGCTTCCGCCTCTTCCTGAGCTTCGAACGGCTGTTCGCCGCCCTCGTCCGCCCCTTCCTCGACAAGAGCCTGGTCGGCCGCCCCTTCCCCGTCCAGCTGCGGCGGCGGCTGGAGATCCTGGGGCCGACCTACATCAAGCTCGGCCAGGTGCTCGCCCTCCGCCAGGACCTTCTTCCCGCCGCCATCACCGAGGAGCTCAAGAACCTCCTCGACCGCCTGCCGGTGGTCGCCTTCCCGCGCTATCTGGAGATCATCGTCAAGGACCTGGGCCGGCCGATCGACGAGATGTACACCTGGATCGACCCGGTCCCCACCGGCTCGGCCTCGATCGCGCAGATCCACCGGGCGACCACCCGGGAGGGCGACTCGGTCATTCTGAAGGTGGTGAAGCCGGGCATCAAGGAGACCCTGACCCGCGACGCGCGGCTCTTGAAGCTCCTCGGCTGGGGGCTCCAGCAGGTCATCCCCCGCTACCAGCCGCAGCGGGTGATCGCCGAGTTCGTGGAGTACACCCGCCGCGAGGTCGACCTGCGGCGCGAGGCCGACAACGCCGAGAGCTTCGCCGCCAATTTCACCGACCTGGACGGCGTCGTCTTCCCCCGCATCTACCGCCAGTACAGCGGCCCGGGCGTCCTCACCATGGAGTTCCTCGCCGGCTTCAAGCCGAGCGCCCCGGAGGCCCTGGCGCTCTCCGAGGCGGAGCGCGACCGGCTGGTCGACCTCGGCGCGGCGTCGATCATCCGCATGCTCTACCGGGACGGCTTCTTCCATGCCGACCTCCACCCCGGGAACCTCCTCGTCCTCCCCGGGCCGGAGGGGCCGAAGCTCGGCTTCATCGACTTAGGCATGGTGGGGCGCTTCGACAACGAGCTGCGGCGGACTCTTCTCTATTACTACTACACGCTGGTCATGGGGGACGCGGAGAGCGCCGCGGGGTACCTCGCCTCCGTCGCCCAGCCCGGGCCGGGGGCCGACCCGGTGGGGTTCCGCCGCGAGGTCACCGAGATCCTCCACCGCTTCAGCCGCGGCGCCACCTTCCGCGACTTCTCGCTCGCCCAGCTGATCCTCCAATCGGTCAACCAGGGGGCCGGGCACAACATGTATTTCCCGGTCGAGATGGTCTTGATGGTCAAAGCGCTGGTGACCTTCGAGGGGGTGGGGCAGATCCTGAAGCCGGGGCTCGACGTGGCGGTGGTGTCGCGCGAGCACGCCAACCAGATTTTCCTCGATCAGTTCAAACCGGTGGCCTTGGGGCGCCAGCTGATGCGCGGGGTGCCGGGAATCCTCGAGGCGCTCTCCAAGCTGCCGTCGGTGATCACCGAGGGGGTGCGGCTCATCGAGCAGGTGACCCGCCGGCCGCCGGAGAATCCGTTCGCCGGCCTGCGCGGCACCATTTTCGGCGGCTTCTGCCTGGTCGCCGGTGCGGTTCTGGCCGGCGCGCACGGACCGTGGCCGGTCTGGATCGCCCTTTTCATCCTGGGCATCGCCTCCGCCCTCTCGCGGGGAAGGAGCTGAGCATGCCGGAAGAACGCCCGGAAGAGCCCCGGCACTACGAGCCGTTCGACCCCGCCTACAGCCAGGCGGTGATGAACGACCTGTTCAAGCCGCTCCTCGGCCATTACTTCCGGCCGGCCCTGATCGGCGGCGAGAAGATCCCGGCGAAGGGGCCGCTCATCCTCGCCCCCAACCACAGCGGCAACGCCTTCCCCTACGACGGCATGATTCTGGATGGCCTCCTCTGGGAGCGTACCGGGGAGCGGCCGGAGGCGAAGTTCCGCTCGGTGTTCGAAAAGGAGCTCGCGGTCACCTGGTGGATGCGCCCCTTCGGCATCGACAATTTCTGGCGACGGGCGGGCGGCATCGATCTCACCTTTCCCAATTTCGATCAGCTTTTGGCCCGCGGCGAGCGGTTGATTTATTACCCGGAGGGGGTGCCGGGAATCGGCAAGGGTTTCTACCGCCGCTACCAGCTGCAGCGCTTCTCGACCAGCTACGTGATCATGGCCGCCCGCCACGAGGCCCCGGTCTACCCCATCTACATCGTCAACGCCGAGTGGGTGATCCCCTTCTGTTTCACCTGGAAACCGGTCGACACGCTGGTGCAGAAGCTCCTCCACGTCCCCTTCCTGCCGCTCCCCGCGGCGCCGCTCGGGATTCTCTTTCCTTTCCTCTGGTACCTCGCCCTGCCGGCGCGGATGGTCTTCGTGGTCGGCGAGCCGATCGACATGCGCCAGCGGGTGACCGCGGCGGGGATGACCGATTTCGAGAACCCCGACCGCGACGTCGTCCGCCAGGTGGCGAACGAGGTGCGGGACGAGTGCCAGAAGGAGCTCGACCGCTACGTGGAGCGCTACGGCCGCTGGCCCTACCAGGCGCGCTCGTTCTTCCGCGCTCTCCTGAAGTCGGGCCGCAACTGGTGGAAGATGCTCCCCTGCGGCTGGCCCTGGATCTTCGTCCGCCACGAGCGCGACCGCCGCCGGCCGCCGGCGAAGAACTGGCTCCACGGGGTGCTCCGCGACTGGGACCTCCTCGGCTTCTACCTCCCGCTCGGCTGGCCGCTCCTCACCTTGACCCGCCGCCTGCGCCGGCCGCCCTACGGCTTCCGGGGTTTGAGCCAGAAGCAGAGGAAGGAGATCGAGGGGAACTTCCACTGGCACCTCGACCGCCGGCCGCTGCCGCCGCGGGAGGAGGACCCGGCGCTGCGAGAGGGTAGATCGCAGTCCCAGGGCTGAAACCGTTTAGACGCTCTCGTCGGCAGCTCGCGCGTAGATCTCGGTGGCGGGAATCGCGAGATCCAACGCTGCGAAGTAGAGCTCCGCAGGGTCCTCTGCAGAGGAGCGGTACTCCCAGGTACCGCCGTCCTGCTTCCGATAGGTCTCGAACCGGTGCGGCCACTGAGAGACCAGAACGTACTCTCGCAGGGAGGGAATCGACTGGTAGCAGAGGAACTTCTCGCCGCGGTCGCGAGCCTCGGTCGACGGAGAGAGGACTTCGATGATGACGATGGGGTTGAGCAGCGTCTCGGGCGTCGTGGGGAGCAACTGCTCCTCTCCGCAGGTGATGACGACGTCGGGATAGAGGAAGGCCTTGTCACCGGAGACGCCGACCCGCATGTCGTTCCCGTAGTGGTTGCAGGCCTTGGCGCGGAAAGCCAGGCCGAGCGAGGTCATGAGGTTCGCCACCAGTCGATTGTGATTTCGGCTGGCTCCCGCCATGGCCACGATACGGCCATAGATGTACTCGCTACGGAGCTCCGCTGACGGCTCGCTCTCCAGGTACTCTCGTGCCGTGAGAGAGCCGGGGGCTTTGGGCTGGCTTACGGCGGGCATGGGCTCATTCTACGACGAAGCTCGTGGAGCGCCTATTCCTCGGCCGACGACGCGGAGGCCGGCGATGGTAGCCTTGTCGGCATGCAAGACCCCTCTGCCGACGAGATCGACTCGACGGGCGAGGCGATGCTCGGCCAGGCCATCGAACGGGCGCTCGCGGCGCCGCCGCAGGAGCGGGCGGATCTCCTGGAGCGGCTGACCGGCGAGATCGCGCTGGCGACCGCCCCGGGCTCCGGCCGGCGCCCCTGGACCTGTTCGGTGCATACCGGAACGGACGGTTCGCGGATCTTCCGCGGCGGCCTGGGGTACTCGATCGTGGTCGATCCGCAAGGCCGACTGTGGCGCGCCGGGACGGTCGAGGACTTCGCGACCACCTACGCGATCACCCCGATCTCCTGCGAGATCGTCGCCATGCAACCGGAGTATGCGCAGATGCGGGAGTACGTCCCGCGCCCGCCTGGAAGCGCGAGCCGTCCGGGCGAAGATGCTCGGAACATGGAATCAGGAGCCCGGCTCGACCCGCAGGGACACGGCGTAGTGGACGGCGGCCGGCTGGCCGTTGGGCCGCCGGGCCGGTTCGAAGCGCCACCGGGCGAGCGCGCGGACGAGCGCCTCCCGTAGGACCGGCCGGTCGGGGCCAGCCAGGATCTGCGCCTGGACCACCCAGCCCTGCGGATCGATCAGGCAGTGCGCGATGACGATCCCGCCCAGCCGCCGGAGCGGATGTCCGAGCGGCAGGTCAAGGGAGGGATGGACGAGCGCTCGCGGCGGAACGCCGTGGAAGCAGACGGCATAGACCGGCTGATGGCCCAGGAGAGCCAGCCGCTCCGAGTGGACCGGCAGCCAGGGCGGCGCCGGCCGGGAAGGCGGCGGCGCCGGCCGCGGAACCGGGGCGCTCGCCCGGTCTCCCAGGAGGAGAAGGATCGCCAGCAGGGCGAGAAGGTAACGCCAGGGCCGGCCGCCGGGTTTCCGGGTTTTGGCGCCCATGCTTCTTGGAACCCTCCGGGGCGGCAGGAGTTCCTCGAGAGGGTCAGGTCACGGGGACGCACGTGGTACGCTTTATGGCGATGCGAGAGGAAATCCCATCGGCTACCATTCCGCGCGAGCAGATTGCCGCACTCTGCGTGCGTCATGGAATTCAGGAGCTGGCGCTCTTCGGTTCGTTCCTGACCGACCGCTTCCAGGCATCGAGCGACGTGGATCTCCTGGTCACCTTCAAGCCAGAGACCCGCCCTGGCTTCCTCACTCTGGCCAGGGTCCAGAGGGATTTGGAGGCGCTGTTCGGGCGCCCCGTGGACCTCGTTCCCAAAGGTGGGCTCAAACCCGCCATCCGCGACGCCGTGCTCGCCGAGTCGCGGGTCCTCTATGCGGCATGAGCGCCTCTACCTCCTCGACATGGTCGAGGCGGCCGACGCGATTCGCGGCTTTCTCGCAGACGTCTCAGATTAACTCGACACCGGCCCTTTTCGCTCGCGCGGGTGTCCGGCGATGCGGAGTGGTACGCTCCTCCCACTGGAACCCACCATGCCCGAGAACCTCACCCTCCGCATCCACTACCCTCTGCAAGAGGGCGACCTCCTCCTGCGCACCGATCGCGATTGGGACCTGGACGTCCAGCCCGCCGCGGAAGCCCCGGACCGCACCTGGTTCGATTTTCCGCTGGAGCTGGCGCAGCACTACAGCTACTACAAGCCGGTCGTCCGACGCGGCGACCAGGTCCTCTGGTCGAAGGGCGAGAACTACCTGGCCGTCCCCGATCAACGGCTGGTGCGCAACGTCTACCCGCATTTCTTGGACGACAAGACGAGCACCGTCGACACCCTGGTCCACCTCACGTCGAAGACCTCGAAGCGGACCCACGCTCTGCGCGTGTTCACCCCGCCGGGCTATGCCGAGAACACCCTCGCCTCCTACCCCGTCCTCTACATGCAGGACGGGCAGAACCTCTTCTTCCCGCAGGAGGCGTTCGCCGGCCAGACCTGGATGATCGAGGGGACCCTCCACCTGCTCGACGCCATGAACCTCATCCGCCGGACCATCACGGTGGGGGTCTACCCGCAGGACAGGATGGCCGACTACACCCGGCCCGGCTACGAGGACTACGGCCGCTACCTAGTCGAGGAGGTCAAGCCCTGGGTCGACGCCAACTACCGGACCCTGCCGGACGCGCCGAACACCGTGGTCATGGGCTCGTCGCTCGGCGGGGTGGTCTCGTTCTACCTCGCCTGGCAGTACCCGGAGGTCTTCGGCCACGCCGGCTGCCTCTCCTCGACCTTCGGCTTCCGCGACAACCTGATGGAAAGAGTGGCGACGGAAGAACGGCGGCCGATCAAGCTCTACCTGGACAGCGGCTGGCCGGGGGACAATTTCGAGGCCACCTTCGCCATGCGCAACCACCTTCTGGACCGCGGCTACGAGGAGGGGAGCGACCTCCTCTACCTGGCCTTCCCCTGGGCCCAGCACAACGAGCAGAACTGGGCCATGCGAGCGCACATCCCCTTCCAGCACTTCTTCCGCGACTGAAAGGGGGCAGCCTCCCCCGGAGCGCCGTTGAAATGGAACGGCCCGCGGGATCACTCCCTTGGGAGGGCTCGCGGCGCGGGTACCCTTGCCGGGTACCCTTGCGATATGCTTTCGCAGCTCACGCAAAGCTTGGGAAGAGAGGTACGAAGAGGATGTTGCGAAAATTTGCCCCCGGAGTCTTGGTTCTTCTGCTCGTGCTCGCCCTCCCCTCGGCCGCGACCGCGGTCCAGCCGGCGTTCCAGGTCAAGGACATCAAGACCACGGTCGATTCGACCTCGCCCTTCAACTTCGTCTCCGACTTCGTGGAGCTGGGCGGCGCGCTCTATTTCACGGCCAACGACGGTATCAACGGTTTCGAGCTCTGGCGCTCGGATGGGACCACCAGCGGCACCCACCTGGTGAAGGACATCTGCCCCGGTATCTGCTCCGCGCAGCCGCTGGGCCTCACCCGGTTCGGCTCCTCTCTCTACTTCGAGGTCTCCGTCAACAGCGCGCTCTGGAAGAGCGACGGCACCGCCGCCGGCACCGTCCCGGTCTTCACTCCGCCCTCTCCTCTCGCGAGCGGGTTCTACGTCCAACCCCTGGCGGTGCTCGGCACCACCCTCCTCCTGACCGGGGGTGACCTCGCCAACCAGGAGGGGCTGTGGGCGACCGACGGCACCGCCGACGGCACGTCGCTCCTCAAGAGCTTTCCCGGCAACGGCTCCGCGGATCCGTATTCCTCAACCAGATCGGCAACACGGTCCTGTTCAGCGCCGACGACGGGACGCACGGCAGGGAGCTCTGGAAAACCGACGGCACCGCCGCCGGCACCGTGCTGGTCAAGGACATCGTTCCCGGTCCGCAGGGGTCGTTCGTCGGCGGGATCACCTTACCTCCCTTCGTGACTCCCGTGGCGGGCGGCAAAATGTTCTTCGTCGGCTCCGACCCGGATCACGGCGTGGAGCTGTGGGCGACCGACGGCACCGCCGACGGCACGGCCCTGGTCAAGGACATCGCGCCCGGCACGGACTCCTCCCTCATCACCTACCTCACCGCCGTGGGCACCACGGTGTATTTCGTGGACTACCTTGCCGGGGACCGGCAGCTGTGGAAGAGCGACGGCACCGATGCCGGGACGGTCCCCGTCCGGACGGGGTTTTTCGACCTCGCGGAGCTCTCCGCGGTGGGGGACCGGCTCCTCTTCCGGGCGAGCGACTCCACGCACGGCGAGGAGCTGTGGACGAGCGACGGCACGACCGCGGGCACGTCGATGGTCGCGGACATCAACCCCGTCGGGGGCAGCCTCGACGTCCAGGGCTCAGCTCTCTTCGCGCTGGGCGACCGCGTCGTCTTCTTCGCCGACGACGGCACCCATGGCCCGGAGCCCTGGGTGAGCGACGGCACCGCTGCGGGGACGATTCTCCTCGCCGACCTCAACCCGGGCCCGGGCGGTTCCCTGGGAACGGCAGATCTGTTCGGCCGATTCCGTGGCGCCCCACTCGCCGGAGTGGGCCTCTTCGCCGCCTATGGCCCCTCCGGCTGGGGGCTCTACGCGACCGACGGCACCCCGGGCGGAACGGCCCAGCTCCAGAACCTGAACACCCAGGCCTCGGCGCTCGCGATCCCGCCGTTCATCGATCGCGGCGGCACCCCCCTGTTCCGCGCCGACGACGGCACCACCGGTACCGAGCTCTGGAAGAGCGACGGCACGGAAGCGGGGACCGCGCTCGTCAAGGACCTTGCACCAGGTCCCGACTCCATCCCGATCGGCGGGTTGACGGCGATCGGCTCCCAGGCTTTCTTCACCACGACGAGCTTTCCCAGCGGCTCGGACCTGTGGACGAGCGACGGCACCGCGGCGGGTACCCGGTCCGTTGTGCCCGCCGCGTACGCCAACTCTCCGCCCGAAGCGATGGCGGTGACCGCCTTTGCCGACAAGGTCCTCTACGCCCAACCGGACGGCCAGGTGCTCCACCTATGGAAGGTCGATCCCACCGGCGCGAGTGCCGCGCTCGTCCAGAGCTTCGACGTGACCGACTGGATCCAGGGCTCCATCTCGTTCGCCAGCGTCCCGGTCGGCGATTTCCTCTACTTTCTCCTCCCCGGCTTCGGCGGCCCCCTCTACCGCAGCGATGGGACCGCCGCCGGCACGATCCCGGTCGCGCCGGGGCCCTTCTTCAGCGGCCCCATGAGCAGGCTGGGGGCGGGTCCGCGCCTTCTCTTCGCCTCCGCCGGCCAGGTGTTCGTGAGCGACGGCACGGCGGCAGGCACAAAGGCCCTGGCCTCCCTCTATGTCGCCTCCCGCCTGATCGCGGCGGGTGGCAAGGTCTTCTTCATCGGCTATGACTTCGCGTCCGACATGTCGGAGCTCTGGGTGAGCGATGGCACCGGGGCCGGCACCCACATCGTCAAGGACATCCAACACGGTTTTGACTTCTCGTCGTCCTTGACCTCCATCGGCGACCACGTCTTCTTCGTCGCCGACGACGGCGTCCACGGCAGGGAGCTGTGGGTGAGCGACGGCACGGACGCCGGCACCCACCTGGTCAAGGACATCCTGCCCGGGATCGACTCCTCCCAGCCGCAGGACCTGACAGGGGTCGGGCACCTCCTCTTCTTCGCCGCGACCGACGGCGTGCACAACCTCGAGATGTGGAAGAGCGACGGCACGGACGCCGGCACCCAGATGGTTCAGGACATCGCTCCCGGCGACCTCCCTTCCAGCCCCTGGGGGTTCACCGCCTCCGGGCCCTACATCTACTTCGCCGCCAACGACGGCACCCACGGCTTCGAGCCCTGGGCCCTGCCGCGGGCCGGGCTGGGCGGCTTCCTCCAGGCGAGATGACGGTCGCCGGGCAGACCCGGGAGGGCGGCACGGTCACCTACACCCTAACCGTCACCAACGTCGGCGCCGGGCCGCATCCGGATAACCCGGGAGACGAGGTTTCAGACCTCCTCCCCGCCGGCCTCACTCTCCTCTCGGCGACCGCCGGCAGCGGCGCGGTGACCGTCGACCTCCCCGGCAACCGGGTGGCCTGGAACGGCGCCCTGGACCCCGGCGCCTCCGTAGCGATCACCATCCAGGCCCAGGTGGCGGCCGGCACCTTCGGCACCGCCCTCGCCAACCAGGCGACCCTCGCCTTCGACGCCGACGGCGACGGGACCAACGAATCCGCGGGAACGAGCGACGATCCGGGGCGGCCGGGGAAGGCCGACGCCACGACCTTCAGCCCGGCGACCTCGACCCTCGCCTTCTACACCGTCACCCCCTGCCGGGTGCTCGACACCCGCGGCGGCACCCCGCTCAGCGGCAGCGCCCCGCGCACCCTGACGATCGCCGGAGCCTGCGGCATTCCGGCCGGAGCGCGGGCGATTTCCGGCAACCTCACCGTCGTCGGTCCCACGGCGCCCGGCTTCCTCATCGTCTACCCCTCCGGGGGAGCGACGCCGTTCACCAGCACCCTGAACTTCGCCCCCGGCCAGGTGCGGACCAACAACGCCATTCTCGCCCTCTCCGGCGGCAAGCTCGACGCTCGGGCGGGCTTTTCGGCCGGCGGGCAGATCGATCTCCTGCTCGACGTGGTGGGGTACTACCAGTAGCGGCGACGGCGGCGAGGCGACGGCGATGAAACGCATTTTCATCAGCTATCGACGAGCCGACGGCGATGTCGTGAAGCCGCTGGCCGAGCGACTGCGCGCTCTCTTCAACCGAGACCAGATCTTCCTGGACGTCAACCAGGAGGGCGGTGTGGACTATGTCGCCGCGCTCGACCTAGAGTTGAATACCTGCGACGTCGCGATCGTGGTAATCGGCCAGGATTGGCTCGGAACCCACGGGCGGACCGCGGGCCGGCGGATCGATGAGGCGCGGGACCTGGTGCGGTTGGAAGTGGAGACAACCCTCGGCCGCAACGTCCCGGTCGTTCCCGTCCTGGTGCACGGCGCCACGATGCCGCAAGACGTGCCTCCCGAAATCGCGAAGTTGCCACGGCTGCACGCGCTCGAGATCCGCGAGTCGCAGTTCGAGCCGGACTTATTCCGGCTCGTCGATCGCCTGGTGAGGATTCTGCGGTCCTGGCAGCCGGTCAAGATCTCCGCTGGACAGCAGGGTCCGGAGTGGAATCATTTCTGGTACGACATGGCCTGGCTCACCGAGACCGAGGGTTGGCTCTGCGGCGCGGTCAGCGAAGGCGGCGGCGGTGGCCACGTCGGGGAGGGAATCCTGTTGACGACACGGGACGCCGGAGTCACCTGGCGTCAGGCGGCGAACATCGCCAGTGGCGCCGGCCAGTTCAGCTGGGGACCTCAAGGGACGCGGCAATACCGCTGGACCGAGGTCGGTCCCATCACCTCATTCATGATGCATCGCCGGCAGACGGGAGACGAAGATCGCACCACCGGTGTGATGGCGACGGCCACCGGTGTCTACATGGCTGCGGCACCGGCCGGCAGGTTCGACCACGAAACGGAGTGGCGGCGGTCGACCCCTCCGCCCGATCATCCCGAACGCTATGCGTTCCTCCGCCGGCTGGCGGCCATTGAGAACGGCACCGAGATCTACGCGGTCGGTTGGCAGGGAATCGCGCACTGGACCGAGAGGGGCGGACGCTGGGAGCTCCAGAAGCCGACCTATTTCTACAATGTCGCGGCCGTGGCCGCGGTCGGGGGATCCGAGAACCGCAGCGTCTGGGCGGTGGGCCGGGCCGGGGAGGATGAGAAGGGGAATCGTGGCGACAGAAGCCACGGCGCCGTGTATCACCTCGCCTGGCCGGCGAACCGCTGGGAACAGGTGCCACTGCCAGGGATCGAGTTGGAGGAGGCGCAAACTCTGCTCGATCTCTGGGTGCGCGATCCGAATACCGTTTTCGCCGTCGGCGAGCAGGGCCTCATCCTCCGCGGGGTGCGGGAGCGCAGCCGAGAGTGGACCTGGAGCCGGCTCCCCGCGCCGACCGACCAGCCGCTGACGGCGATCGCTCCCAGTCCCTTCGGTCTGTGGATTCTGGGCGGGGGCGGCACGATCTTGAACAGCCTCGACCAGGGCGAACACTGGACCCAACTGCCCCCCGTCTCCGGCGCGGATGGGACGGGCGCAGGATGGGGCGGCGTCCGCTTCTTTGGCCCAGCAGGCTGGATCGTGGGAAACGGGATCGTCCTGCGATCCCAGTGGTGACGTGGGCTGTACCTCTCCGCCCGGACAGTTGAAATCTTCCGGACCTGCATCCATACTCCAATGTCTATGGAAGGGTTCGAAGCCCTTCCTACCTTCGCCGTTCCAACCGGTCCGCTTGCGAGAGGTGGCTGCCATGCTCCCCCGCCCACCCGTTCTTCGGCTCCTGGTCCTTCTCCCGCTCGCCGCCCTGCTGCTGACGTTCGCAGCCCCCGTGGCGGCGGCGACCCTGCCGGCCGGTTTCACCGAGAGTGTCGTCGGCTCCGGGCTGACCAGCCCCACCGCCATGGCCCTGGCGCCGGACGGCCGGCTGTTCGTCAGCGAGCAGGGCGGCACGCTGCGGGTGATCAAGAACGGCACCCTGCTCGCCACTCCGTTTCTCACCGTCACCGTGAGCTCGGCGGGCGAACGCGGGCTCCTCGGGGTGACCTTCGATCCGGCCTTCCCGAGCACCCCCTTCGTCTACGTCTACTACACGGCGACCACGCCGACGATCCACAACCGGGTGAGCCGCTTCACCGCCAATGGCGACGTGGCCATGGCGGGGAGCGAGACCGTGCTCCTCGACTTGAACGACCTGTCGAGCGCCACCAACCACAACGGCGGCAGCCTCCACTTCGGCCCGGACGGCAAGCTCTACGTCGCGGTGGGCGAGAACGCCAACGGCGCCAACTCGCAGACCCTGGCGAACCTCCTGGGCAAGCTCCTGCGCATCAATGCGGACGGCACGATCCCCACCGACAACCCCTTCTTCAGCACCGCGACCGGGGTCAACCGGGCGATCTGGGCCTGGGGCCTGCGCAACCCCTTCACTTTCTCCTTCCAGCCCGGCACCGGCCGTATGTTCATCAACGACGTGGGGCAGAGCACCTGGGAGGAGATCGACGACGGCATCGCCGGCTCGAACTACGGCTGGCCGACGACCGAAGGGCCGACCACCGATCCCAACTTCCGCGGGCCGATCTTCTTCTATGGCCACGGCACCGGGCCGACCGTCGGCTGCGCCATCACCGGTGGCACCTTCTACAACCCGCCGGTCGACTCCTTCCCGCCCGGCTACACCGGCACCTACTTCTTCGCCGACTTCTGCTCCGGCTGGATTCGCCGGCTCGACCCGGGGAACGGCAACGCGGTCACCGACTTCGCCTCCGGGATCAACGCGCCGGTCGACCTCCGGGTGGCCGACGACGGCAGCCTCTATTACCTGGCGCGGGGCGACGGCAAGGTCTACCGGGTACAGGCGATGACGCCGCCGCTCTCCTTCTTCACCGTCCCCCCCTGCCGGGCGATCGACACCCGGAGCGGCGCCCCGCTCACCCCGGGCGCCCCGCGTACCCTGCCGCTCGCCGGCAGCTGCGGGATACCGGCCGGAGCGGAGGCCCTGGCGATCAACCTGACGGTCACCGGTCCCACGGCGGCCGGGTTCCTGAGCGTCTACCCCTCGGGGCAGACCCCGCCGCCCACCAGCACCCTGAACTTCAACGCCGGCCAGGTACGGGCCAACAACGCCATCCTCCCCCTCGCTGGCGGCGGCTTGGACGTCATGGCCGGCCTCCCGCCCGGCGGGCAGGTCCACCTGGTGGTCGACGTGGTGGGGTATTTTCAGTAGGGAAAATCGGCGGGAATCATCGCGCGTGCTCGCCGGCCGTGAGGCGGCGGGAGTGGTCGGCGGCCTCACTCTGGACGCGGACTGTACGGGCACCGATCCATCGCTCGACCAGGGCGGCACCTGCGTCGGCTGTCAGCACACCCGCCCCATCCTCTGCAACTGATCGCTTCGCCCCGGGGAACCCGCACTGCGATGCGGAGCTCCCGGGGCGACCTCGGCGCCTGGCGGCCGGCGCCTTTCGTGTCGGCCGCCGCCTTCCGCTCGCTCTCCCTCGCGACCTTCTTCGCCCTCGCCACCCAGTGGCTCGACTTCCTGGAGCGCCGGGCTGGCGCGGCTGATGACATCCGGCGGGTGACCGTGTTACTGTTCTAGTACGGTGCAGCCACTGTAGCCCACAAGCCCTCTGCCTGGAGACACGAGCGGCGGCCCGGGACGTACAATCGGTGCGATTCCGACAGGGAGATCTTCGCGATGAGATGGAAGCCGCTTGCCGCTGTGCTGGTTCTTTCTGTTCTCTGCGGCCCCGGCTCCGCCGCGGCAGGAGAGACGCCGGCGGCGCCGGCCCCGGCCGCCGCCCCGCTTGCCAACCTCGACTTCGAGGCGGGCGAGATCGGCCAGGAGCCGCCGGGGTGGTTTGTCGTCAAGGCCGTCAAGGAGAAAGGTTTTGCCGCCGTCACCGTGTCCGAGCGGCCGGAGAGCGGCGCCCGCTGCGCCGTTTTGACCGCGCCGGAGAAGCTCGCCGGCCCGAACGACTTCGGCAATCTGACGCGCTCGTTCGACGCCGCCCCCTACCGCGGCCAGCGGGTGCGTTTGCGGGCCGCGGTCCGCGTCGAGGGGGCCGGCGACAAGGCCCAGCTCTGGCTGCGTGTCGACCGGTCCCAAAAGCAGATGGGCTTCTTCGACAACATGGACGACCGCCCCATCCGCTCCGCAACCTGGGCGCGCTACGAGATCGTCGGCGTGGTGGCCCCCGACGCCGAGCGCGTGGTCCTGGGGCTGATGCACTTCGGGACCGGCAAGGCCTGGATCGACTCGGTGAGCTTCGAGGCGCTCGGCGCGCCGACCGGCGGCAACGAGCCGGCGCGGCCGCTCGCCCCTCGCGGGCTCGACAACCTGGTCGCCTTCACCCGCCTCCTGGGCTACGTGCGCTACTTCCATCCCAGCGATCCGGCCGCCCAGCTCTCGAAGACCGACTGGAACCGCTTCGCCCTCGCCGGCGTCCAGCTCGCCGAGAAGGCGGCGGGGCCGGAGGAGCTGGCCCGCACCCTGACCACCCTCTTCCTTCCCATCGCCCCCACCGTGCGGGTCTACCCCACCGGCCGGCCGGAACCGGTCCCCGCCGAGCTCCTCGCCCCGCCCAAGCCGGCGACAGCAGAGAAACCACACCGCGTGGCCTGGCGCCACCTGGGAGTGAGCCTGGGGATGGACGTCCAGGAGGGGGCCTACCGGAGCGAACGGATCGCCGATACGGCTCCCGACAAGACGCCGGACGGCGAGGCGCTCCCCACCGTGCTCCCCGAGCCGGCCCAGCCGCTCCGCGTCGACCTGGGCGGCGGCGTCTCCGCCCTCGTCCCGTTGGCCCTCTATGCCGATGCCAAGGGCACGTTTCCCCGCATCTCTACCGAGGTGAAACCCCGGGCGCCCGAGAAGCCCGACGGGTTCCTCCCCTCCGGCGACGACCGCGCCACCCGCCTGGCCGACGTGGTCCTGGCCTGGAACGTCTTCCAGCACTTCTACCCCTACTTCGACGTCGCCCAGGCCGACTGGCCGGCCGAGCTCCGGCGGGCTCTCACCAGCGCCGCCCAGGACGGCGACGAGCGGGCCTTTCTCGACACCCTGCGCCGGATGGTGGCGGCGCTCCACGATGGTCATGGCAACGCCTTCATGACCACCGAGGGGGGCCGGGTGCAGCTGCCGCTCCTCTGGGAGTGGGTGGAAAATCGGCTGGTGGTGATCCGGGTCGCCCCCGGGAAGGCCGCGGGGATCGCGCCCGGCGACATGGTGACCGCGATCGACGGCAGGAAAGTATCGGAGGTCCTCGCCGAACGGGAGGCGCTGGCCTCGGGGGCGACCCCGCAGTGGCGGCGCTTCCGGACGGTCCAGGCGCTCCTCACGGGCACCGCGGGGAGCGTCCGGCTGGCGATCGAGCACCCGGGCGGGGAGACGGCCGAGGTGACTCTCGAGCGCTCGGTCCCCGCCTACGGCCCGGGCGCCCTGGAGGAGAAGCGGCCGGAGAAAATCGCCGAGGTCGCCCCCGGCATCCTCTATGTGGATATCGGCCGGATCAGTGACGACGACTGGAAGGCCGCCCTCGACCGCCTGGCCAAGGCCAAGGGGATCGTCTTCGACTTCCGCGGCTACCCGAGCGGCCTCTCCCCGGTCTTCCTCCAGCACCTGACGGCGGCGCCGATCCAGTCGGCCCAGTGGCGCATCCCGGTCATCACCCGCCCGGACCGCCAGGAGTGGGGATACAACGTCTCCCACTGGAACCTGGACCCGCTCAGCCCCCGTCTCACCGGCAAGATCGCCTTCGTCACCGACGGCCGGGCGATCAGCTACGCCGAGAGCTGCATGGGGATCGTTGAGGCGTACAAAATGGGCGCCATCGTCGGCGGCCCCACGGCGGGCACCAACGGCAACGTCAATCCGTTCACCCTGCCCGGCGGCTACCGCCTGATCTGGACCGGTATGCAGGTCCTGAAGCACGACGGCTCGCGCCACCACGGGGTGGGCATTCTCCCCACCGTCCCCGTCACCCGCACGCTCGCCGGGGTGGCGGCGGGAAGGGACGAGCTGCTGGAGAAGGCGATCGAGGTGGTGTCGCGGTGATTTCAGTAAGCAAGCACTGTTTGGTCGGCGCGACAGCCGGGCCGTAGGATAGGCGATAACTTTTGTAGGGGGGCCTCCAATGACTCACCACGCTCGGGTGCTCTGTCTTCTCGCCGGCCTCGGGCTGGCCTCGATCTCCGTTCCCACCACGGCGCAGCCGGCGTTCCAGGTCAAGGACATCAATACCTCGGCGAGCGGCGGCATCCAGGTGCTGGGAGACGACGCGGTCACGGTGGCCGGCATCGCCTTTTTCGCCGCATCGGACGGCGTCGTCGGCGCCGAGCTGTGGAGGAGCGACGGCACCGCCGCCGGCACCCGGCGGGTCAAGGACGTCTGCCCGGGGTCCTGTCCGTCCAACCCGCTGTTCCTCACCGCCCTGGGTACGGAGCTCTACTTCAGCGCCGACGACGGGGCGCACGGCCGCGAGCTCTGGAAGAGCGACGGCACCGAGGCGGGGACGGTTCTCGTCAAGGACGTCACCCCCGGGCTCGGGAGCAGCGGTCCCGGGGTGCTCACCGCGGTCAACGGCCGCATCTTCTTCTTCGCCAACGACGGCGTCCATGGCCAGGAGCCGTGGGTGAGCGATGGGACCGACGTCGGCACGACCCTGCTCGCCGACGTCCTGCCCGGAGCCCTGGGCTCCAGCCCCTGGCCCCTGGCCACCGTCGGGTCCACCCTGTTCTTCTCCGCCGACGACGGCATCCACGGCGGCGAGCTGTGGAAGACCGACGGCACTCCCCTGGGGACCGCCATGGTCAAGGACATCAACCCCGGGAGCGGCTCCTCTCTCTCCTCCGGCTCGCCGTTCTTCTTCCCCAAGGCCGCGGCCCTCGGCGGCCAGCTCCTCTTCGCCGCCGACGACGGGACCCACGGCATCGAGCTGTGGACGAGCGACGGCACGGCGATGGGCACCGGCCTCCTCGCCGACCTCGTGCCGGGCAGCGGCGGCGCCAACCCCTTCGACTTCGTGGTCGCGGGAACGTTGGTCTTTTTCCAGGCGAACGATCCGGTCCACGGCCTCGAGCTGTGGGCGAGCGACGGCACCCCCGGCGGCAGCGGCCGGGTCAAGGACATCAACCCAGGTACCGCCAGCTCCGTACCCTGGGAGCTGACGGCCGTCGGCAGCCAGGTGTTCTTCACCGCCAGCGACGGCGCGCACGGCCGGGAGCTGTGGAAGAGCGACGGCACCGACGCCGGTACGGTGATGGTCAAGGACGTCAACCCGGGCGCCGGCGACAGCGCCTACATCTTCACTCCCATGCGGTTGACAGCCTCCGGCAGCCGGCTGTTCCTCTTCGCCAACGACGGCGTCAACGGCCCGGAGCCCTGGGTGAGCGACGGCACCGACGCCGGCACCACCCTCCTGGCCGACCTGAACCCCGGTCCCCAGGGCTCGTTCCTCGGCCAGGGTTTCGGCATCAGCCGGTCCACGGTCGCCGGGGGGCGCTGGTTCTTCACCGCCTACACGCCGGCGACCGCCTCGGAGATCTACGTCAGCGACGGCACGCCCGCCGGGACGACGCTGGTCGCCGACGTCGACCACCAGGCCTCGGCCTTCGGCCTCTCCTTCTTCTCGGGATCGCTCATCGAGCCCGGCGCCCTGGCCGACCTCTCCGGCACGCTCTTTTTCCAGGCCACCGACGGGATCAGCGGACAGGAGCTGTGGAAGAGCAACGGCACGCCGGGCGGCACCGTCCAGGTGGCCGATCTCGTCCCGGGGGCCGTCGGCTCTTCCCCGGTCGAGTTGACGGCGGTCGGCGGCGCGCTCTTCTTCGCCGCCCAGGCGACGTCGAGCAACGAGCTATGGACGACCGACGGCACGACCAACACCCGCCTCGCCGGCAACCTCGATACGATCGGCGGGTTGACCGCTTTCGGGGGGACCCTGCTCTTCGTTGCCGATTCGACCGCCCAGGGCACGGAGTTGTGGAAGAGCGACGGCACGCCGGGCGGCACCGGCCTCCTCAAGGACATCAACCCCGGCCCCTCACCCTCCTTCCCCGAGGGGTTCACCGCCCTGGGCTCGCTCGCCCTGTTCAGCGCCGCGGGTCCGGAAGGACAAGAGCTCTGGCGTACGGACGGCACGGCGGCGGGCACCGTCCTGGTCAAGGACGTCAACCCCGGAGCCGGCGACTCCTCTCCGGTCCAGCTCACCGCCGCCCTGGGGCGCGTCTTCTTCAGCGCCGACGACGGCGTCCACGGCGCCGAGCTGTGGGCGAGTGACGGCACGGCGGCGGGCACCGCCCTGGTCAAGGACGTCCAGCCGGGGACGGGCGGCTCTTTCCCCAGCCAGCTCGCCGCGACCACGACCGGGCTCCTCTTCTTCGCCGCCGACGACGGCGTCCACGGCGCCGAGCTGTGGGTGAGCGACGGCAATCCCGCCAATCCTGCCGGCACCGTGATGGTGGCCGACATCTTCCC
>Ga0137403_10001915_pt1 | contig 25932 bp, 21 predicted proteins | sample CZOMad2_1_16fung_FD_122057 | JGI IMG/M metagenome (GOLD analysis project Ga0137403, IMG submission 122057) | Vadose zone soil fungal communities from Angelo Coast Range Reserve, California, USA - CZOMad2_1_16fungal (Hybrid Assembly) | ecosystem: Environmental > Terrestrial > Soil > Vadose zone... | reverse complement strand
GCCCTTCTTCGTGGACTATCCCGAACTCACGAAGGCTGCGCGGGAGAAGATCTCCCATCCGCTCTTCGCCGTCTGTCTCCGGGTGGCCGCGAAGAGCGTTGATGCGACCGGCGCCTGGCGCATCGTCCGCGACCTCGCGGGCGCCCTGACACACTTCGGCACTCCCGCCGGGAACGAGCTTCTGCCTCTCGCCACCCTTGAGGGCGGGGAGGCCATGGCGGAGATTTGCTCGCGCACCTCCCGCCGGCCGGGCATGGTCTTGGGGTCGGACGAGCTTGCCGCCTTCGCTCATCTGCCGGGCGCCTCAGTCCGAGTCCCGAAGCTCGCGAGGGAAATCCGGCGCTCGAAAGCGGCACCAGCACTCTCTCAAGGCGCGGGGATTCTCCTTGGCGAGAACCTGCATCACGGCCGATCTTTGCCGGTCAGACTCCCGAATGATCTCCGCCTCCGGCACCTGCACGTGATCGGCGCCTCGGGGAGCGGCAAGTCCACTCTTCTCCTCGACCTCATTTCGCAGGATATAGAGGCGGGCCGGGGTGTCGCCCTCCTCGATCCGCACGGCGATCTCGTGGACGAGATCGCGGGACGCATCCCCGATGAGAGGCTCGACGACGCGATCCTCTTCGACCCGGCCGATGCCGGCTACCCGGTCGCCTGGAACATCCTCGAAGCCCACTCCGAGCTTGAGCGGACCCTTCTCGCCTCGGACCTCGTAGGCATCTTCCGCCGTTTCTCGACCTCCTGGGGCGACCAGATGACCTCGGTCCTCGGGAACGCGGTCCTCGTGCTCCTCGAATCTCCCGGCACGACGCTTCTTGATCTGCGCGAGTTCCTGGTGGATCGCCCGACCCGCGAGCGGCTCCTCGCCGCAGTGGACGATCCGTACCTCTCCTCATACTTCCGGCACGAATTCCAGCTTGCGGCCGGAAAGAGCGTAGGCGCGATCCTCACCCGTCTCGATGGGTTCCTGCGCTCGAAGACCGTGCGGCAAATTGTCGGCGCCCGTGAGAGCCGGCTCGACCTGCGCGCCGTCGTAGACCGGGGGCAGATTTTCCTCGCCCGCCTCTCCCAGGGCGCGATCGGTGAGGAGAACGCCGCGCTCCTCGGGAGCCTCCTTGTCTCCAAATTCCACCAGATCACGATGAGCCGACAGGAGGTGAAGCGGGAAGAGCGCCGGTCCTTCTTCCTCTATGCCGACGAGTGCCAGGAAGTCGCGACCGCTTCCATGGCGCAGCTCCTTGCGGGGGCCAGGAAGTACGGCTTGGGGCTCACCCTCGCCCATCAGGATCTCCGCCAGCTTGAAGTGAAGGCCCCGGAGGTCTCTTCCGCACTCTTGGGGAACGCCGGCACGCGCATCGCTTTCCGAGTCGGCGACCGGGACGCAAAGACACTCTCCGAGGGCCTGTCCTTCTTCGGGCCGGCCGATCTCATGAGCCTACGGGTCGGAGAGGCCATCGCCCGGATCGACAACTCACAAGGCGACTGCAACCTGAAGACGCGGCTCCTGCCGGCAGTTCCGGCCGAGGTCGCCACAGAGCGGCGCGAGACGGTCACTCTACGCTCGCGGGAGCGGTATGCCGTGAGACAAGAGGAGCCGCAGCAAAGAGCGGAGCCAGAGCGCAAGCCTCCGCCTCCGGCGGTCGCGCCGGAAGCGCCGCAAGTTGCTCCGGAGCCCGAGCCCGCGCGGGAACCTCCGCGAGCGGAAGCTCCATTCCAGCCCGTAGCGTCGGCGCCTCCGCCCCCGAAGCGAGCAACGCGAGAGGAAGCTCCCGTCCCACCCTTGGGGCGCGGCGGCCCGGAACACCAATACCTTCAGGACCTCGTGAAGCGCTGGGCCGAGTCCCACGGCTACCGCGCCACGATTGAGGAGGAGATCCCGGAGGGCAAAGGCAAGGTCGATGTGGCGCTTCGCACCGACGACTTCTCGCTCGCCTGCGAGATATCGGTCACCTCCACCGTGGCCCAAGAGGTCGGAAACGCCTTGAAGTGCCTTGAGGCCGGCTTTCATGAGGTCGCGATCCTTGCCTTGAAGCGTCCGCGTCTTCAAAAGATCGAGGCCGCCTTGAAGGCCAAGCTCCCGCCCTCGGATCTCGCCCGGGTACACCTCGTCTCGCCCGAGGAACTCTTCACGATGCTTTCCATGCGGCCCGTGACGAGGGAGAAGGTCGTCGGCGGATACAAGGTGAGGGTCCGCCGCACCCCGGTCGATTCCGAAGAAGAGGCCGCCCGTTACCAGGCGCTCAAAGATGTCATCGGCAAGAGCCTGCGGCGCATGGGGAAGAAGGAGAAGCCGTAGGGCGGAAGGGGGCGGAACCTGCCGCCTTTTTTCGCGCGGGCATGACCTCCATCATGACGGGAGTCCTTTTAGAAACCCCACCCCTCAAGAACCCAAGGAGGAATCCCCATGGAACGCGCGAAAGATCCGCGGGCCGAGACAAAGCCCGTGGGCGTTTGGATTCGGGTCTCGACCGAAGACCAGGCCCAGGGCGAAAGCCCGCAGCACCACGAGATGCGGGGCAAAAGCTATGCGGAGTCCCGCGGCTGGGAGGTCCGCGAGGTCTACCGCCTCGAAGGCGTCTCGGGGAAGTCCGTCATGGAGCACCCGGAGGCGAGGCGGATGATGGCGGATGTGCGCCGCGGGCGGATCGCGGGCCTCATCTTCTCGAAGCTCGCGAGACTCGCCCGGAACACGAAGGAGCTTCTGGACTTCTCCGAGTTCTTCCGGGAGCACGGGGCGGACCTCGTCTCCCTCCAGGAGTCGATCGACACCTCGACCCCGCACGGCCGCCTCTTCTACACCATGATCGCCGCCATGGCCGAGTGGGAGCGCGAAGAGATCGCCTCCCGGGTCGTGGCCTCGATCCCCGTGCGCGCCCGGCTCGGGAAGCCCATGGGCGGCATCGCCCCTCTGGGGTATCGCTGGGTAGACAAGCGCCTGGAGGTAAACCCCGACGAGGCTCCGCTTCGCCGCCTCATCTACGAGCTTTTCAAGGAGCACCGGCGCCTCAAGACCGTGGCAGAGATCCTGAACGCGGCCGGCCACCGGGGCCAGAAGGGCAAGCTCTTCCGGGATACGACCGTCGAGAAGCTCATCGTGGACCCGACCGCGAAGGGCCTGCGCCGCGCGAGCTACACGAGGCTCGTCAAAGGCCAGAGAGTCCTGAAGCCGGAGGAGGAGTGGATCTGGGTACCCTGCCCGGCGATCGTCTCCGAGGAACTCTGGGAGCAGTGCAACGCGCTCCTTCTGAAGCGCAGAGCTTCCCGGAAGCCGGTCGCGAAGCGGGCCGTCTACGTCTTCGCGGGCTACGCGTACTGCGCCTGCGGGGAGAAGATGTACGTGCGCTCGAACACCCCGAAGTACGTCTGCAAAGCCTGTCACATGAAGATCCCGATCGTGGATCTCGACAACCTCTTCCGGAACGAACTCAGGGAGTTCACCTTCTCGCCTGAGGCCATCGCCGCCTGGCTCGCCCAGGGCGCAGAGGTTCTCGCCGGGCGGGAGGAGCTTCTCGGGTCGCTCTTCCGGGAACGGGAGCGGCTCACGAAGGAAGCCGACAAGCTCTACCGCCTCTACCAGGAGGATGCCCTCTCAGTCGAGGGCTTCCGGGAGAAGCACCGACCCCTTGAGGAACGCCTCGCCGCCTTGGGAGGAGAGATCGCCCGCCTTCAGGGCGAGATAGACTTCCTCAAAATCCGGAACGTCATGGAGGAGGACATCGTGAGCCAAACCCGGGACCTCGCGGACAAGTGGCAGACGATGGACATCCCGGAGAAGCGCCGGGTGGTCGAGAGCCTCCTCAAGCGGATCACGATCCACAAGGACATCGTGGACATCGACCTCGCGAACCTCCCCCCTCTCTCAGAGATGATGGCAAAAGGGCCGCCCATCCCGGGGAAGGGGGGGCGGGCCGGGAGAGGGGGGGTAGGGGGGGTGAGGGGCGCCGCCGCCCCACGGATTGACGCCGCCCTCCCCCCTGGTATCTATTGCCGCCAGTACCCGTCGAGCCGGTCCCCGGCAGAGAGGAGGAGGGAGTGGACTTCAACCTGCCCGCGAGGGCGCGCGAGGCCGCCGCGGCCGCCCGGGAGATCTTGGACGCCTGGGTGCTCCCGGTCGAGCGGGAGTTCCTCGATCGCGGCTTCGCCGCCGTCGCTCCCGAGCTCGACCGGCTCCGCCTCCGCGTCCGCACCGCGGGGCTCGCCGCCCCCCACATGCCGAAGGAGCTGGGAGGCATGGGCCTGCCGCTGGCCGAGTTCGCCCACCTGGGCGAGGTCCTCGGCAGGAGCCCCCTCGGCCACTACGTCTTCAACTGCCAGGCGCCCGACGCCGGCAACATGGAGCTCCTCCTCCACCACGGCACCGCCGAGCAGCAGGAGCGCTGGCTCGCCCCCCTGGTGCGCGGCGAGCTGCGCAGCTGCTTCGCCATGACCGAGCCGGAGTTCCCGGGCTCGAACCCGGTCTGGCTGGCGACCACCGCCCGACCCCTGGGCGACGACTACGTGATCGACGGCCACAAGTGGTTCACCTCCGCGGCCGACGGCGCCGCCTTCGCCATCGTCATGGCGGTCACCGACCCCGACGCCGCCCCGCACGCCCGGGCGAGCCAGATCCTCGTCCCCTTGGGCACCCCGGGCTTTTCGATCGTCCAGAACCTCTCGATCATGGGGGAGCGCGGCGCCGGTTGGGCCTCCCACGCCGAGGTGCGGTTCGACGGTGTGCGGGTCCCGCAAGGGAACCGCATCGGCCGCGAAGGAGAGGGCTTCGCCCTCGCCCAGGAGCGCCTGGGTCCCGGCCGCATCCATCACTGCATGCGCTGGATCGGCATCTGCGAGCGCGCCTTCGACCTTCTCTGTACCCGCGCCGCCACCCGCCCCCTGGCCCCCGGCGATCCGCTGGGAAGCCGCCAGCTGGTCCAGGCCTGGATCGCCGAGAGCCGGGCCGCCATCGACGCCGCCCGCCTGCTCGTCCTGCGCACCGCCTGGCGGATCGACCACGAGGGCGCGCGCGCCGCCCGCGACGACATCTCCTTGATCAAGTTCCACGTCGCGGGGGTCCTCCAGCAGGTCCTCGACCGCGCCATCCAGGCCCACGGCGCCATGGGCTTGACCGACGCCACCCCGCTCGCCTTCTGGTGGGGCCACGAGCGGGGCGCCCGGATCTACGACGGGCCGGACGAGGTCCACAAGACGAGCGTCGCCCGCCACATCCTCCGGGGCTACGGGATGGAAACGGGGAAGAAGCGGTGAGCCCGGGGAGATCTGGGAGCGCGGGCCTCGACGCCCCCCGGCCGGTCCGCCCGGGTGAGGAGCTCGACGCCGGCCGCCTCGCCGCCTGGCTCGCCGACCACCTGCCGGCGCCGCCGGCCGGCCGGGAAGCCCCTCTCGCCGTCCAGCAGTTCCCGGGCGGCCATTCGAACCTCACCTATCTCCTCCACTGGGGGGACCGCGAGCTGGTCCTCCGCCGGCCGCCGGTCGGCTCGCGGGTGAAGACCGCTCACGACATGGGCCGCGAGCACCGGCTGCTGTCGCGCCTCGGCGCGGTCTATCCCAAGGCGCCGCGCGCTCTCGCCGCCGAGGACGATCCGGCGGTGCTCGGCGCTCCCTTCTACGTCATGGAGCCGGTGCACGGGGTGATCCTGCGCGGTCCGGTGCTGCCGAAGGGGGTGGAGCTTCCCCTCGAACGGATGCGCCGGCTGAGCGAGGCGCTGGTCGACGGCCTGGCCGAGCTGCACGCGATCGACCTCGAAGCGGCGGGGCTCGCCGACTTCGGCCGGCCGGAGGGCTACGTCGCCCGGCAGGTGGCGGGTTGGAGCGAACGCTGGGAGAAGTCGCGGACCGACGAGGTCCGAGACCTCGACCGCGTCGCCGCCTGGCTCGCCGGGCACCTCCCAGCTCCCCCGGCCAAAGCCGGCGTTGCCCTCCTCCACAACGACTACAAGTACGACAACCTGGTCCTGGCGCCCGACGACCTCACCCGGATCGTCGCCGTCCTCGACTGGGAGATGGCGACCGTGGGCGATCCGCTGATGGATCTCGGCACCAGCCTCGGCTACTGGATCGACCCCGACGATCCTCCCGCCGCGCGCCACCTCCCCACCGGCCCCACCACCCACCCCGGGAACCTCTCCCGCGCCGAGGTGGTCGAGCGCTACGCGCGGGCGACCGGCCGCGACGTCTCGGGCATCCTCTTCTACTACGCCTACGGCCTGTTCAAGATCGCGGTCATTGCGCAACAGATCTACTACCGCTACCAGCGGGGCCTGACCCGGGACGAGCGCTTCGCCGCCCTCCTCCCCGCCGTCCGCCTCCTCGGCTGGACGGCGGCGCGGGCGATCGAGAAGAGGCGGATCGACCGGCTGGAGGGGTGATCGGCGACGGGTGCTCACCCGTCAGCCGCGCCGTGCCGCCTCGATGGTGGCAATGTCGATCTTCTTCATCGGCATCATGGCCTCGAAGGCACGCTTTGCCTCGCCGCCACCCGCCGCAAGCGCATCGGTCAGGGCGCGCGGGGTGATCTGCCAGGACAGGCCCCAACGGTCCTTGCACCAACCGCACGCGCTTTCCGCGCCACCATTGCTGACGATCGCGTTCCAGTAGCGGTCTGTCTCCTCCTGATCGTCCGTCGCGATCTGGAAGGAAAACGCTTCGCTGTGCTTGATCACCGGGCCCCCGTTGAGCCCGAGACAGGGAATGCCAAGGACGGTGAACTCCACCGTAAGCTCATCGCCTTCCTTGCCGCCCGGATAGTCACTCGGCGCCTTGTGAACAGCGGTCACTTCACTATCCGGGAATGTGGCCGCGTAGAAGCGCGCCGCCTCGTGCGCGTCCTTATCGAACCAAAGGCAAATCTCGTTCTTCGGTGCCATGTTCGTGGGCTCCTCTTGCGCCTCGTAGCGCGCTAGTCAGTTTGCGGATCATAGCTGAAGCAAGAAGTCTGCCGACGGGGGCTCCCCCCACGGCACACGAAAGCCGTCGCCGAGCACTCCTTGCAGTAGAGAAGGCTTCCATCAACGAAGACAAGGAGAACGGAAGAAACATGAAGACGTACGCGACAGCTCTCGTCCTGCTGGCCCTCTGCGCCCTGACCCCCGCAGCCTTCGCGGCCGAGAAGGCCCCGGTCACTTCTACCCGAGCCCTGCCGGCCTGGATGGCCGCACCACGGTCCGTGGGATTCCAGGACATGTGCCAAGGGAATTGTGAGATTACCTGCGATTCGGGCGCAGAGTTCTACTACTACACGCCCAGCTATGCCTGTTGCTATCGCGCTTATACCACTTGCCCCGACGGCAGCAACGCCAACGGTGGGGAATGGTGGCCGGACTACTGCGGAGGAGAAGCTCTATTCTGCTAGATCCGACCCTGTCCCCGGTAGGGGCCTGGCACCATGCCGGGCCCCCCTTTGCTCGTCCCGCCGTCTCTCGAAACTCGAAACTCAGCTAAAATACAGCTCAGATCCCGAGAGGAGGCGAAATGTACTGTCCGAACTGCGGCACCGAGTACCGCGAAGGCTTCTCGCGCTGCGCCGACTGCGAGGTGGACCTGGTCGACGCCCCTCCCCGGACCGCCGAGCATCCCGACACCGGAGACATCGAGACGGTCTTCGCGACCGGCGATCCGGTCGCCCTCCTCACCGCCCAGACCCTCCTCGACGAGGCCGGCATCCCTCACCTCACCCGCGGCGAGGGGGTGCAGGACCTCTTCGGGATGGGCCGCCTGGGCACCGGCTTCAGCGTCCTCACCGGCCCCGTCGAGATTCAGGTCGGCGCCCAACGCTTCGCGGAGGCGCAGGAGCTCCTGCGCGCTGCCGATCTGGAGCCCGAGGAAGACGAGGAGGACGACGACGAGGACGGGGAAGTCAGGGAGACGGAGAACGAGCCCGAGGAAGAGGAATAGGCTCCGGGCCGGGTCCTCGGGGACCGAGCGGGCGCAGGTGATCATTCCTCTCTCTCTTTCTAAAGCAACCTAGTTGAGGCCGAAATGCTCTGTCATCCGGTGGTCGATCTCCTCCGGCGTCAAGGTCTCCTGGACCGTGGCGAGCCCCCAGACGTGCCCGAAGGGATCGGCCAGCTGGCCGTAGCGGTCGCCGTAGAAATCCAGGGCGATGGCGCTCTTCTCCATCGCGCCGGCGGCTTTGGCACGTTCGAAGGCGGCCTCCACGTCGTCGACGTAGAGCTCCAGGAGGACCGCCGCGCCGCCGGCCTCGCGCTCGGCAGAGGCCTCTCCGGGCCTTCCCCTGTACTCCTCGGAGACCAGGACCACCGAATCGGCGATTCGCAGGTGGGCGTGGAGCGCCTTGCCGCCCGGGAGGAGCGCCTGGTAGAGCACCTCGGCGCCGAACGCCTGCTGATAGAATTCGATCGCCCGGCTGGTGTCGCGTACCATGAGGTGGGCGACGATCCGGCGGTTGTGAGGTCTGCCTCCTGCGATGGCCATCGGCCGCTCCTTTCCCGGAACGGACGCCCCGCGCCTCGCCGGAGGCGCCAGTCTACCGCCTTCGAAACCTCGCGACCATTCCGTCGTAGGGACGATAGACTGACTCAGGAGGACTCCATGCCGCCACATCGCCCGCTCGCTCCCGTCCTGCTCACCGCCCTCCTCGCCCTCCCCGCCACCGTCCGAGCGGCCCCGGCGGCCCCGGCTACCCCGCAACCGTGGCAGGGCAAGCTCTCCCCCTGTCTCCTGGAGGGAGGCGGGGAGGCCCTCTGCGGGACCTACGAGGTCTTCGAGAACCGCGAGTCCCGGGCCGGGCGGAAGATCGGCCTGCGGATCGTCCTCCTTCCGGCCACCGGGCCGGGACGGGCGGCCGACCCCGTCTTCTACCTCTCCGGTGGTCCCGGCGAGGCGGCGACGGAGTCCGCGCCGGATCTCGCCCAGTCCGCCCTGCGGGCGCGGCGCGACCTGGTCTTCGTCGACATCCGCGGCACCGGCGGGTCGAACCCCCTCGCCTGCCGCCTCTGGGGCGACGGCACCCGGCTGGACCACATCTTCTCCGTGGACGCCGCGACCGCCTGCCGCGACGAGCTGCGCCGGCGGGCCGACCTCACCCAATACACCACCGCCGCCGCCATGGACGACGTCGACGAGGTCCGCCGCCACCTGGGGTACGGCCCGGTCAACCTGCTCGGCGGCTCCTATGGCACCTACGCCGCCCAGATCTTCCTCGCCCGGCACCCCGAGGCGGTGCGCAGCCTCGTCCTCTCCGGGGTGGTGAACTCGACCGAACCCTCCCCCCTCTACCATGCCAGAAACGCCCAGCAGGCCTTGACCCTCCTCGCCCGCGACTGCGCCGCCGAGCCGGCCTGCCAGGCCGCGTTCCCGCATTTCCTGGCAGAGGTGTCGACGGTGCTCGACCGGCTCGCCAAGGACCCCGCCCGCGTCTCGGTGAAGAACCCCACGACCGGCAAGCCGGTCGAGGTGCGGCTCACCCGTTCGGCCGCCGCCGACGCCATCCGCTTCTCTCTCTACAATCCGCAGAATGCGAACCAGCTGCCGCGCCAGGTCCACCTGGCTATCCAGGGCGACTTCCGGGCGCTCGCCGGCATCACGGTCCAGCTCCGTGCCACGCTCCAGAAGGAGCTGGCGCTCGGGCTCTTCTTCTCGATGACCTGCGCCGAGGACCTGACGCGGATCGACCCCAAGATGATCCCGGCTGTCACCCATGGTACCTTCTACGGCGACGAGCGGGTGCGCGAACAGCTCGCCGTCTGCGCGATCTGGCCACACGCGCCGCGGCCGGCGGGAGCGGGCAAGCTCCCCCACTCCGACGTCCCCGCCCTCCTCCTCTCCGGCGAGCGCGACCCGGTCACCCCGCCCGCCGACGCCGCCCAGGTCGCCAAGGGTTTCCCGCACGGCCTCTGGGTGCAGATTCCCCACGGCGCCCACAGCGGCGCCGGCGACTGCGAGGGCCGGATCGTCGCCGAGTTCGTAGAGCGGGGGGCGGCCGAGGGGCTCGACGTCACCTGTCTGAAGACGGCGCAGCCGGTGCCCTTCGTAACCCGGAACGTGAAGTAGGGGATTTCTGAGGAAAAGTCGGGAGATCCACGGCAGAAATAGGGCCATCGAGGACAGAAGCAGGGTTATCCAGGACAGAAGCGGGGCCACTGAAGACTGAAGTAGGGCAACCCGGGACGGAAGTAGGGTTATCCAGGACAGAAGCGGGGCCACTGAAGACCGAAGTAGGGCAACCCGGGACGGAAGTGGGGTTATTCAGGACAGAAGTGGGGCCACTGAAGACCGAAGTAGAGCAACCCGGGACAGAAGTAAGGTTATCTAGGACAGAAGCGGGGCTATCCAGGACAGAAGCGGGGAGATCGCGCTGCCTGCGCAGCGCCCTATCCGGGAGAAACCGCGGCCAGAAGGAATTTGCGCATCGTAGGTCATTCGACCTTCTCCATGTCGCCCCCCTCCCCCGCCCGCAGCTGCTCGAAGACCTTCCGCCCCATCGCCGGTCCCAGCGCCGCCTGGAGCTCTTCGAGCGGGGCCTGCCGGACCCCGGTGACGCTGCCGAACTTCTGCAGCAGGAGCCTGCGCCGCCGCGGGCCCACCCCCGCCAGCTCGTCGAGCTTGCTGTGGAGAGTGCGCGCCGAGCGCCGCGCCCGGTGCCGGGAGACGGCGAAGCGGTGCGACTCGTCGCGGATCTGCTGCAGGAGCTTCAGGCCCGCGTCCTCCCGCGGCAGGCGGAGCGGCTCCGGGAGCTCGGGGACGTAGATCTCCTCCTCGCGCTTGGCGAGGGAGACCATCGGGGTTTCCTCCACCCCCAGGGAGGCGAGCGCCTCCATGGCGGCGTTCAGCTGGCCGCGGCCACCGTCGATGAGGATCAGGTCGGGCATGGCGCCGACCTCTTCCAAACGCCGCCGGTAGCGCCGTTCGACCGCCTCTTTCATCGAGGCGAAGTCGTCCGGCATCCCCTCGGCGATCTTGATGTTGAAGCTCCGGTACTCGCCCTTGCGCATCTTCCCCTCCTCCCAGACGACGAGCGAGGCCACGGTCTCGCCGCCCTGGAAGTGGGAGATGTCGAAGCCCTCGATGCGGCGCGGCGGCTCGGCGAGCTCCAGGTGGCGCTCCAGAGCGAGGGCGCCGGGCGACTCGACGGCGTCGGCCCGGAAGCGGCGGTGGTGGGCGAGCTGGGCGTTGTGCTGGGCGAGGGCCACCCGCTCGGCCTTGGGGCCGCGCGAGGGGAGGCGGACGTAGACCTTCTCCCCCTTCTTGCTCGACAGCCAGTCGAGCAGCGCCTCCTCCCCCTCGATCGGCGCCGGTAGGTGGATCTCCTTGGGGATGAAGGTCGTGCGGTCGTAGAACTGGGGGAGGATCTCGGAGAGGAGCCCCCCGGGGGAGATCTCCCCCACCCCCTCCCAGAACAGCTCCCGGCGATCGAGCACCTGGCCGCCGCGCATGACGAGGACCGCCACCGCGGCGTTCCCCCCGGAGACGCAGACGCCGAAAACGTCGACGTCCTCCCCGGCGACCGAGGAAAGCTTGCGCCGCTGGCTGGTCGCCTCGATCTCCCCCAGGGTGTCGCGCAGCTGGGCCGCTTTCTCGTAGTCGGTGGCCTCGGCCGCCTCCCACATCTGCCGCTTGAGGTCCTTGACCAGCGACTCGTTCTTCCCGGCGAGGAAGAGCTTGGCCTGGTGCACCGCCCGGTCGTAGGCCGCCTTGGTGGTCAGGCCGGCCACGCAGGGGCCCAGGCAGCGGTGCATGTCGTAGTAGAGGCAGGGGCGCGGCAGGGTGCCGTCGATCGGGATATGGCAGACCCGGACCCCGAAGAGCTTCTGCACCAGCTTGATCGCCTTGCGCGCCAAACCGCCGGGGAGAAAGGGGCCGAAATAATCGGCGCCATCCTCCCGGATGCGGCGGGTGAAGGCGATCCGCGGATACTCCTCGCGGGTGAGCTTGAGATAGGGATAGGTCTTGTCGTCGCGGAGGAGGACGTTGTAGCGCGGCTTGCGCTTCTTGATCCAGTTGTTCTCTAGGAGGAGTGCCTCGGACTCGGAGTCGGTCGCCACGAACTCCAGGTCCGTCGCCTCGGCGACCATCGCCGCCAGCCGCGGCTCGTGGTCGCGGGAGAGATAGGAGGAGGCGCGCTTCTTGAGCGATTTGGCCTTGCCGACGTAGAGGACCTTGCCGTCCACATCCTTGAAGATGTAGATGCCCGGCCGGTCGGGAAGCTCGCGGATGCGCTGGACGAGGAGGTCGTGGCTGGGGGCAGGCATGGCTCGGCACCGGCTCTATTCTAAGCTCGGCTTGCGGCCCAGCATTCCCCGCACGCCGGTAGCCGAGCCGAGGACGTGGCGAGACCGAGCGGGCCAAGCCGCTTGACTTACGCCGAAATTTGGCGTAAATTAAGCGGCATGAATGCTTCAACCTCGCTCTTCTTCCTACCTGCACTCCCTTCCTTCGGCCGAACGGCCCCCCAACCCCAGACCCCTCCCTCCCTGGAGGCCCTGGAGAGACAGCTCCGCCAGGCGGCGCTGCGCGGCCAGCCGATCGTTCTCGGCACCGCCGCCGTCCCCTTCTCTCCAGCGGCCTCCACCCGCCCTCTTCTCGCGGCTCTTTCCCGGACCGAGGGGCTCCTGGTCTCCATCACCACCCGGTCCCCCTTGATCCTGCGCCATCTGGAGCTGCTGACCGAGCTGGACCGCCGCCACGCGGTCTCGGTCGACGTGATGATCCCGGCCGCCGATCCGGACCTCGCCGCCCGCCTGGAACCGGGCGGGTCGGAGCCCCGCGCGCTCCTCTCCGCCGTCTGCCAGCTGGCGGAGGAGGGGATCGACACCCGGGTGGTTTTCGCCCCGGTGCGGCCGGGGGTCAACGACGGCGAGGAGGCCCTGCGGCCGCTCTTCGCGGCGGCGCGCGAGGCAGGGGCGCGGGAGGTCCTGGCGAGCACGCTCCACCTCCGCCGCGCCGCCCGCCAGCAGTTCCTCGCCACCTTCCGCCATCTCCGCCTGGAATACGGCTTCCCGCAGGCCCTGCCGGGCCGAGGGTAAAAAGGCGCCGATCCGATAGGGCTACGGACCCTTGAGCACTGCCGCCGGAGTGATCCGGGTGGCGCGGCGCGCCGGGAGGAGCCCCGCCGCGAGCGCCATCCCGACGAGCAGGAGCGCCGGTATGACGTAGGAAAGTACGTCGGTGGGAGAGGTGGCGTAGAGGATGGTGGGGAGGAAGCGCGCAAGCCAGGCCGCGGCGATGAGCCCCAACCCCAGCCCGAAGCCGGCAAGGAGCAGGCCGCGGTAGAGGACGAGGCGGAGTACGCCTCGCGGTGGCGCGCCGAGCGCCATCCGGACCGCGATCTCCGGAGTGCGTTCGTCCACTCCCGCCGCCAGCAGGTCGTAGACGCCGATCCCCGCCAGGGCCAGGGCGAGAATTGCGAAGAGAACGAGGACGAGGAGGCTGGCGCGCGGAGCGGCAAGAGCGGCGGTGCGGTTGCGGGCGAGCGGCCCCACGTCGACGAGGGGTAGGTCGGGATCGAAGGCCGTGATCTCCCGGCGAACGGCCCTTGCGACCCTTGTGGGATCGCCGGCCGCCTGCGCCACGAGAGTGAGGGTCCGCCAGGGGCGCCGCGGGTAGGGGAGGAAGACGGTCGGCCGCGGCGCGGTGTCCAGGGAAACGTCGGCGATGGCGCCGACGATGCCGACCACCCGCACCGGCCGTCCCGGATTGCCCAATTCGAGCCGCTCCCCCAGGGCGCCACCGGCCGGCCACCAGCGTCGGGCGAGGGTGCGGTCGACGGCGATCTCGATTTCAGGGGTATCCGGGGTATTGGCGGTATCAACGCGAGGGAGACGGCCGGCGAGCAGCGGAATGCCCAGGGTCGGGAAGAAGCCCGGGCTGACGCTGCGCCACTCGGCGGCGAGGGTTCGCACCGGCTGGCCCGGGGGCCGCCAGGTCACCAAAAACGGCGGATCGGTGCGCTTCCCGCTCCACGGCGCGAAGCTCGTGCTCCCCACCGCGCGAACGCCGGGAACCCGGGCGAGCCGCGCTTCGAGCGCCGGGGAGAGCGTGCGGCGGACGGCGGGCGGAAAGCGCTCCCCGGTGAGATCCAGCTCGGCGGTGACCAGGGAGACGGCGGCGAAGCCCGGATCGGCGGTACGCAGGCGGAGGTAGCTTCGCGCGGTGAGGCCGCTCCCGACCAGGAGGGTGGTGGCGACGGCGATCTCGGTCACCACGAGGACGTCGCGCAGATGCCGCCTCCCCAGAGAGGGCCTCCGGCCGCGCGTGGCGGCGAGGGCCGGGACGAGGCCGACGGCGAGAGCCGCGGCGGCCGCCGCCACGGCGAAGAAGCCGGCGACTCGATCGTTCCAGGCGAGCCCGGCCAGGCGCGCCGCCGCGAAGCTCGTGGCGAGTCCCCTCCCGGCCATCCCGGCGGTGCCGGCGGCATTGGCGAGCTCCGCGAAGCGCGTCCGGACGAGCTCCAGGGCGGCGGTCGCGAACGGCAGCGCCAGGGCCGCCGCGAGGAGGGCGAGGAGAGCGCCCTCGGTCGTCAGCTGGCGGAGGATGCGCCCACGGCTGGCACCCAAGGCGGCCCGCAGGGCGAGCTCCCTCTGCCGCCCCTCGGCGCGGGAGATGAGGAGATTGACGATACAGCAGCCGGCGAGGAGACCGAGGAGGAGCGCCGCGCCCAGGGCCAGGAGGACCCGGACCCGCGGCCCCTCGCCCACCACCCAGTCCGCCAGCGGCGTCACCCGGACGCCGCCCCGCTGCCCCGAGCCGGGCGTCGCGGGGCTGGCGAGGCGCGCCAGCCCGCGGGCGGCGGCCGCCGGTCCCACCCGCGGCCGCAGCCGGCCGACGACCGCCAGGTCGTGGCGGTCGCGGCTCGGCTGGCGGGCCGGGCCGAGATCGAGGAGGAGCGGCACCCAGAGGTCGACCCCGGGGGGGAAGGCGACGGCGGCCGGGAGGACCCCGCGAACCCGATAGGGCCGGCCGTCGAGCGAGAGCATCTGGCCGAGGAGATCCGGGTCGCCGCCCAGCCGGCGCCAGAGCCGATCCGAGAGGACGACGGCGTCGTGCGGTCGGCCGCGGCGCTCGTCGGCGGTCGAGAGCAGAGCGCCGCGGGCGGCGTGGAGGCCGAGGACGGAGAAAAGCGAGGCCGTCGCCTCGACGCCGACCACCCGTTCGCCATTCGGCAGGGTGAGGCCGCGCCGGGCGGGCAGCAGGGCGGCAAGGGCCACGAGGCTCTCGCCCGATTGGCGCCAGTCGAGGTAGTCGAGCCGGGAGACCGCCAGGTCGTTGCCTTGAGAGTCGATCTCCCGCAGGCGGACGAGGCGGTCGGGAGCGGGGAAGAGGAGCGGTCCGAAGACCAGCGCGTCGCAGGCGGCGAAGGCGACCGTGGCGGCGGCGAGCGCCAGGGCCAGGGTCACGATCGAAAGGCTGGCGAAGACCGGCGAGGCCAGGTGCCGGCGGCAGGCGAGGCGGAGGTCCTGGCGCAGCTCGGCGAAGCGCTCGGCCCGGCGCAGGTCGCGGTCGCGCAGGCGTCCCAGGCGGCGGCACTCCACCCGCACCCGGTCGAGGTTGCCCAGCCGGGCGAGCGCCGCCGCCCGTGCCGCCTCCGGCGCCATGCCGCGCTCGACGTAGTCGCGGACCCGCATCTCCAGGTGGAAATCGAGCTCCGATTCGATCTCGCGCTCGACCGGGGTCTTCCAGAGCAGCGAGTGGAAGCGGCCGGCGCCGACGACGGGAAAGCCCATGCGGGTCCGCGCCTCAGGCCGGCAGCAGCACCTTGGACACGGCGCGGTTGAACTGCTTCCAGTTGGCGGTCTCGATCTCCAGCTGGCTCTTGCCGGCCGCGGTGAGGTTATAGAACTTGACCTTGCGGTTGAGCTCCGAGAGCCCCCAGTCGGACTCGATCCAGCCCCGCTTCTCCATGCGGTAGAGGGCGGGGTAGAGAGAGCCCTCCTCGATCTGCAGGGCGTCGTCCGTCGCCTCCTCCAGCCAGCGGGCGATGGCGTAGCCGTGCCGTGCCCCGCGCGACAGGGTTTTGAGGATCAGGGCGTCGAGAGTTCCGGGGAGGAGGGCGAGAGCTTCTTTGCTCATCGCGTCAGAATGCCCGAGGACGCCTAGAATGTCAAGGCGTCGATATGCCTTGACATTCTAGGTATGGATGCGGCATTCTATACCTAGAATGACTAGGCCATGGAGGCCGGTCGATTTCTCGCCTCAGGCGAGGGGAGGTATCCCGTCATGCAGCAGCCCCCGTCCCGAGCCCTCTGCTGGCTCCCGCTCCTCCTGACCACGCTGCCCCTGCTCGCCGCCACCCCTCCCGTGGAACGCGCCGTCGCGGCAAAGTGGACGGCCGTGGGGCCGAACGGCGGCGCCGTGCGCACCCTGGCCGCCGCCCCCGCTCCCTCGCGTACCCTCTATGCCGGGACCGCGGGCGGCTTCTACGTGAGCACCGACGCCGGGGCGACCTGGATCCTCCAGGCCCGCCAGATCGGCCAGCAGCCGATCGACGCCATCGCCGTCGATCCCGTCCACCCGCAGACTCTCTACGCCGGCACTCCCCGCGAGGGGGTCTGGAAGAGCACCGACGGCGGCGCCTCGTGGAACCCGGCCAACCACGGTCTCCCGGCGCTCGGGGTCCACCGGCTCGCCATCGACCCCGTCCGCCCCGCGGTCCTCTATGCCAGCCAGACGAACGTCCCGAGCGGTCTGTTCAAGACCACCGATGGCGGCAACAGCTGGAAACGGGCCACCCAGGGCCTGGACGACGATCGCATCGAGGGGATCGCGATCGATCCGGCGAGCACCTCGGTCCTCTACGTCGCCGAGCGCGAGAACGGCCTCTTCAAGAGCACCGACGCCGGGGCGACCTGGCACCACCTGGTCACTCCCTTCGCCGGCGCCGTCCGGGTGGAGGCGCGGCGCGAGCCCGCCGGCAGCGGCGGCAGCACGTTCCTTTTCGCGGTTGCAACCGGCACCATGACCGAGCCCGAGGCCATCTTCCGCAGCGCCGACGGGGGAGCGACCTGGGTCGACGTCACCCCCGGCCCGACCGCCCTTTCGACTGACTACCCCCTGGCCTTCGGTCCCGGTGGCATGCTCTACACCAACGGGGCGAAGAGCGCCGACCTGGGCGACCACTGGATGGCGACGACGAAAGTGGGCCCCGGGGTCAACGCCCTGCTCGTCGATCTGTCGGCGGCGCAGACGCTCTATGCAGCGGGCAACAGCGGTGTTTCGAAGAGTGTCGACGGGGCCGGATCGTGGGCGGGAGCGAGCCACGGCCTCCACGCCACGACGGTTGCCCTGGTCGCCGTCAACCCGCAGAGCGGGGGTGTTCTCGCCGGAGTCTCGGGGAGCGGGCTGGTCCGCCTGCGCCAGGCCGCCCGGAGCGTCGAGTCGGACGCCTGGCGGCCCGTCCTCGCGGAGACCCCCGGCTTCCTCGTCTTCGACCCGTCCCGGCCGAGCACCGTCTATGCCGGCTTGAATGGAAGCGGGCGCGACGGCAACCACCGGATCGCCAAGAGCAACAACGGCGGTGAGACCTGGACCCAGCTGCCGCTGGCCAACCCCTGCCTGGACCTCGCCGCCGTCGCGGTCGATCCCACGGATTCCACGGTCCTCTACGCCGGTGGCATGCCGGGCGACGCCCAGGGCTGCCTCCACGGGCCGGCGCTCACCTTCAAGAGCACCGACGGGGGAGCGACCTGGAAGACCCTGACGCTCGCCACCGCGGTGCAGCTCCACGTCGATCCGTTCGATCCGCGGACCGTCTATGCCCTCTCCACCCAGCCGAACCGCGTCTACAAGAGCACCGACCATGGGGCAACCTGGCATCTCGCGAGCCAGGGCCTGGGGAGCGGCGCGCTTTTCGAGCTGGCGATCGACACCCTGGCGCCGGGCCGGCTCGCGGCGAGCGGCACAGACGGCATCTACGTCAGCCACGACGGCGCGCGGAGCTGGCAGCGGGCAACCCAGGAGGTCAAGAATGCCACGGTCGTGCTCTTCGACCCGGCACGCATGGATCGCCTGCTCGCCGGGGTGCCCGGGGTGGGCGTCTTCCTGAGCCGCAACCTCGGCGAGGCCTGGTCGCCGCTCAACGACGGCCACCTGCCGGCGCTCGTCTCGGGTGCTCTCGCGGTCGATCCGACCCATCCCGGCCGGGTCTACGTCGGCACAGAGGGAGCCGGGCTCTTCCAGGTCGACGTCACCCCGGCGCCCTGAACGGTTTGCAGCGCCAATGAAAAGGGGCCCTCGCGGGCCCCTTTCCTTTTCTCAGCAGCTTTGTTGTCTCACGCCTGACGTTTGATCAGCGGCCCGCTCTCGACCTTCACCAGGGCGTGCTGGCGGTCGAGGCCGAACTTGCGGTCGAGCATCTCCTGCTTGACGAAGCCGAGCAGCCGGTCGAGGTCGACCTGCATGCGGTCCATCTGCTCTTTCATGTTGAGGATCACCTCGACGCCGGCCAGGTTGACTCCCAGGTCGCGGGTCAGGGTGAGGATGATCTCCAGCCGGCGGATCGCCTCCTCGTCGTAGAGGCGGGTGTTGCCGGAGCTCCGCGCCGGCTTGATCAGGCCCTCCCGCTCGTACAGACGCAGGGTCTGCGGGTGGATCCCGAAGCGCTCGGCGACGACGCTGATCATGACGAACTTGGGTTCTGCCTTGCGGCGCCGGACCGGCATTCAGACCTCCTCCTTGACGGGCACCGTCCGCGCTCCGACCGACCGCTTCGGGATGGCCACCCGGAGAATGCCGCGGTCGAAGTTGGCGGTGATGCCGTCGGTGTCGACCGGCATCCCCAGATCGAAGGTCCGCCGGAAGGGGCCGTAGCTGCGCTCCATGCGGAGGAAGTTCCGGTGCTCTCCCAGCGACTGGCGGCGGCCGGTGAGCTCCAGCCGCCGCTCCCGTACCTGGAGCTGGATGTCCTCGCGGGCGACCCCCGGCAGCTCGGCGAACAGGAGATAGGAGTCCTCCGTCTCCAGCACGTCGACCGCCGGCGCCCAGGTGCCGGGCAGGCCCATCCCCCCGTCGCGTTCCTCGTAGTCGGCGGGGAGGAGGGCCTGCTCGAACAGGCTGTTGATCCGCTCCTGGATGCGCGCCAGCTCCTCCAGGTAGATCTTCTTCAGGGGTGCCATGACAGACGCCTCACTTCTTCTCGCCGACGTCCACGTACTCGGCGTCGATCACCTCGTCGCTCGCCGGACGTCCCGGTCCGCCCGCCCCCGGCCCACCCGGCCCGCCAGTACCCGGTCCGGCTCCCGCCGCCCCCTGCGCCTGCTGCTGGTACATCACCTCGGCGAGCTTATGCGAGGCCTGGGTGAGCCGCTGGCCGGCCTTCTCCATGGCGTCGGCGTCGTCGCCCTCCAGGGCCTTGCGCGCCTCGGCCAGGGCCTCCTCGAGCTGCCCCTTCTCGGCGGCGCCCAGCTTCTCCTTGTGCTCGTCGTAGGTCTTCTGGGTGTTGTAGACCAGGCCGTCCAACTGGTTCCTCGCCTCGACCTGCCGGCGGCGCTGCTTGTCCTCCTCGCTGTGCGACTCGGCCTCCTTGACCATACGGTCGATGTCGTTGTCGGAGAGACCGGAGGAGGCGGTGATGGTGATCTTCTGCTCCTTGCCGGTCCCCAGGTCCTTGGCCGACACGCCGACGATGCCGTTGGCGTCGATGTCGAAGGTGACCTCGATCTGCGGCACGCCGCGCGGCGCCGCCGGGATGCCGACCAGGTGGAACTTGCCGAGCGTCCGGTTGCCCGCCGCCATCTCGCGCTCGCCCTGGAGGACGTGGACCTCGACCGAGGTCTGGCTGTCCGCCGCGGTCGAGAAGATCTCGCTCTTGCGGGTGGGGATCGTGGTGTTGCGCTCGATCAGCTTGGTGAAGACGCCGCCCAGGGTCTCGATGCCGAGCGACAGCGGGGTGACGTCCAGAAGCAGCATGTCCTTGACGTCGCCGCGCAGGACGCCGCCCTGGATCGCCGCGCCGACCGCCACCACCTCGTCGGGGTTGACGCCCTTGTGGGGCTCCTTGCCGAAGAAGTCCTTGACCAGCTTCTGGATGGCCGGCATACGGGTCTGGCCGCCGACCAGCACCACCTCGTCGATGTTCTTGGCGTCGACCCCCGAGTCCTTCAGGGCCTGCCGGCAGGGGCCGATCGAGCGCTGGATCAGGTCGTCGACGATCTGCTCCAGCTTCGGCCGGCTGAGCCGCACGGTCATGTGCTTGGGGCCGGCGGCGTCGGCGGTGATGAAGGGCAGGTTGATCTCCGTCTCCTGCGCCGAGGAGAGCTCGATCTTGGCCTTCTCGGCCGCCTCTTTCAGGCGCTGCATGGCCATGGGGTCGTTGCCGAGGTCGATCCCCTGGTCCTTCTTGAACTCCTCGAGCAGCCACTCCATGATGCGCTGGTCGATGTTGTCGCCGCCCAGGTGGGTGTCGCCGTTGGTCGCCTTGACCTCGACCACCCCCTCGCCCACCTCGAGGATCGAGATGTCGAAGGTGCCGCCGCCGAAGTCGTAGACGGCGATCGTCTGGTCCTTCTTCTTGTCGAGGCCATAGGCCAGGGCGGCCGCCGTCGGCTCGTTGACCAGCCGCTCGACGGTGAGGCCGGCGATCCGCCCGGCGTCCTTGGTGGCCTGGCGCTGCGAGTCGTTGAAGTAGGCGGGCACGGTGATGACCGCGCGCTCCACCTTCTCGCCCAGGTAGTCCTCGGCCGCCTGCTTCAACTTGCCCAGGATCATGGCCGAGATCTCGGGCGGCGAGAACTTCTTGCCCTCGACCGAGACGCGGACGTCGCCGTTCTCGGCCCGCTCGACCGTGTAGGGCACCATCTTCATCTCCTCGTTCACTTCGTTGAACTTGCGCCCCATGAAGCGCTTGATCGAGAAGACGGTGTTCTTGGGGTTGGTGACCGACTGGCGCTTGGCGACCTGCCCGACGAGGCGCTCACCAGTCTTGGTGAAGGCGACGACCGAGGGAGTGGTGCGGTTGCCCTCGGCGTTGGGGATCACCTTCGCCTCGCTGCCTTCCATGACAGCGACCACGCTGTTGGTGGTTCCCAGGTCGATTCCGATGATCTTGCTCACGCTCTCCTCCTTGGTGATTCTGCGGCGGAAGGGAAGCCCGCCGTCGCAGGAATCTTAAAATTTTAGTGGGGCGCTGTCAATCTTGCGCCGCACCAGGATTGACAAGATTGGACTGAGATTTATTCCAGGCGGCGTGGGGCCGTTGGCCCTGCGGGCGGCTCCTCGGGCTGCTCCGCAGGCGCCTCGCTCGCCGTCCTCGGAGCCAACGGCCCCACGCCGGCGTCTAATCGAGGAGGACGAGGGGGGTCTGGGAGTCCGGGGAGACGCTGATGAAGCTCTGGTCGAGGAGGAAGTTGCCGGTCACCGCCTCAGCCGCCTCGGCCCCGGCGATCCGGGCGCCCTTGCCGTCGACCGGCTGCACCTGGTATCCCTCGTCCCGGGCGGAGTAGCGGAGCTCGTGCCCCTGGGAGTCGTAGAGATCGGCCGGCGCCAGGAGGTGGAGCTGCTGCAGGTCGGAGAGCCGCTCCGGGAACCGGTCCTCGAGAAGGAAGAAGGTCTTGGCCGCGCGGTCGATCTTCAGGTAGAGGGTGGAGCGCTGCTCCTGGGTGAGGATCTGGCGCTGCGCCTCCTCCCAGGGAAAGGGGAGGGGCAGGAGACTGGGCTCGGTGAGCAGGGCGAAGACCAGGAAGCCGACCGGCAGGATCGCGACGAGCCGCGCGACGGTGCGAAAGGAGAGCGGGACGGCGAGCTGCTCCACCTTCATCCGGCGGAAGGCCGGCGGGACTGCGGCGGTGGTCTCGGCGGGGACGGAGGGGACGGCCGCCGTCGCCGGAAGAGGGAGAGCCGCCGACGGGACCGGGCGCGGCCGGGCCGGTGGACGAACCGGCTCGGGGCCGCGGGCGGGGGGCGCGGCCGGCGCTCCCCGGGGGGAGACGGGCGCCGGCGGGGGCGGCGGCACCACCCGCAGGGGCGGCGCCGGGGCCGGTCTGGACCCCGGGGCCGGGCGGGCCGCCGGGGCGGCGCCCTGGCGTTCCCTCGCCACCGCCTCCCCGGCGTGGAGGAGGAGCTCCTCGACGGTGATGGGGACGAACGCCTCCTCGTAGGAGACCTCTTCTCCACTGTAGAACTTGAAATCCCCCTCCCGCCAGCGCAGGAGCTGCTCGACGAGGCTATAGGTCTGCAGGCGCAGGGCGGCGAGGAGGCGCTGGCGCGACACGTACTGGCGCTCGACCAGGAAGTCGAGGAGCCGGCCGCCGACCGACGGATGTTCGGCCAGGGCCCGCGACAGCTCCGGCTGCGTCAGCATCCCCTCGGCCAGGAGCACCCGGGTGAGCCCCTCCTCCATGGTCTGGTTCAGGGCGTCGGCGGCCACGATGCGGCCGGCCAGGAAGGAGATCGCGACGATGTCGCTCTGGCCCTGAACGGTCAGGATGCCGGTCTTCTTCTGCTGCGCGATCAGCTGCAGGATCTCCGGCAGCTGGAAGAGGTCGAGAGTGCCTTCGACGGCCATGGCGTCAGACCTGGTGGGTGAGCTCCCAGCGGAGACGGGCTCCGAAGTAGAGGAGCAGCCCGAGGACGGCGACCGTCCACAGGATCAGGTTTCCCGGATCATACCCCCAGGGGATGCGAAAGCCCACCCGGCTGGACAGGGGGAGCAGGAGCAGACCGGTCGGCAGCAGGAGGGCGAGGAAGGTCCGCCCCCCCTCCCCGGCCTCGGCCGCCGCCACCCCCGGCAGCAGGATGCGGCGCCAGCGGTCGAAGGCTCTCCCGCCCAGGCGGACGTCCAGGGGCGGTTCGGTATAGCCGAACCGCCGTCGCCCCAGGTGGATGCCGATCGCCACCAGGAGGAGGCCGACGGCGAAGACGAGCGAAATGCTGCGCCGCAGGACGTCGCCCCGCGACAGGGCGGACTCGCGGCCCCGGAAGCTCTTGAGCAGCTGGCTCCGGATCTCCGGGATGCGGGCGAGCCCGCCGTCCGCGGTCACCACCCGCTGCTGCTCCGCCTGCTTGAGCCAGCGGTCGACCCGCGGCCCGTCCAGGGCGCGCGCCTGGGCGAAGGCGCGCTGCTGATCGTCGAAGAGGTAGGACTCGGAGTAGGCCTGGCTCAGGTTGAACTGCGCGGCGGCGCTCGTCGCGTCGGCGGCGGCGGCTTTCTGGAAATATTGGATGGCGTTGCCGTAGTCCCCCTTGAAGAAGAAGTAGTCGCCGAGGTTGAGGAAGGCCGCGGTGTTGTTCGGCTCCTTTTCCAGCACCTGGCGGTAGAGCGAGCGGGCGAGGTCCCACTGGTTGAGCGAGCGGTGGACGTCCGCCAGCAGCTGCTTGACCGCCGGGCTTTCCGGCAGCAGCGAGCGGAGGACTCCCAGGTCGGTGAAGAGGCTGCCGTAGAGGCGCTTGGCGGAGAGGTTCTCCATCGCCTGGACCGGCGGCGAGAGATTCACCGTGAGCTCCCGCCGCTCGGCCGCGACGAGGAGAGGAGAGACCCCGAGGAGGAGCCAGAGGGAGACGAACACGACGCGCTCGGAGGTCGAGGCATAGCCCCAGATCAGGGCCGACCAGTAGAGGAGGAGCCAGACCGGACCGTAGGGGAGGGCGAGCGGCCAGACGAGGAGCACCACCGCCGCGGTCATGCCGGCGCTGCCGGGCAGGCGGCGGCCGACCCTCTGGGCCAGGTCGCGGTACAGCGCGCCCCCCTTGGTCGCCATCTGGACGGCGGTGAAGAGGCCGCCGGTCAAAAGCAGCACCGCGAGGCAGAAGAGAAGCAGGCTCTCGGCCCACAGGTAGCGCTCCAGCGGGAGCCAGAAGAGCCGCTGGTAGCCGATCAGCAGCTGGTAAACGGCGGCCAGGTAGCTCCCCTCCAGGCGATCGACGCTGGCGGTGGCGAAGGCGACCTCGGGGCGCCCGGGGTCCAGGCGCTCCGCCCCTTCCAGGGCCCAGCGGGCGCGTGCGAAGTCCTTCTGGAGCGCCGCCCGCTCGGCCTGGAGGAGGGCGCCCAGGGAGAGGTCGGGCAGGCGTTGCATGCCGATTTGACGGACGGTGGTGAGGAGGTTGTCGACCAGCTGGCCGGCGCGTTCCCGGTTGCTGGCGCCGATCCACTGCGCCCACTGCTCCTGGATCTGTTGCAGGACCTGCTGCACGGGGGTCGACAGCTCGACCCCGGTGACGTGCGGCGACGAGATGGTGACCGCCGCCCCCTCGCTCTGAGCGAACGCCGGCGCGGGGCCGCCGATGCCGCCAACGCCGCCGATACCGCCGAGCGTGCCCAGGACGGCCAGCCACGCCACGGCGCGCCGGCGGCTCCCGGGGAGGACCGCGGGGACTCGGCGAGCGCCTCGATCAGCCTCTCTTTTGCACATAGCGGACCCGCAGACGATACAGCAGGTCCTCCAGAAATGCCGACTCCTGCGCCGTCAGGTTTCCCAGCGTCTTCTGCCGGAGGACGTCGAGCAGGTCGAGATGCAGGCGCGCCATCTCCAGGTTCTCCGCCGCCTCCCCCCCCTCGACCTCCAGGTCTCCCATGTAGAGAGCCACCGGCTCGGCCAGAATGGCGGCCAGGTCGTAGAAGGTGGGGGCCCCCAGGCCCGGCGAGGTGCCGGGGATCTCCAACGGCGGTCCGGCGGGAGGCTCCTCCCGGAGCTCCTGGCTCGGCGGCTCGGGAGGGCGGGGTGCCGGGCGTTCCGGCGGGGACGCCGCGGGAGGCTCCGGGGGGGCCGCCGGGGTCGCGGTCGATTTTTCGTTGAGGAAGCGGTACTCTTCCCGCAGCTCGCCTTCGGGCGTGAACATCCTCTTGTCGGTGACCTTGATCTCCTTCTCACTCACCTCTCCACCTGCTCCTTTCCGGTTGCGAGCCGTTGAAAGATCGTAGCAAGCGCCCTTCCAAAGGAGCAAGCGGGGAGGCCGAAGGGACCCCCGCGACCTCGGCCCCTCCCCCCGACCTCCAGAAGCTCGTCGACCTGGTGGCCCGCCTGCGCGCCCCGGACGGCTGCCCCTGGGACCGCGAGCAGAGCCTCTCCGACGTCCGCGCCTACCTCCTCGAGGAGGCGCACGAGACGGCGGCGGCCATCGACTCGGGCGACTGGGCCGAGCTGGCGGAGGAGCTGGGCGACCTCCTCTTCCAGACCGCCTTCATCGGCCGGCTGGCCGAGGAGGCCGGCGCCTTCCGGCTCGCCGAGGCGGTCGACGGCGTCCACGCCAAGATGGTCGAGCGCCACCCCCACGTCTTCCAGGCTGGAGACGCCGGCGACACCGGTGAGGTGCTCGCCGACGCCGAGGCGGTGCGCCAGGCCTGGGAGCGCCGGAAGCTCCGGCAGAACCCGAAGAAGACCTCCCTCCTCTCCGGGGTGTCCGCCTCCCTCCCCGCCCTCCTCGCTGCTTACCGGCTGACCCAGAAGGCCTCGGGGGTCGGCTTCGACTGGCCGGACGCCACCGCGGTGCTCGCCAAGGTCGAAGAGGAGACGGCCGAGCTCCAGGCGGCCCTGGCCGGTACTCCGGGTGCTGGCGGCGGCGTGGACAAAGAAGCCGTGCGGGAGGAGCTGGGCGACCTCCTCTTCACCCTCGCCAACCTGGCGCGCAAGCTCGACCTCGACCCCGAGGCCGCCCTCGCTGCCGCCAACCTCAAGTTCCGCCGCCGTTTCGCCGCCGTCGAATCCGGCCTCGCCGAGCGCGGCAAAAGCCCCGCCGACGCCACGCTGGAGGAGATGGACGCGCTGTGGGAGAAGGTGAAGGAGGGGGAGTAGGCCGGATCGGCCGGAATCGCCTCCGGGAGCATCCCGAATCCCTCCGGCCGCTTCCGCAACTCCTCCGGGTGCTTCCGGACCGTCTCCGGGAGGTTCCGGATTCCCTCCGGCCGCTTCCGGACGGTCTCCGGGAGGTCCCGAAATCTCTCCGGACCCTTCCCGACCGCCTCCGGGGGCTTCCGGAATCCCTCCGGGAGGTTTCAAAAACTCTCCGGGACCTTCCAAAAACTCTCCGGGAGCTTCCAGACGCTCTCCGGAC
>Ga0137403_10001914_pt1 | contig 25937 bp, 25 predicted proteins | sample CZOMad2_1_16fung_FD_122057 | JGI IMG/M metagenome (GOLD analysis project Ga0137403, IMG submission 122057) | Vadose zone soil fungal communities from Angelo Coast Range Reserve, California, USA - CZOMad2_1_16fungal (Hybrid Assembly) | ecosystem: Environmental > Terrestrial > Soil > Vadose zone... | reverse complement strand
CAAAAGGAATACGACGCTGACCGCGATCAGTTTGCCTCCCTGGTTCAACATCCCAACCTCACCGATGCCAGAGAGAATGAGGTCCGCCGCATACTGCTGTTCCGCCGCCGTGACACCATGTGGTGGGAACTTCCCGACGACCGGCAATGGTGGGAAATTGATTTCGAGCCGGAAGACGTCGAACAGGTCAGCGTCTTTCCCCGCGCACACTGGAGAAAAATCGCCCGCGGCAACTTCAGGGCCTTGGATGTGGCCGCTCGCATCCGGCAACTCAAAGACACGGAACCAGATGAATTCATCAAAAAGATTTCGGATATTTGCTCCAACCTTTCTACCGATCTGCCGACAGGGATGATCATCTTGCTGGGTATCGATGAGGAACGCCCGGTAACCCTGCTGGAAGGCAACCATCGATTTATGGCCGCTTTGCTGGCCGGGGGCCCACAGCACCTTAGAAATGCCCGAATGGTGGCCGTTTTCTCTCCCCAGATGGAAAAGTGCTGTTGGTATAAAACCAGCCTTCTTACACTAGCCCGCTGCCTCAAAAACCGCATCAAACATCATTGGGACAGAGACACTGACTTGGCCCGGTTGCTTGCGGCGACCGCCGGAACAGACGACCTGGACGCTTTTGCCGGAAACACTCGTCCCGTGAAATCCAAGTAAGTTCGGAAAAAACCAGAAGTTCCCCGAGGTTTTTATGACAGTGCAACATCGAATTTCGAGCATCCTGAATACCTTGCTGATTGCCGGTTTGTGTTCCGCGCCATTACTTCGCGCGCAACAGACAAATCCGACCAATCCATCTACGGCCCAGCAGCCGCCAGAAACTTCTCAGCAGCCGCAACAGCCTGCCGGCACACAGCCTGCACAGACAGATCAGGCGCAGCCGGTGAATCCGGCAACTTCGACGCAGGCACCGGCTCAGAATACGCAGCCCGCAGCGCCGGCAGGACAGAATCAGCCCCAGCAGCCGGCAAGCCAGCAACCAGCGAACCCCGGCACCAGCGTGAACCCGTCGCAAGCGCCGCTGCAGCCCGTCACAACTTACCCTGACGCGTCAGGCGCCCAGCAGGAACAACAGTCGCCCAACACGGCTCCCGCAGCGCAAACCACCGTTCCAGAGGCTCCGCAACCCAAGAAGCCGACTGAGCCGGTTGGCGCCGCCACAGCTGAGAGCGTTCCCACGTCAGGAGGCGCGGCCGCCAAACCGGCCGGCATCGCCATTGCTCCGGCCAAGCAGCACCAAACGCGCTCGCTGCTATTCAAGATTGGCGCGGTCGTCGCCGCCGGTGCAGCTTTGGGCACCATTTACGCGCTCAGCCATGGAACGTCGCCAACGCCTCCGGGCACAGGCATGGCTGGTGTCACCGGCAGATAGTTTGTAACGATCATCATTTGTAACCCAGATTTATTTGTAACCCAGATTTGTAACGGTCATAATTTGTAACGGTCAAGGCTTAAGCAGCACAACTGATATGGACGGGCCGAATCCAATGACTCATAACGCTTCCAACACCCCCTTGCTCATCTCTTTCTCTGGCGTGGATGGTTCGGGTAAATCCACGCAGATTGAGAGTTTGCGCTCCGCGCTGCACGCCGCCGGACTCAAGACCACGCTCCTGGCCTTCTGGGACAACGTGGTCGTCGGGGTGAAATACCGCGAAGGCTTTGTCCATAAGGTCTACAAGAGCGAGCGCGGCATCGGCGCGCCGGGGAAGCCCGTCAACCGCCGCGATAAGAATGTCCGCGGCTGGCATCTCACTCTGGCCCGCCATTTCCTTTACCTACTGGACGCCATTCACCTGGGCCGCGTGGTGGTGCGGGCAAAAAAGAGCGGAGCGGACGTGGTGATCCTGGACCGCTATATTTACGACGAGCTTTCCAACCTGAACCTGCAAAACCCGCTGAGCCGGACATTCGTCAAGTTTGTTCATGGCTTTGTGCCCCGGCCTGACATTGCCTACCTGCTCGATGCCGACCCGGTCGCAGCCTACGCGCGCAAACCGGAATATCCGGTGGAGTTCATGAAGAAATGCCGCCGGGCTTATTTTGACCTGGCTGGAATTCTCAAGACCATGACGGTGATCCCGGCACTTGCCCTGCCTGAGGCGAAGCATGCCGTCCTGCGCGCCGCCGAGCGTGAACTGGCAGCCCAGGGTCGTTCGAAGGATCTGGTGTCAGGGAGCTTATCCGCAGCTTAGGAAATTTCTCGAGCGCAGCGAGAGATCCCTACTGCCAAAGACACTCTTAAAGATCGAAAAACCCTCCTATTTTTGCTCGTAACCCCTATGTAAAGAGGGTTCCCAAACGCCTGCGCTCCGCCGCTATCCCATTCAATCTATTAGATTTTCAAAGAAAACTCCGTGCCACCTGGGCGGCACCCCACCCCTACCCCCCTATGTCGACCCAATTCGACCCAAGGTCACCCAAGACGACCCAAGGCTGAGAGGGTCGGCTGAGGGTCGCAGCCCATAAAAAGACAAAACGCAACGGATCGGGCCTCCGTTGCGTCATCGTAATTTGTTCGCCATTGTAGCACCTATGTGAAGGCTGTCAAACACCTGGAGTGCAAAGAAGAATTTAAAATTCGGGATGGTAAAGAATGTAGATATAATTATATAAGGCAGAAAAATGGCTATTAATATTAAAGACTCTGAAACCGACGTGTTGGCGAGAGAAGTAGCCAAGAGAACTGGCGAGACAATTACGGATGCAATCCGTACCGCTCTCCAAGAGCGTCTGCAACGTCTTGTCGGTCGGCACACCGCGCCGACAAAGCGAGATAAACTGTACCAAATTCTCACCCGCGTGGATGCCCTGCCGGTATTGGACAGGCGCAGCGAAGACGAGATTCTGGGCTACGATGAAAACGGAATTCCAAATCAATGGTGATTGACGCCTCAGCTGTGGTCGCTGTTTTTTTGAATGAGCCCGAGCGAAGCCATTTTTTGGAGCGAATCATTTTGGCTGAGAAGCGCCTGATGTCTGCCGTTACGGTTGTGGAGGCAGGAATTGTACTTGAGTCGCGCCGAGGCCCTGCTGTTTCACGGGACTTTGATTTGTTCCTTCACGAAGCAAATATCGAAGTTGTCTCTGTGGATCAAACACAAGCGGATCAAGCCCGCTCATCTTATCGTCAATACGGTAAAGGACACCATGCTGCGGGATTGAATTTTGGTGATTGCTTTACGCACGCGCTAGCTGTGATTTCGGGTGAACCGGTACTGGCTAAAGGCGATGAATTTCTGCGCGCAAACTTGCAAGTGGTCGAATGACAGCTCTACGACTTCTTCTCTACCGCCATCGTCTGGATCTGGTCCAGGGGAATAAACTCTGTGGGATAAACGCCGGTATAGCACGACGTGCAATAGGTCGTCTTCTCGCCTTCCGCGCAGGCTTCCTGCAGTCCTTCCAGCGACAGATACGCCAGCGAGTCGGCTCCGATGTATGCGCGGATTTCCTCTACCGACTTATTGGAAGCGATGAGCTGGCCTTTGGACGGCGTGTCCACCCCGTAATAGCAGGGCGAAATCGTTGGCGGGCAGGAGATACGAACATGGACTTCTTTTGCGCCGGCATCGCGCACCATGCGCACAATCTTGCGGCTGGTAGTGCCGCGGACAATGGAATCATCCACCAGGATCACCCGCTTGCCCGTAAGCAAACTGCGGATGGGATTCAACTTGAGCTTTACGCCGAAGTCGCGCACGCGCTGTTCCGGCTCAATGAACGTGCGTCCGACGTAATGATTGCGGATCAATCCAAAGCGGAATGGCAGCAGCGATTCCGAGGAATATCCCAGCGCGGCCGCTACGCCGGAGTCCGGCACGGGTACCACAAGATCGGCTTCTACTGGAGATTCTTTGGCTAACTGTCGTCCCATGGCTTCGCGGCTGGCCTGCACTGACCGTCCGAAAACGACGCTATCTGGGCGCGAGAAATAGACGTGCTCAAAGATGCAGGCAGACTGTTTCATCTCCGAAGCAAAGTAGCGGGAGAAAACGCCTTCCGGGCCCACGACGACCATCTCGCCCGGTTTCACGTCGCGTTCATAGACGGCGCCGATCAGGTCAAAAGCGCAGGTTTCAGAAGCAAACACAACTGTGTCGCCGATAGGGCCGCCGTTGGGAATACGTCCCATGGAAAGCGGACGGAAGCCGCGCGGATCGCGAATAGCAAAGACGCGATCGCGTGTCATCATCACCAGTGAAAATGCCCCTTCAATGCGGCGCAAAGCGTCACACACCGCTTCCGGCAGCGTGTGCTCCTTCGACTGCGCGATCAGATGCACGATCACTTCGGTATCGCTGGTGGTCTGGAAGATAGAGCCTTGTGCTTCCAGGCGGCTGCGGATTTCATTGGCATTGACCAGGTTGCCATTGTGCGCGATGGCAATCATGCCTTTGTTGCAATCCACCATGATCGGCTGCGCATTGAGCACGGCGGAGTCGCCCGCGGTCGAGTAGCGCGTATGTCCGATCGCCAGATTCCCAGGCAGTTTTTCAAGAACGGCTTCAGTGAAAATGTCCGCCACCTGCCCCATGGCCTTGTGCATATAAAGACGCTCGCCATTGGACGACACCACGCCGGCAGATTCCTGCCCGCGATGCTGCAACTGGTGCAGTCCCAGATATGCCATGGTGGAGGCTTCAAGGTGGTTGTGCACCGCCATCACGCCGCATTCGTCTTTAAACTTGTCGCTTTGCTCCACACCGCTCAAGGTTCGTCTCCTGGGCTGAATGTCCTCAGCTCCTGATGCACGCCGCTCGCCGCGCAAGTCGGGCTCGCGGCTTGGGTTATCTGGCCAAATACCAACTACTAAGTGCCAACTACCGCCTTCTAACTCTTCTGCAAAACTTCCGGCACCAGGTGCTCCGGTGCCTCCACGTGTAATGCTTTCAGTAAAGCCGTGTCCCAAACTTGCCTGAGATCTGACACCTTTGCGGAGACCGCCTGTTTGCCGTCAATAGAAATCACTAGTTTTTCAGGAATCGTGCGTCCGATCCGGTCCGCCCGTACGCCCCATTTTACCGCTATTTGTTGGATGATCGAGGCCTTTTTCGGGTCGCAACTTATCAGTACCCGGCTGGCTGTTTCGCCGAACAAAACTGCCTCGGCGAAGACACCATTGGAGTTAAGGTCAACCTCCGCTCCGACGTAAGGTACAGCCGCACCCGTCTTTGGCTTTACAAAGCTGGCCTCTGCCAGCGCCACCGCCAGACCTCCGTCAGAACAGTCATGGGCCGACTCAATCGTGTGACCCTGGATCAGCTCTCGCAGGCACTTTTGCAGCGCAGCTTCCTGTTTGAGATCGAGCGCCGGCGGCACGCCCCAGATCTGTCCGATAATTTCTTTGGCATATTCTGACGAACCGAACTCCGCTTCCGCATTCCCCTGCTCGGACGCTCCGCTCAGCAGAAATACATCACGGTCCGTCTGGCGGAAGTGGAACGTCATCGCGTCTTCCACGTTCTCCAACGTTCCGACGATACCGATCACCGGCGTGGGATAAATACCTTCGCCCAGCGTCTCGTTATACAAACTCACGTTGCCGCCAGTAATCGGCGTTTCCAGCGTGGTGCACGCCTCGGTCAGGCCGTCCACCACCTGAGAAAACTGCCACATTATCCCCGGCTTTTCCGGATTGCCAAAGTTCAGGCAGTTTGTCGCCGCGACCGGTGTCGCTCCGGTACAAGAGACGTTGCGGGCGGATTCCGCCACCGCGTGCATTGCGCCCAGTTTGGGATCGAGCCAGCACCAGCGCCCGTTTCCGTCCAGCGCCATGGCCAGCGCGCGTTTCGATCCTTTGATCCGCATCAGCCCCGCGTCCGCGCCCGGCCCTTCCACGGTATTCGATTGAACCATGGAGTCATACTGCTCAAAGATCCAGCGCTTGGAACAGATATTTTGCGCGGCCAGCAAGCGTTTCAAATTGTCCGTAAGATCAGTTGCGCTGCTCCAGCGAACCTTCTCCGGTTTCGTTCGCAACACCGGCGCGCTCCACGGCTCCATGGGTCGGTGATAGAGCGGAGCATCGTCGGTCAGCGCCGTGTTGGGAATATTAGCGACCAGCTTTCCGTGTTCCAGCACGCGCAGCCTGCCGCCACTGGTCACCCGCCCGACGATCACGCCATCGAGCCCCCATTTCTCAAACACCTTCAGCACTTCCTGCTCGCGTCCGCTTTCCGCCACCAGCAGCATGCGCTCCTGCGATTCGCTGAGCATGATCTCGTAGGCGTTCATGCCGGTCTCGCGCTGCGGCACAAGGTCCAGCTCGATCTCGATGCCCACGCCGCCGCGTGCGCCCATCTCGCACGTCGAGCAGGTCAGGCCCGCAGCGCCCATATCCTGTATGCCGACGACGGCCCCAGTGTGCATCGCCTCCACACACGCTTCCAGCAGCAACTTTTCCAGAAAGGGATCGCCCACCTGCACGTTCGGCCGCTTCTGCTCGGAGCCTTCACTGAATTCTTCGCTCGCCATGGTGGCGCCGTGGATGCCGTCGCGCCCGGTCTTCGCGCCGACGTAAATCACCGGGTTCCCTTCGCCCGCTGCCTTGGCGTAAAAGATCTGGTCGCGCCGCACCAGTCCCAACGCAAACGCGTTGACCAGCGGATTCCCTGAGTAACACGGCTCAAACTTCGTTTCGCCGCCCAGGTTTGGTACACCAAAACAGTTTCCGTACGAGGCAATCCCACTGACCACGCCTTCCAGCACTGAATGATTGCGATGTACCGTCGCCTGATCTGTTGCTTTGCCGGCCGTGTCGGCGACCGTCGCCGCTGAGGTGATCGGACCAAATCGCAACGAGTCCATCACCGCGAAAGGACGCGCGCCCATGGTAAAGATGTCTCGCAGGATTCCGCCTACGCCGGTCGCGGCGCCCTGAAACGGCTCAATAAAAGAAGGGTGATTATGTGACTCAATCTTGAACGCGCAGGCCCAGCCGTCGCCAATGTCGATGATGCCGGCGTTCTCGCCCGGGCCCTGCAATACCATTTTGCTGCGCGTGGGTAGCCGCTTCAAATGCACGCGCGACGATTTATAAGAGCAATGCTCGCTCCACATCACGCTGAAAATGCCCAGCTCCGTCAGCGACGGCTCTCGCCCAAGCGAAACCTTGATCCGCTCATATTCTTCCGGCGTGATGCCGTGGTCTTTGATCACTTCAGGGGTAATGGCGGAAGCGTGTATCGTGGGCATGGGGGTACTTCTATTTTCGCACGAAAACCTGAATCTTACAGACGTTTCACCACCTGCAGAAGCGCCGCTTTAGAGAGTTGCAATCCTGTCCTGATCAGTGTCATCCGTGTTCATCAGTGGTAAGGTTTTGACTTCGATTCCATTACACTAAAGCCGCGAGGCCCGTGCTCGCCGAGCGGCTTGATGAAGCGCAGAAGGATTTTAAAAGAAGAAGGATCGCGAAGCGGTTTGGAGCGTAGCGACATAAACCAATGAAATCAATCATCATCGGCACCGCCGGACACATCGATCACGGCAAGACCGCGCTGGTCAAGGCCCTGACCGGCATCGATGCCGATCGTCTGGAAGAGGAAAAGCGCCGCGGGATCACCATTGATCTGGGCTTCGCCCATCTGGAGCTTGCCATACCCGCCGGTGTGGAGCGGAGACAAGGCGGCGAGGCCGACCACGCGCCGAGCCGTCCTGCATCAGGAGCAGAACAAACTCAAAAACGAGAACAAATCGCAAGCGGTTTGGAGCGGAGCGACAGAAATGAAACCAAGCTGCGCCTTGGCTTCATCGACGTTCCCGGCCACGAGCGTTTTGTGCGCAACATGCTGGCCGGGGTGGGCGGCATTGATCTGGTCCTGATGGTGATCGCGGCCGACGAATCCATCAAGCCGCAGACCCGCGAGCATTTTGAAATCTGCCGGCTGCTCTCTATCCCGCGCGGCATTACCGTCATCACCAAAGCGGATACAGTGGATGAAGACACGCTCGGCGTCGTCCGTATGGAGATTGAAGACTTCGTGCGCGGATCGTTTCTCGACGCGAGCCGCTCGCCTATTGTCGCCGTCAGCGCGCTCAAAGGCACGGGTTTGGACGAACTCAAGCGCGAAATCATCCGTCTCTCTGCTGAGGTCCCCGCTCGCGATACGGAAGCGCTCTTCCGCCTGCCTATCGACCGCGTTTTCACCATGAAAGGTTTTGGCGCAGTCGTTACCGGAACACTCATTGCCGGTAAAGTGCGGAAAGAAGAGGAAGTCGAGGTTTTTCCTTCGCGCAAACGGGCGCGGGTGCGCGGCGTGCAGGTCCATGGCAGCATGGCGGACCAGGCGATTGCGGGGCAGCGTACCGCGCTGAATCTGGCCGGCGTTCAGATGGAAGAGCTCTCTCGCGGCATGACGCTGGCTGCGCCCGGCGCCTTCGAGCCTACGCAAAGATTTGAAGTCCAGATTTCGCTGCTCAAAGATGCCAAGCCGCTCAAGAACCGGGCGCGTGTTCACTTCCACGCCTTTACTTCAGAAACGATCGCCGAGGTCGCACTGCGCGGCGTAACTGAACTCAAGCCGGGAGCCTCGGCTTTCGCGCAGCTGCGCACTGCCGAGCCTTTGTTGCTCCTCCCCGGAGATCGCGCCATCCTGCGCCAGTTTTCACCGGTCGTCACCATTGGCGGAGCGGTTGTTTTGGACGCCTTCCCATTGGCGCGGCAGAAGCAGGACGCAGTACAGCGCTTTTTGCAGACTCTTTCTTCGGGAAATCGGCAAGACGCTTTGCTCGCTCGCATCGCCCGCCGCGGTCATGAAGGACTCTCTCTTGCCGCAGCTGTGCGCGAGACCGGCTTGAAGCAGTCCGTCCTCCAGCCGACGGTCGCAGCCTTGGTGCAGCAAAAACTGATCATCCAGGTGGACGAATTTCTGCTCGCCAGTGAAGCGGTTCAAAAGACGCGAGAGAAACTAGTGGCCGCGCTCGAGGTTTTTCACAAAGCCAATCCGCTGGTCGGCGGCATCAGCAAAGAAGAGTTGCGAGAAAAACTCGGGCTTCAACAGACCGTGATGGAAGCCATGCTAACCCAGCTCACGCGCGATAAGAAAGCTGAAGTCTCCGGCGAGCAGGTACGCCTCGCGGGCCGCGGAGTTGAGCTAAAAGACGAAGAAGCCAAAGCCAAGGAACAGATCGAAAAAGCCTTCGCCGAGGCCGGGCTGAAAGTCCCTCTGATGAAAGAGGTTCTCGACAAACTTCCCGTCGACAAGGCGAGAGCGCAGAAATTGGTAACGCTTCTGCTTCGCGACCGTGTGCTGATCAAGCTGGCGGACGATCTGGTATTCCATCAAACCGCACTGCAAGGCCTGCGCCAGCTCATGGCTACGCAGAAAGCTAAAACGCCGAAAATCGACGTTGCCACCTTCAAAGACATGCTCGGCGTTACCCGAAAATACGCTATCCCGCTTCTGGAATATCTTGATCAGCAGCGCGTGACTCGCAGAGTGGGCGACGAACGTATTATCCTGTAAACGGCTTGTTCAAGCCCGGCTTTAGCGCCTGAAAGCATGAAAGTTCTTCTCATCGGCGGCAGCGGTTTCATTGGACGCTTCACTGCGGAACAACTTCTGCAAAGCGGCCACCAGGTTACCGTTTTCCATCGCGGTAACACCAAGCTGCCCCAAGGCACTGAAGAAATTCTCGGCAACCGCCAATTCCTTCAGGACCATCAACCCGAATTCCGGCGGCAGGAGTTTGAAGTCGTCGTTGACTTTGTTCTCAGTTCCGGCCGCCAGGCGCAGCAACTGATGGACACCTTCCGCGGCATCGTCGGCCGCGTAGTCGCGCTCAGCAGCATGGATGTATATCGCGCCATGGGAGTATTTTACGGCTTCGAGCCCGGCGGCTTGCAGGAGTTGCCGCTGACGGAGGCGTCAGACCTCAGAACAAGCCGCAACGTGTACTCGGCTGAGGCGCTTAAGAAAGTACGAAGCGTTTACGAGTGGATTGGTGACGAGTACGACAAAATTCCCGTAGAGCAGGCCGTCCTGAGTGATCCGAAGTTGTCCGGTACAGTTTTGCGGTTGCCCATGATCTACGGCCCCGGGGATCCACTGCATCGCTTTCATCCAACATTGAAGCGCATCGGCGATGGCCGAAAGCAAATCATTTTTTCCGATGACGTTGCCACTATCAGAACACCGCGCGGCTACGTGGAAGATGTTGGTGCGGCTATTGCGCTGGCAGCAACTTCCCCGCATTCGGCGAGGCGAATTTACAACGTCTGCGAGAACGAGTCATTCGGAGAACTAGATTGGGCGCGCAAGATTGCCGCCGCAACCAACTGGACTGGCGAGTTTATCGTTCTGCCGCATGATCGCACGCCCAAGCACCTGCTCTGGCCCGGCAACACCGCCCAGCATCTGGTGGCATCCTCTGATCGCGTTCGCAAGGAGCTTGGCTACCGCGAACTGCTGGCACGCGATGAGGGAATTCGTCGTACGATTGCGTGGGAGCGGGCAAATCCGCCGGCCGCGCCAACCGCCCAATTCGACTATGAAGCTGAAGACGCAGCGCTGGCGCAGTTCAAAGCCACCGCATGACGAAATCAGGGCATGGCGCTTGGCCTTCGGGTGATCGGGACCGCGCTTTGTCTTTCCTCTACCCGATGCCCCGATGATCAGATGTCCCGATTCTCAGGTCGCTTTGCGCCCTTTGCGTCCTTTGCGGTAACTTCTAATCAATGCTTTCCATCCGCACAGCCACTGCCGCCGACGCAGCTCTGATCCTCGACTTTATCCGCCGGCTGGCGGAGTATGAACGCGAGCCGAACGCCGTAGTCGCGACAGAGGAAGACCTCATCCGAGACGGTTTTGGTCCCCAGCCCAAGTATCGCTGCCTGATTGCTGAATGGAGCGGCACGCCTGCGGGTTTCGCGCTCTTCCATTACAACTACTCCACCTGGCGCGGCCACGCAGGTCTTTACCTGGAAGACCTTTTTGTTCTCGTCGAGATGCGCGGCAAAGGCATTGGAAAAGCGCTTTTACAACGACTGGCGCAGATAGCGCTGGAGGAAAAATGCTACGGTCTTCGCTGGATGGTGTTGGAATGGAACGAACCAGCGTTGAAGCTCTATGAGTCGCTCGGCGCAGAGCTGTTGGGTGAATGGGAGACTATGCTCTTGCGCGGTCCCGCGCTGGAGCGGCTGGCATCGGCTGATGTTTCTGAGGCGGTCGGCGAACCCAGGGGCGGTCTGAAGAAGTGACCGCCAGAATAAAAATCATTGGCGCCGGTCTGGCCGGCTGTGAAGCGGCGTGGCAATGCGCGCGTCGCGGCGTGAAAGTCGAGCTGTATGAGATGCGCCCGATGAAGTCCACGCCCGCGCACCAGACAGACAAGTTTGCCGAGCTGGTCTGCTCGAATTCGCTCAAATCAGAAAGTGAAAATACCGCCCCCTGGCTGTTGAAGGAAGAAATGCGGCGCATCGATGCGCTCCTGCTGCGAATTGCCAAAGAAACCAGCGTCCCCGCCGGACACGCTCTTGCTGTTGATCGAGAAACCTTCGCGGCCAAAGTTACCGAAGCCATTTCCGCCGAGCCCAACATCAAGATCATCCGCCAGGAAGTTGCGCACATCAATGAAGATGACGGCCTCACCGTTGTCGCCACTGGGCCCCTCACCTCAGACGCACTCTCGGTGGAGATTGCCCGCCTTTCCGGCAGCGATCATCTTTTCTTCTACGATTCCATCAGTCCCATAGTTGAAGCCGATTCCATCGACATGAACAAGGTCTACATGGCGGCTCGTTACAACAAGGGCACTGCTGACTACATCAACTGCCCGTTTACGAAAGAAGAGTATGACCGTTTTATTGATGCGCTGACTTCCGCAGAGATGGTGGAAGGCCATGACTGGGAAAATCTGAATTATTTTGAAGGGTGCCTGCCTATCGAAGAGATAGCCCGGCGTGGACGCGACACTCTGCGCTTTGGTCCCATGAAGCCAGTTGGCCTGGATGATCCTCGCACCGGCAAATGGCCGTACGCGGTGGTGCAACTGCGGCAGGAAAACCTGCGCGCCGATTCCTACAACCTGGTCGGGTTCCAGAATCATTTGAAATATAGCGATCAGGCTCGCGTGCTGCGACTCATTCCCGGCCTCGAAAATGCGAAGTTCGTCCGCTATGGGCAGATTCATCGCAACACATACATCAACGCACCCACTCTGCTCACGGAACTGCTCAACCTCAAGCAACATCCCAATGTTTTTTTCGCCGGACAGATCTCGGGCGTTGAAGGTTATACCGAATCCATCGCCATGGGAATGCTGGCGGGCATTCACGTGGCGCGCATCGCGCAGGGGCTGCCGGCGATTCCCCCGCCGCGCGAAACCGCGCTGGGCTCGCTGGTGCATTACATCTGCCACGCTGACCTTAAACAATTTCAGCCGGCCAACATCACCTTCGATCTATTACCGCAACTGGATGAAGCTACGCGACGGCGTGTCCGCGACAAGAAGCAACGCCATAAGATGGTCTGCGACCAGGCGCTCGCGCAGCTAGCGCTTTGGAATGAGCAGGCTAATAGCACGCGCGCGAAGATTCCCGTGGGCGTCTAAAACGAATCGAATCTTGCGCCACCGCGTCCTCGCAAGTTAGCCTCGACGCTTTGTCTTCTTCGGCCCCAGTTCCACTTTCGTCCGCGGCCGGTTTTTGATCCAGATGGGCGTGCCCACAAAACCGAACTTCTGGCGGATCTGGTTTTGCAGGAAGCGTTCGTAGGAAAAGTGCAACTTCACGTCCTTATCGGTGAAGAGAATAAATGTGGGCGGCGACGCTTGCGCCTGCGTCATGTAGAAAATCTTGACCTGCTGGCGGTATGGGACTGACGCGCGATCAAAATCCACGGTCTCAAGAAAACGGTTCATCTGCGAGGTACCAATGCGCTTGCGGCGCTCGGCGGAAACCAGTTCCAGCGCGCGAAAAATCTTGTCAATGTTCTTGCCCAGCGAGGCAGAAATAAAGAGCATCGGCGCATAATCCAGAAACTTCAGCGCGCGGCGCGCCTGCTTTTCATAAAGCTCACGGTCAGCGGGTGGTTTGCCGTCAGCGCGACCCGGGCCCACCAGGTCCCACTTGTTGATGATGACTATGACGGACCTGCCGCTTTCATGCGCGTAGCCGCCGATGGTGGCGTCCAGGCCGGTCACGCCTTCCACGGCATCAATCACCAGCAGCGCGACATCGGCGGCCTCCAGATGTTTGCGCGCCATGACCACGGAGAGTTTTTCCGCCATCAGATGCGTCTTGCCCTTGCGGCGAATTCCGGCCGTATCAATGAAGCGATAAGTGTTGCCGTCTTTTTGGATCAGTTCGTCCACGGCGTCGCGCGTAGTTCCCGCAATCGGCGAGACTATGGCCCGCGAGCTGCCGGTCAGCATGTTCAGCAGCGTTGACTTGCCTACATTAGGATGGCCGATGATCGCCACGCGCGTCTCCAGCCTGGGTGTACGCGCCTTGTGGTCGCCTTCGCCGGCATCTTCTGAGTCGACGTCCAGTGGAGCCGGCTCGTTTTCGGCAGACGTTGCTTCTGCGTCTTCATCCTGTTCTTGCTGCGAACGTGGGATTACGTCCAGAATGGCGTCAAGCAGCTCCGCTGAACCAGTGCCATGTTCGGCGGACACGGTGTAAAGGTTCGCGATGCCGAGCGTGCGAAAGTTTTCCGCCTCGGCCTCCAGCTTGGTTGAATCAACCTTGTTGACGGCCAGAAAAAGCGGCTTGCCCAGGCGCCGCAGCAGACGCGCCAGTTCCATGTCTGGAGCGGCCAGCTCGGTCCTCACATCGACTACCAGAACGATTGCCGCGGCCTCTTCAAAGGCAAAGCGCGCCTGACGGAAAATCTCTCCGGGGATGAAATCCTTGTCATCGGGAACAATTCCGCCGGTGTCAACGATGCGCAAGCGACGGCCCTGCCAGGTGGTCTCACCGTAGAGGCGGTCGCGCGTGATGCCGGGCTCGTCGCCCACGATGGCGCGCCGCGATCCGGTCAGCCGGTTGAAGAGCGTGGACTTTCCCACGTTGGGGCGGCCAACGATGGCGATAAGAGGTGCCAACGTTTTGTTTCTAGCTTGTGCCAATACTTCTCCACATATGAATCAATTTTTGCCGCTGCCAGACGCGGATTGCTAACCAATAATGGCCATTCCCAGCTATTATAAAAACACTCTCGCCATGGCTTCTTCCTACCAGCCCGAAACCGCCGCCTCTCCTGCGCGCCGGTTGCCTACGCTGCATGAGTTCTTCGCTCCCGGAGGCCTGCTCAGTAAGGCACATCCGAATTACGAATTCCGTCGAGGGCAGCTGCAAATGGCGGAAGCGGTAGAAAAAGCTTTGGTTGAGCGACGGCATCTGATCGTCGAGGCCGGCACGGGAACAGGCAAGACTCTGGCGTATCTTTTACCGGTGATCCGCAGCGGCAAACGCGTGATCATTTCCACCGGTACCAAGAACCTGCAGGAACAGCTCTTCTTTAAGGATATCCCATTCCTGGAGCAGCATCTGGGCAAACTGCGCGTTTGCTACATGAAAGGCCGTAATAACTATCTTTGCCGGCAGAAATTGTATGACCTTACGAACCAACCAGTCCTGAGTGGACTCCAGGAAATTGAGCAATACCGCCAGATCGCCGAGTGGGAAGAGACGACCGAGAGCGGCGATCGCGCCGAATTGAAAAGCCTGCCGGAGAGCACGCAGCTTTGGCAGAAGCTGGACGCGCGCAGCGAACGCTGTACCGGCCAGAAATGCCAGCAGTGGGACCGCTGCTTTATCACGGAGATGCACCGCCGCGCCGCGGAAAGTGACATCATCATCGTGAATCATCATCTCTTCTTTGCCGACCTGTCGCTGCGACAGTCCGGCGGCCCTGATGCGGGCGTTTTGCCAGATTTCTCGGCCGTAATCTTTGACGAAGCACACGAACTGGAAGATGTAGCGGGAAGTTATTTCGGCGTGAGCGTGAGCAATTTGCGCTTTGAGGAACTGGCACGCGACATTGAAGCCACTTTGCAGCAGAAGAAAGCGCTCTCACCGGGACTCATTCAAGCGCTGGCCCGCCTGCGCGAGCGTTCGCGGTTTTTCTTTGGCTTGCTGCCGCCCGGAGAAGGCCGATCCGCATTCACCAACCGTGATGGATTTCTGGAGAAGCATGGCGACGATTATGAAGCGGTAATGCAATCGCTCGCCGGCGTCCTGGCTGAACTTGAGTTGCTGCCGCAAAAGCCTGAAGAAGTCTTCGGCTTTTCCCGCCGTACTCAGGAGTTGCAGGCCCAGGTCGCGTTCATTCTGGAGTCGGAAGACAAGAATACCGTTTTCTGGATTGAGTACCGTGGTGAAGGCCGTCGTACGCGCGGCGGACAAACGCACATTGTGCTTCAGGCGACGCCGATCGATGTTTCGCAAATCCTCAAGCAGACGCTGTTTGAAAACCTGGAAACCGCCGTGTTGACATCTGCCACGCTGGCTGTGGCTGGCAACCCTGATCGCGGCAGCTTTGACTATGTTCGGCAGCGCGTAGGCCTGGAGCATGCGCGCGAGATGGTGGTGACGTCGCACTTTGACTACGCGAAGCAGGCCATACTTTACGTGCCTCCGGACATGCCTGATCCGCGTTCAACTGAGTTCGGACGCGCCGCCGCCGAGAAAATCCGCCGCCTGCTTGATATTACGCAAGGCCGCGCTTTCTGCCTCTTCACCAGCTACGCGCAGATGCATGACATCCATGACCGCCTGCTCGGCGAGCTGCCGTTCCCCATGTTGTTGCAGGGATCGGCGCCCAAGAACGCGCTGCTGGAGGAATTCCGCCTTACGCCCAATGCCGTCTTGTTTGCCACGGCATCGTTCTGGCAGGGCGTGGACGTGCAGGGCGAACAGTTAAGCTGCGTGATCATTGATCGCCTGCCGTTTGCAGTGCCGAATGATCCGGTAGTCGCAGCGCGCATAGGCGCCATCAATTCCGCAGGCGGCAATGCTTTCTTTGAATACCAGGTGCCCGCGGCAGTCATCTCGCTCAAGCAGGGTTTTGGCCGCCTGATTCGTTCGGTAAAAGATCGCGGCGTGCTCGCTCTGCTGGACAACCGGCTTTTGAAGCAGCGGTACGGCAGGACTTTTATTGACAGCCTGCCTGCCTATAAGAAAACGAAGGACATTGCGGACGTTGACGAATTCTTTTCCGGGGCCGCTAAGACCAATACATCAGAACGGCAATAAGCCGCCCCGTCCGACGTCATTACATCAGGTATGGCCCTTTCTGGTGTAAACGCCAGGATTTACAATTAAAGGTTGGTTCATACGCCACGGCGTTAAGGGGAGCGGATGTACGAGGTTACGGTAGAAGATTCATTTGCCGCGGGACATTACCTGCGCGATTACAAAGGGAAATGCGAGAACCCGCACGGGCATAATTACAAGGTGCGCGTCACGCTGACGGGGCCAACTCTGGATAAAGCCGGCCTGCTGCTGGATTTTAAAGACCTGAAAGAGGTCATGAAGCATGTGATCGACCGGCTGGACCATCAGATGCTGAACGAGGTTGAGCCTTTCATTGTTCTGAACCCATCGGCGGAAAATCTGGCAAAATATTTTTACGATCAGACGAATGGCCGGCTAAAATCGCTGACCAGCGGCCGCGTTGCGGTGAAGGACGTGACCATCTGGGAAACGGACACCACGACCGCGCGCTATTCGGAATAAAGAGATTCTCAAGCGCAGGCTGACAGGTGGCCTAGCTTCTCCGGCACAATGCAGATCATCGAAATCTATCGTTCTATCCAGGGAGAGTCGTCCTTCGCGGGCGTTCCCTGTATCTTCGTTCGTCTGGCTGCGTGCAATCTCCGCTGCTCATGGTGTGACAGTGAATACACGTTCACCGGCGGCAGGAAGATGCCCGCCGAAGAAGTCGAACAGGAAGTGCGGAGGCTTGCACCCGCAGGGCTGGTGGAGTTTACCGGCGGCGAGCCCATGCTGCAGGAGCGGGAACTTGTTCCATTAATGGATCGCCTGCTCGCCCGCGGATACACTCTTTTGCTTGAAACCAGCGGTGAGCGTCCGCTGGAGCATGTGCCGCCCGCGGTCCATAAGATCGTGGACGTGAAGTGCCCCGGTTCGGGGGAAGGCGGAACGTTTCGCATGAGCAATCTCGCGGCGTTAACTGCTGCGGACGAAGTCAAGTTCGTGCTTGCCGACCGCGTGGACTATGAGTTTGCGCGAGACTTCACCCGTCAACACGGGTTAGTAGATAAAGTAGGGGCAGTTTTGTTTTCCCCGGTATTTTTGAAAAGTCCAAGTTCGGATCGCGACACGAGCAATTGCCAGCTTGATCCGCGGCTTTTAGCGGAATGGATATTGGCAGACGGACTCAATGTTCGCCTGGGATTGCAGATTCATAAATTCATATGGGCGCCCGCGACCAAGGGTGTCTGAAGATTGCCCGCAACCCAGCATGGACACTGAAGTTTTGCGATAATTAAGAAATAAAGAGGGCAGCTATTCCGGCTGCCAGGCCATCTGAAAAGTAGGCATCCGCACATCAGGGGTTTTATTTTGGCAGGCGAAAAACCGCGCTCGGTGGTGTTGTTGAGTGGAGGCATGGACTCCTGTGTCTGCGCGGCGCTGGCAGCACGAGATTCAGAACCCGCGGCTCTGCATATCACTTACGGACAGCGGACAGCGGAGCGCGAGCGGTGGGCCTTTGAGCGGATTTGCGATCATCTGGGCATAAAGCGCCGGATGGCAATCAGGAACGAGGCGTTGGGCCTCATCGGCGGATCGGCACTCACAGATGAAGACATTGCGGTGCCGGAGGCCGGGAAGAAAATTGGCGCGGACATTCCCGTGACGTATGTTCCTTTTCGCAATGCCCATTTTCTTTCGGCTGCCGTGAGTTGGGCGGAGGTGCTGGACGCGGAGAAGATTTATATTGGCGCGGTGGAGCAGGATAGTTCAGGATATCCGGATTGCCGTCCCGAATATTATCGGGCATTCAACGCGGTGATAAAAGCTGGTACGCGCGAAGGCAAGATCCAGATCGCTACACCGCTGATAGGCCTGCGCAAGGTTGAAATCGTTCGGCTGGGGATGGAACTCGGTGCTCCTTTCGATTTGACCTGGTCCTGCTATAGCCGTGAAGATAAAGCGTGCGGCGTTTGTGAAAGTTGCGTGCTGCGCCAGCGCGCCTTTGCTGAAGCTGACACGCATGATCCGATTCCTTATTTGCCACCGGGAAATTTACAAAGAGTGGCAGGTCATAAAATCTAAGATTCAAGTTGAAGCCGGAGGCTGGACACAAATGAAAACAAAACTGACATACGCAGTGATGACAACGCTGCTTTTCCTGGCGGCTACAGCAACCGCATGGTCCCAGGCCACCGCAGGCAAAGTCCAGGGAAAAGTCACCGATGGCGGCAAACCTGTGGCTGACGCACAAGTCACCCTGACCAACGCCGATAATGGCCGGGCCTTCAAGATGAAGACCGATAAGAATGGCCAGTTTAACGGCGTCGGACTTCCGTTCGGGGTCTATGACGAAGAGGTCATCGCCGGTGAAAAGCACTTCAAGGTCAAAGTCCAAATAAAGGGTGAGGGCGGCGCCATCGACGACGTGTCGGTGGAAATGAGCAGCGGCAAACCGGGCGGCGGGATAAGCAAAGAAGAGATGGAGAAGCTGAAAGCCGAAAGAGAAAAAGGTTTAAATATCAATGCCCTGATCTCACAATACAACGCGGCACAGACAGCCAAAAACTGGCAGGAAGCGGCGGATGTTTTAAAGAAAATGATCGCCGCCGAACCCAACCGCTGGGAATATCAGAAGGCGTTAGGCGATACGCAATTGAACCTCGGCCAGTATCAGGAAGCCGCCGATACCTATGAAAAGGTCATCCCTCTGGCTGAAAATGCCACCAAGACCGATCCCAAGGCTGATCCGGCAAAGGCCAAAGTAGCAGTTGGCCAGATGCTAACCAACGAAGGCAACGCCTATCTCAAGTTGAAAAAGAACGATAAGGCGATTGAAGCCTATACCAAAGCGGCGAACCTGGATCCCAATCCTGGAACCGCATACTTCAATATTTGCGCAACGCAATATAACGCCGGCAACACGCAAGGCGCCCTGGCCGCCTGCGATAAAGCCATTGCGGCCGACCCCAACAAGGCGGATGCCTATTTCATCAAGGGCTCGCTCATGGTAGGCGAGAGCAAATTGGATAAAGATGGCAAACTGCAGGCCCCCCCAGGAGCTTCAGAGGCGTTAAACAAATATCTGGAGCTGGCCCCCGACGGTCCACATGCCGGCGATGTGAAAGCCATGCTGCAAGCCATCGGCGCCAAGATAGAAACTACGTATCACGAGCGAAAGAAAAAGTAAGACAGGCCCCGAAAGTCGAAACTAAAACGACACTGGCGTTCAAAGCGATCACACTGGAGGAAACAACCACGATGAAGAGGAATGTTGTTGTTCTGGCGCTGGCCACTCTGTTGTTTGCAGTGGGATTTTCGCCAGCGCACTCGCAGACGATTGGCGCACAAGCGGAAGGCAAGGTCACCCAGGAAGGAAGTCCCCTTCCTAATGCCCAGGTTGTGTTCACGAACACGCAAACTGGCAAGATTTACAAGACCAAGACTGACAAAAGCGGCGAATTCAGGCTGTTGGGAGTCCCCTATGGCTCGTACGAGGTCAATGTTGTGAACGACAAAGGGGAAAAACTGTCTTCAGACAGAACCACTCTGGGTACCGACAACACAACCACCAGTAATATTCTGGAAATCCATGCCAGTAAGGAACCCATCGCGGAAAATAAATTTGGCCTTCCCGAGCCCGCTGCGCCCAAGCTTACCAAAGAACAACTCGCCAAAATCCAGGCCGACAACAAGAAGATTGCGGGCTTGAATTCTCTAATCAGTGACGCTCAAAACGCACGCCAGGCGCAAGACTGGCCCAAGGCCGAAAACGCGCTCAAGCAACTGATCGCGGCCGCGCCAGACAGCAGCCGTTGGGACTTTTACATGGCCCTGGGCGAGGCGCAAAGCAGGTCCAACAAGCTTGCTGAAGCAGTCCAAACTTACGATAAAGGCGTTCAGATAGCCCAGTCCTTGATCTCCGGGTCCTCACCGGCCGACCCGAAAATTCCCAGCCTGAATCCGGCTGCTGCCAAGCAAGGCGCAGGCCGAATGTTGACCGCGCAAGGCAATGACTATCTCAAATTGCAAAAGCCGGATGAGGCCATTGCCTCGTTGAAGAAAGCCGCAGAGATTGATCCTTCTTCGGCTCTATTCAGCTACAACCTTTGTGGGGTCGAGTTCAACGCCCAGAAGTTTGACGACGCCAGAACTGCCTGCAGCAAATATCTTCAACTTGAACCCAGCGGCCCCCATGCCGAAGAGGTGAAGACCTTCCTGGCCCAAATGCCGGCAAAATAGAAAGCAAATGATCGTTACAAAAGCGGCCTGCGGGCCGCTTTTCCTTTTTTCGACCATTAATTCGGGCTATCGTCCTCAGCACTTAGCGCGCCTACAATATCCGCACCCTCTCATACGTCTACAACCATAGAGGGCAGGGACACGGTGAGCCTGGAACAGATGGCACTCGATCGGGACCAGCGAATCTCCGAAGTGGTGAAGCGGGAGCAGTCCCGGCTGCGTAGCTTCATCCGGCGGCGCGTGCCCGACCCACGCGACGCTGAGGACATTCTGCAGGACGTCTTCTACAAACTGGTGGAAGCAAATCGCCTGCTGATGCCGATCGAGCACGTCACCGGCTGGATGTTTCGCGTCGCGCGTAATCGCATCACCGACCTCTTTCGCAAGAAGAAGCCGGAGACCTTCAGCGAAGCAGTGGTCGAGGACGAAGCCGGCGAGGCACTGCAGTTGGAAGATCTGCTGCCATCACCCGATGCCGGTCCGGAGGCGCTTTATGTCCGCAGCGTGCTTCTTGATGAGCTGGAACTTGCACTCGACGAACTGCCCGACGAGCAACGCGAAATATTCGTTGCACACGAACTGGAAGGGCGCAGCTTCAGGGAGATGGCCGCCGAAACCGGCGTGAGCGTGAACACGCTGCTTTCGCGCAAACGCTATGCGGTGCTGCATCTCCGAGAGCGATTGCAAAGTATTTATGACGAATTTATGAAAGCATGAGGGACTGAACATGAGCAGAAGAAAGAGGTTGATCTGGATAGCGCCGCTGGCGATTCTGGGCGTGGCGCTGTTTATCTTTATCGGCGGCGAAATAGTGATGCGCCTGTGGAACTGGCTAGCGCCTTCGCTCCTGGGCTTCCGTCAGGTAACCTTCTGGCAAGCGGTTGGAATTCTGGCGCTGTGCCGGATCCTTTTCGGCGGTCATGGATGGCGTGGTTCCGGACGCTCCAATTTCCGCCGTCGCATATCAGAGCGTATGGAGGAGCGCTACGCAGCCATGACGCCGGAGGAGCGGGAACGATTCCGACAAAGCTGGCGCGGCCGTTGCGGCTTTGGCCCATCTGCCGGCGAAGAGCAGGGAGCAAAGCCATCCCAATAAGACCGGTCCCCAAAACTAAGCCGCGGATCCCCGCCGAATCACGCCCTTGCATCTGCGTGAATCCGCGTTGATCCGCGGTAAATTTTCTTGAGAACTACGCTTCCGCTTCCTTCTCCACCGTGACCTTGATCTTGCTGATCACGTCGCGATGCAGGCGGACTGGTACCTCAAATTCGCCCAGGCTCTTGATAGGTTCATTGAGCTGGAGCTTGCGCCGGTCGATGTTGAAGCCTTTGCGCTCCAGCGCTTCGGCAATATCGGACGAAGTGACCGAACCAAACAGGTGGTCTTTCTCGCCGACTTTGCGCTGGAAGCTCAGCGCTGTGCCATCCAGTTGTTGTGCCAGCGCGTCAGCAGCGGTTTTTTCGACAGCCGACTTGCGCACGGAGGATTGCTTCATCTGCTCGATTACGGCGCGGTTGGCCGTGGTGGCCTCAATGGCCAGCTTGTGCGGCAACAGATAATTGCGGCCGTAACCCTCGGCGACTTTCACCACCTCGCCGCGGTGGCCCAGCTTGGGAACATCTTCTTTTAGAATGACTTCCATCTCATATCTCCAGACTCGAATTGTTTACCGCGCGGCAAATGGCAGCAGGGCAATATTGCGCGCCCGCTTGATCGCCGACGTAAGCCGGCGCTGGTGCGGCGTGCACACGCCCGTCAGCCGCCGTGGCACGATCTTGCCTCGCTCCGCCACAAACTGGCCGAGCAGACGCACGTCTTTGTAATTAATGTCGTCAATTTTCTCCACGCAAAACTTGCAGACTTTCTTGCGACGGAAAAATTTGCGTCCACCGCCCTCGCGGCCGCCGGGTCCACGATCGGGTCGCGGACCATCCGGCCTTCCGCCCTGGGGCCGTGGCGATGGTGTTGATACTTCCTGATTTTCGTCAGCCATGTTTCTCCTTCAAGCAGCGCGCTCCACAGCGCGCAATCTTTATCTTTAATAAAATCGTGATCTTTATAAAATCTGCCCCAGTCCCAAAACGGCTCCGGGATTTCCAGCTTCTTTCGCCTTCCAACTTGCCGCCTCATCGATTCGGCAATAAGTGACAAGACAAAGCTAATAGCTAAAAGCTGTCCTAAGAGCTAAAAGCTGTCCTACGCCCCAACCGCCGGGCTCTCAGCTTCCGCAGCCTGCTGCGATCCTGCCGGCGGACGCTTTACCTTGGCTTCGCGCAGCTTGCGCACTTTATCCAGCCGCTGCTTTTCTTCGTCGGTGCGCACGGTGATGTACTTGATCACCGGCTCAGCCACGCGCATGCGGCGCTCCAGTTCATGGATGGCCTTGCCGTCAGCCTGCAAAACAAAGAGCACATACTGGCCGTCAGAAAATTTCTTGACGTCATATGCCAGCCGTCGCTTTCCCATCTTTTCCGTGTTCAGTAACGTTGCCCCGGCCGTGGTGGCATGGCCTTGCAGAGTTGCGATCAGCTTGTCCATGTCTTCTTCCAACAGGTCAGGCCGTACGATAAACATCACTTCATAGGATCGTTGCATCTTTTTCTCCAGTCGCTTCGCTCCGAACCGCTTTAGAGCTCGATGTACCTGAAGCTCTTTCAGCACTTGAAGCGGCGCCGCTCAGCGCGCCAGTCGGCTTCGCGGCCTATTTCAAAATTGTGTCGACCGAAAAATCATGATCGACTAACTAACTATCCTTCTCTTCCGGATCTTCCGGCTTATTCTTCCGGTTAAACCTATTCATCGCGATCAGAATGCTTTCATTTACGATCACATTCACCGCCTGCGCAGCCAGGTCCAGCGCTTCATCCACTGCCACCATCTGCGACTTCCGAAAAGGCGCGAGTATATATTTCGCCCCGCCCTTTCGCGGATCATCCGGCGCCACGCCGATCCTGATCCGCCCAATCTCCTCGGTCTGCAGCGCGTTGATGATCGACTGCATTCCGTTGTGTCCGGCCGACGAACCTCGCGCCCGGACCCTTATCATTCCCAGCGGCAGATCGAGTTCGTCATAAATCACGATCAGGTCCCGCTGCGGTTCAATTTCATACTTCCTGACCAGTTCCAGGACCGACATGCCACTCAGGTTCATGTAGGTTTCCGGCTTGGCCAGCAGGACCTCGTCGTTTCCGATTCTGGTCCTGCCCGTAAGCGCCCTGCAGTGCCGGTTATCGATCATTACGCCGCACTGCTCGGCAATCCGGTCAACGGCAAGAAAGCCGATATTGTGGGGCGTGAACTGGTATTCGATACCAGGATTTCCCAACCCGACGATCAGCTTCACCGCGGCTACTTCTTCGCCGGAGGCGCTTTTTCAGGTTCAGCGCCCTCTTCGGTCTCCTGCTTGCCCTTCTTGATGACTTCAGGCTCAGCCGGACCCGCCGCCGCTTCCGCCGCTGCTGCATCTGGCGTCGCCACAACTTCTTCCTTCACTGCCGTGACGTGCGCCACTGCCTGGTCTTCATTGGTGATGAATTTCAGCCTGCCGCCATGTGGCAGGTCTTTCACGCGCAGCACCACGCCGAATTCCAGCGCTGAAACGTCCGCATCAATGTGGCTCGGAATATCGCCGGGCAGGCACTCGATTTCCACTTCGCGGATGACCTGGTCCATGATTCCGCCCTGCGTCTTCACGCCAACAGCCTCGCCCACCAGATGGATCGGCACCATCACGCGCATCTTTTCGTCCATGGCGATCCGCTTCAGGTCAATGTGCAGAATGCTGCCGCGGACAGGCTCAAACTGCCAGTCCACGATCATGGCTTTGGTCTTCTCGCTGCCCACCTGGAGGTCGAAAATCGTGTTGTGGCCGGATTTAGAAGCCAGGATCCGCGAAATCACTTTGGGATCCAGGCTTACCGCCACGGTATTTTTCTTGGCGCCGTAAACCACTGCCGGCACGCGGCCGCTCACGCGCAGACGCCGTGCTTCGTTTTTGCCGCGCGAACTGTCCGGCCTGGGTTGGGCTTCAACAACTTCTACCTGTGCACTCATTGTCTCTTCCTTCTTCTCCGGCTTCCACCAGTTCAATGTTCTATGCGAACAAAGTGCTGACGGAAGTCTCTTCGTGTATGGATTGGATCGCACGGCCCAGCAGGCCGGCAATCGACAGAACTTTAATCTTGGGCTCGGATTTCGCCGCGCCCGTGAGCGGAATGGTGTTGGTAACCACCACCTGCTCCAATTGCGATTTCGAAATGCGTTCAATTGCCGGCCCGCTCAGCACCGGGTGTGACGCGCAGGCAAACACCTTTGAAGCTCCCGCGAGCATCAGCGCGTCCGCCGTTTTCACCAGCGTTCCGGCTGTATCGATGATGTCATCGATAATCAAACAGGTCCGGCCTCGCACGTCGCCGATTACATGCATCACTTCGGCCACGTTCATATCCGTGCGGCGTTTGTCCACAATGGCCAGCGCGGCGTCAACTTTCTTGGCGAAGAAGCGCGCGCGCTCCACGCCGCCTGCATCCGGCGATACCACGGTCAGGTTCGGCAACTGCATTTTCTTGAAATAGTCCACCAGCACGGGCGAAGCGAACAGATGGTCCACCGGAATATTAAAGAAGCCCTGAATCTGCGGCGCGTGCAGGTCGACCACCAGTGCGCGGTGCGCGCCTGCCGTGGTCAGCAAATCAGCAATCAACTTTGACGACACTGGAACGCGCGGCTTGTCTTTGCGGTCCTGGCGCGCGTAGCCGTAATACGGAATCACCGTGGTGATGCGCCGCGCCGATGCGCGCTTCAACGCGTCCACCAGCAACAGCAGTTCCATCAGGTGTTCATCCACCGGGAAGCACGTGGGTTGGACGACAAACACGTCCGCTCCACGCACATTCTCCATGATCTGCAGGTAGACCTCGCCGTCAGAGAAGCGCGTGACCGTGGCCTTGCCTCGCGCCATGCCAAGGAATTCGCAGATCTCGTCGGTTAAAGCCTCATTCGCCGTGCCGCAGAAGATTTTGAACTTCTCGTCCGTGCGCGCCCGCTGAGGTTTTTGTTCCTTCGGCTGCATTTCCTGTTTTTTCTCCGGCTTTTGCGTTGCTGTCGCTATCGTCGCCATGGCTTTTTCACTCCGTATGAGCTGGTTTGCTACATCGGATCTCTTTACTTCAAGGGCTCCGTCGCAAGCGACTTTGCCCTCGCCTCAGGTTCGCGCGAACAGGCGCTCACCATTCGGCTCACCCGCTTTCCCTTCACAACATCATCCCGACGGCCGTCCAACATGACACGCCGTTCGTTACCGGAGATTTCCGATCACCCGATTACTTGGCTGGGCCGCTAGGATTCGAACTTGAGCCGCTTAGCAGGCGTTCGAGCCTGCTGGCGAAATCCTGAGCGAAGTCGAAGGACCCCGCCGCTGCACCCACATCCAAACTGCCTAAAGCCTAAATCTGGCTGGGCCGCTAGGATTCGAACCTAGACAAAGTGCTCCAAAGGCACTTGACCTACCATTAGTCGACGGCC